>Ga0209853_1000012_pt1 | contig 51278 bp, 47 predicted proteins | sample GWRWS1_30_40_FD_187224 | JGI IMG/M metagenome (GOLD analysis project Ga0209853, IMG submission 187224) | Riverbed sediment microbial communities from areas with vegetation nearby in Columbia River, Washington, USA - GW-RW S1_30_40 (SPAdes)... | ecosystem: Environmental > Aquatic > Freshwater >...
AGCGGCCCCGATGGCCCGAAGAACCATCGCCTGATCGGAAACAACATCGAGCTCAACCAGCCAGACGCCATCCCTCATTGTCTCGACGAGCTCGCCCCCGACCTGCAGCGCGAGCCGCGTCTTTCCCGACCCGCTCGAGCCTGTGAGCGTCAGCAGCGGTGACGTCAGGACCAGATTCTTAACCTCTAACATCTCCCGTTCCCGGCCGACGAAACTTGTCAGCTGGCGCGGCAGATTGTTGGGAAACGCGTCGAGCGAACGGAGCTGCGGAAAGGTCTCGGGCAACCCTGGAGAGACAAGCTGAAAGAGATGCTCGGGCTGAGCCAGGTCCTTGAGTCGCTGCAATCCATGATCGCGCAGGCTTGCCCCTTCAGGAAGGTCCCGCTCGACAAGCGCACGCGCGGGTTCAGAGACGAGGATCTGACCGCCGTGGCCGGCTGAGAGGATCCTGGCGACGCGATTCAGCGCCGGTCCGAGGTAATCGCCGTCCTGAAGTTGGGCGGTGCCGGTGTGCAGCGCCATGCGTACCCGCAACCCGCCCGGGACGTCCCATGAGGTCGCCACGAGACGCTGCTGCGCGGCCCTCGCGGCAGATACAGCGCTCGGTGTATCGCCAAAAACCGCATACACACCATCACCGACGGTCTTGAAGACGTGTCCGCCGTGGCGTGCAACCTCCTCCCGCAGGATCGTTTCCTGAACCGGGATCGCGTTGCGCATCTCGTCGGGAAACTGCTCCCAGAGCTTCGTGCTGCCCTCGATATCCGTGAAGAGAAAGGTTATCGTCCCCGAAGGCAGCATCTCAGGCGAGCACCTTGAGGCTTTCCTCACGGATCGACTTGTGGATGTACCGGCGCAGGCGGATAAAGGCTTCAGAGTCCACGACTTCCACGGTCCGGGGCCGCGGCAGAGAGATCGCGACCTCTTCTTTGATTCTGCCGGGCCGCGCCGTCATGATGTACACGCGATCTCCCAATAGAATCGATTCTTCAATGTCGTGCGTTACGAATAAGACTGTCTTTCGCGTCTGCTGCCAGACGTTGAGCAGTAATTCCTGCATGAGCGCGCGTGTCTGGGCATCGAGGGCGCCGAACGGCTCGTCCATCAGAAGAATCTCGGGATCGTTCGCGAGCGATCGTGCAATGGCCGCGCGCTGCATCATACCGCCGGATAATTCCTTCGGGTAAGACTGCTCAAATCCGCGGAGACCAACGAGGTCGATATAGCGGCGGGCAGCGGCGGCCCGCTCAGCGTCGGGAACATCTCTTAACCGCGGACCAAACTCGACGTTCCCCTGGACCGTCAGCCACGGGAACAGCGTGTACGACTGGAACACCATGCCGCGGTCGGCGCCGGGTTCGACCACCGATCGACCGTTCAAGATGACCTCTCCGGTTGAAGGCCGAACAAGCCCGGCCACGACCCGCAGCATCGTGGACTTCCCGCATCCAGAGGGCCCGACGATGCACACAAATTCCTTTTCACGTACGGTCAGATCCAGTGACTCGACGGCTGCGACGGTTCCGCCGCGGCGTCGCTGAAACGTTACGGTGAGCTCGCGCAGCACCAGCTGCGGCAACCCTACGCTCTGGGTGACCATGGCAGCAGCGTCCTGTGAAGCCATTTGAAGATCTGATCGAACATGAGGCCGAGCAGTCCGATCGTGAGGAGACCCACGAAAATCCGGTCGGTGAACAACCCTCGCATCGAGTCCAGGATCATGTAGCCGAGGCCGCGATCGGACGCGACCAGCTCGGCAACGACGAGATACGTCCACGCCCAGCCCATAGTAATGCGCAGGTTGTCCATCACCCCCGGCAGTGTCGCCGGGAGCAAAACACGAGAAAGGACCGTCCGGCGCTTCGCGCCCAACGTATAGGCGCTGTCCAGCAGGTCCTTGCTCACGTTCGCCGAGACATCGGAAACTAGCAGGACCAGCTGAAAAAACGTTCCGATGAAGACCACCGCGACCTTTTCCGCCGTGCCGATTCCGATGTAGAGGATTAGCAGCGGGATCAGCGCGCTCACTGGAAGGTAGCGTACGAAGTTGATGATCGGCTCGACCAGTGCCTCAACGAGCTTCAGGGTGCCCATGAGAATGCCGAGCGGCACCGCGATCAGGACGGCCAGCGCCCATCCTGTCAGGATCACGGTCAGGCTGGCCATCGTGTGGATTTGGAGGCTGCCTTCACGCAAGAGCGCGGCGGCAGCCCGGATCACATCCGTTGGAGCCGGCAGAAACAGTTGGGGCACCAGCCCACCATATGTGAGCACGCTCCAAGAGAGGATGATGAGCAGGACGGTCGTGGACACCCCGCCCAGATACGCGTTCCGGCCGATCGGTTCGTGCGGACGCAGTGCATCCTGAAGCCCAAAAGAGGCCCGGCCCCGCGTCTGTCCTTCGCGCGGGGCCGGGGTAACCGCACTCTGAGCTGGTGCTCGTTCCTTCACCTGATATACGACGTGTTGATGATGTCGGACGCCTTCAGTTTCATCTGGGTCTTACCTTGCCTCTCCCAGAATTTGATGGCGAAGTCCGCGGTCTTCATAACACCGCCGTTCGCGGCGAAGTACTGCCGGTTCGCCGCGGCGTCGTAGTAGCGAATCCCGGTCAGCGTCTCGGCGAAGACCTTGGAGTCCTTTAGCCAGCCACCGACCGCTTCGGCCATGATCTTGTTACTCTCGTCGGGATACGCCTTCCAATAATCGACGCCCTCGTGCCAGGCCGCGACAACGTTGCGAATATCGCCACCGCGCGCCTTGAGAACGTCCTTGCGAAACACCAAGACGTCCACGATCAGGCCGGGCGTCTTGCCAGAGTCCACCAGCAGATGCCCATGCGCTGCGCCCTTGCCCTTGGTCAACCAGGGCTCCCAGGTGACGGCGGCATCCACCTTACCGGCGACAAACGCCGCGCCCGCATCTCCGGCGGTCATGTTCACCGATGTGATGTCTTTAAAGGAAAGACCCGACTGCTGCAACAGATAGCCGAGGAAGAAGTGACTCACCGACCCCTCGCCGTAGGCGACCTTCTTCCCCTTGAGGCCGGCGACGTTCGTGATCGCCTTGCGCGCGACGATGCCGTCGCCGCCCTTTGAATCGTCGAAGGCCATGACGGCCGCGATCTGAAAGTCCCGCCGCGCCCGCTGCACCATGGTGTCGATCGTGGTCATAAGACCGTCGATCTTGCCCGCGGCCAGCGCGACATAGCGGGTTTTCGTGTCTTCCATCAGCACGAACTCCACTTTCACCCCACGCTTCTCTAAGAAGCCCTTACGATCGGCGAGAAACAGCGGTCCGTAACCGACCCAGGTGGGATATCCGATCTTCAGGACCTTCTGCGCCGGCGCCGGAGCCGGCAGCACCAGCATCCCGGCCAGCAAAAGCAGCACTACTGTCAATGAAAAGTATCGCCGTGCCATCCCCTCACCCCCCTATGCATCTTGTCATTGCGAGCGCAGCGACGAAATTCCTTTGGTCATTGCGAGGAGCGTAGCGACGAAGCAATCTCCCGGCGATATGAGGTCGCCACGGCCCTTCGGGCCTCGCGATGACTTCGTCACTTCGCTGCGCTCGCAATGACACCCTCACGCCTCGGGCTGCGGTTGCTTGTGCCGCAGCCGGTTGGCCGCGAGTACAGAGACGATCTCAAAGAGCAAATTCGCCGCCAGCAGCGAGGTGATACCGGCATGATCGTAGGGCGGCGAGACTTCGACCACATCTGCCCCCACAAGTTGCAGTCCCTCCAGTGCGCGCACGAGCTCCAGGGCTTCTCTACTGGTGAGCCCGCCGACTTCGGGCGTCCCCGTGCCCGGAGCGAACGCCGGATCGACACCGTCGATATCAAATGAGAGGTAGACCGGACCGTCGCGGACCGCCGAGATCTGTTTCTTCACCGAGGCGAGGCCGTCGCGCGCAAGTTGTTCGATCCTGATCGTCTTCGTGCCGTGGCTCCGCGCGAATTCAAAGTCGTCCGAGGAATACACCGGGCCACGGATGCCGATCTGAATCACCCGGTGCGTGTCCAGCAGGTTCTCCTCGACCGCTCGGCGGAACGGCGTTCCGTGAAAGTAGCGGTTACCGAAGTATTCGTCCCACATATCTTGATGCGAGTCGAAGTGCACCATACCCACCGGACCATGCCGGCGCACCACCGAGCGCAAGATCGCGAGGGAGATGGAGTGATCGCCTCCCACACAGATTGGGATCACCCCCAGTTCCAGCATTTCATCCAGCACGGCCTGTACGCGGGCATGGGTGTCTTCAATATTGAGGGGGTTCACGTCCACATCTCCCACGTCGGCGACACGCAGGACCTCGAACGGGCTGACATCGAGAGCCGGATGGTAGGGGCGGATCAGGCTGCTCTGGGCCCGAATCTCGCGCGGCCCGAATCGCGATCCTGTCCGGTAGGAGGTTCCGCCATCAAACGGGACCCCGAGCACTGCCACATCGAGACCATCCACATTCTCAACGTGTGGCAGGCGCATGAACGTGGCGGGCTGCGCAAAGCGCGGAGAACGGAACGAATCTCGCGGGCGGAACTCAGGCATTACGGACCATCGTAGGAAAAAGGAAACTCAAAGCGCATCGGGCGCTCGCGAGCGTATTCCTCTAAAACGTGCGCCGACAGTCCCACGACGCGGCCGATGATGAACACCACCTTGCCCGCATGAGCCGGGAACCCGAGGTCAAACAGGATCGCGGCCATGGCGCCATCCACGTTGATCGGCAGCGGGCGGCCCGCCTCCGCCAGCGCCTCACTGACTGCCTCCACAAACGCCACGCCTCGTCCGGCGACGCCATAGTCTTTGGCCAGCGTGAAGAGCACCGGGTGGCGGGGGTCCACCTCATGGGTGCGGTGACCAAACCCCGGGATGCGCTGCCGCGCAGCGATTGAGGTCTGGACCAGCTGCCCGGCCGCTTCTCGCGGTTTTGCGCCGCCCTTGAGGGCCTCGGCCATCAATTCCATGAGCCGCTGGCCTGCGCCGCCGTGCACATCGCCGATCGCCAGCACGCCGCCTGCGACGGCCGCTTCCAACGCCGCACGGTTGCCAGAGGCGATGACGCGCGCCGCCGCCGTCGAAGGCGGATTCGGTCCGTGGTCGGTAGACGCGATAAGCATTGCCTCAAATACTTTGGCCTCATTCTCTTTGGGCATGCGGCCCGTCAGCAGCAGGAAGGCGACTGCGCCGAAGGAGGCACCGGTCATGAGGTCCTCAACACGCCGGCCCCGCAGGGTGATGCTGTCGCGATCGTAGGTGGAAATCGCCGTTCGAAATATCGGCTCGCTCATATGACCTTCGCCTCCTTCAAGGCGGCCTGCTCGGTTTCCGTTAGCCCGAGCCGGCCGTACACCTCCGCGTTGTGTTCGCCCAGCGCCGGCCCGGCATGCTCGATCGCCCCGGGCGTCCCGCTGAGCCTCGGGACGACGGAGTGCATCGCGACCGATCCGCCGCGCCCATCCGGTACGCGCACGACTACATCACGCGCGCGAATGTGCGGGTCGGACAGGATCTGCGCGATATCGTAGACCTGGATTGCCGTGACACTGTGCTCGGTGAATAGGCCGGTCAGTTCGTCGCTTGTCCGGCGGCTGAATTCCTCCTCGATGAGCCGATCAAGCTCTTCGCGATGCTGGACCCTGGCGCCGTTGGTCGCAAAGCGCTCGTCGTCAAGCCAACGCTGCAGTCCCAGCGCTTTGAAGAATCGCTCAGCCATAGGCTGCGTCGAGGCGGAAACTGCAAACCACGTGCCGTCTTTCGACTGATAGGCGTTGCGAGGCGCGGAATTGTACGAGAGATTGCCGATACGCTCCCGAACCGTGCCGAAGCGCACGTATTCTGCGGCTTGCGGTCCAAGGATTGAGAACAGCGGATCAAAGAGCGGCAGGTCGATCACCTGGCCACCCTGGCGATCGCGCACTCGCATCGCGATGAGAGCGGCCGCCGCACCATATAGCGCTGCGACCATATCGGCAAGAGGGATCGGTGGCAGTACCGGTGGGCTGTCGGGGAATCCTGTCAGCCAGGCGAATCCTGATGCAGCCTCGACCAGCGTGCCGAAGCCGGGCCTTCCGGCGTATGGACCATCCTGGCCCCAACCCGATATCCGCACGATGATCAGGCGCGGATTGATCTTGAGCAGTGCCTCTGCGCCAAGACCCCATTCCTCGAGCCTCCCCGGTACGAAGCTTTCCACCAACAGATCCGCTGCAGCAGCCAGGCGCCGGCAGACTGCCTGTCCCTCAGAGGCAGAGAGATTCAGGGTGATCGATTTCTTGTTCCGCCCGTAGACCAGCCACCACAGCGGAACGCCATTCTTCGTCCAGGCCCGCAACGGATCGCCGACGCCTGGTTGCTCGACCTTGATCACCTCTGCGCCGAAATCGGCGAGCACCGTCGTCAGCATTCCTCCGGCCACAAGACGGGACAGGTCCAGCACGGCCAGATCCTCTAGTGGACGCATCTCACCGTCCGACTGATCAGCTCATCAATCGAGGTATTGTCGAAGCCGGCGAGGCTGGAGCGAACACGGTTTTTGAGGGGCGCGGCCCATTTCTCCGGGATCGCCTGCCGGCCCAACAACGTTCCCACGATTGAGCCGACCGTGGCGCCGTTGCAGTCCGTATCAAACCCACCTTGCACCGCATGACAGATGGACCGTTCAAAGTCGCCATGGCCGAACAGGAGCGCCGCAGTCACGATTGCAGCGTTGTTGAGCGTATGCACCCAATGATAATTGCTGTACCTCTCGTAGATCTGATCTACAGCCTCTTCGTAGTCATCGACGCGCCCGGCCAGCTCACGCACGAATTGGATGGTCTCGGCGAGACGGCTGGATGCAGGCACGACGCTGACGCCTGCATCGATAATGCGATCAAGGTCGTCCGTGGCGAATGCGTGGGAGATCATCGCGGCTACGTACATCTCTCCGTAGATGCCGTTCTTGACGTGACTGAGCCGGGCGTCGCGCCACGCATATTCCGAGGCACGGACTGGATTGGCTGGGGCGACCCAGCCCCACAGATCGGCACGTATCTGCGCACCGATCCACTCCCGGTATGGATTGTGGAACTCCGCAGTTTCTGGAGGCTGCTTCAGCGAGAGGAGGTTGTGATACGCGACGCGTTCCGCCGTGAAGACTCGGAGCGCCGGCATCGTACGCAGCCATGCCGTAGCGACATCTCCGGTAGTGAAGCCTGCGCCGGCCGACTCAAAAATGTAGAGACTCAGCATCGTGTAATTGGTGTCGTCATCTTCGGGCATGCACACGATGTTCTCTTTGAGGCTCGTGAGACGGGCAGTGCGGTTGAATGGGTAGCGGGCGAGGACCTCGTCTGGTACGCCCTTCGCCGTGAAGTAGTCCGACAACGGCCACCGGCCGCTGCTCTTGAGGATCGCGTGAATACCTTCGCGCGGGACGCTCTCGACAGGCTTCCCGAGTAGGCACCCCGCCATGCGCCCGACCCATCCGCCGCCGATTCGTTCGCGGAGGAAATCGGGTGGGTAAGGGGCGAGATTGCTTCGCTGCGCTCGCAATGACCTAGGGACGGCGCGGATAATCTGCTCGAAATCTGAGGGCTCATCGACAGAGTTGCGCCCTGCGGGGGATTCGTCCCAAAGATTGCGGCAGTCATCGAGCAGTCGCTCGGCTTCCGGCCGCAACAGGGCGAGTACCGGTTGCGAACGGCGTAGATCCTCCCACGCTCGGCGGATCGGAGCGGCATCGACACCTTCCTCGCTGAGCTGTTGGAGTTCTGCCTCGATGCGCTCTTCCGGTTTCAGCCAGGTGACCCGAATTTCGGGGGTCGTCATTGCACCGCAGGCGGAAAGTTGCCGGTTCGTTCTTCCCAGTGACGGCGGTCGCTGGCGAAGATCTCGCTCGCTACATTCGAGAGCGCATCGGCCATCTCGACCATCTCCAGTTTGCTCGAGCGGCTGACTTGCTGAGCCCAATCTCGAGGAATCGCAGCTTCCCCGTGCAGCGCACCAGCGATGGCCCCGGCCATGGAAGCGATGGAATCGGCGTCCCGACCGTAATTCACGCTGCCGAGCACTGAACCCAGCCACTCCCCTTTGGTTGCGGCCAGCATGCCCAATGCCACGGGCAATTCTTCAATAGAGTGCGTCCTGCTCGGCCGCCTGGCGTCAAGGCCCGGACGGCGGTATTCATCTCCGACAGTATCAAAAGGTCGGACCGCATCGCGGATTCTCGGGATCGATTCCTCCCAACCTGCGCATTCGCGCGCGGTCCTCACGACCGAGGCGATGGCATCTCGGGTTCCGTCTCGGGCAAGCCCCATGCCCGCTTCAATCACAGAATCAACCGAGGCTCCAGGCCGGAGGGCTTCAGCAACCACCGCTGACATCACGCCGGCCGCCTCGCGCCCGTAACTCGATTGATGGGCTCCCGTGATCTCGATAGCCTCCCGATACGCCCCTTCGGGATCTCCAGCGTTCACGATCCCGACCGGAGCCATGTAGATCGCTGCGCCACAATTGACCATGTTCCCGACCCCGGCCTCGCGTGGATCGGCATTACCGTAACGCAGGCGCAGCACGAGATACTTCTCTGCGTAGAAAAATCGGTGCGCGAGAAAGTTCTCGGATTCCAGATCCGGCACGAAGAATGGTTTGTCGGCGATCTCAGAGACGAAGTGGTCGGCGATGTCGTATGCCGTCAGATGACGCCTGAGCTTGATGTACACATTGCTCAGGGCGACGGTCAGCAGCGTGTCGTCGGTCACCCGACCGCCGCCCTTGCGCAGCGGCGGCATGCGGGTTCCGGCGGTGGATTCCACCACCGCCGTGAACCCTTTAAGCCAGCCTCCGTGACGCTCTCGGATCTGCGCCGAGCTCAGCCCTTCGACGGGCCCCCCAAGCGCGTCGCCGACGGCACCGCCGATCACGCATCCTCGTACGCCATCCTGAAGCGTATTGGCCACGGCTGTCTCCCCTCACCCTCGCCCTCTCCCCATTGGGGAGAGGGAACTGTTTTTTCTGAGGGTGGGGTGCGGGTATCTATCGGTACCGATCAAGGATCTCGGGACTCTCCGACTCCAACCTCCGGGCGAACTGCTCGACCGTAATGCGGTTCGCAAAGAGTTCATTCATCAGTGGCGTTGCCAGGCGGGTCCGCCATTCGTTGTATCCGAGCACCCGCTGCCACGTAGCCATCCGTAGCGACTTCACGGACTCCGTGGAGACGTCCCAGCCGTTTTGCGGAGTGCGGAAGCCGGGAAGTGTGATCGAGGACGCACGGGTGGGGAAGAGCCAGTCGCCCAGGGCCTGCTTGGCCATGTTGTCGCGGTTCAGCGCAAACTCGATGAACCGCATCGCCGCTTCTTTGTTCTTAGCGGCGGCCGGAATGCTGAGCGTCTGGGTCGCCGAGCCCTGGTACTGTGTCTTCGCCTTCAGCGGTGACAGGACGCCCCACTCGAACCCGGCCGGCGCGGTTTCGACAAGTTGCTGCCGTGCCCACACGCCGATGCCGGGGAGCATGGCGTATCTTCCCGCGAGGAATCCGGGAATCAGCTCCGGGCTACTGCGGCCAATGCCGTCGAGCGATGCCGTCTTGTCCACATATAGCATGTTCATCAGGATCGTCAGGAGCTGGCGCTCCGCATCGCCGACGTACACGACGGTCCTGCCGCCCTGCTGGTAAAAATACGTTCCGCCAAACCCCATCGAGAGATTCAGGACGCGGTTCACCGGGCTGCGCAGGCCGAGGGCCGCGCCGAACTGATCGGTCCGCCCGTCGCCGTCGCGGTCCTTCGTCAGCGCCTTGGCCGCCTTCTGCATCTCATCCCACGTCCACGGATTGGCCACGGTCGGCGGCTTGATCCCGGCTTCAGCAAACGCCTTCTTGTTGTAAATGATGATCAGCGATTCCCAGAGATAGGGAATGGCATAGATCTTCTTGTCCTGCGTGAGGACAGTCTGCCATGCGGCGGGCAGAACATCAGCGCGCAATTCTTTGGAGATCATCGGTGTGAGGTCGGTGAGGAAGCCGCGCTTCGCGAAATCGAGAATCGGGATCGACTCGTAGTGGAAAATATCCGGGACATCGCCCGTCTGGAACGACGTCTGCAGGTAGTCGTGGATCGAGCCCCAGTCTACCTGTGCGTAATCCACCTGAATGCTGGGGTTCGCGCGGTTCCAATCGGCGACCACAGCCTTCACGGCCTCCACGGCCTGCTTCTGCCATGCCAGACTCACGAAGCGAACGCGCACAGGCGCGCTACCGCCCGTGGAAGCCGCGGTGCTGGCCAGCACAACCAGCAGCACGGCGACAAGCAGCAATCGGATCCTCATGGTCACTCTCCCCCTCGTTTAGTTTTTCACTCCACCAGACAACAACCCAGACACAAGACGCCGTTGCAGAAACGTGAACGCGATCAGCGCAGGCAGGGTGGCGACCACGCTCCCGGCGGCGAGCGGCCCCCACCTGGCCAAGCCCTCAATACCGCGAAATCGCGCCAGGCTCACTTGGATGGTCACCAGATCCGGATCCTTCAACACCACCAGCGCAAAGAAGAACTCGTTCCACGCGTTTACGAGAGCGTACAAAAGCGTCGTCGCCAGCCCGGGCAGCAGCAGCGGCATCAGGATTCGAAAGAGAATCTGCGGAAATGACGCGCCATCCATGGCGGCCGCCTCCTCCAGCTCTACCGGCAGCCCTTTGACGAACCCGTGCAGGATCCACAGCACGAAAGGCAGGCTCCAGACGACGTAAACGAAGATGAGACCCACGTGCGAGTTGGAAAGCGCAACGCGGGCGAGGATCAAGAACAGCGGCACGATGATCAGGATGCTGGGGAAGCTTTGGGAAACGAGGATCCAGCCGATGATGGCTTTGTTCAGGGGCGACTGCTTTCGCGCCAGCGCATACGCGGCGGGGAGCGCGATCGCGAGGGCCAGCAGCGCTGCGGCGACACTTACTTTGAAGGTGTTCAGACTGGGCCGCACGACACCCTCGGGTCCCAGCACTTCCCGGTAGTTCTCCAGGGTCGGTTGTTTGGGAACGATGGCGGGCCGGCTCACCATGATCTCGTTGGGCAGTTTGAAAGAGGTTGATAGCAACCACAGGAGCGGGAATGCCAGGAAGGCGACATACGCCGACAATGGGATGAACAGCAGAGCCGTGCCTGCCCGCCGGCGGGTCGACCGCGAGAGCGTCATATGGTTGCCGCCGCCTGGCGGCGCACGCCGTACAGCACAAAGCCGCCGATGACCAGCACCATCACGTTGCCCAGCGCCGCGGCATAGCCCAGGTTGCCGAACGCGAACCCCTCCAGGTAGGCGAAGAGCATAGGCAGACGTGTGAGACCCGCGGGACCGCCTTCTGTGAGGACGTACACTAGTCCAAACGAGTTGAAGTTCCAGATGAATTCGAGCGAGGACAGCGCGATGATGATCGGCGTCAGCAGCGGCAGTGTCACATTGCGAAATTGCTGCCAGCCCGAGGCGCCGTCGAGTGAGCCGGCTTCGGCCAGTTCCTCCGGAATCGTTTGCAGCCCACTCAACAGCACGATGGTCGCGAGCGGAAGACCCGTCCAGATTCCCACGACGATGACCGCGGGCAGCGCCCAGCTAAAATCGCTCAGCCAGTTGATCGGGTCGCGCAGAAGGCCCAGCGACATCAAGCCATAGTTCAGCAGCCCCGCGTCGGGGTGATACACGAACCGCCATATGAGCCCCTTGATCACCGGGGGCATCGCCCAGGGGATGAGGATGAGAATGCGCCACAAACCACGCATGGGCAGCCTCGCGTTGAGGATCATCGCGAGTCCCATCCCCAGGGCGATCTCGCCCGCGGTAACGGTGAACGTCCAGACGAATCCTGTGCGGAAGGACATCCAGAAATCACGGTCGGCCAGCATGCGCGCGTAATTGTCGAGGAAGTTGAATCGCGGGGGCGTCGTCCCCAGTTTGTAGTCAGTGAATCCCAGCCAGATGCCTTGGACGAGTGGAATAACGGACAGAACGAGAACCGGAATCAGCAACGGCAGGTAGAGCATCAGCGATGACATCAACTGGCGAGACCTGGCCTGCGCCGCGGCGACTTGGATGGAACCACTCGTGGTCGTCTTCATCGAACCCGGCACCAAGAGTCATACCCTCGGCCTCGACCTAGCTCGGCCTCTGTGCGTCGTTGGCCCACTCCGTGGGCGATGCTCGTGGTCGTCTTCATAGAGATGCTTCCTTCAGCTTCGTGCCGCCCGCGTACAACGCGGCGTGTTCAACGGTGACGGCGTAGTTGAACGGCTTTCCGTGCAGCGCCGCGATAGATTCGGTGCATGCCAGCATGAAGCAGCGCCGGTTGGCTTGTTCAGTGTTACCGGCAACATGCGGAGTCGGCAGCACGTTGCGGTCAGAGAGGAAGGCGCTGCCGGCAGGCGGAGGCTCGGGAAGGAACACGTCAACCGCGGCGCGGATCTCGCCGGCGGCAGTGCGCCGCCACAGGGCTTCCTGCTCCACGACCCACATCCGACCCACCAAAACGAATAATGCGCCGCGTGGGAGGGCATCGATCACTTCCCGGTTCACCACGGTGAGTGTTGCGGGCGTCTTGGGGATGCCCACGACGAAGATATCGCTGTCGGCGGCGAGGGCTTTCATCGACTCGGCGCGGCGAACGCCGAGCCGCCGCACCACCTCGTCTGGCACGAAGGGGTCATAGGCCGACACCGCGCAGCGGAACGGGTCGAGCAGTTCGGCCAACCTCCGGCCGATGGCACCGAAACCGGCCAAGCCGACGCGCCGTCCGGTGAGATCACCGAAGACGAAGCCAGGGTGGTCCTGCCAGTGGTGTGGCCATTCCCCTCGGCGAACCTCTGCGACTGTGTCCGGAATGTCTCTGAGCAAATTGAGGATCATGGCCAGTGCGAATTCGGCCACCGTGAGGCTCATGCTGCCGGACGTATCGATCACCGCGACGCCGCGCCGGTGCGCATCGGCGACGTCGAGCGACGGCTCGAACCTGTGATCGAACGTTCCCGCGATCACTCTGAGCTTCGCGGCCTTCTCCCACCGATCAGCCGAAAAAACAGGTAAACTCTGTCGCCCCCATGGCATGCAAATGAGAGCGTGCGCGTCTTTTACGGTGCGGTCGAACGCCTCGGCGCGCTGAGTTTCCTCCACTGCCGGCAGATCGACATGATGAATCTCACCTGCGGCAGTCAGAAGCTGCGCCACATCCGGCGTAAGAAAGCGCTGCCGATCGGCCGCGGGACCAATCACGAGAATCTTGTGACTCATGCCAGTGACTTGTCCTTTGCGGCAAGCTGCTCCACCTCGGAACGTGTTGCGAACCCAGTGCGGGCCCCGAGGCTGCGCGTGGCGAGCGCTCCGCCGGCGGCCGCTAACCTGAGGGCTTCTTCTATTGGGCGGCCTTCGGCCAACGCCCACGCCAGCGTAGCGCTGAAAGCGTCACCGGCACCGGTCGTGTCCACGACATCGACCTCAAATGCGCCCTGGTGCAGAACGGGACGGCCCGGCCGCACGAGATCGGCACCGTCTGCGCCTCTGGTGATGATCACAGCCTTGACGCCGTTCTGCAGGATTGCCTCGACCGGCAGGCCGAGCAATGTGACTTCGTGCTCGTTGGGGGTCAGGATGTCGCACGACGTCAGCAGCGCTGCAGGTAGTGCGTAGGCCGGCGCCGGGTTCAAGATAAACTGCCATCCCGAACGTCTTGCGGTCCGCGCGGCCGCAATGACCGCGACTTCCGGAACCTCCAGGCTCGCCACGACCACACTGTCTTGTGTCGTGACCTTTCTCATCGCGGTTTCCACCTCGGTCGCGGTCAGTTCGGAATTTGCACCGGGAGCCACCGCAACGACGTTCTCTCCATCATCGTCGACCATGATCTGAGCCACGCCAGTGGGCTTCCGCTTGACGGCCACCTGTGCAATATCGACGCCTTCGGCCTTCAGATTCTCCAATGCCTCGCCGCCAAATGCATCGTCTCCTACAGCGCCGATCAGCGTGACGGCAGCGCCGAGTCGGCGGGCCGCCACGGATTGATTGGCTCCCTTGCCGCCATGGGTTGTCGTGAACGTACCTCCAGTGACCGTCTCCCCGCGCGCAGGCAGACGTGGCAGCCGGATCACCAGGTCAATGTTGATCGCACCGACGACCACGACGGACGTCATGCAGCCACCGTGTCCCCTCCCGAGGAGGGCCGCGCGCTTGAGGGAATAACACCTAACCTTCGATGGATGACGCCGATATCCTGATCAGGAATGCCGTGCTGCGTCTGGGCATGGGACCGGTGAGTATCGCCGTCCACGCCGGCCGGATCGCTGCGATCGATGGTTCTCCTCCCCTTCATGCACCGCTTGAGATCGACGCGCGGAATCGCCTCGTGACGGAATCGTTCGTGAATCCTCATCTCCACCTCGATAAGGTGTACACGCTCCAAATGCCTGGACGACGAAGCGCTGCGCGCCTATACGGCGGCTCAATGGAGGACGCTGCGAAGGCCATCGACCTTGCCTCGCGTGTGAAGGCCCGGTACGACCGCGGGTGGATTATCGAGAATGTGCGGACGGCTCTGCAGGAAGCAGTCCGGTTCGGCACCACGCACATGCTGGCACTCGCCGACGTGGACCCTAAAGCCCGGCTCGAAGGCGTGGCGGCTCTCATCCAGGCGCGTGCGGAGTTCAAAGATATCATCGCGATCCGAGTGGTGGCCTTTCCCCAGGACGGGGTCGTCAGGGAACCGGGCGCCGCTGAACTCGTGCGCGAAGCGATGGCGATGGGCGCCGACGTCGTCGGGGGCATCCCATGGATCGAGCCCACCGAACGGGACATGCAGCGGCACATTGACGAGATGTTCAACATCGCCAGAGAGTTTGACAGGCCGGTCGCGATGCTTGTCGATGACGCGGGGAGACCGGAGCTGCGGACGCTCGAGATGATGGCGCGGCGGGCGATCGAGCAAGGATGGGAAGGTCGCGTCCTGGCCCACCATGCTCGGGCGATGGCGCTTTATGACGACTGGAACCTGGAGCAGCTTGTCAGACTTCTCAAGAAGGCCCGCATGGGAATCGTGACCGACCCACACACTGGACCGCTACATGTGCCGGTCAGGACGCTATTTAAGGAAGACGTGCTGGTGTGCCTTGGCCAGGACGATATCTCGGATGCGTACTATCCGTACGGCCGGAACAACATGCTGGAGGTGGCATTCCTGGCGAGTCACCTGCTGTGGATGACGACCTCAAGCGACATGGAGAAACTCTACGACATGATCACGGTCGACGCGGCGCGGGCGATGTGGATTCAGGATCACAAGCTAGAGGTCGGCGCGCCAGCCGACCTCGTTGTACTCAATGCCCCGAGCGTGCTGGAGGCGTTACGATCTCATGAGGCCCCGGCGTACGTCATCAGTCGTGGAAAGATTGTGGCTGAGGCGGGTGTCAGCCGCACTTCGGCAGATCAATCGTGATCGGAGCGTTGAAGTCATAATAGTCGATCGTCATTTCCATTTTGCTACCGGCGTCATCGAGGACTTCCGTGCGCCGCGGCAGACCACGGTCGACCAGAACAAAGATCCGGCTGTGATTGGGTTTCCCATCAGTCGTCATCGTGCTGCGATACCCGCGGGTCCGCGTGCCTTCAATTGTTGCATCGGGAAGCCGGCTGATTGTGACCTCCCCCTTGGCCTTCAACGGGTTGGGTTCTGAACTAGCCTGAACCGGCGCAGGACCGCACTGCCATGCCGTCGCCTGATTGGTCCCTGTGTTGACACGAGAGCGTACCTCATTGCCGACGGCGATCGACTCTATGCCGACTCCTTGTTGGGACTGGATGAGCATGCGGGATCGATCTGGATTGACCTTCTCGATCACAAAGGCACCCTCGGTCTGTCCCACCGGCGTCATCTTCATCCGGAAACTCTTGAGCTTGCCCAGGTTCTCGTAGGCGGCCATCACCTCACGCCAGGCGGCCGCGTCTCCTTTCACCGTTACCTGGGCGCCGGCGGCTGTCACCAGAAACAGCACAAAAGTCAAAGCCATCGCTGGACGCAACATCAACTTAAACCGGCACCCAGAGTCATACCCCCGGCCTCGGCCTAGCTCGGCCTCTGTGCGCCGTCGGCCCACTCCGTGGGCGACGTTAGTGGTCGCCATTCCATTCTCACCTCAGGGGGGAATTTAGCGCTGTGTCATTCGTCACTCGTTTGAAGTATCCCCTTTCATCGCCTCGATTCTGACTCGCTGATACCTTTAGCTTGAGTCGGCAAACTGCTGTAATGGCGAGGTTGAGAAGATGAGCACACTTGTGGAAGCGGTTAATGGTAGGCGGGGGTGGGGATTGGACATCGGCAGATTCCTGCTGATGTTCGGGCTGCGATTCACTGCCGTAGCCGCGGCAGCGTTATTGGTCGCACTGGTCATCCTGATCGGGCTCTTTCTGGCAAACATTGATACCTTGTTGGCAGGCCTTGTGGGAGCGCAGGATTCCATCCTCGTCCCGATTCAGGACAACAGCGTGCTAAACAACTAGTCGGTCATTGCGAGTGGGTGAGCCGAAGCCGCGAGCCCACGAAGTGGGCGTGGCGGGAAGCAATCTCCGAGATGAGTTCGCTTCGTCGCTACGCTCCTCGCGACCGCTACGCTCCTCGCAATGACAGAAGCCCGAAGGGTTGTCCCTCGGGCTTCTGTATTCTCACACGGCATTGCCGTGCGCCACGTCAGACCTACAAGTCAAGCGGCTGCCTTGGCTCTCCGTCCATTCCGTTTCACGACGAAATTGAACAGGGCCGGACCGACTTCCGCTCGGAGCGAGAGCGCGGTCCAGGTGAGCCAGACGATCATTGCGACGGAGCTTGCCATGTAGAGGTATACGTTGTTGACAAACCCGCCCAGGACCATCGCGGCGCCGGCCGCAATACTCAGGGTGCCGGCGCTCGAATAGCGCCCCGACTTGATCATCACGTTGCCGAACAGGAGCACGCCAAACCCGATGGCGATTCCGGCCAGCGCGGTTAACGCGTCGACCACACCGTTCATCGCGTAGAATGCGGCGGCTCCCCCGGATGTCGTGGCTTTGTAGATTGGGGTCAGCGATGCAAAGCCGACCTGCCTGACGATAGCAGCGCTGGCAAATGCCGCTGCTCCGAACACCCCGAACTCCGTCGCGATCCGCGTGCTGCCCGGTGAGGCCTCACGGAACCGATCGCCCAGGGCAAGGATCAGGACGGCGCTGAGCACGCCGGCCACAAATGCACCCAGGACGTTGACGGACCAGAAGATGCCTGCATGCTTGGCGATGAACGGGATGTACCGGTGCGGGTTCGCCTGGTCGGCGAGACTGAGGCCTGCCGAAGGAAAGACGAACACAAGTCCCAGAAAGAGCCAGGCCATCGCAATCCCGGCCAGAACTCCAGCTTCGCCACCTAAACGCCGCAGGTTATCCATATTGGATCCCCCTCCTTTTGGCGCATAGAGACATAAATAATCCAGTCTGCGTGACAGGCATTCTATGCCCGCCGGAGGGTGCAAATAGTCTCCCCTTAGATGGAATGGGAACCCGTCAAATGAGGGATAGACGCGCGATTGGAGCTGGGTAAAGATATGAGTACTCGGGGGGATCGATGAGAACGGTTAGCGAGGTCATGACTCGGAATCCCGTCATGCTGGGCGCCGGCGCGACCCTTCGGGAGGCGCTCTGGACGATGCGGGACCGAGGCATTTCCAGCGTACTGGTTGTCCCCCAACCCGGCTCCGCCGAATACGGCATTCTCACCATGCGCGACGTCATCGCCAAGGTCGTGGGGCCCGGCCTTGATCCGGTTCGGGTCCGCGTCGGTGACCTCGTCTCCTGGCGGCTGACCACCGCCGAGCCCGGCTGGTCCCTCCAAGAAGCCGCGGAAAAGATGGCCAGGGCAAAGGTCCGCAGACTACCCGTCGCCTCGGGCGATGACCTTGTCGGTATCGTTAGCGACACAGACCTGTTCGGCGCAATCGTTCCCGGCGATGAGTGGGGCCATGCCCGCGCCGTGCGCAAGGAACGTGCCATGCGCCGGGTGCAGCAGGGTGGAGCGGTGCGAACCGTTGCCGATCTCATGTCGTCGCCTGTGCTGACGATCGAACCCGATGCCAAAGTTGTCGACGCGGTTCGAAAGATGGCATCGAGCGGGGTGAGCAGCCTGATTGTTCAGGGTGGCGAAGAGCTGGAAGGGATCATCACCAAACGCGGCGTCATCACGAAATTAATGGCCGTTGGCAAGTCGCCTGAAGATGTCCGGGTTGCCGATGTTATGTCGGTGCCGCTCCTGACGATCGACGCGAGCGCGACGATCGAAGCATGCTCGGCGCGAATGGTGGAAGAGAACGTGCGTCGCTTCCCGGTCACACGCGAGGGCCGGATCACAGGCATCATCAGCGACAAGGACATCCTCTCCGCGGTCCTGGCCGAGCGCTGGCGCGCGCGCCCGCGGGTCCCGGCATCGTTCATCGTCGCCGACGTGATGCGGCCGTCGGTAGGAGTTGTCGAAGCGGCCGGCATCGAGGGTCTGTTGCCGGAAATGAACCTCTGGGACGCGGCCGACCGGATTGCCGCCGCGGCAACGCGACAGCTTCCCGTGATTCAGGCGGGCAAAGTCATCGGCACAGTGGGCGAGGCCGATATCCTCCGGGCCCTAGAAGAACGCGGGGCAAGCGACTAACGCGGGCTATCCCCAGCGGCCGGACTCCGGATCACCTTCCACCGGCCCAACATCCTCCAACTCAGCCCACACATGCTCGGGAATCTGGTAATTGGCAAGATCAACCATCTGCCTGACCCTTTCGGCCCTACTGACGCCCACAATCGTGGAGACGATGCGCGGGTCGCGAAGCGAAAACTGCAGCGCGGCTGCCGCCAATGGCACGCCATTGTGCCGGCAGATGTCTTCCATCCGGGTCGCGCGCTCTAGAAGGTCTGAAGAAGCCGGCACGTACGAGTAGCGTGGATATTCCCGTGGCCCTCGCGCGAGAATGCCTCCACCGAATGGCGCCGCGTTGACCACCGCCATCCCTCTGCGGTGCGCGATCTCCAGCAGCGGTTCAGCAACCCGGTTGAGCAGCGTGTACCGGTTATGCGTGATCACCGCCTCAAACGCCCCGGTTTCCACGTAGCGGATCATCAGATCAATAGGGCCGCCGGCTACGCCGATGTGCTCGATCACATCCTCATCTTGAAAGCGCTTCAGGACCTCGAGAGGCCCTTCTCTGCTCATCACATTCTCAAACGTGGTGTGCTCGGGGTCGTGCAGATAGACGAGCGGCAATTGCTCGAGCCTCAGCAGTTGCAAACTTCGCTCAAGCGAACGCTGGATCTGGTCGCCGCTGAAATCTCCGGTTTGCAAGCTCCGATCGACTTTGGTTGCGAGCACGTAACCCTCAGGCACGCCTCCGTACTCGCGCAGCACCATGCCGATGCGGCGCTCGCTTTCACCATCGCCGTAGGACGCGGCCGTGTCCAGAAAATTGATCGGGCTGTGAAAGATGGCACGCAACGTTTCCAGCGCCTGGTCCGTCGCCACCTCGTAACCGAACGACTCCGGCATGCTGGCGAGCGGGGCCAGACCCGCGGCGAGCGCGGTTACCTGCAGCTTTGTCTTTCCGAACGGACGAAGCGGCAGAAAGTCGGGCATCAACTTATCACCTGGCGGATTCGTGATGCCATCTCAGCAAGCGACGCTTCGACACTCATTTCCCCGGTGATGGCGGCGCGCGCCGACTGCCAGATCGCTTCCTCAATCGCCGGCCATCGGGCGTGGGCAGGCGGAAAATGCGCCGCGTGGCTGGATTCGTCTAGCAAAGCCCACCGGCGAGCCTGGAGCGACCCGGCGGGAGATTCCGCCTTCACCTGCGCCAGCACGGACGGACGCGCCGGCAGGCTCCCCTGTCTGGCCTCCAGCAGTTGGCTGTCATGGTCGGTCAGAAAGCGCAACAAATCGAGCGCCGCGGCACGGTCGGAGACCGTAACCGGGATCGCAAACGTGTGCGAACCGGCGTAAATGTGCCGTCCTCGAGGACCGGACGGATACAGCGCGAGATCGAACGTTCCGCTGACCTGCGACTGGGAAGGCTCGGCATACGTATAGAATCCTCCGGGCCAGTCCGTGGTCATCGCGGCCCGTCCTTCGCGGAAGCAGGCGGCTACCTCGTCGTAATGCCAGTCGGGAGTCTCCGCAGGGGCGGCGCCGCGCCGGTAGAGATCGACCAGCAAACCGAGCGCCCACCGTCCGGCATCATCCTCAAACGCAGGCTGCATTGACGCGGACAGCAGGCGGCCGCCGGCCATCGCCTGTAGTTCGAAGAAGTGTCCGAACAACCCCGATTCCCTTCCGGGGAATGCGAAGCCATAGAGATCCGGACCGCGCGCAAAGTGCGTGGCGACGGCATGTAATTCATCCCACGTTTGCGGAACGCGCAATTCGCGGCCGGTACGCGTGCGGTACCGTTCGCGTTCCCGGGCGTCTTCGATGAAATCCTTTCGGTAGTACAGCAGCTTCAGGTCGAGGTTCCGGGGCAACCCGTAGAGCGCTCCGTTGATCCGGGCCAGATCCAGTGTCCGGGGATGAAAGACGGCGAGCTCCTCCGTGTCAAGCAGGTCGTCGAGTGGCAGCAGCCACTGGCGTTGGGAGGGCGCATATTTTGAGTGGGTGGAGATCAGGTCGTAACGGGCAGTCCCATTCCCAAACTCGCCTGCGATGCGGGTGTTCAGCTCAGGGTGTGGAAGCGTCGCTGCGACCTCCACGCGCTGTCCGATCATTCGCTCGTACTCGGACAGACGCGCGTAAAGTGGGTCGTACATCGGCCCGCCGACGAAGAGCACGCGAAGGTTCGCCATCGGCAGATATTGGTTTCGTGGAGCGCGGCAGGAGGGCCTCCGGCCGCCGCGAAATCCAAGCCCGTCCCACGAGATTTCAACAGGAGGTGAATGAATGTGAGGCGGCAGCTTCGCTTGTCGCTTGCGCTGCTGGTCGCGACCGTGTTGGTATCTGCGGTCAGCGTTCCGGCGGCGTCGTCAAGACCCTTCGCGGGCGTCACCGTGAACGTTCTCACTTTCACGGGTCCCCAGATTGCGGAACCGCTGCAACGCCGGGGACCAGCCTTCACGAGACTCACCGGCGCCAGGATCAATGTCGTTACGGTTCCGTTCAGCGATCTCTACCAGAAGATTCTCACCGATTTAGCCACGGGCACGAACAGTTACCATGCCTTCGTCTTCGCACCGCAGTGGATGGTCGACTACGTCACACCTGGATATCTCGAAGACATCACGATGCGTGTGTCGGCCGATCGGAATATCCAGTGGGCGGACATTGCCCCATTCTTCAGGAACTTCAGCGCCAGTTTTGGCGGACGGGTTTACACGATCCCGCTCGACGGCGATTTCCAGATGGTGTATTACCGCTCGGATCAGCTGCGGCGCTTCGGGCTGCAGCCGCCGCAGACGTGGGAGGATTACTTGAGGGTCGCGCAGGCGCTACATCGGAAAGATCTTAATGGCGACGGACGGGCCGACTTCGGGTCCTGCATCGCTAAGAAGCGCGGCGCGCAGTCGTACTGGATGATCTGGTCCGTGGCGGGAGCGCTTCTGCAGAGCCAGGGCACCAACCAGGGTGCGTTCTTCGATGTGGACAGTTTCGCGCCGTTGACCAATAACGCTGCCTTCGCCGAAGCGCTGCGCATCTATACGGAGACCACCCGGTACGGTCCCCCCGATGAGCTGAACTGGGACGTCGGCGACTCGCGGGCCGGATTCATGACCGGGCGCTGCGGCCTGAGCCTCGACTGGGGTGACATCGGCACGCTGGCCATCGACCCCAAGACTTCAAAAGTAAAGAACAAGGTCGGTGCAGTCATCCTGCCCGGCAGCAGGCGCGTGCTCGACCGCAGGACCGGCCAACTGGTCGCCTGCAACAGTACGACGTGCCCGCATGCCACAGGAGGCGTGAATCATGCGCCCTTCGCGGCATTCGGCGGGTGGTCGGGTGGCATCAACAAGGCGGCTCCTGCACGGGTGAAAGACGCGGCCTATGCGTTTATGTCTTACATGAGCCAGCCCGCTCAGGCCAACGTCGACGTGACCATCGGGATTACGGGATTCAACCCATACCGCCGGTCGCAGTTCCAGAACACGAACCTCTGGGTGAAGGCAGGAATGAGCGCAGCGGCAGCCCGGAACTACCTGGGCGCGATCGAGGCGAGTCTGGGCAGTCCGAACATGGTGCTGGATCTGCGCATCCCGCAGAACCAGCGTTACCAGCAGGTCGTGCTGGACACGGCGATCGCCAAGCTGCTCGCGAAGCAGATCACCATCGAGCAAGCGATGAAGGAAATCACTGATGGCTGGGAGGCGATCACCAACGAGCTCGGAAGGGACCAGCAGTCGCAGGCATATCGATCGGCCTTAGGTGTCAAAAGGTAACGACCAGCCTGCATGCTGACGGATCGTAAGCTCCGCGGGACAGGGTCACCCAATGGCCCTGTCCCGCTGTCATTCCTGGGCCAGGGGCTCGCCGCGTGGGTTGATCGCCAGGCGAGGTTTTTGTTCCTGCTGCCGGCGGTGCTGCTGCTGATCCTCCTCTCGATCTTCCCACTCATTTTCTCGGTATACCTATCGCTCGTGCGTTTCCAGCTTGTTCCCGGCGGCTTCAGGTTTAGGTTTGTGGGCCTGGCCAATTATCGCAAACTCATCACCGGCATCGAGCGGGAACACTTTCTCGGCCTCCTGGCGAGTCCCGCCCCGCTGATCTGGGCCCTGGCCGGAGTGATCGCTGCCGTCCTGCTCCTCTTTGTCATCCGCGGCATGGTCCGAGGACGCTCGACGCTTCCCGCCATGGCAGGTCGTGCGGTCTTCGCGCTCATCGCCGGCACACTCGTCTGGCTAATCCTTCGCACGCTCACCTCAGGCGGTCGTCCCGGCTCACTTGTCACGACGATGGTCTATGTGTTTATAGGCATCACGGTGCAGTACTGGCTGGGTCTCACGTTGGCGTACCTGACGTCGCAGCACCTGCCCGGTCGTCGATTCTTTCGCGTGGTGTTCTTGCTGCCGATGATGATCACGCCGGTCGGGATCGCGTACATGTTTCGCATCCTGGCCAACCTGGGAATCGGGCCCTTTACGCCGCTGTGGGAAGCCCTCGGACTGGCCGAAGTGTCCTGGGCCAGCGACCCCTGGGGGGCGCGGATCGTGGTCATGATCGGAGACGTCTGGCAGTGGACGCCGTTCATGTTCGTCGTGCTGCTGGCAGCGCTGGAGTCGCAACCGCTGGAGTTGTTGGAAGCTGCGATGGTCGACGGTGCGAGCCGGTGGCAGACGTTCTGGAGGGTGACGTGGCCTCAGATCCTGCCGGTGACCTCAACGTTGGTGCTCATTCGGATGATCGAAGGGTTCAAGATCATCGACCTCCCAAACGTCTTGACCAACGGCGGGCCGGGAACAGCGACGGAATCTCTGACGCTGCACGCCTTCATCGCCTGGCGCACACTCGACATCGGGGGATCGGCCGCCGTCGCCTACGCGCTCCTGTTCCTGGTGACCTTCATGGCATTGTCGTATATCAATCTCGTGCACCGCCGGCTGGCAGGAGCGATGTGAGATGTCGCGCGCGCAGGCGTTGACCCCTACCGGCACAATACTCAGCTATCTCATCCTCGGAGGGTGGGCGTTCATCGTCCTCTTCCCGCTGTTCTGGATCCTCACCACGTCGTTCAAACTGCCCGTGCAGGTGTACGACGGACCGGTCTATCTCCCATACGTGGACTTCACCCCATCGTTACATGCCTGGCGCTACATCTTCGTCGACCTGCGCGGCGACACGCTGCGTCCGTTGATGAACACGGTGATCGTGGCGCTCAGCAGCTCCGTACTCGCGTTGGCGCTGGGGACCACCGCCGGCTACGGGCTGCTTCGGTTCCGCTACGCGCCGCGCTACGGCGTGATCGGCCTCTTCCTTGCCGCGGTGCTGCTCGCGGCGGTGGCGGTCCGCTTGCGGGTTCCCTGGCAGATCGCCCTCGCATCGAGCCTGGCGGTGTTCTTCCTGGCCCGTCAGACAGTCGGGCGCCGGTTCCGATCTTCGGTCGGGAATGACGACATTTCGTTCTGGATGATCTCGCAACGGATTCTTCCCCCCGTCGCGGTGGTCATCCCAATCTATGTGATGTTTCAGCGGCTCGGCCTTCTGGATACGCGGCTGGCGGTGATCATCACCTACACCGCCGTGAACCTGCCGATTGTGGTCTGGCTGATGCGTGATTATTTCCGGAACATCTCTGTCGAACTGGAGGAGAGCGCGTCGATCGACGGCGCGTCCCCGTACCGAATCTTCCGGTCGATCATCCTCCCACTGTCGACGCCGGGCCTGGCCGCGACATTCTTGCTGGTGCTCGTGTTCTCTTGGAATGAGTATCTGCTCGCATTGTTCCTGACCAGCGCAAACGCGCAAACACTGCCGCTGCTCATCGCAGCACAGAACGCCACGCGGGGACCGCAATGGTGGTATATGTCGGTGCTGATTCTGATCATGATCGCGCCGGTCATCCTGATGGCGATCGCGCTGGAGCGGTACATCGCAAAAGGTCTGCTGGTGGGAGCCCTGAAAGGGTAGGCGGCGCGATGGGGCGGCTCGACGGGAAGGTGGCGATCATCACCGGAGGCGCTTCCGGCATCGGGCGCGCGAGCGCGCTCCTATTCGCCCGGGAAGGGGCACGCGTGACGCTGGCCGACGTTGAACGCGCCGGCGGTGAAGAGGTTGCGGCAATGATCACAGAAAAAGGCGGCGATGCGACGTTCGTCCCCTGTGACGTTACCAGCCCTCGCGACACCGCCAAGCTGGCTCGAGCCGCAGTGGAACGGTATCAGGCGATTGACGTGTTGTTCAATAACGCGGGGATCGCCGGCGTGGGATCGACCGAGGAAACAGACGAGGCGCTGTGGGACCAGGTGATGGCCGTCAATGTCAAAGGCATTTTCCTTATGACGAAGGCGGTGGCGCCGTACATGATCCAGCGCCGGCGCGGAGTGATCATCAATATGGCCTCCTCGATCGCGTTCGTAGGCTTGGCCCGCCGCGTCTCGTATGCCGCGAGCAAAGGCGCCGTGATGGCGATGACGCTGTCGATGGCCGTGGATTTCGCCAAACACGATATACGCGTCAACGCCATTTGCCCGGGCACCATCCACACACCGTTCGTGGACCGGTACTTGCAGGAGTCGTATGCCGATCCCGCGGAGGGACTCGCTGAAATCAGCCGGCGGCAGCTGATGGGGAGGCTGGGTAGTGCCGAGGACGTTGCCAACGCGGCGCTATACGTCGCGAGTGATGAAGCCGCGTTCATGACCGGCGCGCCGCTGATCATCGACGGCGGCCTGAGCGGAACGAAATGAGGCAACTGACGTGAAGATCACGAAGGTCGAAGGTTTCATGGTGCAGGTACCGATCCGCCGGCCGATCGAGGATTCCATTCATCAGGTCCCTGTGTGGGGCGTGCCGGGCGTGCGCATTTCAACGGATGAAGGAATCACCGGCACAGGCTACACCGGCACGCACGCCCGTGGCGACGATCTGATCGTAGGGGCGATCGAGCGGTACTACGGCCCCGTCTTGCTGGGCCGGAACCCATTGCATGTCAAGGAGATCTGGCAGGACCTCTACATGGGACCGCTGCGCTGGATCGGCCGCAGCGGGATCAGCCAGATGGCCCAGTCTGCGATCGATATCGCCTTATGGGACGTCATCGCCAAGAGCCAGGACAAACCCCTGTGGCAGGTCCTCGGTGCGTCGAAGACCGGCCCCATACCGACTTATAACACCGATGCCGGGTGGCTGAACTGGACCGAAGAAGAGCTGGTCAGCGACATGCTCCGTCTGGTCGACCAGGGGTGGCGCGCAATCAAGATGAAAGTCGGCAAACCCAGTCAACATGAGGACGTGCGGCGCGTGGCCGCCGTGCGCGAGGCCCTCGGCGACCAGATCGATCTGATGGTCGACGCCAATACGATCTGGGATCTCAACACCGCGGTCACCACCGCCCGGCTGCTGGAACCATTTCACCTGAAGTGGCTGGAAGAACCATTGCATCCCGATGACATCAGCGGCCACGCCCGGCTCGCGAATGCCACGAGCATCCCGCTCGCCGTCGGCGAGAGCATCTACTCAAAGTATCTGTTTCGTGAATATATGTCGCAGGGCGCAGTCGGCTACGTGCAGGTGGACGTCACACGGGTCGGCGGAATCACCGAGTGGCTGGAGGTCGCGGCGACGGCCGCCACGTTCGGGCTGCCGGTCATTCCGCACCACGGCGACATGATGCAGGTCCACCAGCATGTCGTGGCGGCGACGCGCAACGCGCCGATGCTGGAATACATCCCGTGGATTCTCGACCTGTTTGTGGATCCCGTCGACGTGCGGGAGGGGATGCTCTATCTCCCTGATCGACCCGGCGCGTCAACCGAGATGCGCCCGGAAGCGTTTGCGCGGTACCGCGTGGTCTGATAGCAAAGTCATTGCGAGCGTAGCGAAGCAATCTCGCTTTGAGTGGAGATTGCTTCGTCGCTTTCGCTCCTCGCAATGACCTCCGGTCAGTTGTCCGGAAGCTCGGCCGGGCGCGCGGTCAGCAAGCGTCGTTCGGCTCCCCGCAGGATTTCGACCGACAAGACCTCCCCGATCGGATGCTTCCCGAGGATTCGCTGCAGGTCGTCAGGTGTGGCGACCGCAGAATCGCCTGCCTTGATAATAATATCGCCGGCAAGGATCCCTGCGGATTCAGCCGCCGTGTTCGGCTGCACCTCGACCACCCGGACCGCGGTATCCTTCAGCGCGAGTTCCAAGGCGAGCCGGCGATCAACCTGCACAGGCTGACCTGAGACGCCGAGATAGGATCGCCGGACACGACCTTCTCGGATCAGTTGCGAAGTCACCCATTTGGCCGTGTTCACGGGGATCGCAAAGCAGATGCCCTGTGATCCCATGATCACGGCGGTGTTGATGCCGACAACGCGTCCTTGAAAGTCGACCAGCGGCCCTCCGGAGTTGCCCGGATTGAGCGCCGCATCCGTCTGAATGATGTTCTCAATGACACGGCCGCTCTCGGCGCGGAGCGTGCGGCCGAGTGCGCTCACCACGCCGGTCGTCACCGTCGCCTGAAACCCCAGCGGGTTTCCAATCGCGATGACCAGTTGACCGACGCGTAGCACGCCTGAGTCGCCGAGCTCGGCACGCGGCAAGCCGGTTTCGGACACGCGGATGACGCCCAGATCGGTGTGAGGATCCTCTCCGACGACTCGGGCCTCCAGCGTTCGTCCGTCCTGCAGGCGTACCTCGATCTTGCCGACACCACGAACGACGTGGCTGTTGGTGAGAATGTAACCATCCGGAGCGATGATGAGGCCGCTGCCCGCCCCGTGAAACTCAGGAAACCCACGCCGGCGCATCCGCTCGGATCCCGGCCGGGCCACCACGACGCTCACCACGGCCGGCCCCACCCGCTCCACGGCCTGCACGACGGCCTGGGAATAAGCGTCGAGCGCTTCTCGCTCTCCCTGAGAGGGGATTACCGCGCGCTGTTCACCATTGAACTCAGACAGAACCTCGGCTAATCGCATCTGTCACCTCCACTATCTGTTGGGAGAACGCGATCGGGGAGTAGACTTATTCCAAAAAACGAGCGCGGGGACCGGAACGATCCCCGCGCTGCGCCCTTCCGAGTGCTCTAACTTGCTGGCTTTAGCGTCCTAATGTCTTTGCGATCGCCTGGCTGGCCGCGTCGTGAGCCTTTTGGCCCGCGTCGATAGCCAGGGCGAGTGAGGCTTTTGCTTCCTTTGTCGACGGTCTAGCCTCGAGTTTCTTGAATGTCGAGAGGTGTTTAAGAGATGTCTGCTGCACTGCATCGTACGCCGGGGCCGCTTCCTCGCCCCTGGCAGAGAGATCCTTCACGTGAACCGTCACCGTTCGCATCATGCCGATATACTCGTCGGCGTAGAAGCGCATCAAGTTCCAGTCCTTGGCGTCAAACGCGACCTGAACCTTGGCGACATGCCCGGTCGCTCGCATGACTCTTGCGATGACGGTTCTGCCGTCGACCGGCGCCGGCTTTGGCGCCGCGATTGTGGTAGAACCGACCAAAAGCATTAGCGCCACGACCAACGTGGCTGCCCCCAGAAGTCTGTTTGTCATCTGTCTCACTCCGTCTCGGATGGGTTGGATTCCATACCGTGCCTGCCCGGGATAGGGTCAAGCCAGACGCGACGGTCCGTCCGACTGGCCGTCGGGCCCATTCTTGCAGCAAGTCGTACGTGTGTTCGGCAGGAGGGGTCTGTCCCCGCCTACAGGAGGGGACAGACCCCTCCTGCAAGCTCATGTGGTTCATTCGTTGTTTTCGAGGTAGCCTGAGCAGGTCAAATTTGGCCCTGGAGGTGTGCGATGCCGCTGGTCCGCATTTCGCTCCGTGAGGGAAAGCCTGCCGCCTACCGCAAGGCGATCGGAGATGCCGTCCACCAGGCCATGGTGGAGGCCATCAACGTCCCGCCCCTGGACCGGTTCCAGGTCATTACCGAGCACAAACCCGACGGCCTGATTTACGACGCCGAATACCTGGGCATCCGCCGTACGGATGAGGTGGTGTTCATTCAAATCACTCTGAATGCTGGGCGCGCGCTGGAATTGAAGAAGGCTCTCTATGCCCGCATCGTCGACCTCCTCAAACAGAACCCGGGAGTCCGGCCGGAGGATGTGTTCATCAACCTCACCGAGGTGCCCCGCGAAAATTGGTCGTTTGGGAATGGAGTCGCGCAATACGCGCCATGAGATTCAAGGAGTGGGGTGCGTTCTGGCTACTGGGCGCGATCTGGGGCTCCTCATTTCTGTGGATCAAGATCGCCGTTAGTGAGATCGGTCCCGTCACGCTCGTCGCCTTCCGCCTGTTGTTCGGCCTCGCCGGGTTGCTTGTTGTCCTGCGGCTGCAGAGAAAGCGACTGCCTCTCGGACGGACGCAACTGCCTGCTTACCTCCTCATGGGCCTATTGCAGGCGATGCTTCCAATCTCCCTGATCTCATGGGGAGAAACGCATATCGACTCCGGTCTGGCCGCGATTTTGAATGGTACCGTTCCGCTGTTTGCGATCGTGATCGCGCACTATTGGCTGACCGACGAAAAGATGACCGCGATGCGCGTGCTGGGGCTGGTGATGGGGTTTGCCGGGGTCGTGGTTCTCGTCAGCGACGACCTCCGCCCCGGCGTGCTCAGCGGCAGCCTGCTCGGCCAGCTGGCGGTCCTGGTCGCTTCCGCGAGCTATGCGACGGCGGCGACGTTCTCGCGGCGATATCTACGGAACCAGCCGCCTGTCGTGCAGGGGACGATGGTGCTGTTGACGGGTGACGCGATCGCTTGGCTGGGTGTGCTGAGTTTCGAGAGTCCGGTCCAGCCACCCGCGCTGCCGATTACCTGGATCGCGATTGTCTGGCTGGGATTGCTGGGATCCTGCGTAGCGTACCTGCTCTACTTCTACCTCATTAACGTCTGGGGCCCGACACGCACCTCGGTGGTTTCCTATGTCTTTCCGATCATCGGCCTGCTCCTCGGCATCGTGTTCCTGGACGAGCGCCCCGACTGGCGGCTCTTCGTTGGAACCGCGTTGATCGTCGCGGGCATCCTCGTGCTCAACGTGCTGGGCGGGAGACGACTCCGCAACCAGAGAATACCGGGGCATGCCCGCCCTGCATGAAACACGAATCCAGGACAACATCTTCGTCTGGACGCTCGGCGGCGACACCATCGAGACCAGCTACGGGACGAACTGTATCGGGGTCATCGGAACCGATGCGGCACTGCTCATCGACCCGCTGATCGCCCCGGCCCACGCGCGCCTCGTGGACGAGGCGCTGAAAGACATCACGCCCGCACCGGTGCGGTTCGTCGTACTCACACACCACCACACCGACCACGCGCTCGGCTCCTCGTATTTCGCGACCCGCAATGCCGTCGTCTTCTCTCACCGCGCCTGCCGCGAGGCGATGGCGGCGGAGCACCCCGGGATCATTCAAGCGCGGCGCGGCCGGCCTGAGCTCCGGGAACTCTTCGCCGACGCCGAGTCGGTGCTGCCCGCTGTCACGTTTGACGAGGGACTTATCCTTCACGTGGATGGAATCGAAGTTGAAGTCTGGCACCCGGGATGGGGCCACACCCCGGGGGATGCATTCTTGTTCATCCCAGACTCGGGTGTGGCCATCTGCGGCGACCTCGTGTTCAACCGATACCACTTCAACTACGAGCAGGCATCAATCGCAGGTGCGCGCCGGGGCCTGCAGGCGCTGGCGTCACTGGATGCCGAGACATTCATCCCCGGCCACGGCGCCACGGGGTCAACTGACGTGCTTAAAGCTCAGACTAGCTATCACGACGCAGTTGAAGAAATCGTGTCTACGGGGCTGTCGGCCGGCAAAGAAGAGTCTGCCATCATAGAAGAGATCGCCGGCAGATTTCCGGACCATTCAATGGTTAGTGTCATCCCAGCAGCCATTACACAAATGAAGACTCACCTCGAAAAAGCCAGGTAACCGGCCCGCACCGCCAGCCCCAGCACAACGCCCGCCGCGTTTGCGACGAGATCGCCGGTTTCTGCAACACGGTATGCGACCAATAGTTGCAGCAGTTCAACAATCGCTCCTATGGACCACGCCGCCACGGCCGCGCGGAGGATGGATTGCCAGGTGGCCAGCAGCACCACGAGCACTCCATAACCAAACAGGTGCCAACCCGTGCCTGACGCCCCCGAGGTATTGCCGGGCAGCAACGAGGCAACGAGAATTATCAGGATCCATAGTCCAGACCCAAGGCGCGCGTAGCGGGCCATCAACTAATAGATTGCTTCACTTTGTTCGCAATGACCAGAGGGATTGCTTCGTGGAAATAAAAAATGCGGGAGGCGGTTATCCCGCCCCCCGCAAGTTCGTTCGCTTACCGCTTCTTGCTCGTCGACTCTTCCTTCTCAGAGCCTTCCTTCACAAAACCATCCTTCTTGAACCCCTGGGACCCACCCTGTGGCTGGAATTGCTTGCTTCCGGTGTTTCCGGCCACCGTCTTCTCAGGCGGTGTGATCAAGGTGGTCAGGTCATTCATGATCTCGGCCTTCGTCTGGCCGTGCTTCTCAACGACCTTGGCGACCAACTTGTCCAGGTCACCGTTGATCTCCAGCACATCCTGATCGCTCAGGTTCGGGTACCGATCGCGGATCTTTGGCACCAGGCTGGACCACTGTTGCTTGAACGTGTCAACTCTGAGATTGGTCTCGTAAATCATAGTGGATTCACCTCCTCGTACGATCATATCCTAGCATATATTGAAATATGTGTCAATCATGTACCAAAGTCAACTGTTAGCTCAGCTAACGCGACGAGCCGACTCGTCTCCCTGCAAGGTGCTCCTGCATGAACCACTCCTCGCACGCCTGAACGCCCATCCCCGGTACGATTCGAATGCCAACCATCTGAAGAGCCATCTCGGTTCCGGCAATCATCGCGAGTACCTCAAGCTCATTGAGCGCGCCGAGGTGCCCGATGCGAATGACTCGACCCTTCAGCTGGCCGAGTCCGCCCCCAAGCGACAGGTTCAACTCCTCTTGAGCCAGCTGTAGGACCTTGTCGGCATCGATACCCTCGGGGAGTTCGACCGCGGTAAGCGAGTTCGAGTATTCCGCCGCATTGCGGCAGAGGATCGGCAGATTCCACGCACGCACCGCGCGGCGCACTCCCTCGGCAAGCTTTCGGTGCCGTCCGAACACCGCCGGGAGGCCTTCCTCGAGCAGCATCCGGACCGCCTCCCGCAGCCCGTAGAGCATCAGGGTCGCCGGCGTGAACGGAAAATAGCCACGCTTCATCTCATCGAGCACGGGGCGCCAATCAAAGAAGAAGCGGGGCGTATTCACCTGCCCGCTCGCAGCGATCGCGCGGGGGCCCGCGCAGACGACAGCCATCCCCGGCGGCAGCATCAATCCCTTTTGCGTTCCGGTCACGGCGACGTCGACACTCCACTCATCAAAGAGGAACTCAATGCTGGCGAGTGAGCTGACAGTGTCGACCAGCAGCAAGGCCGGGTGGTGAGCCGCGTTGATGGCCTCACGGACCGCGCGAACGTCAGAGGTCACACCCGTCGACGTCTCGTTGTGCACCACCAGGATCGCCTTGTAGTTGCGAGCGGTATCGCGGATCAGGCGATCATGCACGAGATCCGCAGGCACACCCTGTCCCCACGGAAGCTCCACTTCATCGACCTGCATGCCAAAGCTGCGGGCGGTCTCCGCGTAGGCATGGCTAAAATGCCCGATGTTGAACGCCAGGACCAGGTCGCCTGCGCTCAACGTGTTCACGATTGAAGATTCCAGGCCGCCCGTCCCCGACACAGGAAACAACACAATCTCGCCTCGGGTTGTCTGAAAGATCTTCTTGAGGCCGGGGACGATCTCACTCAGGAGCTCGGGAAGTTCCGGCCCGCGGTGGTCGGGAACGGGCCGGTGCATCGCTCCGAGGATGCGCTCCGGAACATTCGTTGGACCAGGGATCTGCAGGAAATGGCGACCAGGCATGTTACATGACTTTGTTTCGCAGCGCCGCGGTTCGTTCCTGTTTTGCCGAAGAGTAGGACCAATTTGGGGAAAAGACTGTGCGGGGAGCAGTGGAATGACAATACCCAGCGCCCTCCAGCATAACGGGCCCACAGGCACCATGGCCTGGACGCTGACCATTCGCGTCTACAGTGAGCCCACGGCCATGCGCACCGTGCGCAAGCTCGTCAATTCCGCCGCCCGAATGGCGGGCGCCTCAGAGCAAGATGCCTACGATCTCGAGGTCGCCGTCGGCGAAGCCGTCACGAATGCGTACCTGCATGCGTATGAAGGGAAGATAGAGGGAGAGATCGACGTCGATCTCGGGTACAACGGCAAAGATTTCCTCGTGAGCGTTCACGACGGCGGCAAGCCCGTCACGGACAGGATCACAGTCCCCCAGAGCCCGCCCGAGAGAGGACACGGCCGCGGACTCTACCTGATCGGTCAATTGATGGACGAGGTCCACATTGTTCAGCCTGACCGTAATGGTCGCGGCGTTGCTGTGCAGATGAGCAAGAAGGTCACACCGCTCACGCCTAAATAGACGAATGAGAAAGACGTCGGGAGAGGAGGACACAGCCATGGAGCGCGACATCCCTTCGGATCGAGAGGTCGACCCACCAAGGGACACAGACCTAGCAGTTACAGTGTTCGCGCCAGAAGTTGGGCGGTTTCCCCTTTGTTAGGAAACCGTCCAACTTCTTTCTTATCGAACAGCGGCTTCTCTCCGGCTGTCACAAGAAACCGGCCACCGGATGAGGGAATGATCGTGAGCCTTGCAATATTCTCTGCGTGCGCTTCGAGCAGTTCCTCCGCCACACGGGCGGCGTGACCTTCGTACCCTCATTCCGCGCAGTATTCGATTCGAATCTCGAGCTTCCCGGCCATCCAGTTTGAGCCTCCCTGTTATGAAGGTTTCCCCGCAGAGCTTACCTTATATTAACGCCAGATCAGGTACCGCAGGATGAAGCTACCATCCGGAACGGTCACCTTCCTTTTTACAGACATCGAGGGATCGACACGCCTCCTCCAGCACCTGGGTGACCGGTACGCCGACGTGCTCTCCGCGTACCGACAAATCTTGCGGACTTCAGCGAACAAATTCAGTGGACAGGAAGTCGATACTGCCGGCGACGCCTCCTTCTTTGCCTTTGCCCGAGTCACGGATGCGGTCGCAGCGGCCGTCGATGCCCAGCATACGCTCGACACGCACCCCTGGCCCGAAGGCACAACGGTGCGGTCGCGGATGGGTATCCATACGGGCCAACCCCTCACCAGCGAGGGCGACTACGTGGGCATTGATGTGCACCGGGCGGCCCGCATCTGCGAGGCCGCGCACGGCGGGCAGATCCTCGCCTCGGACGCCACGCGAATCGTCCTGGAGCAGACGCCGCCGGAAGCCGTGACGCTGAAATCGATGGGCGAGCATCGCCTGAAGGATCTGCTCCGCCCGGAACAGCTGTTCCAGGTCGTGCATCCTGATCTCCGTGAATCTTTTCCGCCGCTGCGCACGCTGGACGCGCATCCCCACAACTTGCCCCCGCAGCCGACGCCACTCATCGGCAGAGAAGCAGAGCTCGATCAAACCCGCGCGGTGCTGCTTGACGAAGGCGTGCGTTTGCTCACACTGACCGGCCCTGGGGGCACCGGCAAGACACGACTGGCGCTGCAGCTGGCGGCGCAGGTGATCGACCGGTTCCGCCACGGCGCCTTCTTCGTGCCGCTCGCGCACATCAGCGATCCCGAGATGGTCATCCCTTCGGTCGCACAGGCGCTGGGAGTGAACGAGACGCCGGGCCGCCCGCTCCTGCACAATCTTCAAGAATATCTCGCAGATAAGCAGACCCTGCTGCTGCTCGACAATCTGGAACAGCTCCAACAGGCGCCGTTCGTCGTCGACCGTCTTCTGGCCGCCAGCGCCGAGCTCAAGATCATCGCCACGAGTCGCGAGCGCCTTCGATTGAGTTGGGAGCATGAGTTCCCGGTGCCGATGCTCGAGGTGCCACAGCACTGGAAAGGCGACCTGGATGCTCTGTCGCGGAACTCCGCGGTCGCTCTGTTCGTGAGCCGATGCCGCTTTGTGCAGCGGGATTTCTCACTGACACTTGAAAATGCGGAGGCCGTTGCGACCATCTGTGCCCGCCTGGAGGGGTTGCCGCTTGCGATCGAGCTTGCAGCGGCTCGTATTAAGATCCTCTCGCCCCAAGAAATCGCCACGCGTCTCAATGATCAGTTGCGTCTCCTCCGCGGCGGCCCGCGGGACGCGCCGGAGCGCCACCAGTCGCTGCAGGCCGCGATCTCCTGGAGTTATGCGTTGCTCGCGCCCGAAGAGCAGAGGCTGTTCCGGCGGCTCGCCGTCTTCCGAGGCGGGTTCGCATTGGAATCGGCGGAGGCCATTGGTGACGATGACCAGACTGACGTGCTCGATGTTCTCTCCTCTCTGGTCGACAAGAGTCTGCTGAGACGGATTGGCGCCCCGGGCGGAGCCACGCGATTCCTTGTGCTCGAAACGATCCGGGAATACGGAGTCGAGCGGCTGGCAGCCGAAGACGAGCTCGGCCAGATCAAAACGGCTCACGCGCGCCATTTCGCCGATCTCGCCGATCATGCGGAAGAGCATCTGAATGACCCCGAGGAAGAAGCCTGGATGCAACGGATGGGCAGGGATTTGGAGAACCTCCGTGCCGCTGTCGATTGGTCCTTGCAAAGTGAAGACCGCTCTGCGGCGGCGCGTTTGGGGATTGGTTTCGGCTGGCTGATGTATCTCCGTGGGTACTTGACCGAAGGACGCGCCCGCGTGTCACAAATCCTGGACATGGTCAGCGACGAGCCGCCCCTGCGCGCGCGTCTGATGTTCACCGCCGGCGTCCTGGCCTGGAGCTTGGGCGATTTCGACACGGCGCAGGGTTGGTTGGAGGGAGCACTCCGTCTTTTCCGCAAGCACGGAGACGCCAAGCGGCAGGCCGGCGCGAGCGCGTTCCTCGGGCATGTCGCTCGATCTCGCGGGCGTCTCGATGAAGCCAACCAGTTGCACCATACTGCGTTGGAAACCTATCGCAGTATCGGCAACGAAAAGGGTGTGGCCTGGGCGCTCTACGACCTCGGGCTGGCGGCTCGTGATCGCGGCCAGGGTGACGATGCGCGCGCGCTCCACGACCAGTCGCTGGCCCTATTTCGGAAGCTCGGCTACCGGTGGGGGATGGCCTGGGCGCTGTGGAATCTCGGCGTCCTCGCGCACCGGAGGGGCACTGACGCTGAGGCGCGGGATCACTTTCGAGAGAGCCTCGAACTGTATCGCGCCCTTGAAGACCGCCGTGGCATTGCGCAGTGTTTGGAGGGCCTCGCGACGGTCATCTTCGTGGCGGGCCGGCCTGCCGACGCCGGCAGGTTGCTCGCAGCCGCCGACGCGTTGCGCGCAGGTCTCGGCGCGCCGCTCGCGCAGTCTGACCGTCGAGAGTACGATCGCACCTTGGAAGGGCTCAAGGCCGCACTACCTCCGGCAGAGTTCGAGGAGGTGTGGCGCATAGGACGGACGCTCGACCTGGACGCGGCGATTCAGCTCACGCTCGATGCCCCCGGATCGCCGGGCCCCGTGATGCCCAGGCAAGCCGTCAAGGGGCGCGACACGCTGACGCCTCGCGAGCGAGAGGTCGCCGTCCTGATCGCCCGAGGCCTGTCCAATCGGGAGATTGCCGCCAAGCTGCGCGTCGCGGAGCGCACGGCGATCAGCCACGTTGAGCACATCATGAACAAGCTTGGTATCCACTCGCGCGCGCAGATCGCCGCCTGGGCGGTGCGACAGGGCTTCGATGTCCCCGCCGATTCCTGATCCCTCGCTACCTTATCGGTAGTTCTTCCGATACGAGCTCTCACAAGAGATTTTTCGGCATCGGTACCTTCTTCGATGTCCGCGGCGCCGGTACGACCTATCGTGGAGACAAGATGCGAGTGTTCCTGACGTTCGACGCAGAGCATCCAGATCGCCCACATTGTCCTCCTTGGGCCACAGAGCAGATTCTGCACGTGCTGCGCGGGTCGAACGTGCGCGCCACATTTTTCCTGCAGGGTCGGTGGGTGGAAGCCTATCCCCATCTCGCACGAGAGATCGCGCTCACGGGCCACCGCATCGGCAACCATTCCTTCTATCATGCTCGACTCGAATTGCTCTCTGATGAGGGCCTCGCGACAGACGTCACCGGAGCAGAGCAGGTGATCAAGTCCGTGACGGGGGCGGATCCACGCCCCTGGTTCCGTTGTCCATGGGGGGAATGCGGCAATGATGCCCGAGTACTTCAGGCCCTCACCGATTTGGGGTACCGCCACATCGGCTGGCACGTGGAGGCAGGCGAATGGGAAATCGCCCGCACCCCTCGGGAGATTGAGAACGCCGTGGTCGAGGGAGCACTCGGCACCGGTGATGGGGCCATTATCCTGCTCCATACCTGGCCGGCTTCGGTACCACCGGCTCTGCCGGCGATCATCCGGCGACTCGGAGATGCCGGAGTGCAATTTGCCACGCTCGATGACCTCGCGGACCCTTCAATCGCGGTGGCCGCAAGAGGACCGGCAGGTAACGATTCGAGCGTTATGAAAGGACGAGGACACCCATGAGAGCCCGGTACCCTGATCAGGAAGACTATATCGAGCGCGACGGCGTGCGCACATTCTATGAGGTCTTTGGATCGGGCAAGCCCACGATCGTGCTGCTGCCGAGTTCGCCGATCATTCACTCTCAGCAGTGGAAGGGGCAGGTTCCTTATCTCGCGCGCCATTTCCGGGTCGTCACCTTCGATGGACGGGGGAACGGCCGATCGGATCGACCGGGGGTCTCAGAAGCTTACACCGACCAGGAGATCATCGGCGATACTCTGCAAGTGATGGATGCAACCGGCACCGAGCGGGCCGTATTCCTCATTCTCTGCCATGCCTGGTGGGTACTCGATCTGGCCGCCAGGTATCCTGAGCGGGTTCTCGGTCTGGTGGCGATCGCTCCCGGGACACCACTGGCTCCGATTCACCCGAACCGGGCGCAGTATATCGGGAGGTTCGACGAGCCTCGGGGCGATTATGAAGGGTGGGCGAAGACCAACCGTCACTATTGGCTGCAGGACTGGCGAGGGTTCGTATCATTCTTCTTTGACAGGATGCTGCCCGAACCGCATTCCACGAAGCAACTCGAGGACATCGTCGGCTGGTGCATGGAGACGACCCCGCAGACGATGCTCCTGAACCGCGCCGCGGCTCGCTTCCCAAAGACGAAAGAAGAGGCAGAAGAGCTCTGCCGGAAGGTGCGCTGCCCCGTTCTAGTCATTCACGGGGACCTCGATGAGTGCCAGCAACCCGCGAAAGGTGAGGCTTTTGCGAAACTCACGGGCGGCAGGCTCGTAATGCTCGAGGGAGCGGGTCACATGACGCCGGGTCGGGATCCGGTCAAGATCAACCTCCTGACCAAAGAGTTTGTGGATACGCTTACCGCCTCGCAGCCCCGAGAAGTCCGCTGGACCCGCGCCATGAGCCGCCGCAAACGGGCGCTGTTTGTATCCTCATCTATCGGGCTGGGCCATATCCAGCGGGATCTTGCGATCGCCCGAGAGTTACGCGGGCTGATTCCCGATCTTGAGATCGATTGGTGGGCGCAACATCCCGTGACGGAGGTGCTAAAGGCGGCCGGCGAGAGGATCCATCCGCAGAACCATCTGCAGGCACTGGAATCGGCGCACTGGGAGGAAGAAGCCTCGCAGCACGAGCTGCACGCGTTCTACGCGTTCCGGCGCATGGACGAGATCTTCGTCGCGAACTTCATGCTCTTCCATGACATCACGCGCGAAACGCCGTACGACATATGGATCGGGGACGAGTCATGGGAAGTAGATTATTTCCTCCATGAGAACCCGGAGCTGAAGACCGCCCCTTACGTTTGGCTAACAGATGTCATCGGATTTCTCCCAGTTGATCCCGACGGCGATCCGCGCGAGGTAACACTCTGCGCAGACTACAACGCGGAGAAGATTGAACAGCGGGCGCGATATCCACGATTGCGTGATCTATCCTTGTATATCGGGGAGTACGATGAGCTGCCGGACGCTGCGTTTGGTCCTGGCCTACCAAACATCCGTGAGTGGGCGCGAACTTGGTATACGCCGGTCGGCTACGTACTGCCGTTCGATCCGCTTCAGTATCGGGATCAGAAGGGGCTGCGCCAACGGTTGGGTTACGGCAACGGTTATCCGCTGCTCTTTGCGGCGGTCGGCGGCACGGGCGTCGGGCGTCCCCTTCTGCAGCGCGTTATGGACGGGTTTGGGCAGCTCCGAGAGACGATGCCCGAAGCCCGGATGGTGATGGTGACCGGACCGCGTATCGAGCCGGACGAACTCCCCGACGTTGCGGGTCTGGAGAAGCGACCATACGTGCACAACCTCTTCGAGCATCTGGCCTGCGCCGATGCAGCGATCGTGCAGAGCGGTTTGAGTACGACGATGGAGCTTGTAGCGACGCGACGACCCTTCGCCTATGTCCCGCTTCGCAAGCACTGGGAGCAGCAGCACCATGTGGGCTATCGCCTGCGACATTACGGCGCCACAAACCGGCTGGAGTATGCGGAACTCACGCCGCCACGGGTAGCCATGACGCTGCAACATCTCGTCGGCGCGCCCGTTGACTTCCGCGAAGTGCCGCGCGACAGCGCCCGACGCGCCGCGCAGCAGATCGCCGCGCTTTTATCTCGGTAAGGCCTCCTTATGCGAGCCCGCTACCCCGATCAGGAGGGTTATGTCGAGCAACACGGTGTGCGGACCTTCTACGAAGTGTACGGGACAGGCCAACCAACTGTCTTGTTCCTCCCGGCGTGGGCGATCGGCCATTCCCGATATTGGAAATCGCAGGTTCCCTACTTCGCGCGTCACTACCGCGTCGTGACTTTTGATCCACGGGGCAACGGGAAATCTGACCGTCCTCTCGATCCTGCGGAATACGCGGATACCGAATATGTACGGGATGCGCTGGCAGTGATGGACGCCACGCACACCCAGCACGCCGTGATGATCGGTTTTTCCATGGGTGCGTGGCTCGCTGCAATCCTCGCGGCGCATCATCCAGATCGGGTTCTCGGCGTGGTGATGGCGGGGTCATCTTCTCCGCTAGGACAGATGCTGCCGGAGCGCAGAGGCTATTCTTTCGATGACCCAAATCAGACCGAAGAGGGATGGGGCAAGCTCAACCGGCACTACTTGCGCAGAGACTATCGCGGCTTTCTGCAATTCTTCTACTCGAAGATCTTCTCGGAGCCGCATTCCACAAAGCAGATCGATGACGGTGTGAGCTGGGGAATGGAGACGACTCCTGAGGTGCTCATAGCGACACGCGATTCTGTCGATCTAAGCACCTATATGGTGAAGCGTCTTGATGAAGCCGTCGCTCTCTATCGGTACATCCGGTGCCCGCTACTGCTCATTCATGGAGATAGCGATGCCGTCGTCTCTCACTCACGGAGCGCCGCGATCGCAGAAGTCACTGGGGCATCGTTGGTGACGATTGCCGGCGGGGGACACCACGTCTTCGGTCGAGAGCCGGTGAGAGCGAACCTACTGGTGCGGGACTTCATCGATCGGATCTACGGCCCCTGGAGCAACCTTGGGAGGAACATCGGAATGGCTGGAATGTAGGTGACGATCGCCAGGGTGATGAGCAAGGCGAAAATAAACGGGATCGCCTCCCAAAACACCTTGCCTACCGGCTGCTTGGCAACGGCACACGCCGTGAGTAACACCGACGCCACGGGCGGAGTCTGCTGCCCGATGGCAAGGTTCAAGGTCACGATGATCCCGAAGTGGGTGGGATCCACGCCCACCTGGCGCACCAGTGGCATGACGATCGGGACGATCAGCAGTATCGCGGCTGCGCTGTGCAAGAACATGCCCGCGATCAGCAGGAAGATGTTGAGGAACAGCAGCACGAGCGTGCGGTCGGTCGTGAAGCCCAGGACCGCTTCTGCAAACCGCTGTGGAACTTGCTCGTTTGTCAAATACCAGCCGAGTACCGCCGACCCCGCGACGATCATCATAACCGACGCGGTTGAACTGACCCCTTCCAGCGTGACACCCCACAGCTGCCGGAAGTTCATCTCTCGGTAGATGAACGTGCCGATGATGAAGGCGGCCAGCACCGCAAGCCCCGCTGCCTCGGTGGCCGTCACAATGCCGCCGAACATCCCGCCCAGGATGATGACGGGCAGCGCGAGTGTCCACCCCGCTTCCCGAAACGTGCGACCAAGCCGGCGAACGGAGAACGCCTCCTCCACCGGAAAGCCGTATCTGCGGGCCTTGTAGTAGACTACCGCCATCATCAGCAGACCCCCGATGACGCCCGGTGCAAAACCCGTGAGAAACAGGCGCGTCACGGACGTTCCGGAGATCACCGCATAGAGGATCATCGGGATGCTTGGCGGGATGATGATCGCGAGCGACGCCGTCACCGACGTGAGCGCGGCCGTAAACGCCGGCTTGTAGCCTTTCCGCACCATCGCGGGGATGATGATGCTGCCGAGCGCCGCGACGTCGGCGACCGCGGAGCCGGAGATCTCCGCAAAGAACATCGAGTCCACGACATTGACCATCGCGAGCCCGCCGCGGATGTGCCCGACCAGCGCCGACGCCAAGTTGATAATCCGCAGTGAGATCCCCGAGGAGTTCATGAGACCGCCGGCCAGGATGAATAGCGGAATTGCCAGCAGCGGGAATTTGGCCGCTCCCGAAAACAGCTGTAGGGGGATCACGGCCGGGTCAGTCCCGCCACCCAGCAGCAGTGCGGCCAGGACGCCGCCGATCAAGGCAAAGCTGATGGGCACGTTCAGCAGGGTCAGGAGAATGATGATCCCGATGACGATGCCGGCGCTCATTCGCGCGGCGCCACGGCGAGCGCGACAATTCGCCGCAGACTGATCAGGAACATGAAGGCGCCGCTGATGGGAATGGCGCTGTAGACCCAAGAGAGGCGTACCCAGCGAAGCGAGACGGCGGCATCAAACGAGGCCGCCTCCGCAAGCTTGAGGCCATAGACGAAGAGGGCCACCTGGATCAGGAGAATCGCGACTTCGCCAACCAGCGTGATGGCCCGCACAGCGGCCGGCGGGAGCATCTCCACGAGTGTCTCAAAGCCGATGTGGGCGCGGCGGTGAGCCGCCAAAATCGAGCCGTAGAACGTGATCCAGACCAGCAGATACTCGGCAAACTCATCGTACCAGGGGAGCGCGCGCTGAATCACGTACCGGTAGAAAACACCAAGAAGCACGATGGCCGCCATCGCGACCATCAAGATGCTACAGAAGACCTCGAGGACGGAAACCACAACCCCCACCGTGCGGAAAAGAGCCGAGTGCCGCACGGCGGGAGCCGCGTCCTGAATACGTTGCACAGGTTAATCTACCGAGCGAGGGCCTGGATCAATCTGATCAGCGCAGCGCCGTTAGAAACCTCTTTGGAAAAATCCTCGTAAATCGCCCGCGACGCGGCGATGAACGCCGCTTTGTCGACCTCGTTCACACGCAGTCGCGGGTTCGCCTTCTGCATCTCGGCCACGAGCGAATTGTCCAGCCGCTCACCCTGCTGGCGCGCATAATCACCCACCTCGATCGCGATCCGGCGAATCGTGATGCGCAGATCAGGCGGCACAGTCTGCCACCACCGCTCACCGGCCACCGGGTACGCCGGCGTGTAGACGTGACCGGTCATCGAGAGGAACCGCTGCACTTCATGGAACTTTGCGCCCCAGATCTGCGCGAGCGGGTTCTCTTGCCCATCCATCACGCCTGTCTGCAGTGCCGTGAACACCTCTGCGAACGCCATCGGCGTCGGGTTCGCGCCGTACGCCTGGAACATCTTCTGCCTCCACACACCCCGCGGGATGCGCAGCTTGATCCCGCGGAGATCCTCAGGCTTCGTGATCGCGCGCGCGTTGTTGGTGACGTGGCGGAACCCGTTCTCCCAGAACGCGAGCGCCCGCAATCCCTGCACGGGTACCGGATCAAACAGGGCTTTGACGAGCTCCGGGTGTTCCGACACCGCCTTCATGTGGCGGCGGTTCACGATGATGTAAGGCATCTCAAAGACGCCGTAGCCGTCGAGCACCGAGCTCATGATCGTCGAAGGTAGGAACATCTCGAGCGCACCGACGCGCACCCCGCGAATCATGTCTTCATCGGTGCCGAGCTGGCTCGAATGAAAGACGCGTACCTCGACGCGGCCACCCAACTCCCGGTTCACGCGCCGTGCGAATTCTTGCGCGGTGATCTCATACAGCGAGTCCGGAAAGCCGACGTGGCCAAGCCGGACGATGATCCTCTGCTGCGCGCCGGCCTGCGGGATCGTGTACAGCGTCGGCGCGACGATGACTACGACCGCAGCCAGCACGACCGTCATGATGCGTCGCATGTCCACAATTGCACCCCCCACCCTTAACCCGGCACCAAGCTAAAATTCCCCCGGCCTCGCTGCAGCTCGGCCTCTGTGCGCCGCCGGCCTGCTCCGCAGGCAACACCAGTGGGCGCCACCTGCCAGGGTGGCTTGAGGGGTGGTGTTCGCAGCGCCGACGGTGCGTTCCTCTCAACAGCATGTGCAGGAAGTCTCAATGTAGGAAGCCAAGTCGCCCGCGAGGTGACTGTGTCAATGGCAAACGAAGCGCCACGCGCGCTCCAAGGGATCCGGATCCTCGATCTGAGTCAGGTAATGGCCGGACCATTCTGCACGATGCTGCTCGGGGATCTGGGCGCAGACGTCATCAAAGTGGAGCCGCCCGCCGGCGATACCACGCGGCAGATGGCCGGAGCCACAGGCGACGAAAGCCCGAGCTTTTGGGCCGTCAACAGGAACAAGCGCGGGATCGTGGTCAACCTCAAGGATTCCCGCGGCGTGGAGATCGTCCGCGGGCTCGCGCGTACGGCTGACGTGTTCGTCGAGAACTTCCGGCCCGGCGTTGTCGCGGGCTTCGGACTTGATTATGGCTCGCTGTCGGCGCACAACCCGCGCCTCGTTTACGCGTCGATCTCGGGATTTGGGCAGACCGGCCCGCATGCGACCCGAGGCGGGTTCGATCTCGTCGCGCAGGCGATGTCCGGAATCATGTCGGTCACCGGTGATACAGGCCTGCCGCCCATGAAGTGTGGACTCCCCATCACCGATTTGGGTGCGGCGCTCTTCGCAGTCTACGGTATCCTCGCGGCGCTTCTCTATCGAGAACGAAGCGGCCGTGGACAATTCATCGACACCTCACTGCTTGATGCGGGTGTGGCCTTCTCGGTCTGGGAATCCGCTGAATATTGGTCGGGCCGCGGCGTCCCACAGCCGACGGGATCGGCGCACAGAATGTCGGCACCCTATCAGGCGATCCGCTGTGCCGACGGGTATATTGCACTCGGCGCGGCGAATCAGCGCGTGTGGGAGCGGCTCTGCCAGGTCCTCGGCCGCCCGGATCTCCTACAGCGTCGAGAATTTTCGACGGACGCGAGGCGGGTCGAGCATCGCCGGGAACTCGCCGGCATGATCGAGAGCGTCATGCGAACGAAACCGTCCTCCCACTGGCTTGGCGCTCTGCAGCGCGCCGATGTACCGTGCGGCCCCATTTTAGATTATGAGCACGTGTTTTCCGATCCGCACGTGCGCGCTCGGGGACTGGTACAGGAGGTCGCGCACCCTGCGGCCGGTCCCATTAAACAGCTCGGCCCCGCTGTGAAGTTTTCGGCCACACCCGCGGGAATCGATCGTCCCTCGCCCATCTTCGGCCAACACACCGCAGAGGTCCTCAAGGAACTCGGCTACGATCGCGACGCGATCCGCGCCCTGGCGGCTGACGGCGTCGTGCACATAGCAGAGACAGAGGAGATGACATCAAACAGAATGAGGTGACCGTGGTGCCCGCACCCGCAGACAACGAGATCCTGTTTCGGAAGGATGGCAGCCTGGCGTTTATCACGTTCAACCGCCCGCACGCGCGCAACGCGCTGACCTGGCGGATGTACGACGGGCTGTTCGAGTTCTGCGAACGTGTCGATGCGGACACCGAGATCCGGGTGCTCATCCTGACCAGTGTCGGTGAGCAGGCGTTCATCGCCGGCACCGACATCGAGCAGTTCCGATCGTTCCGTACCGCGCAGGATGCGACCGGGTACGAGCAGCGGATCGAGCGAGTGATCGACCGGCTCGAGCGCGTCGGCAAACCTACCATCGCCATGATTCGGGGGGCCTGCGTGGGTGCGGGACTGGCAATTGCCGCGGCCTGCGACTTCCGGTTTTGCGCCCCCGACCTGCGCATGGGCGCGCCTATCGCCCGCACCCTAGGCAACTGTCTGTCCATGAACAATTACGCGCGCGTGCTCGACATCGCCGGACCGGCCCGGGCCAAGGAACTCATCATGCTGGCCCGACTCCTCTCCGCGGAGGACGCACTGCGTCTGGGCTTAGTAAATGAAGTCGTTCCGGGGGATCAGCTCGAATCACGAGTCCTCGAAGTGGCCGGGGAACTCACGCAGCTCGCTCCGCTGACGCTGCGGGCGACAAAGGAAGCCATCCGCCGCCTGCAGGCCCGACGGCGGCTTGAGGCCGGCGAGGGGGATGATCTGATCGTGGCCTGCTACATGAGTAACGACTTCAGGAGCGCAGTGCAGGCGTTCCTTGAGAAGCGCCAACACGCGTGGACGGGACGTTAGGCAGCGGAAGGGCGATATTGTGCAACAAAAACCCCGGCCGCTCCGAGTCGTCATGGGGTCAAGTCATGGCGCCCGCTGTGGAGCCGGATCATGGCCGCTCATGAAGCAGTTACTATCCGACTTTGGGTGAGCGTTACTACCTAACCTTACTACTTCCCGAAGCAACCGAGGCAATGCAGACAATAAACCAAGAAGGCAAGTTCGTCTAGCCTGAACTTTCGTTCGAGACCTGGGGATAAGGAGGAATAACGGGGATAACTTTGAGCGGGCAATGGGATTTGAACCCCGGCCGTCGCTCGCACTCGAAGATGGATGACTCAAATGGGCTACGCCCGAAATTCATCTGCGATGCTATCATAGGGGCCAGAAGAAACGTGGCCGCAGAACCGCTTGAAATTCGAATGGCCAGGCTGGAAGGCGCCTACGAACAGATCAACCTGCGCCTTTCTGAGCTACACGTCGACGTCCAGGCTCTACGGACGCAGATAGGTGGTCAATTCTACTGGCTCCTTACCCTTATCCTTGGATCTATCCTCATCCCGATCATCCGAGACGTTCTCTAAGCAGGAGACCCAGAAGACCGAGTAGACCAGCAGACTAGTAGACCGAAAATTGGCGACGAGGAATCCTCGTCGCCAATTTTCTTGGAGCGGGCGATGGGATTTGAACCCACGGCCCCCGGCTTGGGAAGCCAGTGCTCTACCACTGAGCTACGCCCGCTCGTCTGGCCAGCATTATACTACGCCCATGTCGCCCTTTAGTTCTTCTTAGTCTATGACCCAGCGTCGCGGGCACGTGAGAACCAGAGCCCAATTACAGCGTGTTCCGGAGCATATCCATGCGCGTTCGGGTCGTCGAAGTCATTGTGGCAGTCGCTGCTGTTGCTGTTCTCCTTGCGGCAATGATCCCCGCGATCTGGTCCGGAACAGAAAATCCAACTCCGCAGAGCATTCACACGAACGCCGAGGTTCCACGACCCCCTGTTCAACTCGTCAAGGCTATCTACCTCACCTCATGGAGCGCGGCGACGCCCACTCGCCTGAGTCGCGCCATCCAGCTGACCCGCGACACAGAGCTCAATGCCGTCGTCATCGATGTGAAAGACTTCACAGGCAAGGTGTTCTTCGAGACATCGAACCCGTTGATTAGCGAGCTGAAGTCCGTTGAGCCCCGACTCGGGGATCTCAAGCGGCTGGTCGACCGCCTTCACGAGAACAGCATCTACGTCATCGTCCGAATCGCCGTTTTTCAAGATCAACATCTGTTGAAAGTACGGCCGGACCTCGCGATCCGCACTCCCTCACGTCAAATCTGGCGCGATCGGATGGGACTTGGATGGGTGGACCCTGCCTCGGAAGAAGTCTGGAAGTACATCGTGGAGCTTGGACGTGAAGCCGCCGCCGCCGGCGTTGATGAACTGAACTTCGACTATATCCGCTTCCCCTCAGATGGAAACGTTGAGGACATCCGCTATCCGGTCTTCGACAACAGCATCCGTACGCGCCGCCACGTGATCGAGTCGTTCTTCGCTTACCTCACTTCACAACTTCGGTCGACTGGTGCCGTGCTCTCCGCGGACGTGTTTGGTCTGGTGACGGTGCGGGCGGACGACATGGGCATCGGGCAGGTGCTCGAGGACGCCCTGATGCACTTCGACGTTGTCTCGCCGATGGTGTATCCATCGCACTATGGCCGCGGCTTCATGCAGTTCAGAAATCCCGCGGCCCATCCCTACGAAGTCGTGCACTACTCTCTGGCAAAGGCGGCAGAACGCCGCCATAAGCTATTTGAAGCATTGACGGCGTTCACGCCCCCCGGAAACACCGCGTCCACAGAAATTCACGTCGCGGCGATCCGGCCGTGGCTGCAGGCGTTTGACCTCGGCGCACCCTATCCGCCGAGCGCGATCCGGACGCAAATGCGGGCTACGACGAACGCGGGTTTCTACGATGGGTGGCTGTTGTGGAGCGCCTCAAACAAGTACGCGGGGGAAAGTTTCCTGCGGCAGCCGAGAACCGGCGAGCGATAAGTCTAGAGCACTTCGTCGAGATAGTCGATCAGCGTCCGCGCAATCGCTTCCTTACCGACGGCCGTCTTGAGCACTTTCCCATCAGGCGTGACGAAATACCCTGTGTGCCGGCCCGCTTCGATTTCTTTCAGGTCGTTCGCGATGACGAGGTCGCATCGGTTTCGTTTGAGAAACTCGAAAGCGATTGACTGCAGCTCTCTCGGCTCCTTGCCGATTTCCAGCTTGAACCCCACCAGGAACGTGTCGGGCGCAAGATCCTTCACAAGTTTGATCGCCTTAGTGGTCGGCACTAACCGGATCACCCATTCTTCGGTATCCGAGCTCGTCTTGTAATCGCGCGCTGAATCCGGCTGGAAATCGAGCACCGCCATCGGGTGGACGACCGCGTCATAGCGTTTGGGCAACTCCTCTCGAAAGGCGGCCACCAAATCATCCGCCGTTTCGACGGGGATTAGCCGCAGGTGATTGCGCCCGCCACGGGCCACGGGCAGTTCGCCGGGCCGTCCATAGACATAGGTGACGTCAGCACCCCGCTGCAGGGCGCCTTCCGCGATCATGGCGCCGAGCTTTCCGGTCGCCTTGTTGGTGATGTAGCGCACCGCGTCCAGGGGGGCGCGCGTCGGTCCGGAGGTGATCAGGAGTTTCTTCTCGTGGAGAGCCATATGCAGCTAAGCGAAGAGACGATCCAATTCCCGGCGGAATTCCCCCGTCGCACGTCCCAGCGAACCCGGCGCCTTGCCGGTGACAATGGCTCCGATCATTATCGCCGCGACCTGAGGAATCTCAAAGTATCGCGACACATCTCCGGGGGAAATCCGGCGCTGCGTGGGAACGATCAAATGCTTCTTCGTCGTCGCCCCCACTGTGCGCAGTGTCGCAAAGTCCGAATCCTCGGGCGGCTTTCCATAACCCTGACTATCGACGGCAGCGGCCTCCACCCAGTCTCCGGGAAGGTCCCGCGCTCTGATCAGGAACAGACGTTCCGCCGAGTGGGGGAGCGCCGGCACCACGGGAATCCCGGCGTCATACAAATATGGCCGGATGGAGTCAACGAACGCGTCCAGAAACGCGAACCTCATCTCCTTGAGCTCAGGCATCTCTTCCGGCGCAACCATTTCCGTTTCACCCGGCACCAGTCCAGTAGGGAGGCCCGTTGCAAGAATCTGCGTCAGCCGCTCTCGCTCTTCCGACAGCGTTCCAAACGCCGTCCCGGACGCGAGATGGCGAACGTTAATGTGCACTTTGATCACGTCTGCGCCTGCATCTCGCGCTGCCTGAGCGAGGGCGGGATCATTGGCAGGCAGACTCACAATGAGCAGCCCTCGGCGATCGGGAAGCGTCACGTGGTCCCGGGGACGGGAAATTTCAGGCAGAACTCCCGCACCTCATTGCGCAGCGAGGCCAGCCGCCGGTTCTGTTCAATCGCCTGCCTGAATGACTTGATCGCCGGAGAGCGCGCCTTGGAGTCATCCGGCAGCTTCGATGCCTCGACCTCCTCGGCTACCAGGGCAATCCACGACGCGATCCTCTCCATCTCCTGTTCCCGCATGCCGCGCGTCGTCGCCGCGGGCGTCCCGAGACGCACGCCGGACGGATAGAACGGAGAGGACGGCTCGCCGGGAATCGTGTTCTTGTTCACGGTGATCCCAACGCGATCGAGGGCTTCCTGCATGAACACACCACGGCCCGGCCCGCCCGGCGTGAGATCCATGAGCATCATGTGGTTGTCGGTGCCGTTGGTGACAAGCTTGAACCCGCGTTTCATCAAACCGCCAGCCAGGGCCTTCGAGTTCGCGACGACCCGATGGCCGTATTCTTTGAACGCAGGCTGCATGGCTTCGCCGAGCGCGACGGCGATCGCAGCCGTCGTATGATCGTGGGGTCCGCCCTGAAGGCCGGGAAAGATCGCCCGGTCGATCCGTTCGGCGAGCTCATCGTCTTTGTCCAGGCCTCTCTGCGTAACAAGGATCATGGCGCCGCGCGGACCGCGAAGCGTCTTGTGTGTCGTCGTGGTCACGACGTGCGCATAGGGAACCGGACTCTTGTGCGCGCCGGCGATGACCAGACCGGCGATATGGGCGATGTCGGCCACAAAGAACGCGCTGATCTCCTCGGCGATCTCCGCAAATTTCTCGAAGGGAAATTCCCGCACGTAGGCCGTCGCGCCACACCAGATCAAGCGCGGCCGGTGCTCGCGTGCGAGCCGCCAGACCTCATCGACATCAATGTAGCCGTCGGCTTTGACATGATAGGGCACGCTGCGGTAGTACGTGCCGGTGGCGCTGACCTTCCACCCGTGGGTGAGATGGCCGCCGTCGGGGAGGTTCTGGCCCATGATGATATCGCCGGGCTGGCAGGTCGCCAGATAGACCGCGAGGTTCGCCGGGCTGCCTGAATAGGGCTGCACGTTCGCGTGCGGGACGCTAAAGAGCTGCTTGGCCCTCGTCTGGGCGAGCCGCTCGATCTCGTCGACGTGTTCGTTGCCTCCGTAGTACCGCCGTCCGGGATAGCCTTCCGAATATTTGTTGGTGAAGATCGTGCCCATAGCCTCGAGCACGGCTTCTGAGACGTAGTTCTCTGATGGGATAAGTTCGACGCCTTCACGCTGGCGGCGGCGCTCCGCTTCCAGGATGCGGAAGACTTCAGAATCTTGATCGCGCAGCTGCATCAGAAAGTCTCCCCACGGGTCAGGTTTCAATTAGGGAAGAAACGCGCCCTGCTCTCGGAGCACACGCTGGAGTTGAGACACATCTACCTCGCGTGGAGGAGCGCTTCGCGCGGCCGCCATCGCCGCTGCGGTTCCGGCCGCCTGCCCGATGGCCATCACGATCGCGGACACGCGAAAGGCGGCAAACGCTTCATGCGACGAGGAGATGCACCGGCCGGCGACGAGCACGTTGTCCAATCCTTTGGGCAGCAGGCACCGGTAGGGAATCGAATAGTATTCGCCCGGCGGAAGCCGCTTGGCGACCACCTGCAGCGACGTGGGATCGTGAATGTCAATAGGATACCCGCCGCACGCAATCGCGTCGGGAAATTTGACACCGCGCAGGATGTCCTCTTGCTGCAGCACGTAATCGCCCGTGATCCGGCGCGTCTCACGAACCCCGATCTGCGCCGGCGTTTCGATCAGGTAGGCCTTGTTGAACCCCGGCACACGCTTCTGGAGAAATGCCATCACGTCGTACGCTTGTTGGCGACCTTCAAGTTCGGCTTTGGCGAGATCGGCGCCTCGAATGCCGAGCCGTCCCTGAACTCGTGTCGTGTTCACGACACCCTCGCCTGGCCGGACGCCTTCGAACACCAGGAGACGATCTCTCGGAACAGTCCACTCCCCGCGTTTTCGGGCGTCCGCCACCAATTCTTTGAAGCCGGCGAAGCCGCGGATGGGCAGGTTCCGCAACCATTCCAGATCAATGCGAGGGTGCACGCCCTGACCGTGCTGCACGTCGCCGTCATGATCGGCGAAGTGTGACATCACAGCGTCCCAGTCAATCCCGCCGACCCGGAACATCATCGTCATCGGCTGGGGCGATCCGTCCCGGGCGCGGCCGATCTCAAACGGCACACCTCCCGCCGCGCATAGATCGCCATCACCAGATGCGTCGACGTAGACCCGTGCGCGCATCTCCTTGATGCCGTCTTTCTGCCATACGCGGATAGCGCGGACGCGGCCCTCTTCAAAATCCGCGCCGAGGAAGATCGAGTGCAACCAGAGGTCGACGCCCGCGGCAGTAGCCATTTCCAGGTACACGCGTTTGAGGCCCTCGTAATCAAAGGGCGTGACGGTGTAACAGAAATCGATCGGATCGGGCACGTGACCGGGCGAGGCACCGAGGTCCTGCATCCGCTGGACGATCTCCTGCGGAATGCCGCGAACAACCTGGAGGTCACCGGCGTGAAAGCCCATGATCGGCGCCACCATCGCGGCCGTGAGCGACCC
>Ga0209853_1000014_pt1 | contig 48810 bp, 43 predicted proteins | sample GWRWS1_30_40_FD_187224 | JGI IMG/M metagenome (GOLD analysis project Ga0209853, IMG submission 187224) | Riverbed sediment microbial communities from areas with vegetation nearby in Columbia River, Washington, USA - GW-RW S1_30_40 (SPAdes)... | ecosystem: Environmental > Aquatic > Freshwater >...
AGAGGACATGCGACGCGACAACACGTCCCGCGCGCGGAGCGCGAGGACCCCCACCGCCATCAGGGCCGCGGCGAGGCCGACGCTGAAAGCGGCGATGAGCGCCAGCCCGAAGAGCACCCGGTGGAAAGCCACCGAGGCGAGCAGGACGACGAGTGCCGTGGGCGACGGCAGGATGCCGCCGGCCACGGCGAGGGCCGTGAGGCTCCTCCGCGAGAGGATCGGCTCGCGGGGAACCGCATGATCGTGGCCGTGTTCGTGGCCGGGGCCCCGTTCGTGCTCGAGCTCGTGACGGCGGGCGCTCCCCCAGGCCGCCAGGCGGCTCACCAGCAGCCCGGCCCCGAGCGCCACCGCCACCAGACCCGAGGCCAACCCCAGCCACGGGTACACCCGCTCCGGCGCGAGCAGCCGCTCGGCCGACAGCACCATGAGGCCGAGGGCCAGCACGGAAGCTGTATGCATGACGGCCACGGCCCCACCGACGGCCGCCGTCTGGCGGACCCGGCCGCCCGAGCCCACCAGATACGCGGCCATCAGCGTCTTGCCGTGGCCCGGGCCGAGCGCGTGCAGCGCTCCGAACCCCGCGGCGAGCAGGATGGAGAGCGCGACGAGCGGCAGGCTGGTCCGGGAGAGGAGGTCGGGGAAGGCCCCTCCGGTCACGCCGGCACGAGCGCCGCGCGGACCCTGCGTGCCCGGCTCGGGCGCGGCGGGAACGCTCACCCCCGGCCCGTAGGAAACGGTCGCCTCGGTGACCCGCGGCGGGCTCGACAGCAGGTCCCGGGGGTATGAGAGCAGCGCGTCGCTCACGCTGTCCGCCGGAACCGAGGATCGCTCCACGCCCGCCCCGTCCTCTCCGACGGCCGTGATCTCGCGCCACCCGATCCGGCCGGGGTAGTTGTCGTCCCGGTACCGGATCGTGCCAACGTCGGCGACGGATCCACCGAACGTGGCCTCCATCCGAAGGATCGACAGCCCTCCCTGGCCCGGACCGAGGCGCATGGAGCTCGACAGGACGTCAAGTTCGACCGGTCGGTCACCCATGGAGAACGAGAGGTTCGAGAGCAGCTTCGGTGCCGTGCGGTCCGCCCACCTCGCGCGCTCGGCGTCGCTCGCCGTGCCGTCGCCGTCCTCGTCGATGTTCGGCATCTCCTGGAACGTCGGGATCTCGGCCATGTCGACGACGTAGTCGATCCGGACCTCGCCCGGCTTGAGATGGATCCCGCTGTACACGTTGATCGTGAAGTTCCCCAGGGGATGGGCGAAGGCGGCCGAGGGCCACAGCACGATGGCCACCGCCATCACCCCCACCGAAAGGACCCGCCGCATCGTTCGTCTCACGACCTCGCCTCCAGGTCCGCCAGCGTCCGGATCGCTAGGGCCTTCCACCGGATCGAGAAGCTCGGGTTGGTGGCCATCGCGTGGCGCAGGAGCCGCCCCGCGGCCTCCTCGTCCCCCAGCCGGAGCCGGATCATCCCGGCGTGGAACATGAACAGCGCGTTCCTGGTTCCGAGCGACAGGGCGCGGTCCGCGTACCGAACGGCGTCCTCGTACCGTGCGTTGGCATAGAGCGCCCACGCCAGCGCGTCGGCCACGTGGATGCTGTGGCGCCTCCCCCACTCGGCCCGGGCCGCGGCGAGGGCGTCGCCGGGGTGGCCGTGGTCGGCATCGAACAGGGCCAGCTCGAGGTCGACGTTCACGCCGTTCGCCCGGAACAGGTCCTCCTCCGCCCGGACCAGCGCGTACTGCTGCTCCGCCAAGGTGTCCTGCCCGTTCGCCGCGTACAGGTCACCCAGGGCGATGACGTGCTCGGGGGCCGGGAAGCGCCGCACGACCCAGGAGTAGCCGTGTATGGCGCGCTCGAGGTCGCCCTCGGCCCATGCCACCTTGGCCAGCCCGGCGTGGGGCGGGATGAAGTCCGGCGCGAGCGCGGCGCCGCCACGATACGCGGCCTTGGCCTGGTGGAGCCGCCCGCTGTTGAAGTACAGCTCTCCGAGTTGATAGCGGGCCCACGCGGCGTCTTCCGGCGTGCCGGCGGCCTCGAGCGCCGCCTCCATGGCCACGATGGCGCCCCCCACGTCGCCGCGAAGCTCGCGCGCGTACGAAACGCGCGCGTACGAAGCGAGGTCGGGCCGAGTGTCCACCATGGCCTGGAACGTGTCGAAGGCGTCGTGGTACCGGCCCAGCTCGAGCTGCGCGTCGCCGATCACGCCGTACACTTCCGCGTTGTAGGGGTTCTCCACCCGGGCTCGCTTTCCCCACGCCAGGGCGGCCTCGAACTCGTGGCGGGCCAGCGCGAGCGCGCCCATCCCCACTAGGGCCTCGAAGTTATCTCTGCCGTTCAGCTCCAGGGAGCGCCTGAGCACCCCCTCGGCCTTCGGGTAGGAGCCGGGGTCGGCGGTGATCCGGGATTCCTGCACGTAGGCCAGGCCGAGCTGGGCGAACCCTCGCCAGTCCGTCGGCATGGCCCGGAGGCGGTCCTGGAGCGAGGCGATCGTTCCGGCCACCGACGCGCCGCCGCCGGCCGGGCGGAGCAGGATTCCAGCTTCCGGCGAGAACCGGACGTCCGGGCGTTGGTCCGGCGGGTGCCGGAGCAGCCCGATCCCTCCCACCGAGAAGAGCAGCAGGCCGAGGACCGCCACCAGCGCCATGGTGCCCAGTCGTCTCATCGCTCGACCGTCTCCGCCGCGGGGCGCCTCCACCGCGACACCATGCTCACCTCCCCTCCAGGCGCGGTCACGCATGCTTCGCGCCGGCAGGGACGTCGGATCACCCCTGTTCGGGGCGGTTCAGGAAGCCGAGGAGGGCGCAGGGTCCCGGGCCACGGCGGGAGGTCCGCAGGAACCCCCAGAACATCACGGCGATGCCCATCGTGAGCGCGAGCGAGAAGACCGTGAAGTTGCCAGCCGCGGCGAAGGCCGACCCCACGGCGGCAACGATCGTGGCCCCGAAGGCGATGCCCAGCACACCGTAGAAGGCGTCCCTGCGTTCGGGCCTTCCCCGCATCTGCCGGGCCGACCACAGGGTCCCCCCCACCAGCACCAGGTACGCGGGGATCGCGATCACCTGGGGCAGCCGGTGGGCGGCCGTCCCGACGCCGAACACCACCTTGCCCGAGGGAAGGTCCTGGCCCAGCGCGGTCGGGTCGGCGATCTCGGCGGTGCGGACCACCGCGAACGAGAAGCCCGTCACGAACACCAGGGCGAGCAACACCACGACGAAGACCCACTGCCGCCGGAACAACAGGACGACCTCGCCGGCGGCCAGGAACGGGACGTTCAGCGCGGCTCCCAGGAGCCAGTACGTCCGGTACTCGAACGCCGACCAGTCACCCAGGACCCCGAGCACCACCATGAACGAGGCTGCAGCGTACAGGAGCAGGGCCACCACCCACAGCGCCTCGTGCCGGGGCCGGCGATCGAGGTACCGACGTGCCAGCACCCCCGCGAACGCCAGGGCGATGAGGGCCGCAAGCAGGGGGAACACCCACATGACGGCAAGCAGCATACGCGGCCGGAACGCGCCCGGCTGCTACGATCGAGCGCCGTGAAGCACGTCCCGAACGCACCCGGCCCCACCGTGATCTGTTCCACGGTAGCGTTCTTCGGCCTGCCGGTGCGCGAAGCCTTCGCTCACATCGCCGGTGCCGGGTTCGGCGGCGTGGAGGTGATGGTGACCCCCGATCCGGTCACCCAGGACGCTCGCCGGCTCCGGGAGCTCGCCAAGGAGCACGGGCTCCTCGTCCAGGCCATCCACGCGCCGTTCCTGCTCATGACGCGGAAGGTATGGGGCACCGACCCCGTGGGCAAGATCTCCCGGGCCATAGAGCTGGCCGAGGACGTCGGCACCCCCGTCGTCGTGGTGCATCCCCCCTATCGCTGGCAGGCCGGGTACCGCCGGTGGCTCGACGAGCGGCTGCCAGAGCTCTCCGAGCACACCGAGGTAAAAGTCGCCGTCGAGAACATGTTTCCGGTCCGGCTTCGCGGCAAGTGGGGCGTCACCTTTCACGCCAAGCAGCAACTGAATGACCTGGAGGCGTTCCCGCACGTGGTACTGGACACGAGCCACGCGGCGGTCTCGGGCCTCGACCTCATTGAGTCCTTCCGTCGCCTCCGCCACTCGCTCGTGCACGTGCACCTTTCGAACAACGCGGGTCGGGGATGGGACTCGCACCTCCCGGTGGACCAGGGGGTCCTGCCCCTCGCGGAGTTCCTGGAGCTCCTGGGGGCCGAGGGCTTCACCGGCACCGTCTCCCTGGAGCTGGACCTCCGCCGATACCTGGAGGACGGGACGGCCCACGACCTCCTGGTGAGGAACCGGGAGTTCTGCCAGGCCCGCCTCCTCCTTCCCGCCTGACGGCCTCATGGCGGCCGGCCGGAACCGATCGCGTGGCCCGCACGTCTCAGGCGTAGGATGAAGCCGATCGAGGGGGTGGTCTTGGTGTCTGACGCACGGCCTCGTTTGCTGCCCCCGAGAACGCTGCGCGCAGCAGTGGTCTCACTGGCGCTGGTTGCACCGACACTGGTAGGGAGCGCGGCCCCGGCCGCCACCACCTGCACGACTCCTCCGGCGGTCGTCCCCGTCGGCTCGATCCTGCCGGGGATGACCGGGACGGGGCTCACGGCGATCTCGGGAAGCTCCCCCACGAGCTTCGACATCCAGGTCATCGGGACGCTGCCGGACGCGATCCTGCCCGGGTTCGACCTGGTGATCTTCAAGATCACGGGGCCGCCCGCGTTCCTCGATCAGGCCCATGGGGTGGCTGCGGGGATGTCGGGCTCGCCGATCTTCATCGGCGGCCAGCTCGCCGGAGCCGTCTCCTATCGGTTCTTCTTCTCGGACTCGACGATCGGCCTGTTCACGCCGGCCCAGAAGATGGTCGACCTCTTGAGATTCATGGGTGGGACCACCAGGGTGCTCATGCCGGACTCGGTTCCGGTGACCCGCCAGGCCCGGCGCGCGGTTGCCGAGTCCGTCGGGGTGGCGCTGGCCGACGTTCCGGCGTCGGCCCAGAAGCTCGCCGTTCCCCTGGCCGTCTCCGGGCTGTCGGACCGGCGGGCCGAGGAGCTCCAGGCCGTCATCGACGAGCACGGGCTCCCCTTCCACGTCTACCGGGCCGGCTCGTCGGCCTCGGCCACCGCGGTCGATCCCACACCTCTCTCGCCCGGCGAGCCCTTCGCAGCGGTCCTGTCCACCGGCGACACGACGTTCGCAGGGATCGGGACGACCACCTTCTCCTGCGGGGACCTGAACGTCGCGTGGGGCCACGACTTCTTCTTCCAGGGGCCGAGCGCGTTCGGCATGAACAGCGCCGACGTGATCACGGTGCTGGACGACCCCAGCGGCATCCTGGGGCCGTTCAAGATCCTGGTCCCCGCCGAGGCCCACGGGACCGTGATCCAAGACCGCCTCGCCGGGCTGGTGGGGCAGGCGGGGAGCATCCCGGCGGCCATGCCCGTCACCACGGTGTACACGAATACGGACAGGGGCACGTCCCGGGCGGGACAGACGGACATCATCTACCAGAAGGACTTCTGGGGCCCGGACATCGCCTTCTCCCACGTCTACCAGAACCTCCTGCTGGTCTTCGACCAGTTCGGCGAAGGAACGCTGCGGCTGTCGTGGACGATCGACGGGTTGCGGGAGGACGGTGTGACGCCGTTCACCGTGCAGAACTCGAACATGTACTACTCCAAGTACTCCGCGATCGACGGCGCGTACCGGCTCCTCAGCGCCCTGTACCAGCTGGCGTTCAACCGGTTCGAGGACATCACCTTCACCGGCGTGGACTCGAGCGGCGAGATCACCGAGCGCCAGCTGGTCGGCGACATCGTCCGTGTCCGCACGGCGAGCTCGCTCCAACGCGGCCTGCGAGTGCGCTTCGAGCTGAAGGCCAGGGCGGGAAGCACCATCACGGTCGAGGTGTCCCTGGAGTCGGCGGAGGGTGGCGCGCCGGTCGTGACCACCCTGAGGATGAAGGTACCCCGGTGGGCCCGTGGCGACGAGCGCGTCACGCTCCGTGGCGGCAGGGCCCGCAACTTCTTCTTCGACAGGCGGGGCCTCGGTTCCTTCGAGGAGGTGCTGGCCGAGCTGAACGGAGGCGATCATCGAAACGACCTGATCGTGACGGGCCTCGGCCAGAGGATCTCGAAGATGCTGGACCTGGTGGTGAAGGAGCGGGCGTCCTTCATCGTCCACGTCGTGCGGTAGCAGCGAACGAGAACGCGGCGCGGGAGGGGCCGGGGTCGTGCGCGACCCCGGCCCTTCCCCTTCGTCCTACCGGGGGTCCCAGGGCCTGATCGTCGCGACCGCCTCCTCGCTGTCCTTCCAGTTCGGCACGTCGGCGTAGAGCTCGAGCTCGATCCCGTCCGGGTCCCGGACGTACAGGCTGTGCGACACGCCGTGGTCGCTCGACCCCACGATGTCGGCTCCGGCGTTCGCAAGCGTCCGGAACGCGGCTCGCACGTGGTCGTCGGAGGGCAGGCGGATGGCCACGTGGTAGAGACCAACCGCGTGCGAAGGTGGACTGGGCGCGTCGTCCCCCACGGCCTGGAGCCCGAGGTCGTGGTGGTTCTCGCCGGTGGCCGTGAAGAAGGCCATCATCCCCCCGATCTCGCCGATCTTCCTGAAGCCGAGCATCTCGTAGAACGGCGTCGACCGCTCCAGGTTCCGGACCCGGAGCACGACGTGCCCGATCTCCTGCGGCTGGATCTCGTCCATCGTCCCTCCTGCTAGCCTCGCCGCGTGCGTCGCTTCACGCTCGTGGTGATCATCTGCCTGTTCGTGCTGATCGCGGCGGCGGCGATCGCGCAGATGGTCATCGCCGGCCGGGACCAACCCCTCTACCCGGGGCCGGCGCCCGGCACTCCTTTTCCCACCTTCACAGCAACGCCCTAACGGTCCCCCGTCATCCCGATCGCTGGGCGAGCGTGACCGTGTCGCCGCGACCGAGCCCGAGGACCTGGGCCGCGCTCCCGCGGTTCAGGACCAGGGCCACGAACCCCTGCGAGTCCACGATGGCCGCCGCCGCCCCTTCGGGCACGTCGGAGAATGTGGAGGCCCTGGTGAGCACGCGGCCGCACACCTCGAAGGAGCCCCTGAGGCCGGCCGCCTCCAGGTCGGCCGGTCTCACGTTCAGCTGCACGTTCCCGAAGCCGTCGACCCCGGTCACCCAGGCCCCTACGGCACCCGGGGTGAGCATGGGCCCTGGCGGGTTGACCGTGGCGAGCCCCGAGGTGTCCACGGCCGGCCCCAGCTCGCGTAGGGCGAGCCCCGCTGCGAGGTAGGCCGCGGCCGGGGCGAACACGTCGCGTCCGTGAAACGTTGCCGACACGGGATGGAGGAGGACTCGCCGGGACGTGATCTCCACCGCCCGCGCCGCGCCGCCCAGCTCGGCCCATGCCATCGACAGCATCCCGTTGTCCGGTCCAACGAGCAGCGCGCCCGAACCTGCCTCCACCGCGATGGAACGGCGCTCGGACCCAACACCCGGGTCGATCACCGCCAGGTACACCGCGTCCTGCGGCATGAACGGGGCCGCTCTCGAGAGCGCGATCGCCCCCCGCAGGACGTCCTGCCGGGGGACGGCGTGCGTCAGGTCGATGACCCGGGCCTCCGGGGCGATCCGGGCGATGACCCCGTGGCAGACGCCGACGAACTCGTCGGCTAGCCCGTAGTCGGTGAGGAACACGATGGGCCGGACCATCACGGCTCGGAATGCTCGTCGAGGTAGCCGAGGATCAGGGTCTGGACCCGGCCCGACTGGTTCCCGGTGAGCAGGTCGGTCCCGTGGTCGTCCGAGGTCACGATCTCCACGCGCTTCGGGAGCGGCGACTGCGCGTAGAGGCGCTGGGCCGCCTCCGCCGCGCCGAACCGGTCGCCCGTGCCCGCGATGAACAGCTTGGCCGCCGTGATCCTGGTGAGCAGGTTCGCGTCGGCGGCGAGCCCGTCGATCCCCACCGGCGCCGAGAGCGTGACGACCACGGAGACCTCCACCCCGTCCTGGGCCGCCGCAACCAGGGACGCCGTTCCCCCCATGCTCGCACCGACCAGCATCACCTGGATCGCGCCCTCGGACCGAAGGAAGCCGATCGCCCCGACGACGTCCTGCCACATGGCGCCGATGTCCTTCTCTCCCTCCGAGCAGCCGGCGTCACCGCCGGGGCAGAACCCACGGAAGTCGAAGGCGAGGGCCATGTAGCCGTCCTCCGACAGCTTCCGGGCAAAGTCCCACCAGGACGTCTGGTCCGCCGGGAGCATGTGGGCAAGGACCACGCCCACCGGACCGTCGCCGAACAGCCGCCCCTCGAGCTTCACCCCGTCGGCGGACGAGAAGGAAACCCCTTCCGACGCGGCGAGGTCGGCCGTCCGGTCCTGTTCCTGGGAACGGCCGCACGCGGTGGCCATCAGGGCGGCCGCGAGGACGAGCGCGAGCGGGCGGAGGCCGCGGGGGTTCGCCCTGGTGGCCGGCACGGCCGGGGCTCCCCGTTCCTAACGGCCCTGCTGACGCCGCTGCCAGCGGGTCTTCTTCAGCAGCTTCTTGTGCTTCTTCTTCCGCATCTTCTTTCGGCGCTTCTTGATCAGCGAAGGCACGCGGTTCCCCTCTTGGTCATTCCGATCGGAACAGGTTCCGGAGGTCCACCCGCTTGGCGCGGTAGTTCTCCTCCAGGCGGACGGAGCCCAGTCTAAGGGCCTTGGGCCCTTCTGCCACGGGCGAGATGAGCCGAAGCACGCCCTCGTCCGCGCCGTGCTCCAAATAGCCCATCCCGAGGTATCCCCCCTCGCCGTCGGACAAGCCCACCAGCAGGCGATCTAGGGCGCCCAGGTCGAACAGGGGCGGGAGGGCCGGCATGAACACGGTCGGTTTGACCCGCCACCGGTGGAGCTCGCCGGAGAAGTACCGGCGCATGGCGCCCTCTCGGTTCTCGGCTCGTTGCTCCACGGTTGTGGGGACGACGCCCGGGTGTACGCCGAGCGGCACGACCTCGGAATGGAAGAAGCGCTGGATCACACCGAGGAGGGGCTGGAGCTCCTCCCCTCGCTGGAGGCCCACCACCAGGTCGGCCTGGAGCATCTCGACCTTGTGGTACTTCAGGATCTGGCCATAGATGCCGGACACCAGCCCGCCCGAGTCGACGACGAGGAAGTCGGCTCCCCCCTCGCGGCCCCGACGGGCCAGGTTGGCCACGCCCGTCACCACCTGGAGCAGATGCCCCTGAGGGGACGTGGAGCCGACGAACGAGAGCCCATCGGGCAGGGCGAGCACCTCGGGCTCGAGGTCCGCCACGGTCCGCACCATCTTCAGCGTCACGGTTGCGGGCGGGCCGACCGACTTCTGCCCCACGTCGGCGTCGAGGAACGCCGAGAGCCGGCCGGCCTCCACCGCCGCCCGGAGCAACATCCGGGACAGGGTGGTCTTACCGGTGTCCAGCCCGCCGACCAGCAGCACCGTGCGCTTCGCGCGCACGGCCCGTTCGACGAGCGCCTCGTGCTCGTTCACCTTCGCCTCCGCGTGGGGCGGTCACGCCCCTCCCCGGAGGCCCCGCTTCGTGCGTGCTCGAACGATCAGCCGGCCGGCGGATCCTCCCGTCCGGCAGGCCGATGGGCGGACGTCTTGGACTCTCGGTCGGGGCCCAGGGCCCCGGTCACGCATGCGAACCGTGCCTCGGAGAAGGGTTCGGTCTTCACCACGGGCCGATTCTACCGAGTCAGGGCAGACGGACCACGATGGCCTGGAAGCAGGGCCAGTACGCCTCGGGCTGGACGTTGTCGTCCATAACGACGACGGTCTCGGTCCGGCCCAGGGCCTTCGCGACGAGGAGGGCCGGGTCGTTCACGTCGGCGATGGACACCGTGTCGATCCCGGCCTCGATGGCGGCCCCGGCGAACCCGTGGTCGGCGAAGACGAGGTCGGGGCGGGCTTCGGCGAGCATCCGGCCCATGGCGTCGCCGCTGTGCGTGTGCCGGGCCGACGCCCTGTCCGTGAGCATGGCCACGCCCTCCAGATACCGGACCTGCCATGAGTGGTGCCGAGCGCCGTCGCGCCACGCTACGCCCTCGTGCGGCCGGAGCAGCTCGACCCCTCTCGCCCGGAGTTGCCGCCCCACCTCGATGTACAGGTGGGCCAGGCCCACCGGGTGCCCGGTGGCCAAGATCACTCGTTCGCCCTCGCGGCACGCGTCGGCCAACCGATCGCCGACCGCCTCACAGGCGTCGAGCACGAGCTCGGGGTCCACCGGGACCGGGCCGGTCGAGGCGTGGGGATCGGGCTCGAACCCGGCGGCGAGCCCGACGAGCTCCAGCACCTCCCGCGGGGTGATCGCCCCGGTCAGCCCGGACATCCCGAAATGCTTGTCCGAGTCCCCCTGGCACAGCAGGCCGATGTTTCGGAGCACGTTGTCCAGGGGATGGCTAAGGTCGGGGCCGGCGATCCGCCCTTCCAGCAGCCCGCGGACCAGCTCCTCGCGCTCGTAGGGCCTCGGTGTCCAACGGTCGTCGATCGCGGGGAGGTGTGCCGCATGTGTTTCGATAACGTCCATCCAACGACCATCGTACGGGAGCGTCCGGTGATCGACTCCTCACGGGCGCTCGCCGTGCAGGGCGGTCAGGCCGTCACGAGCAAGGGAGCTGCGAGATGAGGCTGAACGGAGCGGTCGCCGTCGTCACCGGCGCGTCGGCGGGGTTCGGGGAGCTCACGGCCAGGCAGCTGGCCCGGGAGGGCGCGACCCTCGCCCTCGCCGCCCGCCGCGTGGAGCGGCTTGAGGCCCTGGCCGGCGAGATCGAGGGCCGCGGGGGCCGGGCTCTCGCAGTAAAGTGCGACGTCACCGAGGTCGCCGACCTCCAGGCGCTCCGGGACCGGGTGGACGAGGCTTTCGGCCGGTGCGACGTGCTGATCAACAACGCCGGCATCCCCGGGGGCGGCAGGTTCGAGGAGGTCTCGCTCGAACAGATCGAGCGGGTGATCCGGGTGAACCTGCTCGGCGTGATGCTGTGCACGAAGGTATTCCTGCCGATGATGCTGGAGCGGCCGCGGGGACACATCGTGAACGTGGCGTCGGTGGCCGGCCGGTACGCCATGCCCGGGGCGTCGGTGTACACGGCGTCCAAGCACGGCGTGGTGGCGTTCTCGGAGGCCCTGTACTACGAGCTCGCCCCCCGGGGGATCCTGGTGACGAGCGTGAACCCGGGGTCCGCCGCGACCGAGGGATTCCCACATGGGCAGTTGCCGTCGGCCATCGTCATGCCGGCGGAGCGCGTGGCGCGAGCCATCGTGGACGTGGTGAGGAAGGACAAGGCCCCCGAGGTAACGGTCCCCCGGGCCCTCGGTCCTTGGCAGGCCTTCCGCATCCTCACGCCGCCGCTGTACCGGTGGGGCGTGCGCCAGGCGTCGAAGAAGCTCGGCGCCACCCGAGCGAAGTGACGTCCGGCAACGGCACGATGTGTTCGGGCGAAGCAGATGCCGCGCGCGGTAGGCTCCGGCCATGGCGAACGCCCGGTTCAAGGCGGAGCTTCGGCCGTCGGGCCGGGGCGGAGGCGGCCACCTCGTCGAGATCCCCGACGAGGTCGTCGCGGCGCTCGGTGGCAAAGGCCGGATCCCCGTCCAGGCCACCTTCAACGGTGTCCCCTACCGAGGATCGATCGTGAAGATGGGTGGCGTCATGATGCTCGGCGTGACCAAGGCCATCATGGCCGAGGCCGGCGTCGTTGCGGGTGACAGCCTCGACGTGGAGGTCGAGAACGAAGACGCACCCCGAGAGGTCGAGACCCCGCCGCAGCTGGCGAAGGCGCTACGGAAGAACAGTATCGCGGCGGCCGCATGGGACAAGCTGTCGTACAGCCACCGCAAGGAGTACGTAGGCTACATCGGCGAGGCGAAGAAGGAGGAGACCCGCGCCCGGCGGGTCGATCAGACGACCCGGGCACTGGAGCAGCGCGCCTCTAGCGAACCGCTCCGCCCACCCGGTGGATCTTGAGCATGTTGGTGTGGGCCTTGCCGAACGGCGACGCCGCGACGAGAACGATCGTCTCCCCCTCCTGAACCACGCCGGCCGCGAGCAACCCCTCGTTCATCAGCCCGATCATCTCGTCGGTGTCTGCCGGAACCGTGGCCGGCAACGCGGATACCCCCCACTGGATCGAAAGGGCCCGCCGGACTGACGAGTCCGGGGCGAAGGCGTAGATCGGCACGCTGGGCCGCTCGCCTGACAGGAGCGTCGCGGTGCGACCGGTCCGGGTGAAGCAGGCCACGGCGACGACCGCGGGGTCGTCCACGGCGACGTGCGCCGCGGCATGGGCCGCGGCCGCCCCCTCGTCGGTGTGGGTGCACGACGGCCGGACCGCCCGGAACCTGGCTCCCCGCTCCTCCGCCACCTCGACGATCCGGGCCGCCGCCGTCGCGGCCTCCACCGGGTACTCGCCGATGGCGGTCTCGCCGGAGAGCATGATGGCGTCGGCGTCGTCGAGGACGGCGTTGGCCACATCGCTCGCCTCCGCACGGGTGGGTCGGGGCGCGTGGATCATCGACTCCAGCATCTGGGTGGCCACGATGGCCGGCCGCGCGGCGGTCCGGGCTGCCAGAAGGAGTTCCTTCTGGAGGATGGGGATCTCCGCCATCGGCAGCTCGACCCCAAGGTCGCCCCGAGCCACCATGACCGCGTCGGCATGCTCCAGCACCTTGTCGATCTCCTCGACCGCCGGACGGGTCTCGATCTTGGCCACGATCGGGATGATTCGGTCGCTCATCAGGGCCCGAAGGCCTGCGACGTCCGCGGCGCTCCGGACGAACGACTGCGCCACGAGATCGACCTCGAGCTCCAGGGCCAGGGCCAGGCCCTCTCGATCCCGATCGGTGATGGCCGGGAGCCCCAGCCGCTCGGCCGGGACGTTCACGCCAGCCCGAGCCCGAACCGATCCGGCCCGCACGACCTCCGTCACCACGTCCTCGCCCTCGACGCCTCGCACGATGAGCTCGACCGCCCCGTCCGCGAGCAGCACCCGGTCGCCCGGTTCCACGTCCCCGGCCAATCCTGGGTACGTGGTCGACGCTCCCTCGGCGTCGCCGGGCCCTCCGTCCGCTCGAAGGACGAACCGCGAGCCCGCCGACAACTGGAGCGGCTCCACGGACAGGTCGCCAAGCCGGATCTTCGGTCCCGGGAGGTCGGCCATGACGGCCAGGTCCCGTCCGAGGTCCGCACAGGCGTCGCGAACGATCCGTACTCGCGCGGTGTGGTCCTCCGGCCGGCCGTGCGAGAAGTTCACCCGGAAGACGTCGCAGCCCGCACCGGCCAGGGCCCGGACTCCTTCGGCGGTCTCGGTGGCGGGCCCGAGCGTGCAGACGAGCTTGGCCCGGCGGGGGCTCACGGTTCCAACCCAAGAGCAGGGAAGACGCTTTGCCGGACGAGGTGGATCACGCCCCGAGTCTCCGTGTCCGGCCGGCCGTGGGGCAAGGGCGATTCGGCGAAGGTCGTGGGGACCTCCGCGCCGATCGTGCGCTCAACCTGTTCGATCCACGACTCGGGGAGGTGCTCGGGAAGATCCGCCTCGCACATCTCGGCGAAGTAGATCGTCCAGGCCCGGGGCACCACTTTCGCCCACTGGTACCCGCCGCCGCCGGTCGCCACCCACCGCCCTCCGGCCGCCTGGTGGGCCAGCTCGTGCAGGACCTTGCCTGTCTCGCGGTACGCCTTCGTGGTCAACCGAAAGTGCGCGAGGGGATCAGTGTCGTGCGTGTCGCACCCCAGCTGCGTGACGAGCACGTCGGGCCTCCACCGGCGAACGAGCGGTGGGACGACTTCCCGGAACGCCTCCAACCAAGCCTCGTCGCCGGTCCCCGGATGGAGCGGCACGTTCACCTTCGTTCCCTCTGCCTCTCCTGCGCCTCGCTCCGAGACGAACCCGGTCCCCGGGAACAGGAAGTGGCCGGACTCGTGGATCGAGACCGTCAGCACGCGGGGGTCGGCGTAGAAGATGGCCTGTGGCCCGTCGCCGTGGTGGACGTCGATGTCGATGTACGCCACCCGCTCCACGCCGCGTTGCAGCAGCCAGGCGATGGCCACCGCGGGGTCGTCGTACACGCAGAACCCCGAGGCCCGAGACGGCATCGCGTGGTGCAGCCCGCCGGCGGCGTTGAACGCGTGATCCATCCTTCCGTCGAGCACGGCCTCCGCGGCGACCAGCGACGCCCCCGCCACCAGCGCTCCGGCCTCGTGCATCCTGGGGAAGATGGGGTTGTCGCCGGGACCGTAGCCGAACCGCCCCCAGTCCCCCGGCTCACCGTCGCCGGCGCGCTTGGTGGCGTCGATGAAGGCCGCCGTGTGGACCAGACCGATCTCCTCGTCGGTGGCCATCCGGCAGGGCAGCGTGTCCACGTTGGGGCGGTCCAGCAGCCCGCAGGCTCGGATCAGGTCCCAGGTGAGGAGGACTCGCTGCGGCCGGAGCGGATGCTCCGGGCCGTGGTCGTAGATCTTCGCCTCCGGACAGAGCACCAGCCCGGCCCGGCCGTTCATGCGACCCGCGCGATCGCCGCCTCGGTTCGCTCGATGACGAACCCGCATTCCTCGTCGGAGATCACGAACGGCGGGCCGAGCATGACGAGGTCGCCGTCCGTCCCATCCACGTGCCCGGTGCTCGAGTACAGGAGCAGGCCGTGCTCGAACGCCGCGGCGACGACCCGCTCGGTCACCTGCTCGCGCCGGGCGAACGGCGCCTTGGAGTCGCGGTCGGCCACCAGCTCGATCCCGATCATCAGGCCGATGCCGCGGACGTCGCCCACGACCGGGCTGTCCGCCAGGGCGGACGTCAGGTCCTTCAGAAACCGCTCGCCCTGCGCCCGGCTGGCCTCGACCAAGTTGCCTTCGCGGAGCCGCCGGAGCACGGCGCGGGCCGTGGCCGCGCCCACCCCGTTGTGCGACCACGTGAAGCCGTGGACGAAGCCCTTGCTTCGAACCGTCTCGAAGACCTCGCCGCTCGCCGCGGCGAACCCGAAGGGGAAGTAGCCGCTCGTGGAGCCCTTGCCGCACGTGAGGATGTCGGCCTTCTCGCCCCAGTGGTCCAGGCCGAACCACGTTCCGGTGCGGCCGAAGCCGGTCATGACCTCGTCGGCGATGAGCAGCACGCCGTGTCGGCGGCACACCTCGGCGACCACCGGCCAGTAGTCGTCGGTGGGGACCGCCGCGGCCAGGGTCGCACCGGCTACCGGCTCGGCGATGAACGCGGCCACGTTCTCCGGACCGATCTCGCGGATCGCTCGATCAAGCGCTTCGGCATGCTGGGTCCCGCACGAGCGGGGGTGGTCGGCCATCGTGCATCGGTACTCGTAGGCCGCCTCGACGTGCGCGAACCGCCCCAGCCACGGCAGGTATGGCCTCCGGAGCGGGTCCTTCCCCCCGGCGTCGAGCGCGCCGAGCGAGTTGCCGTGGTAGGAGGCGTTCCGCCCGATCACGACGGCGCGGTCCTCGCCTCGAGCCAGATGGTACGAACGGGCCAGCTTGAGCGCGGTCTCCACGGCCTCGCTGCCCCCGGAGACGGGATAGAGGCGGGCCTCCTCCACCGGCAGCAGCGGGGCCAGGTCGTTCGCGTAGGCCTCGACGGCCTCGGTGGTGAACATGGTGCCGTGCACGTACGGGACGCGGGCGGCCTGTTCGGCCATGGCCTCGACGACGCTTCGCTCGCCGTGTCCGACGTTCACCACGATGGCCCCGCCCGCCCCGTCGAGGTACCGCCTGCCCTCGGGATCCTCGATCCAGACCCCCTCGGCCCGGACGGCGGTCGGCAGCTGTCTGTTCAGGACCCGGTGAAACACGTGGCTCATGGCCCGATCTCCTGGAGACGGTGCCTCACGGTCCGAGTCTACGTCCCGGCCTCGAGCAGACACTTACCTCGACTGGACGCCGCCAGGGTCGAGCTCCTCCCGGATCATGCGGAGCTCGTCGTCCGTGGGCGTTGGGGTCTCGCCAAGGTCGGGGGCCACCCTGGGGTCCCAGGCCATGTTGGCCCGGACCTCGTCCAGGGACACGCCGGGGTGCAGGGTGGCGAGCGTCATCTCTCCGGACGCTTCGTCGAAGCGGAAGGTCCCGAGGTCGGTCACCACCGACGTGGGCCCGCTCCCGAACCATCCTCGCTGCCGGTCCTTCTCCGGGTCGCCGGAGTGGCCGGGCGACGTGAGGAAGTCCGGCCGTTCGACGAACGACCGCGTGGCCTGCCGCATGATCACCATGACCTTCCTCGCATGGATCGCGATCTCACACGCACCGCCGGAGCCTGGCAGGCGCACCTTCGGCCTTCGGTAGTCGCCGATCACGGTCGTGTTCAAGTTGCCGAAGCGGTCGATCTGCGCTCCCCCCAGGAACGCCACGTCGATCAGCCCGGCCTGGAGGTAGAAGGCGAACAGCTCGAACATCGACGTGATCGCGGTGGAGCCGGACACCAGTGTGGGGTCGCCGATGGACAGGGGAAGGCGAGCCGGCCGCGCTCCGAACACACCCGACTCGTACACGAGTTGAAGGTCCGGCGCCACCGTTCGCTGGGCGAGGTTGCAGACGATGTTCGGCAGCCCGATCCCCACGAAGCAGTTCCGCTCGCCGGCCAGCAGCCGCGCGCTGGCCACGATCATGATCTCGGACTTGGTCCAACCGGGCCCGCCGCCGTTCCCGCCGTTTCCCATCACGCTCCCGGTCACGCGTACTTCCCGTAGTTCACCTGGCCAGACATGGCCGCACCGGGCTTCAGCGCCCCCCATCGCTCGGCACCCATCTTCTCGACGTAGTCGGCGTGGGTGTCGAGGTCGTGGACCCACTCCTTGAGCCAGAGGTCGAGCCGCTCGGGGTCCTTGGAGATCCCCTCCCACTCACGGTAGAAGGCGTTGTCCCGGTCGTAATAGCCCTGCGCGTAGGACGGATGGCAACCGAACGGCTCCTCCACGACGGCATCGACCGCGATCCCGGGGATGACCGTCCGGTTGGGGTCGGCTCGGACCACCGCCTCGTCCACGATCTCCTCGCACACCACGATGACACGGTCCGCCGCGAACGCCGCCTCCTTCTGGCACCCGAGCAGGCCCCAGATCTGAGCGTCGCCATCCTTCGTGGCGCGCTGGGCGTGGACGATCGTGACGTCCGGCTTGAGAGGCGGCACCACGTAGACCTCGGTCCCGTCGTAGGGCGAGCTCAGGGGCCGGATGTTCGGGTTCACTTTGGGGATGTCGCTCTCGTAGTAGCTGCGGATGGGGAAGAAGGGCAGGTTCGCCGCGCCGGCCACGTAGCGGCACACCATCCCGAAGTGGCTGTACTCCTCGATCTCCAGCGGTTCGGGGTCGCCACTCTCCACGCGCCGGCGCACCGCGTGCAGGTGCCCCACCCCAGGGTTCCCCAGCCAGGAGAAGACGAGCTTTCGGGCCACGCCCGCCCCGATCATCTGGTCGTAGATCACGTCCGGGGTCATCCGGCAGAGCGTGAGGTCGCGCTTTCGCTGGCGGATGATCTCGTGCCCGGCGGCGAAGCAGATCAGGTGGGTGAAGCCCTCGATGGCCACCGTGTCGCCGTGGCGGACGACGTCCGCGACGGCGTCCCGCATCGTGGCGACCTTCGTCACGTCCCACCCGCCCGGCCGGCGCCCACCCGCGAGTCGATCACCCGTCTAGCCGCCAGCCACCTCGGCCACGGCCTCTTCGAAGATGGGAAGGGCGATCTCGGCCTGGTCCTGCCGGAACACGAGGGGCGGCGAGATCCGGATCACGCTGTCGCCGGCCCCCAGCACCAGCAGCCCTCGGCGGAACGCGGCCTCCTCCACCCGGATCATCGACTCACGGTCCTCGAACTCGATCCCGATCATCAGCCCCAGGCCCCGGACGTCCTTGATGAGCGGTCGCCGGTCTTGGATCCGCCGGAGGCCGTCGAGGAGGAAGGCCCCGACCTCGGCCGCGTTGTCCATCAGCCCGCCCTCGATGAGCTCGATGCTGGCCAGGGCCGCGGCGCACGAAAGAGGGTTCCCCCCGTACGTCGAGCCGTGAGCGCCGATCTCCCAAGTCATGAGGTCCTCGCGTGCGATCATGGCGCCGAGCGGCATGCCGCTGGCGATCCCCTTGCCGGCCAGCACGATGTCCGGCTCGACGCCGAAGTTCTGGACGGCCCACATCTTGCCTGTTCGGCCCATGCCGCTCTGCACCTCGTCGGCGACCAGCAAGATGGCGTGCTTCGAGCACAGCTCGCGCAGGTAGCCGAACCATCCATCGGGCGGCAGTACGTACCCGCCTTCGCCGAGGATGGGTTCGACCACGATAGCGGCCACCTCGCCGGGCGACACCAACCGCTTGAACAGAACCTCCTCGAGGTACTGGAAGTCGCCGAAGAAGGCGTGCACGACCCCGGGGAGCATGGGCCCGAAGCCGGTCCGGTACCTCGCCTTGCTCGCGGTGAGCGACACGCTGCCGTACGAGCGCCCGTGGAAGCCGCCGAAGAAGGCGATCAAGTACTGGCGCCCTGTCGCGTACCGGGCCAGCTTGATGGCCGCCTCCACCGCCTCCGTCCCCGAGTTCGTGAGGAAGCTCCGGGCCGGCTTCGACATGGGGGCGATCCGGTCAAGCTGCTCGCACACCTCCGAGTAGATGGGGAGGAAGAAGTCGCTCGCCGAGTAGTGGATCAGCTCCTCGGCCTGGCGTTGGATGGACTCCACCACCTTGGGATGCGCGTGCCCGGTGGACGCCACGCCGATCCCGGCGTTCAGGTCGAGGAACAGGTTCCCGTCGACGTCCTCGACAACCGACCCCCCGCCCCGCTTCGGCACGAACGGGTAGACGCGGGGCAGCGACGGGCTCGTGACCTTCCGATCCCGCTCGATCCGGGCCAGGGCCTCCGGCCCCGGGATCTCGGTGACCAGCCGGGGGGCCGAGGCGAGGGCGAGGTCGGCGATCTCCGGGGCGCTCACTCCTCGATCACCGTTCGGGACTGTTCGCGCATGTACTGCGTCACGTAGTAGGGGCCGCCCCCGGCCTTGCCCGTGGTGCCGGAGCCCTTCCACCCGCCGAACGGCTGCACGCCCGGCCATGCGCCCGTGGTGGCGCCGGCCCGGCGGTTCACGTAGACCACCCCGGCCTCGATGGTGTCGAGGAACTTCTGGATCTCGGCCCGGTCCTCGCTGTAGAACCCGGCCGTCAGGCCGTACTCCGTCTGGTTGGCCAGGCGCAGCGCCTCGTCGAGATCGTCGTAGGGCGCGACGGCCACGAACGGCACGAACAGCTCCTTCTCCCAGATCCACGAGTCCAGCGGGACCTCCGCGATCGTGGGCTGGACGAAGTTACCCCTCGCCAGCTCGCCCTCGTTGATCCGCTCGCCGCCGGCGACGATGTTTCCGTTCTTCTTCGCTTCCGCCGAGGCCTCCTCGAAGGTGGCGATGGCGTTCTCGTCGATCACCGGCCCCAGGTACACGTCCTTGCCCAACGGGTCGCCGATCTTGATCTTCTCGGTCTTCTCGCGGAGCCGCCGGACGAACTCGTCGTACACACTCCGGTGCACGTACACGCGCGAGTTGGCCGAGCACTTCTGCCCGCCGTAGCCGAAGGCCGAGCGCATGACGCCGTCGGTGGCCTTGTCCAGGTCGGCCTTCTCCGTGACGACGGTGGGGTTCTTCCCGCCCATCTCGCAGATCACCGGCTTGGGGAAGTCCTTGGCGAACCCCTTGTAGATGCCCATCCCGACCTCGTAGGAGCCGGTGAAGGTGATGCCGTCGACGTCGGGGTGGTTCACGATCTCCTCGCCCACCACGCTCCCCGGACCGGACAGGAAGTGGAAGGCGCCGGCCGGGATGCCCGCGTCGCGGTAGGCCTCGTACAGCTTCAGCCCGGTGAACGCGCCGAGGTGGGCCGGCTTGAACACGACGCAGTTCCCGGCCACCAGTGCGCCGGAGGATGGCCCAGCGGCCAGGGCCATGGGGAAGTTGAACGGGCTGATCACCGCCCACACCCCGTACGGCCGCAGGACGTCCACGTACTGGCCCGGCTGGCCGAGGGACTGCATCGGGGTGGCGAAGCCGTCGTGCTTCCTCATCTCGTTGCAGTTCCACCGGAGGAGGTCGGCCGACTCCTCAACGTCGCCCAGGGCCTCCAGGCGGGTCTTCCCGACCTCGAGGGCCATGAGAGCAGCGAGCTCGTTCCGGCGCTCGCTGATGAGGTTGGCCGCCCTCTCCACCAGCTCCACCCGCTCAAGCCAGGGCGTGGTCGCCCAGGACGGAGCGAAGGCCGTGGCGGCGGCTACGGCGTCGCGGACGTCCTCCCGGGTGGCCTGGGCGAACTCACCGATCACGACGTCCTTGTCGATGGGCGAGACCTCGGCCTTGTAGCCGCCGCCCCCCCGAGCCTCGCCGTTCACGTAGAAGGGATGTCGCTGGCCGAGCCAGGACCTCGCGACCTCGATCCCCCGGTCGTAGAGCTTGTGGAGCTCCTCGTTGTCGGCGGTCATCGTGGCGTAGGTGATGCGAAACGTCTGCTCCGTCATGGAAGTCGCCTCCTCGTCCGAGACGTCTCGAAGGTGGCCCTATGGTAGCCGCGGCGCTTGATCCGTCCCAAGTCCAGGCCGGCCGCGAAGTGACCCGCGGATGTCGAGAAACGGCTCGCCGGGAGTCGTATCATCGGCCTCCCTTTGAGGCTCGTGACCTTCGACCGGAGGGGGCACCGGCGACTGGGAGCGCTCCTTGAGGGTGAGGTGGTCGACCTGCCCGACCTGGTCGGGCATCCGGCCTTCCCCACCACCATGGAGGCCCTGGTAGCGAGCAACGGGGGCACCGTGTTCGATGCCGCCCGGGCCGCCCTCGAACGAGACGAGGCAGCCGCCTTCGTCGCCGCCGGCGCGCGGCTGGTGGCGCCCCTCCTCCCCACATCCCTCCGCAGCCGGGGCGCCGTGGAGGGCGTCCGGACGGTTGCCGGCCCGGACGACGAGGTCGCGTGGCCGGAGGGGGGCGGGTGGCTCGACTACCAGCCGAAGGTGGTCGCGGTCCTCCGGCGTCCCGCCCGAAACCTCGGAGCGGAGGAGGCCGCCGGCGCGGTGTTCGGCTACACCCTGGTGAGCGACTGGACCCTGCGCGACGCGAGCGGGGATCCCACGCCGAGGCCGGAGGGGCTTCCCGTGGCCATCGGCCCGTGTATCGCCACCCCAGACGAGCTCGACTCCCAGACCGTGTTCGTCACGGTGCGGGTGGACGGCGAGGAGTGGGCGAAGGGGAACCTGAACGGAGCGGCCCGAGACCTGCTCGAGGAGGTGGCCAGAGCCTCCCGGCTGGAGGAGCTCGTGGCCGGCGAGGCCTTCGCGGTGAGCCCGTTCGCCGTCGCCGGGGTGGAGCACCGGATCTGGCCCGGCGCCGAGGTCGAACTCGAGGCCGAGGGGATCGGGATCCTCCGGACCCGGATCGCCCACCCCGTCTGACTGCTCGCCTACTTCTTCTTTCCCTTTCGCCCGGCGGAGCGCCCGGCGCCCTTCCGCTTCTCGCGATCCTTCTTCTTCCGCTCCCGGTCGTGCGCCCAGCGAATCTTGGCCCGGTCCCCCCGCCCCACCGCTAGGCCTCGTCTTCCTCGCCGCCTTGGGCCAGCTCGGCGCTTCGGCGCCGGGCCGCGTCGATGGCGTTGAGGAAGGCCGCACGGACGCCCGCCTCCTCGAGGTGACGGATGGCAGCGATGGTGGTGCCGCCGGGCGAGGTCACCATCTCGCGGAGCTCCACGGGGTGTTTCCCCGTGTCGCGGAGCATCTTGGCCGAGCCGAGCATGGTCTGGATGATCAGCTCTGTCGCCACGTCCCGGGACAGGCCGAGCAGGATGCACGCCTCGATCATGGCCTCGGCCAGCAGGAAGAAGTAGGCCGGCCCCGAACCGCTCGTCGCGGTTATGGCGTCGAGGTGCACTTCGGGCAATCGGATGACCCGCCCCACGTACCCGAGCAGTTCCTCGGCCACCGTCAGGTGCTTGTCGTCGGCGTGCGCCCCCGGGGCCACCACCGACATTGCCTCGTCCACCAGCACCGCCACGTTCGACATCACCCGGACCACCGGCACGTTCGCCGCGAGGTGCTTCTCCACGAAGGAGGTCCGGATACCGGCGGCGAAGCTGATCACGAGGTGCTCGGGGGTGGCCCGGTCTGCGATCTGGCCGAGCAGGGCCTCCATGTCCTGGGGCTTCACCATCAGCACGAGTGTCTCGGCCCACGCCACGGCCTCGGGGTTTGAGAGCGTCGCGGCTACTCCGTAGCGCTCGGCGAGCTCACGGGCCCGCTCCTCGCGCCGGGCCGTGACCATGATCTCGTCCACGTTCCGGCCGCCCGAGCGGATCAGCCCGGACACCAGCGCCTCGCCCATCTTGCCTCCGCCCAGGAAGGCGACCCGTCTGGTCATCTCCCGCCCGCCCTCGCTTCGCTCGTCCCCGTCATCTCCCGCCCGCCCTCGCTTCGCTCGTCCCCGTCATCTCCCGCCCGCCCTCGCTTCGCTCGTCCCCGTCATCTCCCGCTCCTCATCAGGTTCGACAGGAAGAACCACATATTGGCAGGTCGCTCGGCCAGCCGCCTGGTGAGGTAGGGATACCACTCGGTGCCGTACGGGATGTAGACCCGGACCGGGTAGCCGCCCCGGGCGAGGCGGGCCTGGAGATCCCGCCGTACCCCGTACAGCATCTGGAACTCCACCCGCGACCAGGGGAGGCCGGTCCGCTCGACGTGGCGCCTCCCGCCCTCGAGGAGCCGGGGATCGTGCGTCGCCAGGTGCACCCTGTGGCCGAGGTCGAGGAGCCGCACGAAACAGCGGGCGAACGCGGCGTCCACGTCCCGTCGCCCGGGGAGGGCAACCTCGGGAGCCTCCAGGTAGGCCCCCTTCACCAGCCGGACTATGGACGCTCCCGGCAGCGACTCGACGTCATTCGGGGTCCGCCGAAGATAGCTCTGGAGGCATACGCCGACCCGGTCGTGCCGCTCCCGGAGCTCGCGGAAGATGGCCAGGGTCCGGTCCACGTAGGCGGCGCTTTCCATATCGATCATGACCACGGTGGCCGCAGTGGTCGCCGCGCCCAGGACTCGCTCCAGGTGCGACTGGCAGAGATCGCTCGAGAAGTCCAGCCCGAGCTGCGTGAGCTTCACGGAGACCATACAATCGAGGTCCCCTTCGTCCCGGATCCTGTCCAGAGCCCGAACGTACGCGCTGGCGGCGGCGGCGGCCTGTTCGGGAGCGGCGACGTTCTCCCCCAGGTGATCGAGGATGGCCCCGATCCCGGTCCGGCCCACCGTCCGGGCGGCGGCCACGGCGTCGTCCAGGTGCTCGCCGGCGACGAACCGCGAGGCCACGGCTCGGCCCAGCTGGGTCCGCGTCGCCAGCCTCCGGAACCAGCAGGCCTGGGTGACGCGGAGGACGGGTCCTCGAAGGATCGGTCCGCTCACGCCGGCGCACCCATGGGGCCGAACGGTACAGGCGCGCGCCTGGGCCCTCAAGCGAGGGAAGGAGGGAAAGAAAAGAACCCGAGGGACCTTCGGCTCGCCGGAGACCGAAGCCTCCAACCACCGTCAGCCCCTCGGGCTCAAGTGCTCCGAGCAACCCGGACGCCGCTGTCTCGGTTTCCTGGCGGTAGATGCCTTTCGTTGGGCTTTGGGGCCTCCCGAACCTCCCCGCCCGCACAGCCAGTTAGCTTTCCCGACCGTACGACCAGGTGCGTCCAGTTGACCTTACAGCTTTCCCAGGGCTCCCCGCTTCGGTTCCCTGACTCAGCCGCATCGGCTGCTCGGAGCGAGGCGAAATGTACCGGCGGCCCAATGCACCGTCAAGCCGATGAACCCCCAGGTCACATACCATATGCGCTGCTAGTGGGCTCGGGACAAAGTGTGACAAGAACGCGTCCGTTCGGAGAATGCTATCCATCGGGTCTCCAAAAGCGCTGCCCTGCAAGCGATTCCATATGGAGGTCGTTTCGAGTCGCTCGCGCCCCGCCGAGATCCGGGTCGATCGGGAGAATGCCAACAACGCGACGGTGCTCGACGGCGTTACGCTGGTTGTCCGGCCGCTGCTTGACCTGGGACTCGGCCGTTGAGCAGCTCGCGGTAAACCGAGAGGATCTCGGCCGCCGTGGCGTCCCAGGAGAAGCGGAGCGAGAGGGCCACTCCGGCTTCCCCCATCCGGCGTACTAGGCCGGGGTGGCGGAGGAGCTCGAGCAGCCGCTCGGCGTGATCGCCCGGGTCGTGCCCCTCCACCAGGAACCCGGTCACGCCGTCCGCAACCAGGTACCGCAGCCCGCCCACGGCCGCCGCCACCACCGGGGTCCCACAGGCCTGAGCCTCCAGAGCCACCAGGCCGAAGGATTCCGAGCGAGAAGGGACCAGCGTGCACTCGGCCGCGGCGTAGAAGTCCGCCAGGCGGGCTTGGGGCTGGGGCGGGAAGAACATCACCCGCTCGCCCACCCCGAGCGCGCCGGCCAGATCCATCAGCCGTGCCACCTCGACGCCATGCCCGAGCCCGCTCGGCCCGCCCACCACGGCCAAGACGACATCGCTCGTCCCTGCCGGATCCCTGGCTACCACCTCCGCTACGGCCCGAATGGCGATGTCGGGCCCCTTGTGAGGCTGGAGCCGTCCGACGAACAGGACCAGGCGGATCCCCGTCATGTGCAGCCGAGCTCTGGCCTCGTCCCGAGGCCGGGGGAAGAACAGGGCGTGGTCCAGCCCCGGGGGCACCAGACGGATCCGGTCGGGGTCCGCACCGTACAGTCCAACCAGTTGAGCCGCTTCTGCCGGTGTCGCGGCCATGATCCGGTCCGCCTCGGCGATGACCGCCTCCTCCCCGGCCAAGCGAGCCGGCGACTCTGGGCGCTCTCCCCGGGCCAGTGAGTAGTTCTTCACCTTGCCCAGGGTGTGGAACGAGGCCACGAGCGGCACGCCCCAGATCTCCCGGGTGCTCCGGCCGATCCATCCCGAGAGCCAGTAGTGGGTATGAACCAGGTCGTAGCCGACCCCCTCCATCCGCCGGCGGCGGAGGACGCCCCCCAGGAACTCCGGGAGGTACCGGGGAAGCTCTTCCTTGGGGACCGGGGTGCAAGGCCCCGCCTTCACCTGGATGATCCTCGAGCCCGACGGGAGTTCCTCGACCTCGGGGGTGTCGCGGCCTCGGCATCGGGTGAAGACGTCCACCTCGACCCCCTGCGCGGCCAGGCGGTCGGCGGCCGCACGGATGTACACGTTCATCCCGCCCGAATCGCCGGTTCCCGGTTGGTCCAGAGGTGAGGTATGGAGGCTGACCACGGCCACGCGGGGCCGCGTCGAAGAGCCTTCCGGGGAAGCCATGGTCACGATGGTACGCGAGCCCGGCAGAAAGAATGCACGGTCCATGTGTGCGTCGGCTGGCTCGCTCCGTTACGGCGGGTGGGCGTCAGTCGCGGGGCCGGCGGAGCCGGAAGTCCGCCACGACATCGCCCACGCGCCGGCCTCCACCCGTTACCGGACGGCGGGCGATCCGATCCAACCCGGCCACCTGGGCCTCGGAAAGGGCGCCGAGGGCCGCAAGGGCATGGATCAAGGCCGGCCCCGAGGCTCGCTCGCCGCCGTCGGCGACCTTCACGGCCACCCCGAGAGCGGGGTGGAGAACGGCCGCGCACGACAGGCCCTCGGCCCCGGACTTCACCAGCACCTCAGCCGAGGCCTGCATGACGGCGGTGTCGGTCCGCTGCCGCCCCCCGACGAGATACGGCTGCGCGCGCATGGCCGCCGTGCTCCGCGCCACCACACCCGCCAGGCTCCCGAACCGATCGGGCCGGGCGAGCCGCGCGTACAGGATGGCCAGGGCCCGGAGCGGCATGCCGTGCACCGGCACACCGCACCCGTCCACGCCGACGTGAACCTCTGGCAGGTCGATCCCTCGCAGCACGGCTCGAAGCACTCGTCGCTGGAGGGGATGGCCGGGTTCCGTGTATGCCTCCCGGTCCCACCCGGCACGGGCACAGGCCGTGACCATCCCGGCGTGCTTGCCGGAACAGTTGTGGAGCACCCGGCGGGGGCGCTCCGCCTTCGCCATAGACTGTGGATCGAGCGGCCACCCGGGAGGGTTGCGGAGCGCGGACACCCCGAGGCCCGCGGTCCGGAGGAGCCGCCGCACCGTCAGCTCGTGCACCGGCTCGCCGTTGTGCGAGGCGCACATCACGGCCACCTGGTCGTCGGGGAGCTCCCCCTCGATGGCCCGAAGGGACACCGCCGCCTGGAGCGGCTTCATCGCGGACCGGGCGAACACGGGGCGGTGGGGATCCCCGACGTACGCCACCACACGACCCTCGGCATCGCACACGGCCACGTGCCCGAGGTGGACGGACTCCTCGAGCCCCGAGCGGACGACGCGAACGAGCGGAACGCTTCTGGCCATCGGCTGGAAGCCTAGGGGACGCTACCCGGCGTAGGCGAGGCTGACCGAGTCCCCCACGTCCTGCACCAGCGTTGGCTGGTCCTCGATCAGGTCGAGGAAGGCCTGGACGATCTCGGGGTCGAACTGCGAGCCTGAGCCATCCTGGATCTCGGCGAGGGCGAGGTCCAAGGAGCGGGCCAGGCGGTACGGTCGATCGCTGGTCATGGCGTCGAAGGAGTCGGCGACGGCGAAGATCCGGGCCGCCAGCGGGATGTGCCCGCCCTTCAGCCCGTCCGGGTAGCCACTGCCGTCGAAGCGCTCGTGATGGTGCCGGATGACATCCACCGCCTCGCCCAGGAACCGGATGGGCCCCACGATCTGCGAGCCGATGGTGGGATGGGTCCGCATCACCGCCCACTCTGCGCCGGACAGAGGCCCCGCCTTGCACAGGATCCACTCGGGGATGCCCACCTTGCCGATGTCGTGGAGGAAGAACCCGTACCCAAGCGCCGGAGCCTCCGCCACGGCCGGGTCGATCCTTCTGGCCAGGGCCACCCCGTACGCCTGGGTCCGGTCGAGATGTCCCCGGGTGCCGCGGTCCTTGGCCTCGATCACGAGAGCCAGGCTCTTCATGGTGGCGATGCACGTCTCCTGAAAGTTCTCGAGGACCTGCTCGAGCTCCGCGCTTCGGCGCCGCTCGAGCTGGTAGAGCTCGCCGAGCTCACGCGCGAACACGATGAGCTGTTCGTGCACCGCAGGAAACTCGGGATCGCCGGGGACCCCTTGTCCGTGCTCGGTGTAGGCCGGGTCGTCTTTCATGGGGGACGCGCGGTGCCGCGGAGCGATGGACCGAATGCCGGTCTAGCCTGCCCGCGGCAAAGGGACGGGTCTATAGGGACTCCGGCCCAAACCGCCATCCCCCGGGAAGCACTCGAGTACGGGCGAACGGTCCTTGGCCTCCACCGAGAGGCCCACAGACCGTTAGGACAGGACCAGGGACGGGTCTTCCTTGTAGCGCCGCTTGAGCTCGTCCTGGAGCAGGTCCAGGACCTCGATCACGGCGGAGCGATCCCGCGAGACCTTGTGCTCCTCCATCTCCAGCACCTCGACCGCGGCGATCAGCTGCTGGTCGTCGAGACCTGTGGGATCCGAGATCCCGGCGTCGGCCACCAGGCGCTCCACCCGGCGCCGGGCCTGGAGCATCTCGTCCTCGGGGACCCCCACACGCACGGCCTCGCCCCGGGACGGGCCCTGCCCCTCCGGCGCCAGGATCTTGCTCAGGCGCTCCACGAGGGATCCCTCCTCCCCGCCGGTCCCCCGCCGGTCGAATTCGGCCTTCAAGATCTCGGCTCGGCCCTGGACCAGCCGCCGGAGGAGGGACAGGTACTCCCGCTCAGCCAGGCATTCGTCGCGACGCGCCCGGAGCTCGTCGAGGGACAGCTCCTCGAGGCCGTCGAGGAAGGCAGGACGGAGGATGCGATCGATGCGACGCTGCCCGCTTTCGGTTGCCACGCCAGCTCCTTCTATGTCGAGGCAAGGGCATTGTAGGGCCGCTGGCCCCACCCCGCCCGGGACCTCAGCACACCGCGAGGAGCAGCTGGTACGGGTTGACGGCCCCGCCGCCGCCCGGGTGATACTCGAAGTGCAGGTGCGGGACCCCGGCGTTCCCCGTCGAGCCCACGTAACCGAGCACGGTGCCGGCGCTCACGGAGCCCGAGGCGGAGCTGAACCCGGAAAGGTGCGCGTAGAAGGTGTACGTGCCATCGGACGCCCGCACGTATGCCTGGATGCCCCCGAGGGAGCTGGAGCTGTGGGTCACGTAGCCACCGTGCGCCGCGACGATCGGCGTGCCATACGGAGCGATGAGGTCGATGCCCATGTGGACCCGCCCACCGGATCGCGGCCAGCCGAAGGAATCAACGAAGGTGTTCGGTCCCGCCACGGGGCACACCTCGATGGGGGCGCCGGGGCGGACGTTCTGGCCCAGGAAGGCCAGGAGCCTGAGCTCGTTCTTGTACCGGGCCTCCAGCTCGTCCCGGGTCTCGCGAAGGTCCCCGACTGTGGCCAGGATGGCGCTCCGGCTGGCCTGGAGCGCCTGGGCCTGTTCCGCCCGCTGCTCGGACAGCTCCCCGAGGCGCACGACCGTCCGCCGCAGTTGCTCGGTGGTCACGCGCTCCTCGATGACCAGGTCGGAGTCGGCCTGGGCCATGCTCCCCAGGAACTCGATCCGATCGGAGAATTCCGTGAACGAGCTCGACGAAAGCAACAGGTCGATGGTGCCGGCAGGCCCGGTCTCGAAAGCGAGGATGGCACGCTTCTGGAGACGGAGCTGGATCGCCGCGATGTGCTGCACGAGCTGGTCCCGCTCCGCCCTGGTGCTGGTGAGCTCGTCACGGGTCTGGGCCAGACGGGACTCCGCGGCCTGCCAGACGGCCGTGGCACGGGTCAGCCTGGCCTCGGCATCGGCCAGGCGCGCCTTGACCGCGTCCAGCTCATCCTTCGTTTGGGCCAGGGCGGGAGTCGTCGCGAGGGCGCCCGCCACCAGGACGAGCGCGAGCAACGATCGATGCGTTCTCCTGGGAGCGGTCGTCGGGCCCCCCTTCAGGTCGTCGGCGCCGCCTCAGGCCGGGCCGAGGCTACCACCCGCCCCCCGGGCGGGCAACCAGCCGTTAGGCGGATCTCCTTGCCTGACCAGGGGGGATGCCGCCCCTCACTCGCGCATCGCCTCGATCAGGATGCCGGCCACCTCGGGGCGCGAGAACTCGGCCGGAGGGCGCGTGCCCGCCCGAAGCATCTCCCGGACCTTCGTGCCCGAGAGCGAAACCCGATCCTCCTCGCCGTGGGGACAGGTCTTGGGCGAGGCCATCCCCTCGCACCGGTCGCACCAGAACGAGTGTTCGAACATGAGGGGCGTGATACCGAGCTCGTCGGGCTCGAACTCCTCGAAGATCCTCTGGGCGTCGTAGGTGCCGTAGTAGTCGCCGACACCCGCGTGGTCCCGGCCCACGATGAAGTGTGTGCACCCGTAGTTCTTCCGGCAGATGGCGTGCCAGATGGCCTCCTTCGGCCCCGCGTAACGCATCGCCGCGGGGAACACCGAGATCATGGACCGGTCCCTCGGGTAGTAGTTCTCGAACAGGACCTCATAGCAACGCATCCGGACGTCGGGCGGAACGTCGTCGGCCTTGGTCGTGCCCATCAGGGGGTGAACCAACAAACCGTCCACGATCTCCAGCGCGCACTTTTGGATGTATTCGTGGGCCCGATGGATGGGGTTTCGGGTCTGGAACCCGACCACGGTCCTCCATCCACGTGCGGCGAACTCCGCCCGGGTCTCGGCGGGTGTCAAACGATACCTGGCGAAGGTGTGATGCTCCGGGAGCCGGATGGCCCGGACGTCCCCGGCCAGGCAGTAGTCGCCGGCATCGTGGAGCGCCTTCACCCCGGGATGTGCAAGGTCCTCGGTGAGGAAGACGGCCAGCGCCTCCTTCTTCTTGTCCCGCTTGAAGATCTCCTGCACCTCCAGCACCGCGAGCGGACGGGTGCTCTGGCCGGTCATCAGCGTGACCGACTCCGCGCCGCCGATCCGCTTCACCTCCTCCTCCTCGAGCGAGAGCGTGACGGGGATCGTCCAGGGGAGCCCGTTCGGGAGGTGCATCGTCTCGAGGATCGAGTGGTGGTCCTTCTCCCCATGGAAGCCAGTGAGCGGGGACAGCGCGCCGACCGACAGCAACTCGAGATCCGAGACTTCGCGGTCGTTGACCTTGATCTTCGGGTGGTGCTCGGCCTCCTGGGCGAGCCGCTCGCCCTCCGCCTCGGGTGCGAGCAGGTTCACCAGCGTCCCCCCGTGGGGTGCGATGGTCTCCGCTTTGGTCATCGGGTTCGCCTTTCATCGGACATGCGTGGGTCCCGGCGGGGCACAGCATAGCCGTCTCACTGAACGGCTCTCCGCGGCCCCCGGCTATACTCCCGGCGCCAGCGAGGAAAGGCGGCCCGCGCCATGAAGACGCTGCTCGCCGACGCAGAGGTCGCCGAGCTGAATGCCCGGTTCGAGTCGGCCACCCCCGAAGCCATCGTCCGATGGGCCCTCGACGGGTCGGGCCTCGACCGCATCGCCATCGCCTCGGCGTTCCAGGCCGAGGGGACCTGCGTGATGCACATGGCCACCCGGATCCGGCCCGGCGTGCGTGTCCTGTTCCTGGAGACCGGCTTTCACTTCGCCGAGACGCTCGCGTTCAAGGCGCAGCTCGCCGAGCTGCTCGGCCTGAACGTGGTCGAGCTGGTCGGGGAACACACCGTGGAATCACAGGAGCGGACCTTCGGGCCGCGCCTGTTCGAGCGAGACCCCGGGCTCTGCTGCGAGATCAACAAGGTCCGTCCGATGTTCGAGGCTCTCCGCGGCGTGGACGCCTGGATCACGGCGTTCCGCCGGGACTCCTCGCCTACCCGGGCCCGGGCACCGATCGTCGAGCGGTACGAGCTCGAACCGGGACGGTTCATCGTGAAGGTGAACCCGGTGGTGAACTGGAGCCGGCCCGACGTGTGGGCGTACCTGAAGGCGAACGAGCTTCCCCACAACCCCCTGTACGACCTGGGCTACGCCTCGATCGGCTGCGCGCCGTGTACCCGGATCCGGCTGGCCGGCGAGCCGGAACGGGCCGGCCGGTGGGCCGGCCTGTCGAAGTGGGAGTGCGGCATCCACGAGCAGGGCGCGGCGCGGAAACTCGGCGCCGAGGCCGGCTCCGCCTAGGCCACCACCCAGAGGGCGTCGAGGGCCAGCCCCACCGACAGGCTGGACCGGTCCCCCAGCACGTCGCCGTCCACCTGGACGGGGAACGGCCGGTCCGAGTTGACCTCGACGCGCGATGCATCGTGCCAGTAGTCCATGTCCCGGCCCTTCACGTGGCGGGCCGACCCGAACATCTGCCAGGCGATCCGAAGCACGCGCCGTCGGGGAAGCTTGCGGGCCGAGAACACGTCGAGCCCCTCGTCCAGCGACGCCTCCGGCGTCACGTGGACGCCCCGGCCCTTGTAGTAGGTGTACGGATCGGTCCGGCCGATCATCACCGAGATCGAGGGCATGGGCGCTCCTCCGTCGATGCTCACGGTGAGGTCGGGGATCCTGCCCGCGTAGCTCGCGATCACCTCTCGGGCCACCGCCCGGAACGCGGCCCGCTCGAAGGCCCGCTTGGTCCGGGGGAACTTCGACTCCAGGCGGGCCATGGCGGCGGCGTCCACACCGGCGCCGCAGTTCACGGCGAAGTACCGCCCGTCGGCCATCCCGAGGTGCAGCCTCCGGGCCTCGCCGTCCAGGGCCTTGGCGATCAGCACGCCGGTCGCCTCCACGGGGTCGAGCGGCATCCCCAGGGCGCGGACCAGGATGTTGGTGGCCCCGCCGGGGAGCACGCCCAGAGCCACCTCGGTGCCGGCCAGTCCGTTCACGGCCTCGTTGATCGTGCCGTCGCCGGAGAACACCACGACGAGGTCGAGGCCATCCGCGGCGGCCTCGGCGGCCACCTCGGTGGCGTGCCCGCGTTCGGTGGTCTCCAGGACTTCCAGCTTGAAGTCGGCCGACAGCGCCTTCTCGATCACGGCGAGGGTGGGCCGGGACACCGTGCGGGCCACCGGGTTCACCACCAGCAGGACGCGTTCGAACATGCGCATCGGGGGAGCGAGTATGACAGCCCGGGCGTCCGTGCCGCTCACGCCGCCGGAGACGGGGGGAAGGAGCGCCACGTCCTCGTGCCCCGTGAGGGCGTGATCCTCGGAGGCCCGCTCGCCGTCCACCACCACCGAGCCGGCCCGCGCTACCTTGGCGAACCGCTCCCCGTACCGCGCCGAGAGGTCCGCCACGACCTGACCCACGGTCTCACCCTCGGCCTCCACGCGCGAGTCCCCGGCGAGGTCCCGAAGGGCCGCGAACAACCGAACGGTCACGGTCGTCATCCCGGGTCCAGGGTACCGGCCGCCGGCTCGAGGCTGTTACCCTCGGTGGGGTCGTGGCCACCATCGTCCTGATCTCCGACCGTTCCCTCGACGAGGCCCTTCCCGCCCTCACCTCGGCCGGCCTCGACGCGAAGATCGCGCCCCTCTCGGTCACCGCCCTGGGGGATGTGCTGGAGCTCTCGGCGGAGGTCGTGCTGGTGGACGCGGCCGAGAACCCCGGGCAGGGCCACTCCGTGCTCCGAGCCCTCCGCGAGCGCGATCCCCGGACCCCAACCGTGGTCGTGGTGGAGCGCCGGGACCTTGAGCGGTTCGCGTGGGAGACGGTCGCCGACGAGCTCGTGTATCCGTCCGCCCCGGAGGCCGAGATCCGGATCCGGTTGGACATGCTCCGGAGGCGGGCCGGCTCGGGCGACGGGGTCACGATCCGCCTCGGGCCGCTCACCCTGGACACCGACACCTACCAGGTCACGGTGGCCGGCCGGCCCCTCGACCTCACCTACAAGGAGTTCGAGCTGTTGCGGTTCCTGGCCTCCCGGCCGGGGCGCGTGTACACGCGCCCGGCGCTGCTGCGCGAGGTGTGGGGCTACGACTTCTACGGCGGCACCCGGACCGTGGACGTCCATGTCCGCCGGCTGCGCTCCAAGCTCGGACCGGAGCACGAGAGCTTGATCGAGACGGTCCGAGGGGTCGGGTACCGGACCGCCGACGTCTGACCGCACCCGGGTTTGGGGACGTGGTTGCGGCGGTATGGTTCGTTCCATGACACCGGCGCTTCCCTCCGTACGCGACCTCCGCTCGTGGGCCCGCGAGCTCGAGGCGGCACTGGACCGCGGCGTCGACGAGGTCCAATCCTTGCTGGCCAGCCCCCAAGGGCGGTTCTTCCGTTCGCTCGCCGCGAGGTTCCTGATCGTCTCCGCCCCTCTGGTCGTCCAGCACCCGTTCTTCAAGACGCCGGTGGGTCGGCTGGTCCAGCTGGCGGGAGGCGCCGCTGTGCTGGTGAAGCTGGCGGAGTTCCTCCGAGAGTGGGAGCCACAGGCCCAAGCGAACCGGGCCCCCAGCCCCCGCCCGGCCCTCCCGTAACGAGGAATTAACGCGGTAGAAACCTCGCCGCCGCGGCCGGCCCCTACCCTTTCGCTGTCGAAATCAAGATGGAAGGGGGGAGGCGCCGTGACCACGCCGAAGGACGTCCTCGCCCTGGCCAAGGACGCGGGAGCCGAGATCGTCGATCTGCGGTTCTGCGACCTGCCGGGGCTCATGCAGCACTTCTCCATCCCCATCTCCGAGCTGTCCGAGGCTGGGTTCGAGGACGGCTACGGGTTCGACGGATCGTCGATCCGCGGGTTCCAGGAGATCCAGGAGTCGGACATGCTCCTGCTCCCCGACCCGGACGCCGCGTACATCGATCCGTTCACGCAACACGTCACGCTGGCGATCCACTGCTTCGTGCGGGACCCGATCACCGGCGAGACGTACTCGCGCGACCCGCGCTCGATCGCACGCAAGGCCGAGCTGTACCTGAAGCAGACCGGCATCGCCGACATCTCGTACTGGGGACCGGAGTGCGAGTTCTACATCTTCGACTCGATCCGGTTCGACCAGAACCAGCACGAGGGCTACTACTTCATCGACGCCGTCGAGGGCGTGTGGAACTCGGGTGCCGAGGAAGGCGGCAAGAACCTCGGCTACAAGCCCCGGTACAAGGAGGGGTACTTCCCCGTCCCGCCCATGGACCACTACCAGGACCTGCGGAGCGAGATGGTCCTGAACCTCCAGAAGGTCGGCGTCGATATCGAGGTGCACCACCACGAGGTGGGCACGGCGGGTCAGGCCGAGATCGACATGCGCTACGACACGCTGCTCCGCATGGCCGACAAGGTCATGAAGTACAAGTACGTGGTGAAGAACACGGCCAGGGCCGCTGGCAAGACCGTCACGTTCATGCCGAAGCCGATCTTCATGGACAACGGGTCTGGCATGCACACGCACCAGAGTTTGTGGAAGACCGACGAGAACCTGTTCTGGGACGAGGTCGGCTACGCCGGGATCAGCGACATGGCCCGGTGGTACATCGGCGGGCTCCTGGCCCACGCGCCGGCGCTGCTGGCGTTCTGCGCGCCCACCACGAACTCGTATCGGAGGCTGGTGCCGGGGTACGAGGCGCCCATCAACCTCGTGTACTCGCAGCGGAACCGTTCGGCATGCGTCCGGATCCCCGTGTACTACAAGACGCCGGCCGCCAAGCGCCTGGAGTTTCGGACGCCCGACCCGTCGTGCAACCCGTACCTGTCCTTCGCGGCGCAGCTTCAGGCGGGGCTCGACGGGGTCAAGAACAAGATCGAGCCACCCCAGCCAATCGACAAGGACCTGTACGACCTGCCGCCCGAGGAGAAGGCGCTGGTCAAGCAGGTGCCGGGGTCGCTTGAGGAGGTGCTCGACGCGCTCGAGGCCGACCACCAGTGGCTGCTGGAGGGCGGCGTGTTCACGCAGGACGTGATCGACACCTGGATCGAGTACAAGCGGACGAACGAGCTGGACGCCGTGCGCCTCCGCCCGCACCCCTACGAGTTCTATCTGTATTACGACCTCTGATGGTGGTCACGCCGAGAGAGGTGCGAGGAGCCGGCCGTTCTCGGCCGGCTCCTCGTGTTTCGCAGGCACCACACGTCCGGCCCGTATGATTGCGGCGGTTCCGCGCGAGAGCCGGAAAGGGGGGCACGGTGTCGGACGGGACGCAAGACGTGATCCGGCTCGTCGAACGGTACAGCGCGCCGAACTACGCCCCGCTCCCGGTGGTCGTCGCGACCGCCGAGGGCGCGTGGGTCACCGACGTCGAGGGCCGCCGGTACGTGGACATGCTCTCCTCCTACTCGGCCCTGAACTTCGGGCACCGGCACCCGGAGCTGGTGAAGGCGGCGAAGGACCAGCTCGACCGCCTCACGCTCACCAGCCGCGCGTTCCACAACGACCAGGTCGGGCCGTTCCTCCGGGACCTCGCCGAGCTGTGCGGCAAGGACCTGGTCCTGCCCATGAACTCCGGGGCCGAAGGCGTCGAGACCGCGATCAAGACCGCCCGGAAGTGGGGCTACGACGTGAAGGGTGTCGCCCCCGACAGGGCCACGATCATCACCTGTGCCGGGAACTTCCACGGCCGAACCACCACGATCGTCAGCTTCTCCACCGACCCCAAGGCTCGGCAGGGGTTCGGCCCACTCACCCCCGGCTTCGTCACCGTCCCCTTCGGCGACGCCGACGCGCTCGCAGCAGCGTTCGACCACGACGTCGTGGCGTTCCTGGTCGAGCCGATCCAGGGCGAGGCCGGCGTGATCGTCCCGCCCGACGGATACCTGCGCGCGGCCCGGGAGCTGTGCACGACAAACGGCGCGCTGCTCGTCGCCGACGAGATCCAATCGGGCCTGGGCCGCGCCGGCTCCACGTTCGCCTGCGAGCACGAGGGCGTGGAGCCCGACGTCTACATCCTGGGCAAGGCCCTGGGCGGCGGCATCACGCCACTGTCGGCGGTCGTGGCCGACACTGACGTCCTGGGTGTGCTCACGCCCGGGACCCACGGCTCGACGTTCGGCGGCAACCCGCTCGCGTGCGCGATCGGCCGCGAGGTCGTCCGCCTCCTCCAGACCGGCGAGCTCCAGGAACGCTCCAAGAAGCTCGGCGAGCACATGCTCACCACGATCCGTGAGGCCAACCTGCCGGCGGTGAAGGAAGTCCGGGGCCGTGGCCTGTGGGCCGGCGTCGAGCTCGTTCCCGACGCGGTTCCGGCCCGAGCGCATTGCGAGCGCCTGCTGGAGCGCGGCGTGCTGGCCAAGGATACTCACGAGACCACGATCCGCCTGGCCCCACCGCTGGTGATCTCGGAGGAGGACCTGGACTGGGCGCTGGACCGGATCCTCGCCGTGCTGGAGGAAGCCGCCCGCTGACCGGCGCGGCGCCCGGGACTCAGTCTTCTTCCTCGAACCCTTCCGAGAACACCCGCTCCATGGCCCGGCGGGCCCGGCGGGTGATCCGGCGGTAGTCGTCGAGGAAGCTCTGCCGGGGGTACTCCTCGTACCCCAGGCGCCGGGCCAAGGCCGTCTGGTCCTCCGCCGAGGCGGGGACTGCCTCCGCGTGAACCCGCCGGTCCACCTCCAACGCGTTCTTCACATCCGACAGGAACACGAAGGCCTCCCCCAGCGCGAGCGCGACGCTGTCCTCGATCAGCCGGGCCTCGGCCAGCCGCTCGATGGCGTCCAGCGTCCGGCCCGTCCTGATCTCCGGGTGCCGGCCGCCGTGGCGCATGAGCGACAGCTCCACGGCGAACTGGACATCCGCCAACGACCCGTAGCCCAGCTTGAAGTGGAACCGCGTCGCGTCGGTCGGCCGCACTCGCTCCCGTTCCATCCGCTCGCGCATCCGCAGGATCTCTGCCGCCCGGTCCACCGATAGGTAGTCGGGGTAGGCGAAGTCCTCCGCGAGCGACCGGAACCGCCGTCCGAGCGCCTCATCCCCAGCCACGAACCGGGCTCGGAGCAGCGACTGGAACTCCCACGTCTCCGCGTATCGCTCCAGGTACTCGAGGTACGCGGCGAACGATCGGGCCAGCAGCCCGGACCGCCCCTCCGGGCGGAGGTCGGCGTCCGGCTCCCATCCCGCGTGCCGGATACCGGCGAGCACCCGCTCGGCGATCTCGCCTGCCCGGCGGAGCTCCTCGGGGCCCTCCCCCCCGTACACGAACACCACGTCGAGGTCGGAGGCGAAGTTCAGTTCCTCCGCGCCGAGCTTTCCCAGGCCGATCACGGCGAACGGGAGATCGGGCCCGGCCGCCGCCACCGACTCTCGGACGACCCGATCGGCCACGGCCGCGATCTCTCGCCCGGTCTCGCGGGGCTCTTGCTCGCGGCCGGCGTACCGGCCGACGACGGTTACGAGCGCGGCCGCCGCATCTGCCGGCTCGGCTCCGTCGGCCAGCGCCAGGACCCGCTGGGGCGCGACGGCCAGCAGGTCGGTGGCGAACGAGCTGGCCGAGACGGCGTGGGCGAGCCGCCGGGCGGCGCTCGGGTCGGTGGCCAACGCATCAGCCAGTCCCCGCTCATGCCCGATGGCGCCGGCCACCCGTTCCAGTCGGACCAGCGCCGCGTCGGGGTTCGCGGCGAGCGCTAGGGCCGGGGCCATCACCGGGAACACATGCGCCAGCACCTTGCCGAGTCGCGTCGACGGATCGACCAGGCGATCCAGCACCTCGTACGCGGTGGCGGGGCGGCCGAACCCCAGGCCGGCCAGGAGCTCCTGGGTAGCGGAGCGGTCCACTCCGGGTCTCGGCGCCGCCGGCCCGGCGAAGGCCTCGAGCAGGGGCCGGTAGAACAGCCGCTCGTGCAGCCCTCGAACGAGGACGGTCCGGCGCTCGTACTCGGCCCGCAGGGCCTCGGGCCCGTCCAGGCCGAGGGAGCGGGCCAGCCGGGTGAGCGATGGCCGGTCCGGGGGGAGCTCGTGGGTCTGGAGGTCTCGGACCATCTGGAGCCGGTGCTCCAAGGTCCGAAGGAACCGGTACGCATCGGCCAGCGCCTCCGCGTCGTCCTCGGCCACGTACCCCTCCTCGGCGAGCACGGCGAGGGCGCGGAGCGTGTTCGGCTCGCGCAGACGCTCGTTTCGGCGGCCGTGGACGATCTGGAGGAGCTGCACGGCGAACTCGACGTCCCGGATCCCGCCCCATCCTCGCTTGACCTCGGTGGCGGCCGTGCCTCGGGCTCGGACGTATTCCTCCAGCCGGACCTTCACCCGGCGGACCTCGTCGATGGCTTGGGGCGAGAGCTCCTTCGGGTAGATGAGGGGCGTCACCATCTCCACGAACGCGGCCCCCAGCTCGAGGTCTCCGGCAACCGGGCGGGCCTTGATCAGCGCCTGCCGCTCCCACGTCGCGGCCTGCGACCCGTAGTACTCGCGCATGGCGTCGAGCGACCGGGACAGCGCGCCCCCCCGCCCGCCGGGCCGGAGGGTGGGGTCGACCCGGAGCGCGATGCCTTCGGCGGTGGGCTCGGAGAGTAGCCGGATGATCTCCGCTGCCTGCCGTTCGGCCCGGTCCTGTCGCTCGCTTCCGCCGCCCTCGTGAACGAACACCACGTCGACGTCCGACGCGTAGTTCAGCTCCTCGCCGCCCAGCTTGCCCAGGCCGATCACTGCCAGGCCCGACGGCGCCGCGGTCCGGCAGGCCACCGCCAGGCATGCCGCGGCGATCGCGCTGATCTCCGCGACGACCTCTTCGAGCGTCGCGCCGCCGAGGTCCCGAGAGGCCACGCGGACCATGGCCCGTCGGCGGAATCGCCGGAGGCCGTCGGATGGCCCGAGGCGCTCGACGTCGGCAGCCAACTCCGCGTCGAGCTCCCCGCGGCCCCGAACCCCCACGTCGGCCAGCGCCTCGGTCTCCTCGGGGTGAGCCACCAGGAAGTCGGCTGCGGCGGTCGAGAACCCGAGCAGCCGCGCGGCGACGGGAAGGACGTCCTCCCTCGCGAGCACCTCGCGAGCCCGGGGGTCCTCGCCGACACGGGAGACCGCTACCCGCGCGAGCTCGGGATCGGGCGCGTCGGCCAGCGTCCGCCCCATGACCTCGGGAGTCAGCACGCGGCCTCTCGAAGCGTCACCGCGGCCGGCGCCACCGACCCTCCGCCCACGACAGCAGTGCGAACACCGGCGTCGCCACCGCCAGGAGGAACAGCCCGCTCCCCGCGGCGCTGGAGAGCTCCCCGTCGCCGCCCATGAGCACGACGCCGAACACCAGGACCACGGCGAGCAGCACGACGTACCCCCCGGCCTCCATGACGCCCACGTGCCGGAAGAACCGCCCGAGGGTGCGCACCGTGAGCGGCTCGGACCGGGGCGGCCGGGGAACGGGATGCCGCGCGGCGTAGATCGCCAGGAGGATGAACAGCGCGTAGGCGGAAAGGACCGGGATGACCACCGTCCGCACGATCACAGACGGCCCCGTATGAAGAACTCCCATCCCCGGATGAACAGGTGCCACCCCAGCCACAGCCACAGTCCGAACAGCACCCACCGCCCGAGGACCGGACGCATGAACGCCCGGAACATGTCGGAGAGCGTGGGCCACGGGGGCCCCCAGGCGAGCCCGAAGCCCTGCCACAGGAACAGGACGCCGAAGATCACGATCCAGCCTGCCACCGCGACGGCGCGCATCCGGGACTCCCTCTCCTCGCTCTCCCCGCTCACGGAGGGAGCGTACCCCCCGCCGGGCGCGCGACGGCCAGAGTTAACGCTGTCGTAACAGGCCCCCACGCCCGGCCGTGTAGCCTCGGGCCATGGCGCTCACGGCCGAAGCCGAATACGTGCTGCGCACCGTGGAGGAGCGGGGCATCCGGTTCGTCCGCCTGTGGTTCACCGACGTCCTGGGGTTCCTGAAGGCCTTCACCATCACGTCGCAGGAGCTCGAAGGCGCGCTCGCCGAGGGGATGGGGTTCGACGGCTCGTCGATCGACGGGTTCTCCCGGATCGAGGAGTCCGACATGGTCGCGGTCCCGGACCCCTCGACGTTCCAGCTGATCCCGTGGAAGACCGAGGCCCAGGTGGCTCGGATGTTCTGTGACGTGTTGGACCCCGACGGCACGCCGTTCGAAGGCGACCCCCGCTACGTGCTCAAGCAGCAGCTCAAGCGGGCGGCGGACCTCGGCTTCACGTTCTACGTAGGCCCGGAGCTCGAGTACTTCTACTTCAAAGCGCTCGAGGATCCGAAGTTCCTCGACCAGAGCAGCTACTTCGACGAGACCCCTCTCGACGTGGCCACCGACTGGCGCAAGCGGACGGTGACGTACCTCGAGTCGATGGGCATCCCGGTGGAGTACGTCCACCACGAGGTGGCGCCGTCGCAACACGAGATCGACCTGCGGTACACCGACGCGCTCACGATGGCGGACAACGTGATGACGTACCGGCTGACGGTGAAGGAGGTGGCGCAGGAGTTCGGCATCTACGCAACGTTCATGCCAAAGCCGGTGCAGGGCGTGAACGGAAGCGGGATGCACACGCACCAATCCCTGTTCGATGGCGACCGCAACGCGTTCTTCGACCCGAATGACGAGTACCACCTGTCGAAGGTGGCCAGGCACTACATCGCCGGCGTCCTGGAGCATGCGCCGGAGATCACGCTGGCCACGAACCAGTGGGTGAACTCCTACAAGCGCCTCGTGCCCGGCTACGAGGCGCCGGTGTACGTGTGCTGGGCCCGGCGGAACCGGTCGGCCCTGGTGCGCGTGCCGATGTACCAGCCCGGCAAGGAGGAGTCGACGCGGATCGAGTATCGCTCACCCGACCCCGCGTGCAACCCGTACCTCGCGTTCGCCGCCATGCTCGCGGCGGGTCTGGCGGGGGTGGAGGGCGAGTACGAGCTCCCCCCCGAGGCCTCCAACAACATCTACGAGATGACCGAGGACGAGCGGAAGGCCGCCGGAATCCGCTCGCTGCCGGAGGACCTGTACGAGGCCATCCAGCTCGCGTCCGAGTCGAAGGTGCTGCGAGAGGCTCTGGGAGAGCACGTCCTCGAGTTCCTGCTCCGCAACAAGCGCGAGGAGTGGGACTCCTACAAGGCCTACGTGACGCCGTATGAGCTGGAGCGGTATCTACCGATCCTCTAGGGCCAGGGCCGGGCCGGCCAGACGTTCGGGGGAGCTGGCCGAACGGGGCGCTCGCGCCTATAGTCGTCCGAACCAGGGGGTGCATCATGGCCGACGAGCACGAGCTTACGCGGGCCTTTCAGGAGGCGGCCCGCCGGCGCGCCGACCTCCACCACGCCCTGGTCGACGTGGAGCGGGCCATCTCCAGCCCCGCGGCGGGGCGTTTGGAGACGTGGACCGGGGACGTGGTCAAGCGCCTCACGATCCTCCGCGACGCGATCGATGAGCACATCGAGGTCACGGAGCGGCAGGACGGGCTGTACGATGAGATCCTGCACCGCGCGCCCCGACTGACCGGCCACGTCGAGCGGCTGCGCATGGAGCACCCTTCGCTGCGGGACGGGACCATCGGCCTCATCGAGCAGTTCCATGGCACACCGATCGGGGACGTCTGGTCGCTGGACGATGCCCGGGACGACGTCCAGCGCCTCTTGGGGAAGGTCGTGAAGCATCGGCAGGCCGGGGCCGACCTGGTCTGGGAGGCCTACAATCTGGACATCGGCGGCATCGAGTAGCAGGCACCCTCCGTCCAACTTCCCGGCTACGCTTTCGGTGTGGTCCGCATCGCGCTCGGCCAGATCAACACGACCGTCGGTGACCTCGAGGGAAACATCGAGAAGATGGCGTCCTGGGCGGGCCGCGCGAGCGAGGCCGGCGCCGACCTCATCTGCTTCCCCGAGCTCGCGGTCACCGGCTATCCGCCGGAGGACCTCGTCCTTCGCTCGGCGTTCGTCGACGACAACCTTGAGGCCCTGGACGACCTGGCCCGGCGGACGGCGGCCGGCTGCGCGGTCCTGACCGGATTCGTTGACCGAAGCGCGGTCGGACTGCACAACGCCGCCGGGCTGCTCGTGCGCGGCGGCGTGGCGGCCCGGTACCACAAGGTGAAGCTCCCGAACTACGGCGTCTTCGACGAGAAGCGGTACTTCCTCCCGGGCGAGGCGGCATGCACCGTTCGGCTCGGATCCTCCGCCCTCGGCGTCTCCGTGTGCGAGGATGCGTGGACGCCGGGGCCGCCGTTCGAGGAGTACGCGCGGGCGCGGGTCCCCGCAATCCTGAACATCAACGGCTCCCCGTATCACCGGCACAAGATCGCCGAGCGCCTGGACATCTGCCGCGACCGGGCCCGCGAGACCGGCGCCTGGATCGTGTACGTGAACACGGTCGGCGGCCAGGACGAGCTGGTGTTCGACGGCGGCAGCATGGTGGTCTCCTCGCAGGGCGAACTCGCGCACCACGCCGCCATGTTCGAGGAGGACCTGCTCGTCGTCGACCTGATCGAGATGGAGGGCGGTCACTCGTGGGCAGCCGGCCAGGAGCGGGAGCCGCCTCGAGGGCAGTGGCCGGAGGGTCCCGAGGAGGTCTACCGGGCGCTCGTCCTCGGGCTCGGGGACTACGCACGCAAGAACGGGTTCCGGGAGGTGGTGCTGGGCCTGTCCGGCGGGATCGACTCTGCGCTCACGGCGACCCTCGCCGCGGACGCCCTCGGGTCGCAGGCCGTGCGAGCCCTGGCCATGCCCTCGCCGTACTCGTCGGCCGAGAGCGTGGAGGACGCGGTTCAGGTGGCGGAGCGGCTCGGCATCCGCATCGAGGAAGTCCGCATCGACGACGTGTACAAGGCCTACGTCGCGGCGCTGGAGGACCCGTTCCGCGGAACGGACGAGGGCGTCGCCGAGGAGAACATCCAGGCCCGGATCCGCGGCAACTTCCTGATGGCTGTCTCGAACAAGCTCGGCGGCCTCGTGCTGGCCACGGGCAACAAGAGCGAGTACGCGGTGGGCTACTCGACCCTGTACGGCGACATGGCCGGGGGGTTCGCACCGATCAAGGACGTCCCGAAGACGCTGGTGTACGAGTTGGTCCGGTGGCGGAACGAGCAGGAGGGCACCCCGCCGATCCCGAAGCGGGTGATCGACAAGCCGCCCTCGGCCGAGCTCCGGCCGAACCAGCGGGACACGGACACGCTGCCGCCATACGAGGCGCTCGACCCCATCATCGAGGCCTACGTGGAGGAGGATCGCTCGCCCGAGGAGATCGTGGAGTCAGGGTTCGACGTTGCGCTGGTCGACCGGGTCGTCGCGATGATCGACCGGGCCGAGTACAAGCGCCGCCAGGCCCCGCCCGGGGTGAAGATCACGCCGAAGGCGTTCGGGCGCGACCGCCGGCTACCGATCACGAATCGGTACCGGCGGTCGCCCCGCTAGCTTCAGGCAAGCGACCAGACCACGGTCACCATCACCTGGGATTCAAGGGTCGGCGGCGAGATCGGCGTCGTGGCGCCAGCCTCCGCCACCGCGACCCGGTCGTAGTAGACCGGCGGGGGCATGGAGCCGCTGGCCTCGTTGATGGTCACGACCGGCCCGAGCGTCGCGCCGCTCGCCTCGGCCAGGATCTCCGCCTTGTGCCGGGCGTCGGCCACGGCCTCGGCGAGGGCCTCGTCCCCACCCTCGTTCTCGTCCGAGAGCTGGAACGCGATGCCGCCCAGCACGTTCGCCCCGGCTTCGACGGACCCGTCGATGATGCGTCCGATCCGGCCCATGTCGCGGATCGTCGCGGTGACCTGGTTCTCCGCCGTGTACCCGACGATCGTCAGCCCGCTGCTGTCGTGGTTCGGATACAGATTGATCCAGGCCGTGGCGATGTCGTCCTGCCTCAGCCCCTGGTCCAGGAGCACCCTCATGATGGCCGCCATCCGGTTCGCGTTCTGCTGCATCGCTCCCTCGGCGGTCTGGGCCTGGGTGCGCACCCCGAGCATGACCACGGCCTCGTCCGGCGCCGACCGGATCGTCGCGGAACCGGTCACGGTGACCGTCCGCTCAGAGTTCCCCTCGCCGGGTGGGGGCGTCGGCTGCGCGAACGTCGGGACCGCCAGCGCCGCGGCGAGCCCCGCGACCAGTCCGGCGATCCCCCACCTCACGTTCTTCATCATCGGACTCCCTCCTTCGTGACCGCCGTTGGACGAACCGGGAAACATGGGGGTTCCCGCCGTAGACTCCCCGGCGGGGCCGGTAGCTCAGCCAGGTCAGAGCAGGGGGCTTTTAACCCTCGTGTCGCGGGTTCGAATCCTGCCCGGCCCACCGACAAAGCCGCAGGTAGATGGCCTGTTTCTTCCCCGCCGTGCGTATCTCCGCGACGTCCGGGCCGCGCTCAGGCCGCATCCAGGCCGCATGCGAGGTGTGAAGGTTCGGCACGTCTGTCCCACATCGTCTCCGGCACCTGTGTCGCACTTTCCGACCCGGCTCCGGTTCCTCGGCGACAGTGGCTTCGGGACCTGTGTCCCACCGAAACTCCCACTTCCGGGCCGCCCCTGATCTTCACTTGCCCTCAACCGAGCCAAGGAGGATCCCGGCATGCTGGTGGAGCTTTCGGTGGTTGAGCAGCGCTACCTGGCCGTGCGAGAGGCGCTCGACTCAGGAGCCACGATCACCGACATCGCTCGCCGCTACGGGGTCGATCGAAGGACCGTCCACCGCTGGCTGGTCCGCTACGCCGCAGGTGGCCTCGGCGCGCTCGCCGATCGCAGCACCAAGCCCGATCGCTGCCCCCACCAGATCTCGCCCGAGGTGGAGGCCAGGATCGTGGCCCTCAGGCGGTCCAACCCCGGATGGGGTCCCCGTACCATCTTGAGCAGGCTCCGTCGGGAGCTGGAGACGCCCCCTTCCCGCTCGGCGATCTACCGGTGTCTGGTGCGCCACCGGCTCATCGCTCCGAAACCCCGCAGGAGGAGGCGGGAGGACTACAAGCGTTGGGAGCGGCACCGGCCGATGGAGCTGTGGCAGATCGACGTCATGGGGGGCGTGCGACTCACCGACGGCACCCCGCTGTCGGTGGTCACCGGGATCGACGACCAGTCGAGGTTCTGCGTGATCGCCAAGGTCGTTCCCCGGGCCACGGCCCGGCCGGTTAGCGACGCGCTCGTGGAGGGCCTGTCCCGCCACGGCATGCCCGAGCAGATCCTCACCGACAACGCCAAGGTGTTCACCGGCAAGCTCGCCCGCAAGCCCGCGAACGTGGCCTTCGACAGGATCTGCTTCAACAACGGGATCCGCCACCTCCTCACCGCTCCGTACTCGCCCACGACCACTGGAAAGATCGAGCGGCTGCACAAGACCATGCGCAAGGAGTTCTTCGCCGGAGCGAGCTTCGCCTCGATCGAGCAGGCCCAAGGAGCCCTCGACCGGTGGGTCGCCCACTACAACCACCACCGGGAGCACCAGGGGATCGGCGATGTTCCCCCCATCCGCCGCTTCGAGTTGGCCGAGAAGAAGACCGTGGACGTCGTGGACGGGGAGGTCGATGTCGAACCGGTGCCGGAGCAACGGCCAAGGATCGCGGCTCGTCGGGTCGATCAGACCGGACGCATCAGCATCCTGAAGCACCGCTACCACGTGGGCCGCTACCTCGCCGGAGAGCAGGTCGCGGTGGAGTCGCGCGACGGCCTGCTGCACGTCACGCACAACGGGGTGGTGATCGCCACCCATGCCAGGCGACACCTCCTCGACCAGGACGACAAGATGGACCGTCGAGCCGCGGTCTTTCGCCCGGCCAGACCGACGACGGGAGGCGAAGTCTTGCGAAAGGTCGATGGGAGCGGCTCGGTGAGCTTCGCCGGCAGCGGCTACCGGGTGGGCAACCGCTACCGTGGCCAGACCGTCGGCGTTCGCCTGGTGGGCGACACCGTTCAGATCACGCAAGACGACAGGGTGGTGCGAACCCACCGAGCTCGGCACGACAGGACCAAGGAGTTCGGAGCGCTGGCCAACCCGACCGGACGACCACGGAGGGTTCGAGATGTCGCCTAGGTACCGGAGCCATTTCGAGACACGGGTACCGAGTCCTCACAGGCCGCATGCGAGGCGCGGAACGAGTCTGCCGGGCGTTCGGCGAGGCGATCCTCGAATTTGACGTTCCTTAGGGGTGGCACTGCGCATATCGAGTTGGGATGAGTCCTTTGGTCAGTTGTAGGGAAGCCCGGACAAGCTCCCTCACATCGAGGTCGGCGTACTGAGCGGGCGAGACCCTGCTCAATCCGGACACTCTCCGACTCGAATCCGGGTCGGTTCCCGCTTCAGCGGGTCCCGTGTCGGACCTCCGTGCTTTACTGAGCGAGCATGATGGCTGGATTCGATTCCCGTCCGCCTGCGAAAGCCATCCCGCGCGCTGGCAACACCGGCTGAATCCGGCCGATGGTCGTCCTCCCCGGGTGACGATCCCGGGCGAAGAGCCGATCCCGGGACGCCTCAAGGAGCGCCTATCCCCGACCGATGGTGGAAACGCCAAGGGGGTCCGAACAACGCATGTCGCATGCCACCGATCGCTTCAGCATGCCATCCACCTCCCCAGCCGATCCGTTCCAGGGTCCGGGGATGGGCCGCGTGAAAGGAAGGGCTCGCCTGATCCTGCTCAGTTTCCTGATGCTGTTCACGGAGCTCGCGCTGATCAGGTGGACAGGCTCGAACGTCGTCTACCTCTCGTACTTCTCGAACTTCGTTCTGCTCGGCAGTTTCCTCGGGATCGGGATCGGTTTCCTGAGATCCACATCGGAGGTCCAATCGTTCCCTCGGGCCGCTCCCGTCCTGGCCATCTTCGTCTTCTTCGTGCTCATGTTCCCCGTGCAGGTCGATCGATCGGGCACGCAACTCCTCTACTTTGGAGCGGAGCCGTCCGGATTGCCGATATGGGTGATGCTGCCCAGCATCTTCGTGGCGACGGCGGCGATCATGGCGATGATCGCCGACGGCGTCGCCAGGACGTTTGCCACCTTCGAGCCCCTCGAGGCCTACCGTCTCGACATCATCGGGAGTATCCTGGGGATCGGCGCGTTCTCGCTCCTTTCCTTTCTGGGTACTCCGCCGATCGCGTGGGCCCTGGTCGTGGGGGCGTGCTTCGGCCTTCTCTCGCTGCGCCGCTCGACGTTGGTCCACGGTTTGCAGCTGGGTGTGGCAATCCTGGCGCTCGTCATGATGCTCCGGAACGAGTCGGCGTCGCCGCAGACATACTGGTCGCCTTACTACAAGGTGTCGCTCACAACCGGCTCCGAGGGCACATACCGCGTCCTTGTGAACGGGATCCCTCATCAGTGGATCGAATCGATCGTCGAGCGCCAGGACACCCACCCTCTGTACTTCGCCCCCTATGAACGGGCGCCGAACAACCCCCTGAACCGCGTGCTGGTCATCGGCGCGGGGACGGGGGGCGATGTCGCGATCGCTTTGAAAGAGGGCGCGAAGCGTGTGGACGCCGTCGAGATCGACCCGCGCCTCTACGGATTGGGGAAGGAGCTGAACCCGAACCATCCGTACCAGGATCCCCGGGTGCACGTCTCCATCAACGACGGGCGAGCGTTCCTCCAGCAGTCCGACCAGCAGTACGACATGATCCTGTTCGCCCTTCCGGACTCCTTGACGCTCGTCGCCGGCCAGTCCTCTCTCCGCCTCGAGAGCTACCTCCTCACCCAGCAAGCCATGCAGGTGGCGAAGGATCACCTCGAGCCCGACGGCGTGTTCGTCATGTACAACTTCTACCGGGAGCAGTGGCTGATCGACCGCCTGGCGGGCACGTTGAACGAAGTCTATGGACATCCTCCCTGCATCGACACGACAGGGCTGGTGGGGCACTTCGCCGTTCTCACGACGAGCGTCGATCCCCAGCAGGTCTCGTGTCGAACCGTATGGCACCCAATGGAGACGGCGGTGCCAGCACCGGCCACCGACGACCACCCTTTCGTGTACCTGCGGACCCGGGGCATCCCGCCGATCTACCTCCTGACTCTCGCTCTCATCCTGCTCGTGTCCTTCCTTGCCGTCAGGCTGAGTTCCGGGCCCCTGCGGGAGATGAAGAGGTACGTGGACCTGTTCTTCATGGGAGCGGCCTTCCTCCTCTTGGAGACGAAGAACGTCGTCCAGTTCGCCCTGCTGTTCGGAACCACGTGGTTCGTGAACGCCTTGGTCTTCGCGGGGATCCTCCTATCGGTCCTTGCAGCGATCGAGGTGGCTCGCCGGTTCTCCTTGGCCCATCCGAGCCGCCTCTATGTGACGCTCGCGGCAGCGCTCACGCTTGCCTGGGTCGTCTCGCCGGAGTGGCTGCTTTCCCTCTCGATCGTTCCCCGCTTCGTCGCTGCGACCGGCATCGCCTTCGCCCCGATCTTCGTGGCGAACCTGATCTTCGCCGAGCGATTCAAGGACGTTGGGTCGTCCGTGGTCGCGTTCGGGGCGAACCTCCTCGGTGCGATGATCGGTGGGATGCTCGAGTATGGCGCCCTCGTGGTCGGCTATCGGTCACTGCTCATGGTCGTTGCGGGCCTGTACACGCTGGCGTTCGTGTTTCGCCCCAGAGAGAGCGCGGAGGCCAGGAACGGCGAGATCACGACGGCGCACCACCCCGGCTCCAACCTGCTCGATGGGGCAACGCAGGTGGATCCGTCAACGGTCCTCTGACCCGAGCCCGACTGGCGAACCGCCTGACCCTGTTGAGGTGTTGCGCAAACCCCGGTGAGTTCATCGAAGTCAGTCCTCGGAGAGAAGAGAATGACAGGTACGTAACTCTCGCTGCCGAGGAGACGTGGGGTACAGAAACCGGATCGGGCCCCTTGACGGGGGCGGTTGGCCGGTCGAACCTGGGCTGAGACGATCCCGCGCCGCGTGCTCCTCTCCTTCTTGTACGCGGCGGTCCGCCGACTCTTGTAGCTCCTAGCGTTCGGAAAGCGAAGCGATGCGGACAAGGATCTGCAGATCGTGGTCCTGCGCCACGAGCTGGCGGTGCTCCGCCCGCAGGTGAAGCGTCCTCAGGTCCGGGCGCAAGATCGAGCCTTCCTAGCAGCAGGCTCCCTCGCTGCCTTGGCGCTGAACTGCAGGCCTAGCGGATGAGC
>Ga0209853_1000015_pt1 | contig 46634 bp, 52 predicted proteins | sample GWRWS1_30_40_FD_187224 | JGI IMG/M metagenome (GOLD analysis project Ga0209853, IMG submission 187224) | Riverbed sediment microbial communities from areas with vegetation nearby in Columbia River, Washington, USA - GW-RW S1_30_40 (SPAdes)... | ecosystem: Environmental > Aquatic > Freshwater >...
AGCTCGTCCACTGCCGCCGCCTGCGCCGTGGTGATGTCGTCGAGCACACCCAGCGCTCCCAGGATGATGCCGCCGAGGAGCAATCCGCGCAGGTTGAGCTGCTCCACGGGCGCCAGTTGAAGGTAGAATGCCTCTTCCGAGCCCAGCCCGAACAGGTTGGCCAGGCCGACGAAAACGATGGCCAGCACCCACGCGATGATGAGCGTGACCAGCGTGCTGCCGACCGCAATCGAGGTGCGAAGGCTGAAGCCGTGGGCCAGGTAGATCGAGGCGAAGGCGATGACCAGCGCCCCCACCAGGCTCACCACCAAAGGATTCCCTCCGCCGACGATCGCAGGGACGATGAACCGCGCCAGCACGAGTGCCGTGATGCCGAGCCCGAGGATGGCCGTGATCCCGCGGCCGCGGCTGAGCAACACGGCCAGTGCGAAGAACAACCCAACGGCAAGACCCAGCGCGGGCATCCGGTAGCGATCGACGACGTAGTAGGCAGTCCCCCCCTCCTCATCCGCTGCCGCTACGACGACGCCGTCCCCCGGCTTGAGCCGCCGGGCGGGATCCGAGGCGACGTCGCTGAACTCAGCCCTTACCTCGGCGGCATCCGCCGGCACGCCCCTCAAGCGCACCCGGACGATCTGGACGAACTGATTCTCCGCGATCACGTCCTGCTCGCGCTCTTCGAGAATCTGCAGAACACGACCCCGGAGGTACCGATCCGGCGCGGAGGGTTGGGGAGGTTGGTCTGGCGGCTCGGGGGCGGCAGCAAGCGCCGCCGCGGCAGTGCCGAGGGCGATGGCGATGACAGCGATGAGTATGGCGCACCGTGCGCACATGATGCTTGATGCTACGGTTCACCTGCAATATGGGGGGAGTCCTTTACGAAATCGGAGCGGACGAGGTGAACAACGGCAGTGGATCGGCGGCATCGAGATCGAAGTCGTGCGCAAGCGGCTCTTCATCAAGGGCCTCGACAGCGGCGATCGCCGCTTCGGTATTGCGCTCCCTGGGCAGGTACTCGAGGGCGCTCCAGCGATACGCGTTGAACAGCGCGCGGGTCTGCAGGTAGAGTCCGGTGAGTTCCGGGGGCACCTCCGCGCCGCCGGTGATCTGGGCTACGATCTCCTCGTGATCAGAATATGCGCGGATCTGCCGCGCGCCGGTGCCGCGGGCCCGCCACACACCGTGGAGCAGCGCGCGATACGCCGCCTGCGCGCGTGACTCTGCACGCACGGCGCGACGGATCACTCGAACGGTCTGCCCCGCGGAGCGGATGACGATGCCCGCGCCACCCTTGCCCTGCCGGAACGTGGAGCTGGTGAACACCTCAATGACTGGTCTCACGCTTAGAACGGCACCTCCAGAGCCATCGCCGCCAGGGCCAGCAGGCCGAGCAACAACAGCTTGAATCCAACCAGCTGTCGGTCATCAGCAAAGCGGACCCACGCCGCGCGAGGCGCCGCGTGCACATCACCCCGCGCCCGCGGCGCGGCCCGGACCACCCTGCTTGAACCGGTAGCACGCACCGCACTCGCGGGCACGGGAATCGCTCGAGGACTGTTGCGGACGGCGACCGCCCGAACGCTCATGCCTGACCTCCGGCATACTTCCGCATCAACCCCACAACTTTCCCGATGATCTCAAACTCGTCGAAGATTGCCCCATAGCGCGGGTTCTCCGGCATGAGATACGGCCGCGGACCTTCATACTGCAGACGCTTGACGGTCGCCTCATCGCCGAGCAGGGCCACCACGATCTCCCCCTGCTGTGCCGTCGGCTGCGATCGCACGATCACCAGATCGCTGGGATGGATCCCCGCGTTGATCATGGAGTCGCCGCGGACGGTCAGCAGGAAGCAATTGTCGTCCTGCCAGCCGACCATCTTGCGCGGCACGGGGATCATCTCTTCAATATTTTCCTCGGCGAGGACGGGGACGCCGGCAGAAACGCGGCCGATCAGAGGGAGGTGCGCCACCTCCTCACCGTGAGGAAGCATGCGCCGGTCGAGCACTTCCATGACGCGCATGCGGTCGCCATAGCGTTTGATGTAGCCCTTGCGCTCGAGCGCAGTGAGATGCTGGTGAACGGTCGAGGGGGAGCGCATCCCAAGCGCATGTCCGATCTCTCGGATCGACGGGACGATTCCGCTGTGCCGTATGGATGTGGCGATGTGCTCGAGGACTTCGCGCTGCCGGTCGGTCAACGGTGCGGCCATGGCGTCACCTCCATCTAGATTATATGGCGAACATATGTACGAACATCAACCGGTGGGAGGCGTCGCTGTGGTTGATATATACGAACGTATGTCCGTATATTGTTGCCTAGCTCGGCCTGGCGGGGCAAAGCGCGTGTTTTCGCGGGTTCTCTTGTCAGGAAGGTCCTAGGGCGCGGCGGAGCACCTCGAGATCAACATTGCCGCCGCTGACGACGGCCACAGCGGTGCTTCCGGTGAGCCGGCCGGAGAGAGCACAGGCCACGCTGACCGCTCCGGACGGCTCGGCAAGCACGTGGCCATCGAGCAGGATCCGCCGAAGCGCCTTCAGCGTATCGTCATCAGGCACTTCGCGAAACTCGTCTACGTACTTGGTTGTCATGTCCCAGGTGAGATGGCCGGGTGTGAGGACGCGCAGCCCGTCGGCGATGGTTTCCCCCTTCTCTAACACCACTGGTCGCCCGGCCCGGCGCGAACTGGCAAAGCGTGTTGCGCCGGCGGGTTCAGCGCCGATCACACGGACGCGGGGCCGCAGTGACTTCACAGCCGCGGCCACACCGGAGATCAGTCCGCCTCCGCTGACCGGGACGACCACTACCTCAACTTCCGGGCATTGCTCGACAATCTCCAGGCCCGCCGTCCCCTGGCCGGCAATGATGAAGAGGTCGTCGTACGGCGGAACGTAGTGCAGGCCGCGGCGCTCCGCGAGCTCCTTCGCGTGCGGCACGCGTTCTTCTGAATAGCGGCCCCAGCGGATGAGTTCTGCCCCGGCGGCGGTGATCGCTTCGGCCTTCGTGGTGGCGACATCTTCGGGGACGACGACGATCGCGCGCAATCCTAGTGTCCTGGCGACGTACGCCACCGCCTGCCCGTGGTTCCCCGATGAGGCGGTGATGATCCCGCGCGCACACGCCTCCCGCTGGGCCAGCACGTGATTGAAGGCGCCGCGCGCCTTGAACGATCCTGTCACCTGCAGGCTTTCGAGCTTGAGGAGAGGCCCTCCGGGTAGGGGATGCACCGGAGTTTTGCGGACATAGGGGGCGATCCGCTCGCGGGCGCTGCGGAAGTCATCCAGCGTCATCATCAATGCCGCCGGCGCGGACGGGACCCTCGGGCTAGGGCCGCGTCTTCCACCGCAGATCCGGCTGCCGCGCCGCGCGAACCTCATCCAGCCGCTTCACGGGGGTTGTATGCGGCGCGCTCCGCACGAGATCGGGATTGTCCTGCGTCTCGCGGTCGATCGCCAGCATCGCATCGACGAACTCGTCCATCGTGCGCTTGCTTTCCGTCTCCGTCGGCTCGATCATGATCGCTTCCTCGACGATGAGCGGGAAGTAGATTGTCGGCGCGTGGAAGCCGTAGTCGAGGACCCGCTTGGCCATGTCACGTGTCGTGACCCCGGTGCGCTTCTTCTGCCGTGTTCCCGCCAGGACGAACTCATGCTTGCACACCCGGTCGTACGGCAGGTCGAAGCGGCCGCGCAGGCGCGCCAGCATGTAGTTGGCGTTGAGCACCGCGGTTTCGGCGATCTGGCGCAGCCCGTCCGCCCCCATCGTGCGGATGTACGTGTAGGCACGGACCAGGTTTCCGAAATTCCCGTAGAAGGCGCGGATCTTCCCAATAGACTGCGGCCGCGCATCATCCAGGCGAAACAGGTCCCCCTCCTTCTCGATGACGGGGACGGGGAGGAAAGGGGTGAGGTGTGACCTGATGCCCACCGCGCCGGCGCCGGGGCCGCCGCCGCCGTGCGGGGTCGTGAACGTCTTGTGCAGGTTCATGTGCATCACGTCGAACCCCTGATCGCCCGGCCGGGTCATCCCGAGCATAGCGTTGAAGTTGGCCCCGTCGAGATACAATTGGCCGCCGCGGCCGTGCACGATCTCCTCCAGTTCGACGATGGATTCCTCAAAGAGGCCCAGCGTGTTGGGGTTGGTGAGCATGATCGCCGCCACCGACTCGTCCATCGCCTGGCGCAGGGCGCGCACGTCCATGTTGCCGCGGCTGTCGGACTTCACGGTGATGACCTGATACCCGACCATGGCGGCCGTGGCAGGGTTCGTGCCGTGGGCGGAGTCGGGGACGATGACCTTGGTGCGCTTCTCTCCGCGCGCCGCAAAGTACGCGCGGACCATGAGCATCCCGGTGAGCTCACCGTGTGCGCCCGCCGCCGGCTGGAAGGTGACGCGGTCCATCCCGCTCACCTCCGCCAGCGCCCGCTCCAGCTCCCACATCAACTGCAGCGCCCCTTGCGCCTCCTCGGCCGGTGCGTAAGGGTGCAGCCGTCTGAACCCGGGAAGCGCCGCCGTCTCTTCGTGAATCTTGGGATTGTACTTCATCGTGCATGAGCCGAGCGGGTAGAAGCCTTCGTCGATACTGAAGTTGCGGTGCGAGAGACGCGTATAGTGACGGACGACGTCGAGCTCGCTGACCTCGGGCAGCCCGGGCGGCGCCTCGCGGATCTGGTCGACGGGGAGCAGGCGCTCGATCGGCCGCTCGGGAACGTCGGGTTCAGGAAAGGAGAAGCCCACGCGGCCGGGGGTGCTGAGCTCGACGATGACCGGAAAGTCTTTTGCGCTCACCCGATCTCCTCCAGCGCGGAGGTCAGCCGGTCGATCTCCTCGCGAGTGCGCTGCTCGGTCACGCAGACCAGCCACCCATCCTTCAAATCCGGATACCACCGGCCGAGCGGCGCGCCCCCGATAATTTGATGCCGCCGCAGCCTGCGGTTGATCTCCTCCGGCGCCACCGGCGTACGGACGACGAATTCATGGAACGTCGGAGCGTCGAAGGCGAGGCGATACCCGCGGAGGCCGCTGATGGCCTCCTTCGCGTACGCGGCCTTCTGGAGGTTGAGCCCGGCGACCTTGCGCAGCCCCTGTTTGCCCAGCGCCGCCATGTAAATCGCGGCCGCCAGTGTGAGCAGAGCCTCGTTGGTGCAGATGTTGCTGCTGGCCCGTTCGCGCCTGATGTGCTGCTCGCGTGTCTGCAAGGTGAGCACGAATCCGCGCCGGCCTTCGGTGTCCACCGTCGCGCCCACCAGCCGGCCGGGGATGCGGCGGACGAACTCCTGGCGTGTCGCCATCATGCCCAGGTACGGACCGCCGAAGTTGACGTGATTGCCCAGCGACTGCCCCTCGCCCGCGACGATATCGGCGCCCCAGGCGCCCGGGGGCTTGAGGATGCCCAGCGACAACGGGTCCGCGATTGCGCAGACCAGCAGCGCGCCGTGCCGGTGCGCCAGATCCGCCAGCGCTTTCCCCTCCTCGAGACTGCCGAAGAAGTTCGGGTGCTGAATGATCACCGCCGCGGTGTGATCGGTGATCGCACGGGCGATCGCTTCAGCGTCGGACACACCGAGACGGTGGGGTACCTCGGCGACGGTAATCCCCAGCGGGCCTGTGTACGTCCGCAGGACCTGACGATACTCAGGGTGCACAGCCGTACTGACGATAACCTCGTTGCGCTTCGTCAAGTCCTTGGCCATTACGGCCGCCTCGGCAGTCGCCGAGGCGCCATCATACATCGAGGCGTTGGCAACATCCATTCCCGTCAGCTCGCAGAGCATGCTCTGATACTCATAGCCCGCCTGCAGCTCGCCCTGCATGAGCTCCGCCTGATACGGCGTGTACGCCGTCAGGAACTCGCCGCGTCCAGCGAGCGCCCACACCACGCTCGGCACGTAGTGGTCGTAGGCGCCCGCGCCGAGGAAGCACGCCGCGCTATCGCAATGCGTGTTGCGCTCGGCCAGCGCACGCAGGTGCGCGACGACCTCTGGATCACTGAGGGCAGGGGGGAGGCGCAACGGGCGGTTCAGTCGCACGGCGGCTGGGATGTCGGCGAACAGCGCGTCAACCGAGGGCACGCCGATCACCCGCAGCATCTCCTCCCGCTCCGCGTCGGTGGCGGGAATGTATTTGTGCTGCGCACGGGCTGCGACATCGACGCTCTTCTGCCGTGCCGTCATTCCGGGTCCTCTCCGATCGCCTTCAGGTATTGCTCGGCCGTCATGAGCTTGTCCAGCTCCTTGAGGTCCTTGGGCTCGACGAGGATGATCCACCCGCGTCCGTACGGATCGGTGTTCACGACTTCAGGCGCCTCCGACAGGCTCGTGTTGACTTCGACGACCCGGCCGCTCACCGGGGCGTACAGATCGGAGACCGCCTTGACTGACTCGATCACTCCGAACGGCTCCATGTACGTGACCTGCGCGCCCACCTGCGGGAGTTCCACGAACACCACGTCGCTCAGCTTGTCCGCGGCGAACTTCGTGACGCCCACGCGGACGCGGCGCTGTTCCACCTTCGCCCACTCGTGCTCGGTGCTGTAGCGAAGGTCCTTGGGGTACATCAGGCGCTCCTCTTATAGAATGGCAGCTTCACGGCCGCCGCCCGGGCGGGCTTTCCACGGATCTCCACGGCGAGCTCCGTCCCGGGCCGCGCGAACTCCGCAGCCACGTAGCCCATCCCAATGCTCTTGTTCACCCACGGCCCGAAGGTTCCGCTGGTGACCTGTCCGGTCTTCAGGCCGCCTGCGAGGAGCCCGTATCCATGCCGGGGAATGGCCCGTTCGAGCATCTCAAAGCCAACCAGCTTCCGGCGCACCCCCTGCTGCTTCTGCCGCACCAGGACGTCGCGGCCGATGAACTCGCCCTTGTCGAGCTTCACGGTCCACCCCAGCGGCGCTTCCAGCGGCGTGGTCGTCTCGTCGATGTCGTTTCCGTACAGCATCAGTCCGGCTTCCAGGCGCAGGGTGTCGCGCGCCCCGAGGCCGACCGGCACGAGACCATCACGCCGGCCCGAGCCCATGAGGGCTTCCCATACCTCGGGAGCGGCATCCCACGGTATGGCCACTTCAAAGCCGTCTTCGCCGGTGTAGCCCGTGCGAGAAATGACGCAGTCCGCCACGCCTGCCACGTCGACGGGGTCCATGAAGTGAAAGAACTCGAGACGGGATAGATCGGCCCGCGTCACACGGCCGAGGATCTCATTCGCCTGTGGCCCCTGGAGCGCGAGGAGGGCAAACTCAGGCGAGCGGTCGCGCGCTTCGGCGTGACGAGTGTGGTCGCGAATCCACGCGAAGTCCTTGTCCGTTGTGGCCGCGTTGACCACGAGGAGATAGCGCCGCTCGCCGATGCGGAACACGGTGAGGTCGTCTATGATGCCCCCGCCCGGCAGGCACATCGGAGTGTAGAGTCCCCCACCCACGGGAAGACGGCCGGCGTCGTTCGTGATGAGACGCTGCAGCGAGTCCAGCGCGCCCGGGCCGTCGATCACCAGCTCCCCCATGTGGGAGACGTCGAAGAGGCCCGCGGCCGTGCGCACAGCGCGGTGCTCCTCGACAATGCCGGCATACTGCACCGGCATCTCCCAGCCCCCGAACTCGACCATGCGGGCGCCGCTCTGCACATGAACCGTGTACAGGCTTGTCCGCTTCAGCTGGTCAACCGCCATGCATCTCCTGTTCCCGGCGCCGCAACAGCGCGATTACTTGCTCGTCCGACGTCTGCGCAAAGTCATCGTAGAATTGTCCCACCGCGTAAAATAGCATCGGTGTGAAGAGGCAGACGAGTTCGTCGGCCTCTCGCCGCAGGGATTCTACACCCTCCGGAGGTGCCACGGGCACCGCGGCGACCAGCGTCGCCGGTCCTGCCGCCCGCGTCGCACGCAGCGCCGCGATCATCGTCGATCCGGTGGCGATGCCGTCATCCACGACGATCGCCGCCCGGCCCGACAGGTCAGGAGGCGGCCGGTCCCCGCGGTACAGGCGCATCCGCCGGTGGATCTCCTCCAACTGGTAGGCGATCTCTTCTTTGAGGTACTCGTCTGTGACCTTGAGGGTACCCGCCACCGGGGTGTCCAGATAGACAGTGCCGTCGCGCGCAACGGCGCCGATCGCCAATTCCGGATTGTAGGGGGCGCGCAGTTTCCGCGGGACCACAACGTCGAGTGGAGCGTCGAGCGCGCGCGCCACCTCATACCCTACCACGATCCCGCCTCGCGGAATCGCCAGCACCAAGGGCCTGCGGTTGCGTAAGCCTTGCAGAGCCTCCGCCAACCGCTGCCCCGCATCCCGGCGATCGCGAAACGTCATCGCCGCACAGTCACCGTCCAGTTTTCCGGCGCGTCATCCCTTCCACGGTGCGAAATCGCTTTCCTGTGAATCAGCGGGTGCGCGCCTTCCGGGCCTCGCGTTGAATCAGCTCCCACGCCGTCCGGACGTGCGATTCCGTCGTGCGGATGTTGCCGATGGCGAAACGCAGCGTAAACTTCCCGTCGAGTTTTGTGTGCGAGAGATAGGCGTCTCCGGTCGCATTGACCGCGTCGAGGACGGCCGTATTGAGCCGTTCCAGTTCATCGTCTGAGGCGCCGGGCGGATGCGCCCGGAGGCAGACCGTGCTGAACGGGGTGGGCGCCGTCCGCTCAAACTCGGGGCTCGCATCGACCCACGAGGCCAGCAGCCGCCCGAGGCGGATGTGCTCCCGGATCCGGGCGGCGAGGCCCTCCCAGCCGAAATACCGGATCACCATCCAGAGCTTCAACGCGCGAAATCGCCGGCCCAACTGGACGCCGTAGTCCATGAAATCGCGCACCGCGGTCTGCTCCCCTTCAACGGTGCGCAGGTACTCGGGGACGAGCGTGAAGGCGGCTCGCAGCACGTCCGGGCGGCGGCAGTAGAATGCGCTGCAGTCGATCGGCGTGAAGAGCCACTTGTGCGGGTTTACGACGACAGAGTCGGCGTGGTCGCATCCATCCAGCGCCCAGCGGAATTCGGGGGCGACCGCAGCCATCCCCGCATACGCCCCGTCCACGTGAAGCCAGAGATCCTCGGCGGCGCAGATCTCGGCAATCGCCGGAACAGGATCGACGCTCGTCGTCGACGTCGTCCCAACCGTGGCGACGACGCAGAACGGGCGCCACCCGGCTGCGCGGTCCTCAGCGATCGCATGCCGGAGCGCGTCACCATCCATCCGGAATTCCGCGTCAACAGGAATCTTGCGCACACCCACGCGGCCCAGCCCCAACACGATGCCCGCCTTCTCGATCGACGAGTGGGCGTGCTCCGACGTATACAGGCGCAGCCTCGGGCCGCCTGAGCTCCCCTGCTCGCGAAAGGCATGCTCGCCGACCGCTTCACGGGCCGCGGCGATTGCACAAAGGCTCGCGACTGAGGCCGTGTCCATGATGATTCCCATGAAACTCGACGGAAGACCGATCATCTGCCGCAGCCAGTCGAGCGCGACCTCCTCGAGCTCGGTGGCGGCGGGTGAGGTCTTCCAGAGCATGCCATTGACGTTTAGCGCGGATGCCAGCAACTCGCCGAGGATTCCAGGCCCCGATCCGCTGATCGCGAAGTAGGCGAAGAATGAGGGATGGTTCCAGTGGGTGATCCCTGAGACCACCGTGCGCTCGAAGTCGGCCAGGATCGCCTCCATCGACTCTCCCTGCGCCGGTGGCTTCGCCGGCAGGGCGCGCTTGATGTCCCCGGGCGCGACCCGTGCCAGCACGGGGTGCCGCTCTGGATGCGCCAGGTAGCCGGCAATCCAGCCAACGGCCCGCCGGCCGTACTCCTCGAACTCATCCGCGGGCATGTCGCCCAGCGGCACGCGGTGTCCTGTCATTTGGCGCCCCTCAGTTGACTACAGCCCTAACTCCGGAGCCGCGCGCTGCAGCGCGCCGATCACGAAGCCGATGTGCTCGTCCAGCGGCACGCCGAGGCCTTCCGCGCCTTTGACGACATCGTCGCGGTTGACCCCCCGCGCAAACGCCTTGTCCTTCATCTTCTTACGCACGGCCGCCACGTCGACCTCGGCGAGCGACCGGTTTGGCCGGACGAGGGCGACCGCAGTGATCAGGCCCACGAGCTCGTCGACGGCGAAGAGTGTCTTTGCCAGCCGTGTCTCCCGCGGCACCCCTGAGTAGTCGGCATGCGAGAGGATCGCCCTTGTCCAGGCCTCGGGGACACCGCGCCGCCGGAGCTCCTTCACGCCTTCAAACGGGTGGCCCGCTTCCTGAGACGGGCATCGCTCGTAATCCAAGTCGTGGAGGAGTCCGATCATTCCCCAGGTCTCTTGATCTTCGCCGAACCTGGCGGCGTAGGCGCGCATGGCCGCCTCGCTCGCCAGAAGATGCTTCCGCAGATTCGCGTTCTGGATCCACTCGCAGACCACGGCCCATGCGTCCTCTCGCGTCATGCCACCGGGATTCGCGGCTGTATGTACGCGGGCCTGCGGAGCAGGCCTGCGGGGGCAGTGCATGAATTGGCGGAAAACACGTCGAACACGACGCGGCGTGACCTCCAGCGTCCTGACCGGTCCAAAGACACGGCCGGCCGTCGAAGTCCCGGCGTTGCCGGGCCGGCGCGTGCTGATCACCGGCGCAACCGGATTCATCGGCAGCTATGTCGCGGACCGGCTCGTCAGGGGAGGCTCGCAGGTTCGCCTGGTGGTTCGGCGGCCGGACCGTGCAGAGGCCCTGCGAGCGGCCGGGGCGGAAGTCCTGCTGGGCGACCTGACTGATCCTCCCACGCTGCAGGGTTGCTGCGGCGGCATCGAGATCGTCATCCACTGCGGTGCATGGCTGGGCACCCCTTACAAACGGGAGGTCGCGTACGCGGTCAACGTCACCGGCACCACAGCCCTCGCAGAAGAAGCCCTTCGAGCCGGAGTGCAACGATTCGTGCACGTCAGTTCGGTCGCCGTGTACGGTCCCGTGCCGTCCGGGGTCGTGACCGAAACCAGCCCGCCGTGGAAGGGCGTGCATCTCTACGGAGACAGTAAGATCGAAGGAGAAGACGCGCTGGCCGCAATCTCCTCGCGCGGGCTCCCGACAGTCATCACGCGGCCCGGCATCGTGTACGGCCCGCGCTCGCGCGGTGCGACGATCCAGGTGGTCCGATTGATCAACAGGGGGTGGCCCGCGATGGTGGAGGGCGGTTACGGGTACTCGAGGCCGATCTTCGTTGAAAATCTTGTTGACGCCCTTGTCCTGTGCGCCGTCAAACCGGTGACCAGGGAGGCCTTCACACTCATTGATACCAATATGCGATGGCGCGACTACCTCCAGTACTATGGGCGGATGGTCGGAAAGTCGCCGCTCTCAGTCCCGTACCCGGTCGCCTGGCTGCTGGCCGTCGCCGACGAGACGCGCGCCTTCCTCACCCGGCGTCAACCCAGAATCTGGCGCCGAGCCTTAGGTTATGCCATGAGCCAGGCGGTGTACAGCACGGAGCACGCGCGGCGGATCTTGGGGTGGACCCCCCGCTACACGATGGATCAGGCGATGGAGATCACGAAGACGTGGCTGATTGAGAATGGGTACCTGACAGCGCGGCGAGACGCTCGTAGTTCTGCCTGAACAGGCCGCTCGCCGCTTCCACGTCATCGATACTCCTGACGTGGAAGCTCACCCAGCCAGAGTCTGGCAGCACGTGGTGCGGGACGGCGCGCCCCGCGGCGACGAGTTCATTGCGAATGCGCGTGGGAAAGGGGAGATCGGCCAGCCGGTCGCCGTGAAGATGGCCGATCTCGCGATGGCCCAGGCGAAACTCCACGCCACCGAAACGGTGCGGGTGGGCCGTGACGCCGGGCCAGCTCAACACTTCCTGCTTGATGCGCTCCGCAATCTCTCCCATGGCTACTTAGCGGACGGATCGAGCATTAGCCGTGAACCCCTCACCCTCAATGCCCCAACTGACGATCCGCCGTGGTGTGATTCGCACCATCTCGGGTGAAAGGCGCGCCATGATTTCCTGCCCGCCCGTCTGCAACGCCCGGGCTCGGCCGCGGATCTCGATCGCGCCGAGGGTCTCATTGTACCGAAACGTGACTGGCACGACGTGCGGCTGACCGTTCCGCCCGGCCGTGGCGAGCCGGCCGAGGAACTGGCTCCGCAGATACGCGATCTCCGCCGCCGTAAATGCGCTCATACCTACCGCTCACCGACGGTGACTTCTATCTCCTGCACCGCGCCGCCGCGAATGAGCCGGATCCGGAGCTTTGTCCCTACCGTCTCACTCGTGAGGCGAGACATAAGGTCATTCAAGTGGCTGATCGGTGTCCCACCGACTCCTACGATCACGTCGCCGAGCAGCACTCCTGCTCGTTCCGCGGGGCTTCCGGTCTCCACCGACACCACGATCAAGCCGGCCTCCTGTCCGGCCTGCTGGCGCTGCGCAGCCGGCACGCGGACCGGATGAGCGCCTATTCCGAGGTACCCACGGCGGATCCGCCCGTGGCGCAGCAGTGTCTCCGTTACACGCGCCACCGTCGCCTGCGGTACCGAGATCAATCCGTGCCGCATCAACCCTGAGGTATTGAGCCCGATCAGCCGTCCGGTGAGATCCACCAGCGGCCCGCCGGAAAATCCCCAGGACGCACGCACATCGGGCTCGATGTATCGATCGATTTCGCCTCCGCGCGGCGTCCGCCACGTCTCGCCGAGCGCCCCGATGATCCCGGATCGTGCCCGGACGGTCCGGCCCGGCCTGGCCAGCGCAAGGACCAATTGTCCTACTTTGACTTCCCCCGCCGGCATCCAGGCAGGCGCCTTCAGATCCCTCGTGTCCGCGCGCAGCACGGCGACGTCGGTGCTCGGATCGCGCCCGGCCAGGGTGGCATCCACCACACGGCCGTCAGTTATGCCCACACGGATTCCTTCATCCTTCTCGATCGCGTGCGCCGCGGTGACGATCACCCCGTCGGCAGACCACACAATGCCGCTGGAAGGGACGTGCCGGCGTGCCTCGACGCGCACGACTGATGCCTCAGCGGCCGCAACGGCCTGTGCCAGAGCGTCCGACAAACTTCGCGCAACATCCATCACGGAATCTACCTCCAAACTGGTCACGTGCGAAATTAGTTGTGCAACTGCAGGGTACCGTGGATGGCCGGAGGAACGCACCGGTCGTTTGGCTAGGTCAGAGGATAATCAGGCCCAGACGGGCGGCCCGGGTCACGGCTTCGGTGCGGCTGTGGGCGTCGAGTTTGCTGAGGATCGTGTTGACGTGGAACTTGACTGTATGGTCCGTGATGCCGAGGCGCTCGGCAATCTCCTTATTTGAAAGCCCTTCAGCAAGCAGCTGCAACACGTCCAGCTCGCGAGGGGTCAAGTCTTCAACGATGGGCTCTGCCTCGCGGGCACGGGCGGGTAGGACTGTAATCGCGAACGCCGGATCGAGGACAATGAGGTCGGCGGCAGCCGCCCGCGCCGCCGCGGCCAGGCGTTCAGCACTGCCGGCGCGGGGCAGAAATCCCCTCACACCCGCCGCGATCGCTTCTGACGCCACATCGTCAGGCCCAAGCACCAGGGCGGGAACGCCGAGCCGGCCGATCACCGCGAGCTGCCCGGTGATCCGGGTCCGGTCCTCGCCGAGATCCCAGATCGCGACATCGACCCCGGCGAGATCGGCATCGGCCGCTTCGTCCGCCCCGAACTGATCGACCACAACCGCATCGGCTTCTTCCCCGAGAACGGCCGCGAGATCGTTGCCCGCCGGCGCATCCTCGGCCACGACAATCACACGAAGCATGGCCATTGGATGAACGGCGGTTGAGGCGCGGTTAGTCCGGGAATCACGCAGGCGGCGGTGGAGGGGCGAGAGGTCCTTGCGAGCTCAGCAGCGGCGTTTCCGGCAGGGCGACCAGGACCAAAAAGGACGCGAGCATGAGCGCGGCTGCGTAACCGTAGATGCGCGTGACGGCTGCGGCAAAAGCGTTTCGGACCACGGCGCGCGCGGCGGGGCGCAGCTCGGCCGGCAGGTTCAATTGCGAACCGGGGTTGCCGATCCGGCCCGCACCGATCCGGTCGAGATTGACCTGCTGCCGCACGGACGGCGGAAGTTGCGCCACCAACGGCGTCAGCCCCGCACGCAACTCCGCGGCGAGGACGGTCGAGAGGACCACGCCGAAGAATGCCAGGCCGATCGCTCCGCCCATCTGCATGAAGAACTGGCGGGCACCGGTCGCCACGCCGACCCGGCCGAACGGCGCCGCGTTCTGAACCACGAGATTGAGCAGCGGCATTGCCGGGCCGAGCCCCAGACCCAGGACGATCATGCGCCACGTCACGCCCCACCGCGTCACCGACGGATCCATGCGGGCGAGCAGGACGAATCCGGCCGCCGCTACCAGGAATCCGCCGAGGATGATGAACTTGTAGCGACCGAGCCGCTGTACGAACAGCGACGAGGTCATGGCTCCCGCCACGACCGCCAGCGTCAGCGGCATGAGCGTGCTGCCGGCGGCGGTTGCCGAGACACCGACCACGTTGACCATGAAGAGGGACAGGAAGAACACCGCGCCCATGAACGCCGCGCCCATGAACACAGACGCCATGCTCACGACCGCGATGGTGCGGTTGGCGAAGAGGTCGAGCGGCAGGACGGGCGCCGGTGCCCGCGACTCGACCAGGAGGAACAATGCGGTCGAGATCGCAGCCAGCGCGAATAGCCCCAGGACCATCGGTGACGACCACGGATAGGCGGACTTGTCCAGAGTGAGGCCGAGCAGCAGCGGCACAACCGCCAGGATCAACAGGGCAGTCCCCGCCCAATCGATGGGTTGCCGCACGCCGCTGCTGAGCGTCGGCATCTTCGCAATCACAAGGACGAGCGCCACAATCCCGACCGGCACGTTCACATAAAACACCCAGCGCCACGACAGCGCGTCGGTGAGAAACCCTCCCAGGTTCGGGCCGATCACGCTGCTCAGCGCAAACACGGCGCCGAACAGGCCCATGTAGCGTGCCCGCTGCGCCGGTGCATAGAGATCAGCCGGGACCGCAAAAGCGGTGGAGGTCAGCGCGGCGGCGCCGATGCCCTGCAGCACACGGAACAGGACGAGCTGGATCATGCTGGCGGCAATGCCGCACAGCGCGGACCCCGCGAGAAAGACGACGATGCCGAAGAGCACAATCGCGCGCCTGCCGTAGAGGTCGGACAGCTTTCCATAGATCGGCACCATCGCGGTGCTGGCGACCAGGTAGCCCGTGGAGACCCAGGCCAGCAGCCGGATTCCCGCGAGGTCGGCAACGATCGCCGGCAGTGCGGTGGCGACGATGGTCTGATCCAATGCCGCGAGGAACAGCCCGAGCAGGACGCCTGCAAGGATGTACAGCTTGGTCTGGGGTGAGAGCGTGGACGCGTAGTCGATGCGCGCCTGGGATGCAGAGGTGATAGGAGGCACGGACCGGATTGTCAGCCCGCGCCGAAGACTTGTCAAGCGACTACGGAATCACAACGGCAAGCACGGCGGAACCCGCGAGCCCGTAGAGCACCGTGAGGAAACTCCCGATAATCAACTGATATCTGCCCGGCACGGCCAGCAGCTCGATGGAGAGGCTCGTCAACGGGAGCACAATGAGCGCCGTCGCCATGGTGGCCGGGCCAAGCGCGATCTCCGACATGTTCATCGTGCTATTTACCCTACTCACGTCCGGCCCGAGCCACCATGACCTGGTGCACATTGGAACTGTTGTCCTGGAACTTACTCGATCGCAGGCAGTCCCTGCATGGCACGCAGGTACATGATTTGTCCAAAGTGATAGCTCTCGTGCAGCAGATGATAGAGCGGGCGGTCGAGCTTTTCGGCGCTTTGCGCCAGCGCGATCATCCGTTGATATGAGTCCTGAAAGTTGCGCTTTGTCAGCGCCCAGCTGGCATCGCTCGTCTCGCGTGGTTCTTCCCAGTTCCGTTGCTCTTGCTCACGCGCAAACGCCTCTCGATCCGGCTTCTGCCCGCGGGCTGAGCGGAGGGTGTAATCCTGCCAGAACATAATGTGGTTGAGGATTTGCCAGATGGAGTGCCGGGCCGCTTCGGGCTTCCACGCCGCCTGAGGCGGAGTGAGGTCCTCGATCGCCTTCCCCCAAGGCGTATACCACAGACCGTCGCTCCAGGCTTCCTGCCAAAGACTCACCAGCTTCTCGCGTTCCATAGTGTGCACCTCCAGGCTGAATGCACGGACATTTCTTTGTAGGAGGATGAAAACCTGCTACATCGAATAGCGAGTTATGACGTCCTCTATAGAGACTATCGATAACATTAAGCAGGTTAGGTCGGCGCGCAGCCATGCCTGACAAACTCAGCGCAACGACTCTCGTGGGCAAGTTTGTAAACACAGCCGCCCTCGAGGAAGGCAAAGACGCCATCGCTTCACCATCGGATCTTCACGCCTGGCTGGTAGGCCATCATCTCACTCAGGTTCATGACCATATGAGCCTGGAGGATGTCGCCGGGGCGGTGGAGCTGAGGGAGGCGCTGAGGGAATTGATTGGACTGAACACCGATGGCCGGTTTCAGGGCACCGCGGCTGAGGCCGTAAACCGTATGGCCGGCGCCTCATTACTGCGGGTCAGCGTCTCGGTGTCGGGCGACATCCGCCTGGACTCCGCTTCTGGATCACCCTTCGAGCGGGCGGCCGGCGCGATTCTCGCCGCGGTCTACAGCGCGGTTACCGACGGCTCATGGTCGCGAATGAAACTCTGTAAGAACCCTCGCTGCCGTTGGGCGTTTTACGATCGGTCAAAGAACCGGTCAGGGGGCTGGTGTACGATGGCCGTCTGCGGAAACCGCGCGAAGGCCAGGACTTTCCGGATGCGCCGGCGCCTACGCCAGCAGCAGATCTAGCAGGCGTTGGAGGTCTTCCTCTGAGTAATACTCGAACGCCAGGTGGCCACGGTTCCGAGTGCCCCGGACGGACACTTTCGCACCGTACCTGCGCCCCAGATCCTGCTCGACGCTGCGGAGCTGCGGATCCTGAGCCCGCGGGCGCCCATGTATTTCACGTGAAATACGCCTGCGTGCGAGCGCCTCGGTTTCTCTGACCGATAGACCCTGGCGCTCAACACGCTCCCAGAGTTTCAGCACCGCACCCTCAGACCCGGCAGACAGGATGGCACGAGCGTGCCCTTCGGTGATCCTGCCCGCTTCCAGACTCACCTGAATTTGTGGTGGAAGGTTGAGGAGTCTCAGCGAGTTGGCGATTGAAGGCTGGCTCTTGCCAACGCGCTCGGCGATTTCCTCCTGAGTAAGACCAAAGTCCGCGATGAGGCGGCGGTAGGCCCGCGCGCGCTCCATCGCGTTCAGGTCCTCGCGCTGGAGATTCTCGACAAGCGCGAGTTCGAGGGCTTCCTGGTCGGTGAGCGTCCTCACCACCGCCGGGATCGTGGTCAGCCCGGCCGCCTCAGCGGCCCGCCAGCGCCGCTCACCCGCGACGACTTCAAAACCCCCCGCAGCTGCACGGACGACGATTGGCTGAAGAACCCCGTGCCGCCGGATGGACTCGACAAGACCGGAGAGTTCCTGAGGGTCCATGGCCTGCCTGGGCTGATATGGGTTGGCCGCCAGGTGCGAGAGGGCGATCTCCGTGGGGCGTTCCACTCCGGCGGCTTCCGCCCCTGGGATCAGGGCACCGAGACCCTTGCCGAGTCCGCGGCGCCTGCGGGGGTCACTCGGCGACAACTGGCTGTCCGGCACGGGCGCTTACCTCCCTCGCGAGTGCGACGTAGGCTTCCGCTCCACGGGACGTAGGGTCATAGGTTACCACAGGCTGACCGAACGACGGAGCCTCGGCCAATCGCACGCTCCGCGGGATCACAGTCTGGAAGACTTCGTTGGGGAAGTGCCGGCGGATCTCCGCCGCGACCTGCTCCGCCAGGTTTGTGCGGGCGTCGAACATCGTGAGCAGAACCCCTCCGATACGCAGGTCCGGATTCAACTTCCTGCGGATCAGGTTGACTGACTCCATCAACTGCGACAGCCCTTCGAGCGCATAGTATTCGCATTGGATGGGGATCAGGACTTCGTTCGCCGCGACCAGCGCGTTCACCGTGAGCATCCCCAGCGACGGCGGACAGTCCACGAAGATCAGGTCGTACCAGTCCAAGACCGGTTTTAAGCTCTCCCGCAGCCGGAACTCACGACGGGGGAGGGAGACCAGCTCGACCTCCGCGCCGGCCAGATGGATGCTCCCCGGCGCGAGGTCCAACCCCTTGACGGGCGCCGGCATCAGGGCGGATGTCATCGAGAGCCCATTGATGAGCACATCGTAGATGGAGACGCCGACGGCGGCTTTGGCCACTCCGATCCCGCTCGTGGAGTGCGCCTGCGGATCCAAATCGACAAGAAGGACGTGGCTTCCCCCGAGCGCCAGCGCCGCGGAGAGGTTAACCGCCGTCGTGGACTTCCCGACGCCACCTTTTTGGTTGGCCACAGCAATTAACCGGCCCATGCCGCCCAACTCATTCGGTATATAGTAGTAGGGTCCTCCGGCATCAGCTACCGCTTGAGTGGACGCCTCTGCGGAATCCCGGACCTCCGTGGAAACTCCACAGGGGTCCGTCCGGTCTTGGGAATGACCACGATAACACGGCGCTCACCCCCAGCCAGACGCGCATCGATCAATGCGGGTTCTCCTCCTCCAAGGACGTACGAGGCGGCGCGTCCATCCTGGAGTTCTCCGCGGACCGACGGACCCTTGAGGAGCACAGTCTTCCCGCCGGCGCGGACGAAGGGAAGGGTGAGCTCACACACGGCGGGGAGCGGCGCTACTGCCCGAGCGGCGGCAACATCGAATTGCTCACGCAGGGATGGCTCCTTCGCCGCGTCCTCAGCACGTGCCACAACGACACGCAGCGGCAGGCTGAGCTCCGTCGCCGCGACTTCCAGGAACGCCGCCCTGCGGGCTTCGGGTTCGAGCAGCGTTAGGTCGAGGTCGGGACGAGCCACTTTCAGCGGGATTCCTGGGAGGCCGGCGCCGCTGCCGACGTCGATCAGCGAGGCGCCCGCAGGAACGCCGGCTCGCAAAACGAGAAGCGAATCCGCGATGTGCACGCGCGCGGCATCGATGGGATCGGCGACCGCGGTGAGCCTTGCCCGCCTCCGCCAGCGTGAGACGAGCGCGAGATACTTCGACAATACCGAAATCTGATCGGTCGAGAGCGTGATTCCGACGGCGGAGACCTCGGCGAGCAGCGCCCGTCGCAGCCGGTCAGGCGCCACCGGATTCCGCGGAGGCTGTGCGGGGAGCGACGGTGATCCTGCGTTCAGCGCCTTCACCGGAGCTGTGTGTGATTACTGTTGGATGATCTGCCAGAACGGTGTGAACGATCCTCCGCTCCCGCGCGGGCATCGGCTGGAGCATGATCGGCTTGCGCTCGCGTTGCACACGCTCAGCGGTTTGGTGGGCGAGCCGCTCCAGCCATTCGCGCCGTCGTTCCCAATAGCCCTCGACGTCAACGATGACACGGCTGCGGATGCCGCTCTCTTTCGCCACCATCAGGCCGAGCAATACTTCCAGTGACTCCAGCGTCGAGCCCCTGCGGCCGATCAGCGCACCAAGGTCTTGACCTCTGATCTCGAGATTGACGGTGTCGTCCGACTCACGGGCACGCACCGAAGCGGCGAACCCCATCGCCCGCAGGAGCTGCGCGGCGAGACGGTGGGCCACGGCGGCTGCGCCCTCCTTCAACGTCACGCGGACGCGCGCCTCGCGCGCGCCAATGCCGAGCATTCCGCGCGTGCCGGCGTCCAATACCTCCACCTGAACGTCGTCGGGCGTGGCGCCGAGCTCGGTCAGGGCACGGTCAATTGCCTCCTCCACGCTGCGTCCGGACGCTTCTGCCTGCTTCACTTCTTCTTTGTCCCTTTCGGCCGCTGCGGCAGGACGGCGATCGCGGGCTTGTCAGGCCCGATTGGCGCAGCAGGAGCGGGCGGGGCCAGCCGGCCCACGACGATGTAGTATTCCAGGATGTACGCAACGGTGGACACAGTCCAGTAAATGGACATGCCGACGGGAACCACCGTGGCGAAGTACGCGACCATGAACGGCATGAAGATGAACATCCTCGCCTGCTGAGGGTCAGTGACCGACATGCGCTGTTGCAGGTACGTGGTGATACCGGAGAGGATAGGCCAGACCAGCAGGAGCGGATTGCTGGCGATCCTCCCCAGCGTAGGAATCTGTTCCAGCGGCATCCCGAGGAAGGTCGCGCCGTTGAAGATGTCGGGGCGCCGAAACACCGCAAAGAGCGCGTAGAGGATCGGGATCTGCAGCACCAGCGGGAGGCAGCCTCCAAGCGGGTTCACCTTGTGCGCCCGATAGAGGTTCATCACCTCCATGTTCATCCGCTGGGAATCGCCCTTGTACCGTTCCCGCAGCGCCGCCATCTGCGGAGCGAGATACTGCATCTCCTTCATCGAGCGCAGTTGCCGGCGGGTGAGCGGATGCAGGGTCAGCTTCACGGCCAGCGTGAGCAGGACGATCGCGATGCCGTAGCTCCCCGTCCACAGGTAGAAGATGCCCAAGATCTGCGCGAGGAAATCGACGATGGCGTTGTATAAAGCTATCACTTAATTCCTCCAGGACGTGGCATGCGTCATCAGGGCACCGGATCGTACCCGCCGGCGTGAAACGGATGGCAGCGCAGCAAACGCCGCACCGTGAGGAGGCCGCCTTTCCACGCGCCATGGCGCGTGATCGCATCGACGGCGTAGGCTGAGCACGACGGGTAGAAACGACAGGACGGGGGCGTGTACGGAGAGACGAAGCGTTGATATGCGTGGACGAACAGCAGCATCGCGCGTGTCATTGGAATGACCCCGCAGCCCGATTGAACAATCCGCGAACCGATTCCTGCAGCCGCTCGAACGTCGCCCCCGCGGCGGCGGCGCGGGCCACGATGACGATGTCTGCTCCTGCCGGCATCGCGGCGGCGGCGGCGCGGCTCGCCTCGCGCACACGCCGCTTCACCCGGTTCCGCTTCACAGCATTGCCGAGCCGCCCCGGCACGGCAATGCCCAGCCGGGGGACAGGCAACCCGTTGGGCCGTACGTAGACTACCAGCACATCATCGGAGATGCGTGTTCCCTCGCGGTAGGCCAGGCGAAACTGCGGGGAAGCCGTCAGCCGGACATGGGACGGGACCGCAGGATCAGATCGCGACGCGGTGCCGCCCTTTGGCCTTGCGCCGCTTGAGCACGTTGCGCCCGCCGGTCGTGCGCATCCGCGACCGGAACCCGTGACGCTTCTGCCGCCGGCGAACCTTGGGCTGATAGGTCCGTTTCATACGGTCCCAACTATAGCACGGCGCCAAAACGCCGGCAGGGTGAACTTCGCGCCTCCCGGAGTCATGCCGCGCCCTGTGGATAACGTGGGCGCAACTCACCGCTCTGTCCACAACTTCGTCGCTTCGTCCTTTCACGACCCTGTCATGGCGGCGAATGACCGCACCGAGCCAACTCGGTTGCCGCCGGACCGAAACACACCCCGGCTGAAATTATCCACAGAGTTTTTCACAGTTGTGGATAACTCACCAAGCCCGCATCTGGACTGCGTTTTGGCGCACTCACGTTCGGCAGGAAGCGCACCGATCATCGAGGAATTTTTAAACACTCCCCCGGGGGCTGTCCACAATAACGGTTATCGCTTGATGACCCATGGCATGTCATGAAATGCGCCGCCACGCGCGCATGCGGGTAGGAGTTGGTATCCTTGCGGATAACTCTCGCATCTGTCGCGCACGCGTCACCTACTTCTCAACCCGATTTGCGGGCCGCCGAAACGACGCCGGCGGGCGTTGCTCGGGGCCTTAGCGATGGCGGAGTTTCCCCAATTCATCCGGTCGCGCGGCCGTGCAGAGGACAGCGCACTCGGGGCGGAGGGACCCGAGGTGCGCCTGGCCATCTACGATTCGCCGCTGGCCACGCCGCGGGTGATCAACCTGCGCGGGCAGGAGTTCCACGAATTCGTCGGCGACCTAGCGGCGCGCACGTACAATTACTCTCGCGAGCGAGGCGGGCGGATTCCTTACGTTGTTATCCGCGAGATCGTGGAGAACCTCATCCACGCCTATTTTGAAGGTGCCGTGATCAGCATCTTCGACGACGGCAACACCATCCGGATCAGCGATCAGGGCCCCGGCATCGCCGACGCGCACAAGGCGTTACTCCCTGGATTCTCTACGGCCACGCCCGAGATGCGCCGGTACATCAAGGGCGTCGGCTCCGGCCTTCCCGTCGCCAAGGAACAGCTGGAGTTCCTCGGCGGCGCCATCTCCATCGACGGTAATCTGTCTCGGGGCACGGTGGTCACGCTCACGGTCGGTCCGGGAGCCTCAGCGAGCCAGCCAGCATCTTCAACAGGTCCCGCGACGGCGCCTCCGGCGCCGCGCGTGCTTGACCTCAGCCCGCGGCAAAAGAAAGTCCTCTTGCTGATCGCGGAAATGGGCTCAGCCGGACCGTCCGCCGTGGCCAAAGAGTTGGGCGTCAGTCAGAGCACCGCATATCGGGAGTTACAGGCGCTCGCCCGGGTCCATCTGATCGACAGCAAGCGGTCCGGCAAACGCACGCTCACTGAGGAAGGCATCGCGGCGCTGGGCAACGTGTTCAGGCCGTAGGGAGGGGACTCATGGCGGTCGACATATCATCCGCATCAGGTGTCTGGCAGGAAACGCTGCGCCGGATCGAAGGCCGGCTGACCAAGCCGAGCTTCGAGTCGTTCGTCAAGGCGATGGCCCCGGTGGCGCTGCATGGGGATGTCTTCGTCTTCTCCGTGCCGAGCCGTCTGGCCAAGGAGTGGGTCGAGACGCGCTACAGCGCGCTCATCCACGGCGCGCTGCGCGAAGTGCTGGCCCGGGCTGTGAGCATCCAGTTGACCGTGGCCGAGGACACTCCGCCGGCCGCAGCCGCCGCACCGGCCCCGGCCGCACAGCGCCTCCCGGACACCCTGCAGTTGAGCCCGAAGTACACGTTTGACACCTTCGTCATCGGCTCAGGGAACCGCTTTGCCCACGCCGCGGCGATGGCCGTGGCCGAAGCGCCGGCCCGAGCCTACAACCCGCTGTTCATCTACGGCGGTGTGGGGCTGGGCAAGACGCACCTCCTGCAAGCGATCGGCCACCACGTCACGCACAGCAAAGGCCTCAATCGCGTCGCCTACATCAGCAGCGAAAAATTTACCAATGAGCTGATCAACTCGATTCGCGACGACCGCACACTCGAATTTCGCACGAAGTACCGGAACGTGGACGTGCTGCTCATCGACGACATTCAGTTCCTCGCCGGCAAAGAGCGCACACAGGAAGAGTTCTTCCACACGTTCAACACGCTGCACGAGGCCAGCCGTCAAATCATCATCACCAGCGATCGGCCCCCCAAGGAGATTCCCACGCTGGAAGACCGGCTGCGTTCGCGGTTCGAGTGGGGCCTCATCGCCGACATCCAACCCCCCGATCTAGAGACGCGGATCGCGATCCTGCGCAAGAAAGCGGAGATCGACGGGATCAGCGTGCCCGACCAGGTCGCGGAGTTCATCGCGCAGCGCATCCAGTCCAACATCCGCGAGTTGGAGGGGGCGCTCGTCAGGGTTGTCGCCTATGCCAGCCTGACGCGTCAGGCGATCACGGGCGAACTGGCCGCGGAGATCCTCAAGGAGCTACTCCCGGCAGCGGCCAGCCGGCCGGTCACGATTCCGATGCTGCAGAAAATAGTGGCCGAGCATTTCGGAATCCGGATAGAGGAGATGCGCGCGAAGCGGCGGACCAAAGGCGTCGCCTTCCCGCGCCAGGTAGCGATGTATCTGGCCCGCGAGCTCACCGACGCCTCATTGCCGCGGATCGGCGACGAGTTCGGCGGCCGCGACCATACCACCGTAATGCACGCCTGTGAACGGGTGAAGGAAGCCCTGGGGCACGATCCACAGTTTGCGGTACGGCTGAAGAAACTTGTGGATACACTCCGCGCAGCCGAGTAGAATCCGGCCGTCCCTTGGACAACATGGGCACGCGGGGCAACCGTATCCAGAGGCTATACACACCCTATCTTCCTTGCTATCGTAGGCCACAGCGCGTCCATCCACATTATCCACAGCATTACTACTACTACGACGAAGTTAATAGTTATTAATCTTGGAGGCTAATACATGTGGGTAACCTGCTCCCAGGCATCGTTGCTCAAGGGAGTACAACTAGCAAGCCGGGCCATCTCAACCCGCACCACGATGCCGATCCTCAGTTATATCCTCCTCGAGACAATGAAAAATGGAATCAGACTCACGGCGACGGATCTCGAGTTCGCGGTTCAAGTTGACATCGATGCCGAAGTCAGGCAAGGCGGCCAGGGGACATTACCAGCGCGGATCCTCTCCGAGATTGTGGGAAATCTTCCCGACGCGACCGTAGAGATCAAAGCCGAAGAGGATGCACACCAGGTGGAGATCACCTGTGACGCGAGCAATTTCGAGATTCTGGGTCTGCCGGCGGGAGATTTTCCGGCTCTGCCCAAATCCGACGGCAATGAGATAGGAGCGATCGATGCCGATATGCTGCGGACCATGGTGAGCCAGACGATTTTCGCCGTGTCTGCGGATGAAACGCGGCCGTTCTTGACCGGGGTGTACGTGACGATGGATGGTCCGGAAGTGCAGTTCGTGGCCACCGATGGCGGGCGGCTTGCGTTGCGTAAGACGGTTCTCGCCTCACCGGCGAAGCAGAAAGCCGGCGTGATCGTGCCAGCCAAGACGATGCAAGAGTTGATGCGAGCCCTGGGATCCGTCAACGGAGAAGTCCAGCTGGCGATGGCCGACAACCAGCTGCTGTTTACGGTGCCCGGGCTTCGCATCTACTCGCGTCTGATCAGCGGGCAGTTTCCGAACTACCAGCAGGTGATCCCGAAAGAATTCAAGCAGCGGATCCGCGTGCAGACCGGCCGCCTGCTCCGGGCAGTGCGCCGCGTGGCGATTACTGCGCGTGATTCCGCCAACGTCGTGCGGATGGCTGCGAAAGATAAGAAGCTGACGATCACGTCGAATACCCCTGAAGTCGGGAAAGCGCGCGAGGAGGTCGAGGTGGCCGCGGACGGGGACACGATTGAGGCGGCCTTCAATGCCCGTTACCTGATGGACTGCCTGAGCAACATCGACGCCGATGAGCTGGTCTTCGAGCTGACCGGACCGCTCAGCCCGGGTGCGATCCGCCCCGCCGGGCACAGTGACTATGTGTACGTCCTCGCCCCCGTCAGGGTGTACGGCTGACGGCACGCGAGATCGCCATCCGCTCCGAGGCGATTGACCTGGGCGCGCTGCTGAAGCTGGCGCAGGTAGCATCAACGGGGGGAGAGGCGAAGCAACTGATTCAGCAAGGCCGCGTCACGGTGAACGGCGCGATCGAGCACCGGCGCGGCCGCCGGATCCGTCCCGGCGATCGAGTTGAGGCCGCCGGACAGCTGCTCGTCGTGACGCGCCCGGCCTGAACGAAGATGCGTCTCACCCATCTCCGCCTGGTCCAATTTCGCAATCACCGCCACACCGATGTCGCCCCCGGTCCGGGGGTAACGCTGTTTGTGGGCGGCAACGCGCAGGGGAAGTCGTCGCTGCTCGAAGCAGTGCAGGTGGCGGCCACCGCGCGCTCGCCCCGCGCGCGCCACGATGCCGAGATGATCACTCTTGGCGCTGACTGGGCCCGCGTGCGGGCCGCGGTTGAGCGCGGCGGCCGGGACGAGGAGATTGACGTCGCGTTCCGGCGCGAGGACCCGGCAACGGGCGGCCGCGTTGGCCGGAAGATCCGGGTCAACGGAGTCCCAACCCGGCGCGCAGAGTTGTTCGGCCACCTGCTGAGCGTGCTGGCTGGCCCCAACGACACAGAAATCGTGACCGGCGGGCCGCACTTCCGGCGGCGCCTGCTAGACCTGCTGCTCGCGCAGGTGAGTCCTTCCTATTACTACACGATCTTGCGATATGCCCGCACGGTGTTGCAGCGAAACCGCCTGCTGCGCACGCGCAGCGCGCAAGGTCTCGATGCATGGGATGAGCAGATCGCATCTCTCGGCGCCGTGATAACCGTTCGCCGGAGGGACATGGTCGCGCGGCTCGCGGCGTTCGGCGCCCCGATTTACGATGCCCTCAGTCTGGGACGTGAGCCGCTCGACCTGGAGTACCTGCCCTCGCTGCGCGGTGGGGACGAGCCTGCTCTGACGACGTTCGCCCGCGAGGCCCTGGCGCGCCGGCGGCCGGAAGAACTCGCCCGTGGAATCACCCTGGTCGGACCCCACCGCGACGACCTCTATCTGGGCGCGGGCGGCCGGGACCTGCGGACGTTCGGATCCCGCGGGCAGCAGTTGACGGCGCTGCTGGCAGTGCGGCTGGCGGAGCGCCGGGTGTTGTGGGAAGAGACCGGGGAGGAGCCGGTGATGTTGTTCGATGACGTGCTCCTGACGCTGGACGAGGAGCGTCAGGCTTACCTGATGGACTGTATGCGTGGGGTGCAGGTCATCATGACCGTGACCACCCTCGCCCTCATCGGGGCGCGGGCACCCGATGCCACTGTCTTTCGCGTCGAGGCAGGAATGGTGGCGGCGGAACGTGCTCACCTCTCTTAGGGCTATTCTCAAGGGAGCGGCCCGCGCGCTTGGGGTTGAGCGGGCGGCGTATGCGGCCCTCATCGAGGAAATGTGGCCCGAGATCGTAGGGGCTACGGCTGCGGCTCACAGCCGCCCCGCGGGGCTCCGCGGCGGAGTGTTGCTGGCCGAAGCGGAAGCCGGGATGTGGGCGCAGGAGTTATCGGCCCAGCGGGGGCGCTACGCGGCGGAGATCAACCGCCTGCTCGGCGTCCAGGCGGTGACGGAAATCCGATTCCGGCAAATTGCCGGTTGGATTGCCCGGGAGAGATCACCGGGAAACGGGGAAACCGAGGGTACTGAGGAGCTCTCCGCGGAAGAGATCGCGGCCGTCGACCTGGCTGCTGAGCAGATCGCCGACCCTGAGGTTCGGGAGGCGGCCCTCAAGGCCATGCTGAGCCAGGCGAGATGGAGGAAACGGATTGTACGTCCACCTGGGCGGTGAAATAGTCGTGCCCGTCCTGGACGTCGTCGCGATCCTGGACGTACGCCTGGTCGGGAGCTCAGAAATCAACCGGGAACTGGTGGACAGGGCCGTCGCAGAGAAGCGTCTCAGGGGGGGTGGGTTGACCCCCGACTGCAAGGCGCTCGTCGTCACCAAGCAGGGAACCGTCTATACCTCCGGTATTTCCGCCCCAACCCTGGCAAAAAGGATGACGCATCTGCAGCAGAGCGCGAACGCGTGGGAGGCCGAAACATAAGGCTGGATGCGGGTTTTTCGCGTTGACAGGGCGAATTTTGGCGTGATAAACTAGGTTGTGCGGTTCCGCAGGCAGAAGAAAGCCTTCGGGGAGGGGCGCAGCGAACATGCGCTCCTCCCTGCATGTTACACGGGGGCACCAACACACTAACCTATGGGCGAGGAACACGAGATGGCGACAAACCAGGCAACAACCCCCTACGGCGCCGAGCAGATCCAGGTCCTGGAGGGGCTCGAGGGCGTCCGCAGGCGCCCTGCCATGTACATCGGGAGCACCGGGCCCGATGGGCTGCATCACCTCCTGTTTGAAGTCGTCGACAACTCGGTCGACGAGGCCCTGGCCGGCCGCTGCGACGAGATCGACATCATCCTGCACAAGGACGGCAGCGCCTCGGTCATCGACGACGGCGCCGGCATCCCTGTTGACCCCATCCCCAAGATCGGCAAGCCGGCGGTCGAGGTCGTGCTGACGACGCTCCATTCCGGCGGCAAGTTCGGAGGCGGCGGCTACAAGATCTCCGGCGGTCTGCACGGCGTCGGCGTCTCCGTCGTCAACGCGCTCTCTGAATGGCTCGAGGTCGAAGTCTGGCGCGACGGCAAGGCGTGGAAGCAGCGCTTCGCCCGTGGGAAGAAGACCGGGTCGCTGCAGGAGGGCGGCTCCACCCGCAAGACCGGGACGCGAGTCACCTTCAAACCGGATCCCGAGGTGATGACCGCGCTGACGTTCGAGGTCGAGGCGATCAGCAAGCGGTTCGATGACATCGCCTACCTGAACAAGGGCCTGATCATCCGGCTCAAGGACGAGCGCGCCGGAACGGAGCAGACGTTCAAGCACGCCGGGGGGATCGTCGAGCTCGTCGGGGGCATCAACCGCAACAAGAGCAAGCTCAGCGACGTCATGCACATGCTCAAAGAGCGCGACGGCACCGAGATCGAGATCGCGCTCCAGTACAACGAAGGCTACCTGGAGCACACGCTCACGTATGTCAACACGATTCCGACCACTGAGGGCGGCACGCATCTCGCCGGCTTCCGCTCCGCGCTGACCCGGGCCATCAACGATTACGCGCGCCGCAGCGGCATCCTGAAGAACGGCGAGGTCACCCTCACCGGCGATGACGCGCGCGAGGGCCTCACCGCCGTGGTGAACCTGAAACTCCCCGAGCCGCAGTTCGAGGGGCAGACCAAGACCAAGCTTGGCAACACTGAAGTGAAGGGTCTGATCGAGTCAACCTTCGGCGATTGGCTCGAAGAGTGGCTGCACACGCACCCCAGCGACGCGAAGCGCATCGTGAACAAGGCGGTCACCGCAGCCCGGGCCCGTGAGGCTGCGAAGCAGGCGCGCGATCTCGTGCGCCGCAAGGGCGCCCTCGAAGTGTCCACCCTGCCCGGCGTGCTGGCGGATTGCGCCGAGCGCGACCCGGAGAAGTGCGAGATCTACATCGTGGAGGGGCCCAGCGCGGGCGGCTCGGCCAAGCAGGGCCGCGACCGCCAGTTCCAGGCCATCCTGCCCATCCAGGGGAAGATCCTGAACGTGGAGAAGGCGCGCGAGGACAAGATGGTCTCCCACGAGGAGATCCGCGCCATCATCACTGCGCTGGGGACCGGATTCGGCGAGTCGTTCAAGTTCGACGAGCGCCGCTACGAGCGCGTCATCATCATGTGCGACGCGGACGTGGACGGCAACCACATCCGGACACTGTTGCTGACGTTCTTCTACCGCTACATGCGGCCGCTGATCGAGCACGGCAAGGTGTACATCGCCCAGCCGCCGCTGTACCTTGTGAAGAATGGCAAAGAGCGCCGCTACGCCTACTCCGACGAGGAACGCCAGGTCGTCACCAAGGAAGTCGAGCGCAAGGGCGGCAAACCCGAGGTGCAGCGCTACAAGGGCCTCGGCGAGATGAATCCGGAACAGCTCTGGGAGACCACGATGGATCCACAGACGCGCACGTTGCTGCGCGTGGAAGTGGAGGATGCGCAGGCCGCCGACGAGATCTTCACCACGCTGATGGGTGAAGAGGTCGAACCGCGCCGCGCTTTCATCGTCAAGTACGCCCGCGAAGTCCGCAATCTCGACATCTAGGAGTAGCCCGAATGGCCTTGTCTGACGAAAGCCGTATTTTTCCGCAACCGATCGAGAAGGAGATGCGCACCTCCTATCTCGACTACGCCATGTCCGTCATCGTCAGCCGCGCCCTGCCGGATGTGCGCGACGGGCTGAAGCCCGTGCAGCGGCGCATCCTGTTCGCGATGCTGGAAGCCGGCCTGCGGCCGGACCGTCCCTATCGGAAGTCCGCCGCGGTGGTGGGCGACGTGCTGAAGAAGTACCATCCGCACGGCGACGCACCGGTGTACGAGGCGCTCGTGCGTATGGCGCAGGGGTGGTCGCTCCGGTATCCGCTTATCGACGGGCAGGGCAACTTCGGGAGCATCGACGGCGATCCCCCGGCGGCGATGAGGTACTCCGAGGCGCGTCTCACGCCGATCGCGATGGAGTTGCTCGCCGACATCGACAAAGACACTGTGGACCTGGTTCCCAACTACGACGAATACGAGCGCGAACCGGTCGTGCTGCCGTCCAAAGTCCCGCATCTGTTGATGAACGGCGCCGCGGGAATCGCCGTGGGCATGGCCAGTAACATCCCGCCGCACAACATTGGTGAAATTATTGATGGCCTCATCGCGATCATCGATGAGCCCGAGACCGACAATGACGCGCTCATGAAGATCATCAAGGGGCCGGACTTCCCCACAGGGGGGCAGATCGTAGGCCGGGACGGCATCAATGCGGCCTACACCACGGGCCGCGGCAGCATGATGGTGCGGGCCAAGACGGAGATCGAGGAGCTCCGGGGTGGGCGGACCGCGATCATCATTACGGAGATCCCGTTCCAGGTGAACAAGTCCGCTCTCATCGCCCGCACCGCCGAGCTCGTCCGCACCAAGAAGCTCAACGGCATCAGCGATCTACGCGACGAGTCCGACCGGCGGGGCATGCGCATCGTGATTGAGCTGCGCCGCGACGCCAATCCACAGATCGTGCGCAACCAGCTGTTCAAGCACACGCAGATGCAGACCACCTTCGGCGCGAACATGCTGGCGCTGGTCGGCGGCGTGCCGCGCACGCTGGGACTGAAGGACATGCTGGTCCATTACCTCAACCACCGCCGCGAAGTTGTGAAGCGCCGAACGCAGTTCGAGCTCCGGAAAGCCGAGGAACGCGCCCATATCCTTGAAGGCTACAAGATTGCGATGGACGCGCTCGACGAGGTCATCGCGCTGATCCGCAAGTCGAAGGACGTGCCCGCCGCGCGCGCCGGCCTGATGAAGCAGTTCAAGTTGAGCGAGCGCCAGGCGGACGCCATCCTCGAGCTGCAGCTGCGCCGGCTGGCCCAGTTGGAGCGCGAGAAGATCGAGGACGAGTACAAGCAGCTGGTCAAGGACATCGCACGGTACCAGGAGATGCTGAAGGACGCCACGTCGGCACGTCCGCGGTTGATCATGGCGGCCATTCGGGCTGAGCTGCTGGACATGAAGGAGAAATACGGCGACGAACGCCGCACGAAGATCACCAGCCGGGAGGCGGAGGAGTTCGAGGCGGAAGACCTCATTCCTGACGCCGACGTGGTGATCAGCCTTACGCACAACAACTACATCAAGCGCCAGCCGCTGGAAACCTACCGCCTGCAGCGGCGCGGCACCCGCGGCATGCAGGGCACGGGCATGAAGGAAGAGGACTACGTGGAACAGGTCGTTGCCACCACCAACCACGCCTTCCTGCTGCTGTTCAGCGACCGCGGCAAGGTCTACCGGATGAAGGCGCACGAGGTGCCGGAGTCCGGGCGCACCGCGCGCGGGACGGCGCTGGTCAACCTGCTGGCTCTGGCCCAGGGCGAGCGGATCAACGCCATCGTCTGGCTCCGCTCGTTCGAGGATGAGGGCAGCATCTTCATGGCCACCAAGCGGGGGATCGTGAAACGCACCGGACTGATGGAGTTCATCAACGCCAAGCGGGCCGGGATCTTCGCCATCACCTTGGACCGCGACGACAGCCTGGTTGGGGTGCGGCTCATCGCCCGGGACACCGAGATGGTCCTGGGGACCCAGCATGGCAAGGCATTGCGATTCAAGGCCGGCCAGGTGCGGGAGATGGGCCGCTCCGCGCACGGAGTCACCGGAATCCGGCTGCGCAGCGGCGACGCGGTCGTGGGCCTCGCGGACGCTAAGGAAGGCAGCACCTTGCTCACGGTTACCGAGCTGGGATTCGGCAAGCGTACCCCCATCGGACAATACCCGGTGAAGAGCCGCGGCGGCATGGGTGTCATCAACCTGAATGTGTCGAAGAAGTCCGGTCAGGTGGTCAGTGTTCGCGCCGTCGAAGATGACGACGAGGTGCTGCTCGGAACGTCCACAGGGGTCTTCAACCGTATCCCTGCCTCCCAGATCTCGATCTTTGGTCGGGCGGCCCAGGGTGTCCGGGTCATCAAGCTCGGAGCAGACGACCGCATTGCGGCGCTGGCGCGAATACCTGCGAAGGAGTAGTGCCATGTGGAAGAGGCTCCTCACGGCTTTCGGTGTAATCGGGGCGACGGTCGCCGTTCATGAGGCGGCCCACGCCGTTGCGGCGGCGCGGGCCGGAGGCAAAGTCAAGGAGATCGGGGTCGGCTTCGGCCCTGCTCTGTTCCGCAGGAAGATCCGGAACCTGCCCCTGGTCGTTCGCGCCTTTCCGCTGGGCGGTTACGCCGCGGTCGACGTGGAGGAGATCCCGCCGAGACGGCGCGTCGGGATGCTGCTCGCCGGTCCCCTGACCAACATCGCACTCGGCGTTCCACTGCTCTATTTCTTGCGTCGTCACCCTGCCGTGACGCTTGGTGACGACGGCCGGGGTGTGGGCCTCACCGGGTTTCTTGGCACGTTCGCAGCCCTCTTCGAGGCTTCCGACCGCGGAGCAGGCGCCGTTGGCCGTCTCGCCGGAGCGATCAACGTCGGCCTCGGGGTGATGAACCTGATGCCGGTCTTCCCACTCGACGGCGGACACGTGGTCAGCAGCCTGCTCGAAGCCGGCGGCGCCTCCGCGCGCACCCGCGCCGCGTTTGTCCGCGTCACCGCCGTTGCGTTTGCGCTGCTGGTGCAGACCGCGATGATGGCGGATCTGCGTCGCCTGATGGGGTCGCGTCCCCGCCCCTCCGGCCGCTAGATCTGACGATGGCGGTAGCGGTTCGCCCCGCCGGCACAGACACCGAGCAACTTCCCCGCACCGTAGGTGGCCGTGAAGCCGCTCCCGAGGAATGGCGGGAATGGTCCGAGGAGCCCGGCCACGACCTCGTGGCAACAGATGGCGGCCGCGCCGTCGGGGGCATTCACGTCAGTGTCGTGGGGCAGACCGAAGCCTGGATGGAGGCAATCCGGGTCCATCCGGAGGCGCAGGGCCGAGGCATTGCAGGGCAGCTGGTGCGGGAGGCCGAGGGAGTCGCCCGCCGCTACGGCGCCGCGGTGATGCGCACCGCAATCCCGGTTCACGAATACAGCGCGGTGGCGGTCGCGGAACGCGCCGGGTATCGTCAGGTGTTTCGCGCCGTGGTCCTGGAAACGGACGTGCCCACAGGTCCGCCGCACGTGCCCTACGATGCCCCGGTGGAGCAGCCCAGGCCGGAGCAGACGCCTGCGGTGCTGCGGTTTCTCGAGCGTACGCAGACGGTGCAGGCGTGGGAGAAGCTTGTCCCACTCGGATGGCGCTTCCGTCGCCTCATCCCTGAGCTCGTGCGCGGCCTGATCAAAGACCACCGCACCGCGCTTGCGCTGCGTCCGGAACGATCCGAGGATCCGCAGGCGTGCGTGCTGTTCGCGCGGCACGAGGATGCGTACATTATCTCCACCATCGACGGCTCTCCGTCCGGCATGCAGGCTGTCTTCGGTGAAGTTGTCGAGCAGGCCCAGGGCCACGCCGGTCGTGTCGTCATCTTTACGCCCGACCACGAGCTCCTCGCCCCGCTCGCAGTCCGCGAATGGCGCCACCATCCGTGGTGCCCGGAAGGGCTCATTGTCGTGCAGAAGAACCTGGCCTCGTAGATTTTCGCGAGGGGTCCCGCCGTGGAGAACGCGAAGCGATGCGGCGTCCACGCACTCGCCGCGTATGTGGTCGTGCTTTCAGATAGCTCTGTGCTCCTCGTCCAGCTAACCAATCCTCCCGCGGGGCACCCGGGCTGGAGTCTGCCCGGGGACGCCCTCCGACACGGCGAGCATCCGGAGAACTGCGTCGCGCGGATCCTGACCGAGCAGTTGGGACTCCAGCCTGGCCGGCTGGAGCTGGCCGAGATCGAATCTATCCCCGGAGAACCCTGGCACTTGTTCTTCCATTACACATGCGAGGCGGATCGTGTGCCCCTAGCCGCTGGGGAGATCGCGGAGGCCCGGTTCTTTCAGTTGGAACACTTGCCACAGACGGCGCACGGCACATGGGAACGGGACGTGGTCTATCGCGTCGTCGCCGGGGGCGGTGCGGAGGAGGCGTGATGTCGCCTGAGGCGCGAACCAGACTCATCGATCGCTTCACGGCAGCGTGTCGCGATGATCGCCGTGTGGTTGCTGCCTTTCTGGGTGGGTCGCTTGCCGCGGACTCCGCCGACGAGTTCTCCGACCTCGATCTGTATCTGATCACCCCGGATGCGGACTATCAGGATTTTTTCGGCGATCGGCAGCAGTTCATGCAGCGCCTCGGCGACCCTGTCTTCTGCGAGGACTTCTCAGAGTTCGGATTTGACATGGTGCTGTTTATCTATGGCGAAGGCCCCTATGGGGAACTCGCGCTCGCCCCGGCCTCGAACTCCCACCACATTCATGGCGGACCGTACAAGGTTCTGATAGACAAGACACAGATGCTGCAGTCGGTGACGTTTCCCTACTACTTCCCGCCCGATGAGGAGAAGCGCCGGACACTGCGGCACCTGATCTATTGGTTCTGGCGCGATCTGCTGCTTTGCGGAAAGTATCTCGCCCGCGGCCGGGTGTGGACGGCCGCCGCGTATCTCGAAGATCTCCGGCGGAAGGTCGTCAAGCTGGCTCAAATGCATGCGGACTGGCAGTACGGTGGAGGCGGATACGACAGGGTGGAACTGGTGCTGCCTGTGTCCTGGCGCGCCAGGGCGGCAGAGACGTTCGTGGCGCTCGAGGCCGGGCAGATCGCTGAGGCGGCGCGGGTATTGACGGCGCTGTATCTCGAGGTCGCTCCTGCACTGGCCCGCACCCACGGGCTTGACTACCCTGAAGCGCTAGAGCGGACTGTTCAGGCCTCCGTACGCGAGTTGCTCGAGGGGGCGGCGCGCCGATGACGGAGCTGCTGTACCTGCACGATAGTTACCGGAGAGAGTTCGATGCGAGCGTCCAGGCGCACGCCGGCCAGAGTCTGGCGCTCGACCGGTCCGCGTTCTACACCGGGGGCGGAGGTCAGCCGGCGGACCAGGGATTCCTCAGGTGGGACGGCGGAGAGTGCCGGGTCACCGACATCCGCAAGGACGGCGACGCTGTATGGCACGTGATCGACGGCGGACTTCCTGCCGTGGGGGCGGCCGTGCGCGGCGCCCTCGACTGGGAGCGCCGCTACGCCATCATGCGCCACCACTCCGCGCTGCACGTACTCGTCGGTGTCATCTACAGACAGTTCAACGCGCTCGTCACCGGCGGCGCCATCTACCCGGACCGCGCGCGGATGGATTTTTCGCTGGAGGATTTGAACAAAGATCGGATCGCGGCGATCGAGACGGAGGCGAACCGGGTCATCAAGGAAGAGCGCCGCATCCTGGTCCGCTTTCTTTCCCGCGAAGAGTTTGAACGGTCGGACCTCGTGCGGCTGGCGAAGAACCTGGTGCCGGCGGGGATTCGCGAAGTGCGGGTCGTGGAGATCGAGGGATTCGATGCCCAGGCCGACGGGGGCACCCACGTGGCCAACACGCAGGAGATCGGCCGCCTCATTGTGACGAAGACGGAGAACAAGGGCAAGACCAACCGGCGGCTTGAGATTGCGCTGGCGGTGGGATAATTGAGGGTGAGGTGTGGGGATGGCGGAACTGATCTGTGTATCGTGCGGGCGCCACGGCAATCGGGATAGCATGCAGTGGTACGAGGGCAGCGCGCGCGACGTCGTGCTCGACCCCGACGAGGCCGCCATCGAGAACGGCGCGTTCCTCTGCGCCGACTGCTATCGCCGCATCGATCTCGAAGACCGGCCGCGCTGGAAACCACTTTCGCGCACCGCGGGTGCTATTCGCGAGCGCACGGGCGGCTAGAGGACTCACCACCTCCGAACGCCAAACAGAGTAGTGCGTTTTTCGGAGGCTCCCCATGCAGTGGTATCCGGCGGCAGATGTGCACACTCGCCTGCGCGGCATCACGCAGGCCCTCGGCCTCAGCTACGTCGATCCGGAACGCGTGCGGTGCGTCCGCGTGGAAGGCTCCCGGGCGAATGCGCTGGCCCGCATCTGGGGACTGCCTCCGGTGTTCCAGGATGCGCTGCAGCTCGCCCCGCACTACGTCATCGAGTTCATGGTGCCGGCGTTCGACCGGTTGCCGCGTGAGGAGCAGGACCGCGTCATCATCCACGAGCTCCTGCATATCCCGCGGACATTCAGCGGCGGCATCCGTCCGGAGCGATCGCCCTCACTGACCATCAACAATCACACCGTCGAGCGCTACTACCGGCAATACCTCGCTGCGATGAAGCAACGCCCCCGGCCACGCAACCCCCGCTCCTAGTCGGTGGCGCTCACCCGCATCTATCTCATCCGCCACGCGGAGACGATCTGGAACAACGAGCGGCGCTACCAGGGGACGCTCAACTCTCCGCTGAGTGAACTCGGTTGGGACCAGTCCTATCGGACACGCGACGCGCTGCGGCATGCCCCTCTGCGAGCGGTCTATAGCAGTCCCCTCGTCCGCGCTCAGGAGACGGCGGACGTCATCGCGGCGCCGCACGGTCTCCCCGTCATGAGCGTAGACGGCTTGAGCGAGATTCGCGTGGGCGAATGGGAAGGGCTCACCACCTCTGAGATCGAGGCGCGCTACGCTGAGGCCGTGCATCGGTGGTACACGACCCCCCATCTCGCCCGGATCCCCGGCGGCGAGACGATCGAGGAGATGCGCGCTCGGGCGGTAAGGGCGTTCGAGGAAATCCGGAGACGTCATGAAGGCGAGACCGTGGCCATCGTCGCTCACGGAGGGGTGAACAAGTCGGTCATTCTCACCGCGCTCGGTGCGCCGTTGGCCAGCTACTGGCGTATCCGCCAGCACAACGCGTGCATCAACGTCCTGGAGTACGGGGGGACACGCGTCCGCGTGCTCCTCATCAACGAGACGGCCCACCTGGAAAGCGCGTAAACACCAGCGCCCCCAGTCCCACGGACACCCCGGCGATGAGCGGGACCACACGCAGCCCGAGATCGCCGCCGGCTGCGTAGCCGAATTGTTCGAGCACAACGCCCAGCGTCACGGCGGCCAGGCTGGTCGTACCGTTGAAGATCAGCCCTTGGAGCGCGAAGAAGAGGCCCTCGCTGCGGTGCCCCAGCACCGCGCCGTGATGCTCGGCGATGTCGGCGAGAATGGCGTTGGGGAGCACGAACAGCGCCGCGAGCGGCGGCCCTGCCAGCGCCACCAGGATGTACCCCTGCGCGATGCGCGAGAGTGGCAGCGGGATCCAGCCGATCGCGCCGATCAGCGGGACGACGAGCCCGGCCATCACCATCGCGCTGAGCAGCGCGCGCCGCTTGCCGGCGCGTTTCGCCAGCCGGCCGATGATGGGAAACGAGAGCAGCGTGAGGCCGATCGATACAGCGAGCACCGTCCCCACGGCGCTGCGCGGCAGCCCCATCAAGACGGTGACCACAAGCGCCGTAGAGAGATTTACCATGCTGAGGCCGTACCACAGCAACGACAGGCCGAGCAGGTAGATCTGGAACGGCCGGTTCCGCAGCACAGCACGTGCGGCGGGCGCGAAGGCCACGGGTGGTTCGGTGATCGGCTGCTCTTTCACGCTGAGGGCCGCGGTCCATAGGGCCAGCATGCCCACCGGCGCCAGGACGAATCCCATCACCGGGAACCCGAAGCGGTCGGCGAGCGCCGATGAGGCAACAAACGCGGTCGCTGTTCCCGCGAGGCTGAACCCGGCCTGCCAGGCGGCCATGTCAATCCGCCCCTCCCCTCCCGCCGTGATCTCCGGCAGCAATGCCGTATAAGGATTCAGCACCACGGTGAACAGGAAGTAGAACGCGCCGAGCATCGTCGCAAGATAGAGGAAGTTTGCCATGCCCGGCTGCTCGCGTGGGGGGATCCACAGCAGCGCGAACGACAAGGCGAGCAGCGGCGCCCCCACGAGCATGAACGGACGCCGGCGTCCACTGCGCGAGCGGATGCGGTCGCTGAGGTAGGCGATCGGCGGATCCGCCAGCGCGTCCACGACGCGACCCGCGCCCATCGCAATCCCCAGCAGCGACGCGCTCAGGCGCACCGGCAATCCCTGCCCCGCGGGGGGCGCGTAGAAATAGAAGACCCAGAGCAGCATGGTTTGCTGCAGCAGGCTCGCGCCGAAACTGCCGATGCCATAGAGGATCTGTCTGCTATAATTGCGCCACAATGACGGGTCCGGATGCGCGCACGCGCGTCGTCGCCATCATTGGTGATCCGGTCGCCCACTCCCTTTCCCCGCGCATGCACAACGCCGCATTCGCCGCACTCGGTCTGAATTGGACATACCTCGCCTTCCGCGTGCAGCCCGCGGAGCTCCCGCAGGCCGTGCGCGGGATCAGGGGGCTCGGTTTCATGGGTCTCAATGTCACAGTGCCGCACAAAGAGGCGGTGGTGCCGCTGCTCGATGAGGTGGACGCGACGGCGGCGCGGATCGGCGCCGTGAATACGGTGCGGGTCGATGAAGAACGGCTGGTGGGATTCAACACCGACGCGCCGGGTGTGCTCGATGCGCTGGAGGGCGCAGGTGGGGCGCGTGTTCCCGGCGGTCGCTGCCTGGTGCTTGGTGCGGGCGGCGGAGGACGGGCGGCGGCCTTCGGCCTGGCGCAGGCGGGAGCAGCGAAGGTCGTGATCCTGAACCGGACGCCCTCACGCGCGGAGAAACTCGCTCAGCAGGTCGCTGCCGCGGTGCGCGCGTGTGATGTGGCCGCCGGCGCGCTCGACGCGTCGTCGGCCGTGCATTTCGCGCGAGAGGCCGACATCATCGTCCAGGCCACAAGCGCGACGATGTCCGCCGCCATGGGCGGCCTGGGTGGTCGGGCGCCGTGGCTGGACGCGATCCGTGCGCATCTGCGCCGGGGCATCACGGTGCTGGACATGGTATACACTCCGAAGTGGACGGAACTGCTGACCTCGGCCCGGGAAGCCGGCGCCGCGGCAGTGAGCGGGTTATCGCTGCTCGTACATCAAGGAGCGCGCTCGTTTGAGCTGTGGACGGGGCGTCCCGCGCCGGTGGACGTCATGATGAGGGCTGTGGATGCTGAGATTCCTGACCGCGGGTGAATCGCACGGCAGGGCCCTCACGGCCGTCATCGAGGGCCTCCCGGCCGGCCTGTCGCTCAGCGAAGACGACATCAATACGCACATGCTGCGACGGCAGCTCGGGTACGGGCGCAGCGTCCGCATGAAGCTGGAGCCGGATCGCGCGGAGATCGTCTCAGGGCTGATGGGCGGGGAGACGATCGGTGGCCCGGTCGCGCTGCGCATCGAGAACCGCGACGTGCGCACCGGCGAGCCGGAATTGACGCGCCCACGCCCCGGCCACGCGGATCTTGCCGGCGCGATGAAGTACGGTTTTCGCGACGTTCGCCGCGCCCTCGAACGGGCCAGCGCGCGTGAGACCGCGGCGCGCGTCGCCGTCGGGGCGGTGTGCCGCAAGCTCCTCGCCGAGTTTGACGTCCGCGTCTTCAGCCATGTCGTGGAGATCGGCGGCGTGGCGATCAGCCTGCGACCCGAGCGATGGGAAGACATTCCCGCCGTGGCCGAAGAGTCGGAGCTTCGCTGTGTGGATCATGTTGCCGAAGCGCGGATGCGCGAGGCGATTGAGCGGGCCAAAAAGGAGGGCGACACCCTGGGCGGCGTGTTCGAAGTGGTCGCACTCAGGGTCCCGCCGGGCCTGGGCAGTTACGTTCACTGGGACCGCAAACTCGACGGACGTCTCGCCCAGGCGGTGATGTCCATTCATGCCGTGAAAGGCGTCGAGGTTGGCCAGGGGTTCGAGATCGCGCGCACGCCCGGCTCGCGCGCGCACGACGAGATCCAGTATGGGCGTGAGCGCGGCTTCTATCGTGAGACGAACCGGTCGGGCGGGACCGAAGGCGGCGTCACGACCGGGGAACCACTCGTGATCCGCGGCGCGATGAAACCCCTCTCCACCCTGATGTCCCCGCTCCGGTCCGTGGACATCACAACGAAGGAACCCGTGAAGGGCGCCGTGGTGCGCAGCGATGTCTGCGCCGTCCCTTCTGCCGGCGTGGTGGGCGAGGCGATGGTGGCTGTCGTTCTGGCGGACGCGTTCCTCGAGAAGTTTGGATCGGATTCGATGGCCGACATCCGGGCGGCATACGACGTCTACCGTCGCCGCCTGCGGGACATGTGATGCGGAACATCGTCCTCATCGGGTTCATGGGGACAGGCAAGAGCGCCGTGGGCCAGATCCTGGCGCGCCGGCTGGGGTGGACGTTCATCGACACCGACCGCCGGGTAGAGACGAAGGAGCGCGCCACCGTGGCGCAGATCTTTGCGCGTCGGGGCGAAGAGTACTTCCGGCGCAGCGAGGCCTTCGTGATTGCGGAGGCCGCGCGGAAACGCGACGCCGTCATTGCCACCGGAGGCGGCGTGGTGCTGCGGCCGGACAACATGCGCCGCCTGCGTGAGCACGGGTGGATCGTTTCTCTGACCGCGCCGGTGGACGTCTTGCTCAAGCGGCTCAGCGACGGCGAGCGGCGCCCGCTGCTGCGGGGAGACGTCCGGGGGAATATCGCCCGCCTGCTCGATCAGCGCCGGCCCCTCTATCGCGACGCGGACGTGTTGATCGACGTATCGGTGGCAAGCCCCGAACGCGTCGCTGACGTTGTGTTTGACTTCCTCACCCGCAAGGAGCGCCGTACGATCCCCGTTCGCCTCGATGAACGGACGTATCCCGTGCATGTCGGTGACGGTATTCTTCCGCTGGTCCCGGTCGATCTCGCCGCGCTGGGCGCCGGCCGCAAGGTCGCGCTGCTCACGCACCGCAACATCCTCCGCGCCGGAGGCGACCGGCTGCAGGGCGTGCTCAAATCGTGGGGATTCGAGCCCGTCCTGCTGGAAGTGCCGGCGGGCGAACAGTCCAAGAGCCTCGCCTACGCCGGGGCGCTGTTCACCCGCCTGGCGCGCGGTCGCTTCGATCGCCACAGCGCGCTCGTGGCGCTCGGAGGCGGCGTGGTTGGCGACCTCGGCGGCTTCGTCGCGTCGGCGTACATGCGCGGCATCCGTCTCATTCAAGTGCCCACCACGCTGCTGGCGATGGTTGACAGCAGCATCGGCGGCAAGACGGGGATCAATCACGCACGCGTGAAAAACCTGGTCGGCGCCTTCTATCAGCCGTCAGCGGTCATTGCCGACGTGCGTTTCCTGGCCACGCTGCCTGAGCGGGAACTCCGCAGCGGGATCGCCGAGGTGATCAAGACGGCCGTGATCGGCGATTCCGACCTCTTCGAATTTCTCGAGGAGCATCTTGGGGCGGTGCTGCGTCTCGATACGAAGGCCCTGGTCGAAGTCATCGCCCGCTGCGCGGCGTTCAAAGCACGGATCGTGGAGACGGACGAAGGGGAGCACGGTGAGCGCCAGATTCTCAACTACGGGCATACCATCGGCCACGCGGTCGAGGCCGCCGCGGGCTTCCGGGGACTCACCCACGGGGAGGCGGTTGCGATCGGCATGGCGCTCGAAGCCCGCCTGGCGCAGCGGCTCGGCCTGGTCAACGGAGAGACCGTCGACCGGCAGAACACGCTGATCGCCCGCGCCGGGCTCCCCGTGAAGCTGAGCGCGGTGAGCCGTCAGGCGGTCTGGCGGGCGCTGGCGCTCGACAAGAAGGTCAGAGACGGCGTGGTGCGCTGGCCGATGCTGGTAGGCATCGGCCAACTGCGGCGCGAACAGGAAGTGCCGGACGCTCTGCTGGCGGAGGTGCTCGGTGGCCAAGGTCCTCGTCGTCTACGGGCCCAACCTCAACCTGCTCGGTGAGCGCGAGCCCCAGGTCTACGGTCGCGACACCATGGAAGAGATCAACTCGCGCCTGCGCGAGCTGGCGTCGCGCGAGGACGTCGAGGTGGAGTTCTTCCAGTCCAACAGCGAAGGCGACATCATCGACCGGTTGCAGGCCGCCCGCAAGACGGTTGCAGCCGTCGTGCTCAACGCCGGCGCATTGTCTCACTACAGCTACGCACTGCGGGACGCCATCGCCGCCATCAGGATCCCCGTGATCGAAGTGCACATGACCAACGTACTGGCGCGCGGGGAATTCCGTTCCACCCTCGCGCTCGCGCCGGCATGCAAGGGGATGGTGTTCGGGTTCGGCGCCAACAGCTTCGTGCTCGGGTTGCGCGCGGCCATCGAGCTGATCCGCAGTGAGGCGCGGTAGTCCATGCACATTCGCGGTATCCGCGGCGCCACGACGTCCGAGGCCAACGCTGAAGACCCCATCGTGCAGGTGACGGTCGAATTGCTGCAGCAGATGGCACATGCGAACGGCGTGGAGTCCGACGAGATCGCTGCGATCATCTTTACCTCCACTCCCGATCTCACTGCCACGTTCCCCGCGGAGGCGGCGCGCCGGCTGAAGTGGGCGATGGTGCCGCTGATGTCCGCGACGGAAGTGGCGGTGCCGGGGGCGCCGCAGCACTGCATCCGCGTGCTCATGCTCTGGAATACTTCCCGGTCCCAGCAAGAAGTTGTACACGTGTACCTGCGGGGCGCCACCGCGTTGCGGCCGGATCTAAAGGAACGCCGCTCCTGAGTCCCGCCGAACGCATGGACGTCACCGTCGCCCCCGTCTCCCGTCTTTCAGGTCGCATCAGCGTTCCCGGTGACAAGTCCATTTCCCACCGCGCCGCGATCATCGGCGCCATCTCCTCGGGCGTGACGACAGTCCGCAACTTCCTCCAGGCCGAGGATTGCCTGCGGACATTGGCTTGCCTCCGAGACCTCGGTGTGCGTATCGAGGACGATCAGGGGGAGCTCGTGATCCACGGAGCCGCAGGCCGGCTCTCTGAGCCGGCCCACGTACTTGATGCGGGCAACTCGGGAACCACGATGCGCCTGCTGGCCGGCGTGCTTGCCGCGCAACTGTTTACTGCGGAGCTCGACGGCGACGAATCTCTGCGCCGCCGTCCGATGGATCGGTTGGCCGACCCGCTCCGCAGAATGGGCGCCCACGTCGGCGCGCGTGAGGGACGGTACCCGCCGCTTCGGATCATGGGTGCGGAGCTGCGCGGGGTAACGTATGAGGTCCCGGTAGCGAGCGCCCAGGTGAAGTCGGCGGTGCTCCTGGCCGGCATACTGGGCGGTGGAGAGACGACTGTGATCGAACCAACCCCAACGCGGGATCACACCGAGCGAATGCTCGCGGGGTTCGGAGTGCCGGTACGTCGAAGCGGCAACCGCACGACGGTGACGCCTGCGGTTCCGCGGGGAAGCCGGGTCATTGTCCCCGGCGATCTCTCTTCCGCGGCATTCTTCCTGGCCGCGGCGGCGGCGATCCCTGGTTCAGAGCTGACCGTTGAAAATGTCGGTGTGAATCCGACCCGCACGGGTGTGCTCGACGTTTTCCGTGCCATGGGCGCACCTGCGGTTGTCGAGGGGGTGCGAGATCAGTCCTGGGAACCGGTAGGCCACGTCTCGATCCGCGGACGGCGCCCGCACGGGATGACGATTGACGGAACGCTGATCCCGCGCCTCATCGACGAACTCCCTGTACTCTGCATCCTCGCCGCAGTTGCGGAGGGCCGCACCGTGATCCGGGACGCCTCGGAACTGCGGGTCAAGGAATCGGACCGCATCGGCGTGCTGGTGACCGGACTGCGGGCCCTCGGCGCGAGGGTGCAAGAGCGTCCGGACGGCATGGAGATCGAGGGCGGCCGCCTGCGAGGCGGGACCGTCGATGCCGCCGGTGATCATCGCATGGCGATGGCGTTTGCCGTCGCCGGGCTGCTGGCGGAAGAGCCCGTCACGGTCCGCGGCGCCGAATCGGTAGCGCTCTCGTTCCCCGGGTTCTTTGAGACGCTCGGGGCGGTGACCGGGAGAAAGCCGGTGGTGTCGGGGGCGGGCAGCAATGGCTGACGTGACGAGGGTTGCCCAGGCGCTGCGCAACAGCATCAGCCGTGTGATCGTCGGCAAGGAGCAGGTCATCGAGCTCGCGCTGGCTGCGCTGCTCTCTGAGGGTCACCTGCTGATCGAGGACGTGCCGGGTATCGGGAAGACGATGCTGGCGAAGTCGCTCGCGCGGACGCTGGGATGCACCTTCCGGCGCTTGCAGTGCACCCCGGACCTGCTGCCGAGTGACATCATCGGCCTGCACTTCTTCAATCAGAAGACGCAAGAGTTCGAGTTCCGTCCCGGCCCCGTCTTTACGAACATCCTGCTGGCCGATGAGATCAATCGCGCCACACCGCGCACGCAGGCTGCGTTGCTCGAGTGCATGGAGGAGCGGCAGGTTACGCTGGAGACCGGCACGGTGACGCTGGGCCGGCCGTTTATGGTGCTGGCGACGCAGAATCCGATCGAGCTGCAGGGGACATTCCCATTGCCTGAGGCGCAGCTCGACCGGTTCCTCCTGCAGCTTCCGGTCGGCTATCCGAGTGCAGGTGATGAGGCGGAGATCTTGCGGCGGTTCCGTGTGGGGAATCCCCTGGATAATCTGGAACCGGTCGCATCGCCAGACGAGATTATCCACCTCGCGCACGAGGTGCGCTCGGTGCACATCAGCCCTGCGGTCGAGGAGTACATCGTCAGTATCGTGCGAGCCACACGAAACCACCCGGAGATCGAGCTGGGCGCAAGCCCCCGCGGCAGCCTGGGCTTGTACCGGACCGCGCAGGCGCTTGCGGCGATCCGCGGGCGGGGACACGTACTGCCGGATGACGTGAAGGAGCTCACACCGTACGTTCTCTCCCACCGTCTGATTATGACGGCCCAGGCCAGGTTGCGCGAGCGCGGCGCGCGCGAGATCGCGCAAGAGATCCTGAGGTCGGTCCCGGCGCCGGTCGAGGCAGAATAGCCCCCATGTACTCGCAGGGCTGGCTCCTGATCGGCTGGGTCCTCGTCATCATCGGGGTCCTGGCGCGCCACGGCTTCGCGTTTCTCATCGGGTTCATTGTCTTGCTCAGCGCCGGCGCATCGTACCTCTGGGACAGGTATTGCCTGGCCCGCGTCGAGTACCGCCGTTCCTTCACGCCGCGGCGGGCGTTTTATGGAGAGACGATCACCTTCACCATGGAGGTGACCAACCGCAAGCCGCTCCCGCTGGCGTGGCTCGAAGTGATCGACGAATTGCCGCAAGAGCTCGAGCTGCTGAAGGGCCGGGTCATCCCGAGCACGCGGCAGCGCCGCCAGCACCTGGTGAACCTGTTCAGCGTGCGGTGGTACGAGAGGGTGCGCAGGCACTTCACGGTCCGCTGCAACGCCCGCGGATTCTTTCCGCTGGGGCCGGCACGCCTTCGCTCAGGTGACATCTTTGGCTTCACGGTGCGCGGCGCGGACGTGGACAAGACCGACTACCTCCTGGTGTATCCGAGGGTCGTACCGCTGGACGCGCTCGGGTTTCCGGCACTCCATCCGCTCGGCGATCTCACCGCGCGGCGCCATCTGCTGGACGATCCGACGCGGATCGTGGGGGCCCGGAGTTACGAGCAGACCGATCCCATCCGCCGGATTCACTGGAAGGCCACGGCCAAATCGCAGGAGCTGCGCAGCAAACTGTACGAGGCGACCACCAGCCATCGGTTCGCCATCTTCCTCAATCTGGATACGCTGGGGAAATACGCCGAATACCGCGGGTTTGTGCGCGCCCTGCTCGAGATCAACATCCTCACGGCGGCGTCGATCGCCAGCTGGGCGATTGAGGAAGGCCACCTCACCGGCCTGTACGCCAACGGGTATCTCCCTCAAGGGCTGCGCTGGATCCGCATCCCGCCCGCGCCGGGGAGCACACACCTCGCGACCATGCTCGAGGCCCTGGCCAAAGTCTTCCCCACTCCAGTCATGCCGATCGGAGATCTGATGCAGCTCGAGGCCACAGCGCTGCCGTGGGGGACGACGGCCGTCGTCGTGACGGCGGTGACTGATCCTCCGCTCGCGGCCGGCCTTTCGCGTTTGCGCGAAGCGGGACATGGAACGGCGGTCGTGCTGGTCGGCGACGACGCTGACGCGGGCGGCCTCCCGCACCCCTATTACCGCGTCTCCGCGGACCGAGGATGGAAGGCGCTGGAGGGACTCGATCTTCGCGCCGAGGGTACCGCGTGAGCACCGAGTGGCGCGGAGGATTTGGGGTTCTCCGGAAGGCGCTGCCGCTCTCAACGATCGCGATCGAATTCTGCTGGGTGTATCCGTGGATGCTGCTGCTGACCGGGGCGTTCTACGGGCCCCCGGCCGCCCCGCTGCTGCCCCCAATCGCCGCGTTCGGCCTGCTCGCCCTCGGATATACCGTTGTGCGCGTTGCGCTTTCGCAGCCCTGGCCGCTCATCCGGGCACGCGTCGCCGTCGTCGCCGCCGGGATCATCGCGGGGCTGTGCGCCGTGAAGCTGACGTACTATCCGGAGGCAGCCGCCTACGATCTGCGCTGGATCGTCGCGCTGATGCGCTCGGCCCATGACGCGCTCCCTGTCATCCTGCCGTCCACGATGGGCGCACTCACCGCCACCCTGCTCTGGTGGCGCGGTGTGGTGCTCGGAGAGCGCGAATTTACTCACTTCGAGGTCGACCGGGCGTTCCGCCGCGGCGTAGGGTGGACCATCGCCTTCGTCATTCTCTTCGTAGTCTACGGTGACTCACGCGGCTTTACCGCGGCGCAATCCGCGCCTACGTATCTGCTGGGTTTCTTCTCCCTCAGCCTCGTCATGCTCGCGGTGACCCGCCTGCTCACGATCTGGGAAGAAAGCCAGGCCGACGAGACGCAGGCCCTGGCCGCGAACCGCCACTGGCTGCTGCTGCTCGTCGCCGTCGTCGGGCTGATCCTCTCGGGCGCGGCATTCATGTCCGGCTTGCTCAACATCCAGTTCCGCCCGGTAATGTTGCAGGCGCTCCGACCGCTGGAGCCGGTGGTCGAGGTAATCTTCCTCGCAGTCTTCGCCGTGGCGC
>Ga0209853_1000017_pt1 | contig 45699 bp, 38 predicted proteins | sample GWRWS1_30_40_FD_187224 | JGI IMG/M metagenome (GOLD analysis project Ga0209853, IMG submission 187224) | Riverbed sediment microbial communities from areas with vegetation nearby in Columbia River, Washington, USA - GW-RW S1_30_40 (SPAdes)... | ecosystem: Environmental > Aquatic > Freshwater >...
TGGGTACGCCGCTGGGCGTTCGTTTCCACCGCCGCGGCTCGAATCAGCCGGTCGTATTCGGCGTTCGCGTAATTGGTGAAGTTGAAGAAATCGTCGGACATGAACTGCGTTACCAGGTTGAACGCATCATCGTAGTCCGCGCCGGTGCTGAAGGGCGCCATGACATAGTTCTTGGAGCGGACCGCCGCCGTCAGCGCGCGCGGCTCCATGAGCTCGATCCGCACCGTGACATTGAGCGCCTGCTTCCACTGCGCCTGCACGGCCTGCGCGATCTTGGTGAAGATCTCGGCGCTCGAGGCCCGCATCGTCAGTTCCGGCAGCGCGTTGAGCCCGAGTTCCCGCAGCCCCTGCTGCAGGTGCTCGCGCGCCCTCACCCGGTCGTTATCCTTGTAGAGGTCGCCGGCCTGCCGGCGGAATTCACCAGTGCCGCTGCTGAGCCCGTGCGGGATGAAGCCGCGCAGCGGGAGCTGCCCACCCTGGAAGATACGCCGGGTGATCGCCTCCCGGTTAATTGCCAGCGAGAACGCCTTGCGGATGTTGACGTTCGTGAACGGCGCAACCTTGTTGTTGAACCTGATGAAGAACGTGCGGGCTTGGGGCCTCACGAGAACCCTTTTTTCCGCGATCAGCCTGCCGGTCAGCTCCGGCGGGGGGAACACTACGTCCAGCTGCCCCGTCTGGAACAGTTGGTAGGCGGTGGCGCGGCTGGCGACCATCGTGAACTCGATCGCGTCCAGCCTCACACGATCTCTGGCCCAGTAATTGGGGTTGCGTTCCAGGACGATCCGCTGCTCGTGCACCCACTGCGTCAGCCGGAAGGGTCCGTTGCTGACGAAGGTCGCGGCTTCGTTCATCCATCTCGGACTCTGCTGCTCGGCTTTCTGGTTGACCGGCATCACTGAAAAGAAGCTCAACAGCTTCAAGAAGAAGGCGGCTGGGGTGTGGAGGCGGATCTCAACTGTAAAGTCGTCGACAGCCCGGACGCCCACCTGCGCCGGATCACTGACCTTGCCGCCATTAAATCCTTCAGCATTGACGAGGAAGAAGAGGTTATCAACTAACGGCGCGCCGAACTTCGGTCCGAGCAGGCGGAGATATGAATACACGAAGTCATGCGCGGTGACCGGATCGCCGTTGGACCAGCGCGCATTGCGCCTCAGGATGAATGTGTACACCTTGCCATCACCGCTGACCGTCCAGCGCTCGGCGACGCCTGGGATGACGTTGCCGTTTTGATCGAGACGGGTCAGTCCTTCGAACAACTGCTTGGCGACCGTGCCCGCGGCGCGGTTGTCGATTTTCGCGGGATCGAGCGTCGCGGGCTCGCCGGTTTCCAGATTCATCCGCAAGACTTGCCGGACCGGAGCGCCGAGCGCTGAATCCCGCACCCCGGTTGCGATCAGTACACCAACCAAGAGGATGGTTAAGCTCAGGGCGACCCCGCCGCGCGTGCTCATCTGTTCCTTCCCCCTATTCAACTTTGTTTACATGACGTGTTGTAGTGCATTCTGACCGGGTCTCAACTCTTCCTTTCCTCCGACGGTAAGGGCGCGGTCGCGGCAGCAGGGTACGCTGGACCCAACGGAGGAATGAGATGCTGCATCGTGGTATTCGTGATGTTCGCTCACATCTCGTCCAAGTCTGATGAACTCTCCCGCGCGGCGACCCAGTCATGGCTGTGGCTGGCCGCGCTAGGTGGAGCGATTGCGCTCTTTACGCTTTTGGGTACGTGGCTCGGTTTGCGGGAGCTGGGCAGTGGGTTGCTGCACTACTACCAAACCTGTCGGGGTGTTCTTGAATCACAACAGCAGTTTGTCTCTGCGGTAGTTTCAACCATTTCGCTTGTGGCGTTTGCGTCAACGGGGATCGGGATTCTATCATGCATCGCGGAGATGTGGAGCTCACGGGCGCTGGTGGCCCGCCTTCGCGGAGTCGGCCTTGCTCATGGCCCTGTCCTTTCTAGGGTTGCTCTTCGGCTCGGTCTTCAACACCGGGTCACGCGGGTAGAAGACCACTCAGCTTATGCCCTCACCGCAGGCTTCCTTCATCCGCAGATCTTCGTTTCGTCTGGACTCGTAGATCTCTTGGAGGAAGATGAGGTGGAGGCTGTACTTTGCCACGAGTTCTGCCATCTACTTCAGCATGATCCCCTGCGTCGCCTCATCGGGCGAGCCCTTAGGCGAGCGCTGTTTTTCCTCCCCGTAGCGGCGGACCTGTGGGCGCGTCACTTGACGGCCGCGGAGCTGGCCGCCGACGGCCGCGTCGTCGCCGCTCAGGGGCGCGACTCGCTCGCCGGTGCCCTTCTGAAAATCATCGACAGCGAGCCACAGCTTGGCAGTCTTGCTTCCGAGGTGGGGGTCAATTCGATCTTGGACCTCCGCGTGGCTCAGTTGCTGGATCCTCAAGCGCATCTTGCACTTCCTCATGCCAGACGGATGCACGTCGCCGCTTCCACAATCATGGCAGCGCTTGTGCTCGGCGTCATTCCGATACATACGCCCCCGTCGTTTTTGGACATTGTTGCGCACGCCGGGTTGGCCTGCACCTTATAGTTCGCGGCCATCGCTTCTATGGAATTCGCCACATCAAAACCAGGTTCAATATGCTCCGTAGTGTAATTTCCTGAACTGGCGATGGGTACTCACCGGTACGTGCAAACTTTCCGGCTGCATGATCGCGGGCTCAGACGTGTAATGGGCTCCCTTGAGGCCGAGGTCATGGAAGAGATGTGGCGGCAGGGGAGGACTTCCATACGTCGAGTGTGGGAGTCACTTTCGTCCCGCCGGACTCTCTCGTTCAACTCGGTGATGACGATCATGAACCGCCTGGCGGAGAAAGGGATCCTGATTCGCGGCGGGCGCCCGCGTGCCCATTGGTTCCGGCCACGCGAAAGCAGAGACGCATTCTTGACGCGAGTGTCCAAGTCGGTAGCCGAGGGTCTGGTAAAGGATTTCGGAGATTACGCGGTCGCGCAGTTTGTGGCAGCGGTACGAGACGTGGACCCACAAAGGTTAGACGCATTGCGGCGGGCCGTCCGCGACACAAAAACGCGAAGGCGCGTGCGACCGCGGTAGCCATTAGCTGCGCACGACTCGATTCTCCGACAAGGAATAGTATCCTGGAACCACACCCCATGCAGCACGAACATCACAACCAGCACTAGCGTGACAATCAGCACCAGGCCAAACCTGCAGATTCCCCAGCCGACCGGCACGGGGTTCCTTGCCCTTGCGGAGAGCCTGTTTGTCCTGCCAGGCCGCTGAGTTGGGCGTCACAATGTGGGCGTGGTGGCCGCCTATCTGTTCAGCGTCGTCATCACCGTATTGACCGCCGGTGAGACGTTCTTATGAAGCGGCGGCGATGCCCGTCACCTTCGTGCTCTTCAGCCACTGGATGGAGATGCGCTCCCGGCGGCACCTCCGACGCCCTGCAGGCCCTGTTCAACCTGGTGCCGCCGAAAGCCCGCGTCGTCCGCAGCGGACAGGTCGTGGAGGTGGCGACGAGCGAGCTCCAGAGGGGAGATTTGATCGAGCTGCGGTCCGGTGACAAGGTACCGGTCGACGGCGTCGTCCGCGAAGGCGAAACGGCGATTGACGAGGCCTTGGTCACCGGAGAGTCCATTCCTGTGACCGAGCAGCCCGACGATCAGGTCATCGGTGGGACCATCAACCAGGCGGGGGTCGATCCGCTTCACGGCGACGAAAGTCGGCGAAGACACGGCACTGGCGCAGATCGTGACCGCAGCGCATTCCTGAGCGGCGCCTGGAAATGGTGGGTGATCCCACCCGGACTTCTCATTACCACCGCGGTGCTTGGTTTTGCCTTTACAGGATTCGCTCTCGAAGAATTGCTCAATCCGTGTCTACGCCGAGCCGCGTAGACAGCAACAGGCATCTGAGGAGGACACGATGGCTACGAAGGGTTACGCCCGAGTGCAGATCGAGGATGTCGACGGTTTTCAGCACGCAGAAGACGACTATTGGCTCCAACCTATTGTGTTTGGCCAACACCTGTACACATACGTGGCTTCAGTCCCACCCGGCGGCTTTATGCCGCCTCACGGCCACGAGGAAGATCCGTACGAACTGTCGTTCTTCCAGATCGATGGAGAACTCGAAGTGACGCTCGAGGACGACACGTTTACCGCGAGACCAGGCACCGCGCTCCACATTGAACCGGGAGTCTCGCTGGGTGTACAAAACAAGAGCCACGGCACAGCCCGCTTTGTCCTGACGTTCAATCCGCCCCCGAGAACTGGGTCACTCGACCGGATGCGGAAGGCGTTTGTGGAAGCCGGCCGCCGCGTGAAATCGCCGGAAGAGATGCAGGAGATGCTGAGCGGGCGAAAGTAGTCCCATTGTCTCCTACCGGAATACGATTCGTAGCAAACGATCGTCGTTTGGGCGGGGCTGGCCGCGGCCGTCCGTATTGTTGGTGACCAAGTAGATCACACCATCCGGCCCTTGAACGACATCGCGCAGGCGGCCGAGCTCTCGGAAGTACACCTCCTGATTGCTGACGCCTGTGAACTCCGGGCCGGTGAGGATCAATCTCCGCAGGTGCGTCCCCCGCAGCGCGGTCATCAGCAGGTTGCCCCGCCACGGTCCGCGCGATGGAACCAGAATGCCTGATGGCGCCCACGTCTCATTGGCCCCACTATCCGCAATGGGATCGACAAACCGCGGCGCGCCGCCTCGACCCGAAGCCTCCGGCCAGCCGTAGTTCTTGCCGGCTTCGATCACGTTCACTTCATCGCGGCAGCACAAGCCCAGATCGCCGGAGGGGCCGTGTTCTGCTGCATACATCGTTCTCGTGTCTGGATGCCAGGCCAGTCCCTGCGGGTTGCGATGGCCCAGTGAATAGATCGGAGAGCCCGAAAATGGATTGTCATCGGGGATGGTGCCGTCAGGGTTCAACCGTAGAATCTTGCCAGCGAGTGAAGAGCGGTCCTGAGCCCGCGACGGCTGTCGGGCATCGCCTGTCGTGATGTACAGCTTGCCATCCGGCCCGAACTTGAGCCTACCCCCGTCGTGGACGGTCGTGCCGGGAATACCCTCTATGATGACCCTGTCGACTTGCCCGCGGCCCTCGCGATCGACCATCCGCACGACGCGGTTGAGCACCCTGCTGTCGTCCTGGTAGGTGTAATAGAGATAGACGAATCTACTGCGGGAAAAGTCGGGAGCGATCGCAAGCCCTAGGAGTCCGCCCTCTCCTCTATGTGCCACCTGAATCGTGGCCCACGGCTGAGGATCCAACCTGCCGTCGCGGATGACGCGGGTACGCCCCGCACGCTCGGTGAAGAAGATCCGGCCATCGGGGGCAAAGTCAACCGACCACGGGATGCCGAGATTTCCGACGACCGTTTCAACCTGGACCTGCGTCTGTGCCTTCGATTGCCATCCGTTCCAAACAAACGGAATAGCTGCAGCCAAAACTAGAACCAGCAGTATCCACCTGGACTTTCGCATGAGACACCTCGAGCAAGCGAGTGGCGTTTACCGTTAGACGTCACATGTATTACCCCGGTTTGTCACTCGCTGAACTTTGCTTCTACGGTGCCTGGCACTGTAGAAATGCAAGCGCCCCAGGCTCGGTCAGCCTGAGGCGCTCCGCGATTGCTGGTCTTTCTTAAGCTTACTCGATCTCGAATTCCTTGAACGAGAGTACCGCCCCGTCAGAGGATCGGGCTTCCACGCGCCACTTGCCCGTCCACTCAGGCTGGATCCGCTTTGAGCTCCATGTGCGGAACCGCGCCGACTTGATCTCGAGTGAAACGGTGGCCATCGTGCGGCCCTGCCAGATCCACACGTGCTGGATCGTTCCCGGGCCGCCCTGTACGTCGGTAAAGTAGAACAACTGCCCGACGTCGGCGGAGATGCCACCATTCGCCTCGACCGGCTGCCGGTTCTCGACCGCAGTCGCCAGGATGTCGCGCATGATCCTTATTCCGGACTCCTGTGCGATGCCCAGCCCGGTGATGCCCACCAGTAGTGCCCCCACCAGCAGTGAAACCTGCAAGATCCTCATCGGATCCACCTGCTTTACTCTGGGATGCCTGAGAAGGCTCATCTAGACATATGCCCACACCTTTGCTCATCTGCCCCTAGTCCGCGTGAAAAGCGGCCAGGCGTTCCGCCTCCTCCTCAAGCGCGCGCCGGGCGGTCGCAGAAAGTCGAGCGAATGACTCGAGGCGCACGCGACCTTTCTCATAGCGCCACTTTCCCGCGACGGCGCCGTCCACCAGGAACGTCGATACCGAGTGGGGGGTCTTGGTTTGGAACACGAGGGGACGGTAAGGCTCGGGGAGGATCTGGGTCCGCCGGGCATGCGCCAGGAGCGTGGCATCCCAGGTGGGGAGGAACCTCACCGGCGCCGACGTGTCGGCGTCGGGCAAGGGCGCTCGTCGTAGGTCGAGGAGCTCACCGCCTCTCTCGTCGCGAAACCGGCGCAGTCCCAACCGTTCCACAACTGGACGAAGCGCACCTAACTGCATTCCCGCCCAACTGGAAAGGTCGTTGAGTGATGCAGGCCCGAACCCGCCGAGGTACCGGCGGACGAGGCGCTCTAGTGCCTCCGTTTCGGTCGGACTCGAAGTGCCGACCCAATCATCGGCAAGACCATAGAGATCAGCGCGCCGCTGCTCCCACGTACCTGATGGTGGAACCCGCACCAGGTCCACCCACATCCCCACGCTCACTGCGGCGATCCGGGGGAAGCCCTCCGCCTCGAGGCGATTTTGGATTTCGCTCTGCCTGCGCGGGGCGTCAGAGAGGAACCTGCGCACGCGTGCGGCGACGGCAGCCATATCGATGCCCTTCAGCTGCTTCTCATGGACGCGAAGCCACCAATCTTTGCGGCCCTTTCTGATCGCAGCCGCGAAGTATGGGTAATCGCGCGCCGAAACGATGTGGATCGTGGCTCGCATCAGCGTCGCCTGCACAGCCCGACGCTGTTCCAGGGCCTTTGTCAGCGCATCCCGGCGGAACCCACGCAGGCGCGACCAGAGAGCGACGTAGGCTGAGGGCGCATACTGCGCCTGCAACCCGCCGACCTGCTCAAGCGCGCGGGTAATCGATAATGCGGAGCGTTCCAGCAAGAGCTGGCGCGCGAGGAGGGCACGGTTCAGCTCTCGGACTGTCAGAACTCGTTCCGACATTCCCCTCAACCCGGCACCAAGCAAAATTCCCCCGGCCTCGCTGCGGCTCGGCCTCTGTGCGCCGCCGGCCTGCTGCGCAGACAACGCTGGTGGGCGCTAAATATCTACTCGTATTCTGCAGAAAACCACTCAGAGACTTCTCGGAACGTCGAATTCTGCCAGCTCTCGCCACCCGGGGCATCTAATTTGCTTCGTTCGCTCCCAGCGGGTCTAGTATCGCGGGACGCCGGGAAGGACATGGTCGCAGTGCGACGTAACTTCACCCTTCGCTTCGCGCTCATCAGTGGGCTCGTGGTGATTGCGGTAACCACGACCCTTTCTTCGCTTGCGTCAGCATCCATCCGCGCGTCGACCGTTGACCGGGAGGCTCGCCAGGTCTCGGATCAGGTCCAGCAACTGGTCACTCATTCGTTCACGCGCGCAGAATTCGAGCGCGGGCTCAGCCCAAAGAAGCTGGCCCTTCTCGACGCCCTTTCCTCTGACCCCAAGAACGCCAATGTACTCCGCATCCTGCTGTGGAACCGCGAGGGCACCCTGCTCTACAGCGGCGACCGACGCGGGGTTGGACGGCGGATGCCTCTCTCCGACGGTCTTCGTATCGCTCTTGGTGGCTCCATGACTGTCCTGCCTCTCGCGCCAGAGGGGCTCCGACCGTTTTCTGCCGAGACGATGTACTTGTCGGTTGAGGGATACCTGGAGTTGCTCTTGTTCCAGGAACGGCGGATGTGGATAAGAGCGGGCCAGCAGGCTAATTCGCCCGCAACGACACGGACCGCGCGCACCTCGATCACGAAAGCGGCAAGTCTGGGCGTGGCGCGGCTATTCCTCCCGGTGCGGGTCGGCGAGTCGACCGCGCCTGTAGCCGCGTTTGAGGTCTTCTACGATTTTCGCCCGCTGGCTCGTAAGCTCGCTCGAATTCAGCAGACAGTGTGGACGGCGATCCCCGGCGGATTCCTGGCGATCTACTGCGCGATGGTGGTCGCGGTCCAGCGTACTTCCCGCGTCATGATGGCGCAGCAGAAGAACCTGCGGGTCGCTCACCTGGGCACATTCCACGCGCTGGCCCGCGTAGTGGATGCCAGAGACTCAGAAACCGGCGACCACTCCAGTCGGGTGGCATCGTACGCCGTCGCGATGGGGCGGGGGCTTGGTCTCTCAATAGAGGAGATCGCCGAACTGAAGATTGCGGCCGAATTACACGACATTGGCAAGATCGGTGTGCCCGATGCGATCCTTATGAAGCCGGGCCCGTTGACGTCCGAGGAATGGGATCTCATGCGCCAGCACGCCACCGTCGGCAGCAACATCCTCCAGTCCACCCCGCTCAGCGAGGTCGTCAAGCAGGCGGTTCGTCATGTGCACGAGTGGTGGGGCGGACGCGGCTATCCCGACAAGCTGCACGGAGAACAGATTCCGTTGTTTGCTCGAATTATTGCCGTCGCAGATGCGTTCGAGGCGATGACCTCCACACGCCCCTACCGGCGCGCGTTCAGTACTGAGCAGGCTCTGACAGAGTTGCGGCGGATGCGCGGCATCCAGTTCGATCCAAAGATCGTGGACGCGATGTGCGACGTCGCGCGGGACATACCCCGCGCATGGAAATCGACAGCTTCTGGTCGTGACGCAGCGTAGATCCCGGGCGTCTACGGTGGGAATCTGATAATCTCTTCCCAGACCGTTTGGAGTCTGCGCAGGATCGCATCCTTGTAAATGCGATGTCCGTCGGCGTTTGGATGCAAGAGACCCAGGTAATCCAGCTGCTGAGTGATGGACCGCCCCAGGTGTCCGTAGTAAGTGGGGGTCGCGCAATAACCGTAGCCTGCAAACCCTGACGCAATTTCCGAGATCACGTCCCAGCGTCGATTACGCCGCCACTGGTTATTTCCGATATGTACCCAACCCGGACTCCATGAATTGTGAATGATCTGATTGAGCCTCTGCCCCTGCGATGCCAGCCACTGAGCCTCGGTCGCGGTCACCAGCTCCAATGTCCCGCATCCGGCGCGAGAGTCGAAGAGATCGACGGGGTATTCGGAAATGTACAGCGCATCAACCTTGAGTCGCTTGCGAATTTCTTGTTGCAGTTCCTCGTACAGGCCCGGCAATGCACGGAATCTCTCCTCGACGAAGCGGGTCAATTGTGGCTGCTGATGGCAATCCTTCTGCGGAATGAAATCGACGCGGATGATCGACTGCAGGGTCCGGTCGGCGATGTCATCGAGCTTTGCCGCGCACGCCATGACCGATGCAGAAAACCCGACATCGTTGCCGCCGATTGAGATCAGCAAGACATCGATCGTCGGATCTGCAAGCCGATCACAGAGCTCGTCACCGCAGAGCAAGGTTGCAGCAGCCTTGATCTGTGGGGGAATGGGAGGCCATTGCGGTATGAGTCCTAGATATTCTCCAATCAATCCCTTGCGGATCTGAGCCCCTGAGCATGCGTAAGAAAGAAACGTGACTGTGGATTGAGGATCGCGACGTTCCAGTTCCCAGGCCGCCTGCGCGGGGCCAGCGAATCGCGAGCGGTGACATCGCCGGTCCTGCCATGACCCGGGAGTTGTCGGCCCTCGTGGCACATCGGGGTTCCCCTCTCCCGATGCGTAGGAGTCCCCAATCGACACCATCAGCAAGTCTTTCAGCACTACCCGCTGCATGGTCGTTGCCGCTTGTCCATCTTGACCCCTCACCGTGAGCAAGACCTCGTATGCGCCCTCCGCAGGAGCCTGGATGCTGAGTTGACAGCTTCCGACCTCCCGCGTCTGCGAGAACCCAGGAACGTCAACCCCGCGAAGAACCCAGCTGTACAAAGTAATCGGTGTTCTCCCGCCCCTAGACCGACATGCGTCGAAGGCGAGGGAGAACGGCTGTCGGAAAACGGAGCGGCTGTAGTTGCGCCGGTTATCTCGCGACCAGCTCTGCCACACAGGCGTGAACCGATCCGCAACCTGCCAGCTGAAATCCGCGCAGGCGATGTCCGGAAGAACACACGTAGAAACCGGAGAGGGGACGGCAGCCTGAACGGGCAGTGGCCGAACGGATGGAGCGGCAGTCGGAGAGGGCGCCAGTGAAATAAGGAAACAGACGGCGAGTCCGATCTGGATTGCGCGCACGGCTATCTGCCTTTCTTCACCGCCCGGTCGTTGGTATCTTCCGCTCGTTCAATCCTTTTCTGATCTTTTCGTACGTCGAGGCGGCCGAACCACCGAGCATGCGGGCGTCTGAGCCAACCGAGATTAAACGAAAACCCTGGTCAATATAGGTCAGAGTATCCTCCGCGGTTGATGCCATGATGCCGGCGGTCTTGCCGTGGACCTTGGCGGCCCGCAGAATCCGATCGAGCGCTTTTTTGAACTCGGGATTCTCGAACTGCCGGAACTGATTTAGGTTGGCAGACAAATCGTTGGGACCGATGAACAGAACGTCGATGCCGGGGACCGCCGCAATCTGCTCCGCATTCTCCAAGGCCTCTCTGGTCTCAAGCTGACAAACCACAACCACTTGTTGGTTCCATTCCGCTACATATTGGACGAGGTCGGCACCGTACCGATTCGCGCGGCCACCCGCCACGCCCCGAATTCCATCGGGAGGATATTTGCACGCAGCGACTGCCGCGCGTGCCTGCTCTGCCGTATTCACGAGGGGGACGATCACTCCAAGGGCGCCGCGATCAAGAGCCCGTTTGATGAGCACAGGATCGTTTCCGCCCACGCGCACGAGGGGGACAACGGGGGTGCCTTTCATTCCGCGGATCATGCCCTCCACGGTTTCCCAATCCGCCGCGCCATGTTCCGTATCGATCAGTAGCCAGTCCATCCCGTAGCCCGCTAGCAATTCCGCGACTGCAGGCGACGGCAAGACGAGCCACTGGCCGATCGCGGGCTGTCCCTGAACCAGCAACTTCTTTAGACGGTTTTCAAACACGGGATCACTCATGAGAGGTCTTTTAATCTTCCGCCAGTAGGTTCCCTTGCTCTACGCCCCTGGCCAAGCAGGACGCCCGAGTTGAATTTCACCCGGGCGCCCCAAGGGGTGAGCCTCGCCAGCGATTCAGCTATCGCCGTTGGGCGTACTCCGTCGCCCCGTGCCAGTCGACGATGACCACAGGCTCGTTGCCCTCCACCCAAGCATCGTGGCCGGATGGCAGTGAGGTGACATCCCCGGGACCGGCCACGAACTCTGTCCCATCGTCCATGCGGATACGAAGCCGGCCGGCGATATGGTATTGAAAGTGAGGCGCCTCGCAGCTCTTCGTGCCCGCAATTGGCTTGACGTGCTCCGACCACCGCCAGCCAGGGGACAGCGTGAGCCGCCCGATTGTGCCCCCTTCTAGATTGACCAGGTCCAGTTTCCCCTTCTCGAAGGTACGAGTCTCGTCCGGCGAATTCAGGTGTTTCTGTTCCGCGCGTTCCATGGCCTTCATCTTCTTTTCCTCCCATCGTCATGTGGAATGCGTGCCGCCAACGTGTTCCCACCTCCTTTGCAGGATGCCCGCACTCTACCTACTAGTAGGTAGAGCCACTCTCAAAAAAATTAAAGGCCCAGGTTCCTCAACAGCTGGCCCGTCATGCGACCGAAGCCCTTGACCCCTCCATCCGCCCGGGCAACCGGCATGGCTCCCTCGAGGAAGGAGAAGATCAGCTCCCCCATGGTTTCGGGATCTCCATCGAACGAAAGCGTTCGGGTCTTCCGCCCATCTTCCAGAATTCTCGCCAGGCGCTTGGCATTGTCCCGATAGAACCGCCTCAGCAACGACACGGCCGGATTGCCGAGGCTCGCCAGCTCTGCCCCGAGCATCCCGCAAAGGCACACCCGCCTACCGGCGCCGTTGCGCAGCGTCGTTTCAAAGAGACCAATGTACCTGCGAAGCTTGCCGGGGGCCGAATCCGAGGAGACAAGAATGCCATCGACGAGACCCAGAAACTCCCTGCTGTAGCGGCGGATGACCTCTTCGATCAACTTGTCCTTCGAGGGGAAGTGGTAGTGAATGCTGGCCTTGCGAATCTTCACCACCCGGCTGATGGATTGGTAGCTCATCCCGTTTGCGCCATGAGTCTGAATGAGTTCCTGCGCAGCGTCCAGGATGGCCGTTCTGGTATCCCTCTGCATGCTGGTCATATTCTACCTACCAGTAGGTAGACCTCTCAGTGACACGATGAATCCCCCTGATCCAGCACCTCTCTGCTCGGGGCTGCAACAAACTGCCAGGCGTACCTGGTAGGGGACAACGTCAGTTTGAGGACGCCAAAGGTACTCGTCTGTCGGAACACACTGTGGCTCTTGAGATGCTTGACGCTGTAGAGACTTCGTCCTCCCGTCCCGACTGTGATTTGACGAATCCCCTGATCCGAGTCCAACGATCCGTTGGGAGCCTGTGGGGCGAACCGCTCGTAGAGATGATCATGACCGTTCACGACGAGTTCCGCATCCGCCTCGTAGAGCGCATCCCAGAAGGCGCTCACGCTCGGCGCGTTTCCATGCGGTCCGCTGCTGAACCTTGGGTGGTGCCAGTATGCGATCGTGCAGAAGGCGCGAGAGGATTGCAGCTCTGCCCGGAGCCATCGCTCCTGAGGCGACCCTTTGTGGCAGCCACCCACGTGAGCGCAGTTGCTATTGAGAACGATCACACGCCAGACCCCGAGATTGTAGGCATAGTAACCCTTCGACGGTGGACCCGCCGCCGCACCGAAGTATCCGAAGTAACCCTGCGCGTCTTGGGTGAAGTAATCATGGTTGCCGGCCGCTGGACGTATGCGCGCCTTGTGCCGGCCCCACGAGGGTGCAAAGCAGCGAACGAACTCTTGAAGTCTGCCCCGCTCGTAGACATTATCTCCCGCTGTAAAGACTGTCCCGGCAATGCTATCGAGCAGCTTCGCCGTCATTTCGTCGCCGGCGCTTTCGCAACTCGCGATGTCTCCAGCCCCGACGAGCACCACGTCGACTGGGATAGCGGAAGAAAGCGGCTGAGCGAGACCGAGCACGCTGACCGCCAGCAGACCAACACCCGCATAGGCTCTCACATTCTCAACCCCTTGCGAGTGTGATCTGCGCCCCGTGCGCTTGCACTGGATCTAGGTTGGCCGCCCTGCCGGCACGCAATACCAGGTTGTAGATCCCTTCGCCGCGGGCGAGGTGCTTGCGCAGAGGGTGATCAGTTCCAGTCGGTGCCAGCAGGCGGATAGCAGCGTTGTCCAAGCGGAATTCGACGGCGCGTGAGTGCGGGATGGGCGCGACCGCTTCAAACGGCTCTCGTCCCAACAGCGTCTGATAGTGGCCTGTAGTACGGGCGAAGGTGGCCGTTACCACGCTGACCATTCGTACACCCGTCGCGCCGTTAGGATGTGAGACGTTTTCCGGAACCCGTAGATGCCGCGGTGTAAGATCTTCAATGAGAAACGGCAGCGCGGGCACCCGTGGCACCGCCAGCCGCCACGCAATCCGCTGCCCGTCCGGTCGCATGCGGCCACCGGAAATCGGCCCGTCCATCTCGCCGGTATTAGGGACCTTCAGGATCTCTTCGAGCGGCGTGGTGGTGCCCAACGCGAAATCCGCCAGTCCCTCGCCAGACCGGATGCGTTTGATCATCCGACGCAGGATTGGTAGCCGTCGCGTGAAGATGCTGCCCACTCTCGTGGCACCAAGCAACCGAACCACGGTCAGCTTCCACCGGGTCGTCGGCGCCAGGAGCTCCAAGTAGGTTCCGTCGGCGAACGGAACCAGCGCGTTGTGCGTCAGCCCGCCGGCGTGCACGCCGCCAGGCACGACTTGAAACCCCAGCGCAGCGTAATCATCGGCAGCCTGACGCAGGTCCTCGACGAAGATGACGGCGTGGTCGAAGATGAACCGCAAGGTCACCGCAAAACGGAGGATTCGGGCAACATCAGCCCACGCCGGCGAATCGTCAACGCGATCATTGCGGTCAGGACTGTGTTGATGACGCTCGCCATCACGTTAAATGGAATGATCACCGGGAGGAGTAGGTCGGACACACGCGCCGGCGGCATGCCGAATTGTAGATTCAGGATCGCGAAGTTCGCCGGAATCATCACAAGCACCCGCGCCAGACCTCCCGCCGCACATGCAGCGACCAGCGACGATAATGTGAGCCGCTTCCCGCGCAGCATCCAGCCGGACACGCCGACAAATGTCGCGACAGCGATGAAGTTGGCCAGCGGTCCAAAGATCGACCGGGCACGAAAGAGCAGATAGAGCCCATCTTTTAGAGCCACGACCGCGACACCGGCGACCGGTCCTGCGATGATCGCCGCGATCAAACCGATCACGTCGCTGGGGTCATAGCGCAGGTACGGAGCCGACGGCAGGATGGGGATCTGGATCGTCGCCATCAGGATGAAGGCGGCCGCACCGAGCATGCCGATGAATACGAACCACCGGACATTGCGCGTCATTAGCCTTGATCTTCGGGGGCAGGTCGATAGATCGCTTCGTATTGATCAGGCGCCAGGACGAGCACACGACCGTCAATCTCATAGTCGAGAAAGATCCAGCTCTCGGGCGCGTCCTCGTCCATCACAACGGATGGGGGAAGATATCGTTGGGGTCTCATCGTAGACCTACCGTACACTGCCATTGTAAGGCTTCCAAGGAGAAGCCACCGCCATGGAGGGGATCGGAGAACGTTTCGTGTACTGTAGTCAGCATCCAATCCGGAGGGGGAGCGAACATGAGAAGTAGATGGTGGGGTCACGCGGTGCTTCTGCTCGTCACGTTGCTAGTGTTGCCGTTTCTGAGCGGCGCGCCGCTTCAAGCGCAGCAACAGCCGCTCGTGCTACGCGTGCTCGACGAAGGTCCGGTCGGTAATCCTTGGGCCAAAGCCGCTTCCGAATATGAGCGGTTCACTAACGGACGGGTACGCGTGGAGTGGATTTCCTCCCCGTGGCCGGGGATCCAGACCCGGCTCGCGACCACATTCGCCGCGGGCGACACGTCAATTGATATCACGAAGACTTGGGGTGGGTGGACCAACGAGTTCTGGCCGTTCTTTCAATCGATCGACGACAAATGGCCCGCCAGACAGCGCGCCACTCTCCTCACGTATGCTCTGCATCCGGTGACGGCGGCTGGCCACATCTACGGCGTTCCCCGCCACGTGACCCTGTACTACTTCTACTGGAACAAGAAGATGTTCCAGGAGGCGGGTCTGGATCCCACCAAACCGCCGCAAACCTATGAGCAGCTTGTGGCGATGTGCACGAAACTCACCAAGGACAAGGACGGCGACGGACGGATCGATCAGTGGGGTTATGCGGAAAGCATGGATGTCGCCTCCCCGATGTTAAACACCTTCGAGCGGTGGCTCTATCGGGCCGGCGGGGACATCCTGGACGCGAGGGGCAACCCGGTCTTCAACGACCGGCGCGGCCTGAGGGCCCTCCAGGCCATCTACGATTTGATTTATACGCACAAGTGCATCGATCCGGGCGCACTCCAACTGGGCAACCCTGCCACGCGTCAGGTATTCAATGCGGGCCGGGTCGCCATGATGTCGATGTGGGGATCGGGCTGGGCCGAGGCTCAAGACCCTAACCGCGCCAGCAAGGATGTCCTCGGCAACGTGGGGGTCACGATTCTCCCCGCGCTCGATCCAACGATTGTCCGCAGCGCGACCATTCACGGTTCCGAAGGGTATGCCATCACGAAGGCCGCGGCGCAGCGCGGGGTCGTGGAGGAAGCCTGGAGGCTTCTCCAGTACATGACCTCCCGCGCTGTACAACTGGAAGCACTCAAGACTCGCGGGTACATGCCGCCATCCCTGGCGTTGTATGACGACCCTGAGCTGACGCGCGACCCGGCTCTGGCCCCACTCATGGCGGCGACGGCTGAGGCCGGTCGGCATCCCGTGAAACGGTTCGTCTGGTCGGAATATCCCAGACTCGAAGACGCCATCGAGTCGGAGTTGCAGGCGGCGCTGCGTGGACGGAAACCCCTGCAGGCGGCGCTGGACTCGGCAGCAACAGCGGTGGCACGGATTCTCAAGGGACCGTAGGAAAGGGTGGGTATCGGGTACACACGGCGTCGCCTGCAAGCTCGGGCGACGCCGTTTCTCCTCCTGCTGCCCGCATTGGCGCTTCTGACTGCGGTAGCGGGGTACCCGCTTGTCGGCGCCGCTCGCATCAGCCTCCTCCAGCTGCGCATCAACACCCCAGAGAAGTTTGTCGGCCTGGAGAACTACCGGCGGCTCCTCTCAGATCCACAGATGCTCCAATCGCTGGGCGTCACGACCGTGTTCGTCCTCGGCAGCGTGACGGCCGCGATCTTTCTGGCGTACCTCCTCGCGTTGCTGCTCTATCAGGACTTTCCTGGCCGGCGGATTGTCAGGACGATCGTGCTCATCCCGTGGGCGCTCGCACCGGTAGTGAATGGCATCATGTGGAAGTCGATGTATGCCCCCAATTTTGGACCGCTTAACGATGTCCTGAACCGGATCGGCGTCCTGTCGCAGAGCGTAAACTGGCTCATCGACTACCCCATGGCCAGCCTCATCCTCGCGTACGTCTGGAAGGTGCTGCCGTTCCCGACGCTCATTATCCTGGCCGGTCTCGAGGGCATTCCACACGAGCTGTATGAAGCGGCGGAGGTGGACGGCGCCGGGTCGCTCACACGGTTCCGGCGGATCACGCTGCCGCTGCAGCGCACGGTTACGCTGCTCGCCGTCATCCTGATGCTTGTTGACGCCCTGCACGCCTTTGCCGTGGTGGACATTCTCACGCGCGGCGGTCCGGCCGACCGCACCATGGTGCTGAACTACGCGATTTTCCGGACTGCGTTCCGATACCTGGACTTCGGATATGGTGCTGCGATGGCGTTTGCGCTCACGGCGTTGGTGCTCGTGCTCACGTTCGTGTATCTCCGCGCGCAGAGCGAGGCGGCTCTCGCAACGGCACGATGAGGCGGGTCCGGCGGGCAGTGAAACTGACCGTGATCTACGCGGCCGTTGCGGTGGTGCTGGTCTGGGCTCTCTTCCCAATTCTATGGATTGCGAGCTCCAGCATCCGCCCTCAATACGAGATCGTCGCGACACCTCTACGGTACCTCCCTCAAACGATCACGTTCCAAAGCTACCGGTCGGCGTTTACCGATCCCGCCTTCATGCGCTCGCTGCGCAACACGGTCGCCGTAGCATCGCTCACGACGCTCCTGGCGCTCGCGACCGGGGCTCTCGCCGCGTATGCGTTCGCGCGGTTTGACTTCGCGTTGAAACGTCCGCTGTTCCTCGGCGTGTTCCTGATCAGGATGATCCCAGCCTTTACCCTTGCGATCCCACTGTTCGTGACCATGCGGACGTATGGACTGATCGACACGATTGCCGCCCTCGTCCTCACGCACACGACGCTGGTGCTCCCGGTCTCGATCCTGATTATGCGGACGTTCTTCGAGAATCTCCCCACAGCGTATGAAGAAGCGGCGATGATGGACGGCGCCACGCGGCTGCAAGCCATGACGCGGATCGTGCTTCCGCTCAGCACGCCGGCGCTGATGGTGGCCGCCGTGCTGTCAATGATCTCGTCCTGGAACGACTATCTGTTTGCGCTGCTGTTCACCCTCTCCAAAGCCCGCACCATTATGGTGGCCATCGCCGACGTGGAGGGCGCCTTCTACGTCGATTACCCGCTCATCGTTGCGCGGGGAATGATCGCGCTGATCCCGCCGGTCATCGCTGCGCTGGCGTTCCAGCGCTATTTGGTGCGCGGGCTGACCGGTGGGGCGCTGACACAATGAGGGCGAAGAAGTGGACGCATGAAGCTGGCCTCCTTCAGCACTGACGGCCGGGCGAGTATCGGCGCTGTCACCGGGAAGGAACTCCTTGACTTGACTCTCGCGTGGCCATCGCTGATGGGCGGCGACGCAGGCCCGCCACCCACAACGCTGGTCGACCTGTTGAGCAGACCCGGCGTGCTACCCCGCCTATCGGCGAGCATCAGCGGCGCCTCCGCCGCCTTGATCCGAACGCACCAGATTCCGTTGAGCAGCGTGTCACTGCACGCTCCGCTGGCGCAGTGCGGAAAGTTGATCTGCGTCGCGTCCAACTACACGGCGCATATTGTGGAGGCAGGGCAACAGGCGCCGTTGGATAAGCATGCGTACACTCCCTGGCTGTTCCTGAAACCTGTCACGTCGATCATCGGACACGGCGCGCCGATCCACATTCCGCGATCAGGCCAGGCGATCGACTGGGAAGTAGAGCTGGCGGCGGTGATCGGCCGGACAGGAAAGCACATCCCGGTGGACCAGGCTCTCCGCTACGTTGACGGTTATACGATCGTGAACGACGTATCCGAACGCCGCTTCAAAGTATCTCCGGACCGCGTGGCGAGGGAGTGGGACAAGTTTTTCGACTGGCAGCATGGGAAGTGGTTCGATGGCTTCGCTCCCATGGGCCCCTTTCTCGTGACCGCAGACGAGATTCCCGACCCGCAGAACCTCAGGCTCGAGCTGCGTCTCAATGGCAGCGTCCGGCAGCATGGCTCCACCGCGTCGATGATCTATTCAATTGCTGAACTCGTGTCCTTCGCGTCGTCGATCATGACCCTCCAGCCCGGCGACGTCATCGCCACAGGAACCCCGCAGGGGGTGGGCAGCGCGACCGGTGAATTCCTGCGACCTGGCGATACAATCGAGTGCGAGGTCCAAATGCTGGATGTACTCGCCAACCCCGTGCGAGCGGAAGACGAGCTCGCGTTGTGACCTGAGAAGAGCGTAAAGATGCCGGTGCGTGTGGCCGTGATTGGCGTCGGCGCTCCCTGGTACCACCTACCGGCGCTGTCGCAACTTCCGGAAGTGGCCCTGGTGGGACTGTGCGATATCGACGAAGTTCGTCTGCGGGGGGCCGGCCGGACCTACGCAGTGGACGGGCTCTTCACCGACTACAGTGCCATGCTGGATCGCGTGTCCCCACAGGCCGTGTTTGTTTTGCCGAGTGTCATGCACACAGTGGAAGTGGCAACGCAATGCCTGGATCGAGGCCTGCACGTCTTCGTCGAGAAGCCGCCTGGCCTTCGAGCGGAGAAGACGCGCGAGCTCGCCCGCCTGGCGCGCTCACACAACGCTCTTTCGATGGTGGGCTTCAATCGCCGGTTCCATCCGCTGGTGGCCGCGACACGTGAGGTGATGGCAGGCAGCGGGCCTCCGTCGGCCATCATCGCAGAGTGGTGGAAGCCGCTGCTGATGAATGACATGGGACGTAGTTTCCCGGTCCCGGTGCTGGAGCACTTGCTGTCGGTCACGACGATCCACAGCGTGGACCTCCTCCGGTTTCTCGGCGGTGACGTAGACGAGATCCACGCGATGGGAGGACGGTATTTTAGCCCGTATTTGGATGCGGTCCACGCACTGCTCCGCTTCAAAGGCGGTGGCGCCGGAGTCCTGCTGAGCGACTATCACACGACAAAACTCGAGCGGCTCCAGGTGCACGGCCAGGGCTGGCTGGTTGAACTGAGCGGGACGGACGCCCCCTATAAGGAAGGTCGGGTGTTCAGGGGCGGCGCGTGGGCTTCGCTGGAGATCGCTTCGGGCGAACGTACCGATCCCGACGGATTCTTCGACGAAGATCAGCACTTTGTCTCGTGCGTGGCCGCAGGCCGGCCCGTCGGGCCTCATGGGTCAGATCTGGAAGATGCTGTGCGGAGCATGGAACTCGCCGAAGCCATCGAGGCCGCGGCTCGATCGGGCACTGGGGTACCCCGATGAGGGTGTCGGATCTGGATACGCCGATGCTGTTGGTCGATCTGCCGCGCATGGAGCGGAATATCCACACGATGGCGGAGTTCGCACGTGATGCCGGGATTAAGCTCCGCCCTCATATCAAGACCCACAAGATTCCCGCCCTCGCACACTTGCAGCTCAAATCCGGCGCCAGCGGCGTCACGGTTGCGAAAGTCGGCGAGGCCGAGGTCATGGCCGACGCAGGCATCGGGGACATCCTGGTGTGCTATCCGATCATCGGTATGGAAAAGCTCGAGCGATTGGCTCACCTCGCCCGGCAGGCGCGCATCACCGTGGCCATCGATTCCTTTGAAGCCGCCAGGCAGCTTTCGGAAGCCGCGGGGAGACATGGGGTGCACTTCGATCTTTTCCTCGAAGTGGACTCCGGCCTCAACCGGTGCGGTCTGCCCCCAGGGGATCCGGTGGTCGATCTCGCCAGGCAGGTTCTGCGGCTCGACGGCCTCGAGATCGCCGGCGTCTGCACGCACGCCGGCCATGCCATCCGGGCCACGTCGCCAGGTGAGCGCGACGGCATTGCCCGCCATGAGGGGGAAAGCGTCGTCTTTACACGCGACCGGCTGCAGGCGGCCGGCATACGGATCCGCGAGGTGAGCGTAGGGTCCACGGCAACGGTGCGCGTGTCGGGACGCGTGCCGGGCGTCACAGAGATCCGTCCAGGCACGTACATCTTCAACGATTACATGCAGACGACGGCAGGCGCCTGCAGCGAGGACGATTGTGCGCTCACCGTGCTCAGTACGGTCGTCAGCCGCCCCTCCCCCGACCGGGCCATCCTGGATGCGGGAAGCAAGTGCCTCTCCAGCGATTTTCATCACATGACGGAGCGGATGTCCGGCTATGGATACATTAAAGGAAGTCGCGGCACGCTTGTGTCCCGTCTGAGTGAGGAGCATGGCGTAGTGCAGCTCACAAATGGCGATCCCCCATTGACAATCGGCGAGCGCGTGGAGATCATTCCGAACCACGCCTGCGCTGCGCTGAACCTTTGGGATGTGTTGCATGGAGTGCGCAACGGCGAGGTGGAATCCGTCTGGCCGGTCCTGGCACGAGGGAAAGTCCGTTGAGCACACGCGTCTACCGCGCCGGGATCGTCGGGTGCGGCCGCAAGGCTGCGACGCTGGATGACGAAGAGCGCTGCCGGACCAACTACAGCATCCCGCCCGACTCACATGCCGCCGCCTACAAAGAGATCAAGAATGTCACACTCGTCGCGGCCGCCGATCCCAATGCATCAAAGCGCGATCTGATGCGCGCACGGTGGGGAGTTCCCGCCGTGTACGAAGATTACGGAGAGATGCTGGCCCGAGAAGACCTCGACCTGGTCAGCGTCACCACACGCGCGCCGCTGCACGCCGCAGTGACCATCGCCTCTGCAAAGGCAGGCGTGCGTGGCATCTTGTGCGAGAAGGCGATGGCCACCAGCCTCCAAGAGGCCGATGCCATGATTGAAGCGTGCGAGCGGGCGGGAACGAAACTGCTGATCAACCATACCCGCCGGTGGCACCCCACGTACACGCGCGCAACAGAAACCATGCGCGCCGGCGCCCTTGGACCCCTCCGCTGCATCATAGGAGTCTGCCCGGGCCCGCTGATCCACAACGGGACACACCTCTTCGACATCATGCGGTTCTTCGGTGGAGACGTCGAGTCGGTCCGCGGAGAGGTGCGCACGGGCGAGACTGAGGATGCGCCGGGCCGGGCCATGCTGGCCTTTCAGAACGGCGCCGCAGGGTTTGTCGATCTCGACAGCAGCCTGGGTTTGGCGCTCGATCTGCAGTGTACCGCGGGCCGCCTTTTCATCGACCCAGCAGAAGACGGCTTTGCGATCTGGGAATACCGCGATCCGCCGCGCTCGTCCGACAGCCGGGCCTGGTATCAGGGCTCCCCTTGCAAACAGCGAGCCACCCGGCACGTCGAGAGCGGAGGGGGCATGGGAACCCTCGTCGCGGCAATTGAAGAGCTCATCGCTTGTGTCGAAGAAGATCACGAGGGTCGCTCCAGCGGTCAGGACGGGCGGGCGGCGCTGGAACTGGCCCTGGCCGTCTACCATTCACACGCGCACGCTGGGAAGCGGATAACGTTACCGATGAATGATCGAACGCTGACCGTGCCCTCGCGCTAAAGCAAATAGGTATGGGAACAACCCTGCTGCGCAACTGCAAAGCAATGCACCTGGAGGGTGTTTCCTCAGGTTCGTCGATCGATGTTGGAATCGGAGCTGACGGGACGGTAGTGCTGCCAACCGCAAAGGATAGTCCGCGTTTCGACAAGGACATCGACTGCCATGGCGCCTGGCTGTCGCCGGCGTGGATTGATCTTCACGTCCACTGCTACTACGGGGGCACCTGGCTGTCCGTGCGGCCCGAGCACGTCGGACCGATGACCGGTGTCGGCCTCGCGGTGGACTGCGGCAGCGCGGGCGAGGCAAACTTCACCGGGTTGCGTGAGTTCATCATCGACCCCGCTCCCTTTCCGATTCTGGCGTATCTGAATGTCAGCTCCATTGGTCTCGTAGCCGTCAACCGCATCAGCGAACTGATCAGTGACGCCGTGTTGAATCCGGCACGGGCGGCGGAGTGTGTCGAGACAAACCGTGATGTGATTCGCGGCATCAAGGTTCGGGCGAGCGATCAGGTCGTGAAGCAATGGGGAATTGCGCCGGTGCGGGCGGCTAGGCAGCTGGCCCGCGCGGTCGGCCTGCCGCTCGTGGTGCACATCGGTGAGGCGCCGCCCACGCTCGATGAAGTCCTTGACCTCGTGGAGCCCGGGGATATGATCACCCACTGCTTCACCGGCCGGATTACGACGTCGATCGCGCGCCATGAACCCTACTTCCGCCGTATGCAGGCGTTAGAAGCGGAGGGCCTCCTGCTTGACATCGGCCATGGGCAGGGCAGTTTCAATTACGCGACCGCACGCCACTCGGTTGAGCGGGGCCTCTTGCCGACCAGCATCAGCACTGACCTCCACATCGGCTGCATCTGGGGCCCCGTCTGGGACCTCGCGACGGTGATGTCAAAGCTGCTCACAGTGGGGATGTCGGTCGAAGACGTCGTGGCGCGGGTGACCGCGAAACCGGCAGGGTTCCTCCATCTGCCGGGATGGGGGCGGGCGACAGCGGGCACGCCGGCCCGCTTCACTGTGTTCGAGCTGAGCGATGCGCAGGAACGACTCCCTGATTCGGACGGCAACGTCGAGGTGGTCCGCCGCTTCTTCGAGCCGCGCTACACTGTGCTTGGCTCCGAGGTCACGCCCGCCGCTCGCAACATCACGCGCGACAGACGCAGCACTTCTATCTAATGCAAACTCCATCACTGGCAGACGTGCTCAGGGCGCGGATACAGATCAGGCCATATCTGCGGCCCACGCCGCTCTATTCCTATGCCGCGCTGCGCCGGCTGGTAGGAACTGAGGTGTGGGTCAAGCACGAGAATCACCAGCCGGTAGGTGCGTTCAAGGTGCGCGGCGGTGTCAACCTGATTTCGCAGTTGAGCGCCGATGAGCAGCGGCGCGGCGTGATCGCTGCTTCCACCGGCAATCACGGCCAGTCCATCGCGTATGCGGCACAGCTCTTTGGCGTACGGGCAATCATCTGTGTCCCGGAGCGGGCCAACCCCGTCAAGGTCGATTCGATGCAGGATCTGGGCGCAGAGATTATCGTTCACGGTCGGGACTACGACGATGCGCGGGAATACTGTGAGCGGCTGGCCGCCGACGAAGGGTACCGGTATATCCATTCCGGCAACGAGCCTCTGCTGATTTCAGGTGTGGCTACTGCAACGCTCGAAATTCTCGAGGAACAGCCGGACGTCGACGTCATCATAGTGCCGATCGGCGGAGGCAGCGGCGCGGCCGGCGCCTGCATCGTTGCCGACGCGATACGGCCACAGATTCAGGTTATCGGCGTACAGTCTGAGGCTGCCCCGGCCGCCTATCGCTCTTGGCAGACCCGGCAGCTGGTCGTGGACCGAATGGGAACCTACGCGGAAGGCCTCGCCACGCGGACGGCGTTCGAGCTCCCACAGCGGATCCTGTGGGAGCACCTCGACGATTTCATCCTGGTGAGCGACGACGAGATCCGTCAGGCTCAGCGGACGATGATCGAAAAGACGCGAAATCTTGTGGAGGCAGCCGGCGCGTCTCCACTCGCCGCCGCCCTCAAAATTACGGAACGGCTGACAGGCAAACGCGTCGCGATGATCTGCAGCGGTGGGAATGTCAGTCCCGAACAACTCCGCGAGCTCTTCAAGTAGAGGCAGGTCGTATGTTCAAGTTCGAGCGGAAGAGATTCGAAGGATCGTATTTCGCTTTGATTTCTTGGAGGCGCGTATAGTTCCCATCGAATGACATCTTCAACAGCGCCTCTCCCTCCTCGGCGAATCCCGGGAAGTTGAGATAGGCGCCCCCCGTCTCGAAGCGGTGCTCCATGTCCCGGAAAACCTCGCGCGCCCAGGCAATGTTCACCTCATCCTGTTGAGGATCGTCCCAGTTTGACTCGATGCCAAGCAGGAACGGCGCGTCGCGGCGCGCAAACGCGGTCGCGGAGGGAGCCACCCTGTTCATGGCCCCTCCCAACGCCCAGATATCGATCGAGCTGATTGGCGACGGGCGGCGCGCGGCATGCTCAGCAAGCGCCTGGACGACCGTGTCCTCGAGACCGCGCAGGTAGATTGACTTCCAGTAGTAGCGTCGGCCGTCGGGGTAGTCGGGATCGAAGAGTTGCTGCGCCACCAGATAAGGCATCGGTCCGCTGAGGTCAACCAGTGGTGTATCGATCTCACGTAGCGGCTGGATCGCACGCTCCCCCTGGTCGAATGGGCCCGAGTAACAGGCGAAAAGGATGAGCGTCGGAACGTTCCGGGCGCCTTCGGGAATCGGCTCTTCCTGCGGCGTGTTCCAGAAGACGGCGAGCGCCATGAGCTCGTCCGGTGCTTGTGCCATGAACTCACGAAAGAACTTCAGGAGCGCTGATGCCTTTTCGACAGGATACATTACGATCGCCATCCACACTTCGGGGCCGACGTTGTGGACACGAAACTGAAAGGAGGTGACGACGCCGAAGTTCCCGCCGCCGCCGCGCAAGGCCCAAAGCAGGTCCGGGTGGTCTTGCTTGTCGACCACGAGTACGCGGCCATCGGCAGCCACCACGTCGGCCGCGATCAGATTGTCGCACGTCAGGCCGTAGTGGCGCGTCAGCAACCCGAGCCCTCCGTGCAACGACAACCCCGCGATGCCGGTCCGTGACATGACGCCCGCCGGGACGGCAAGCCCGAAGGCCTGCGTTTCGTGATCGACTTGGCCGAGTGTGGCACCACCCCCGACACGGGCGGTCTTTCGGAGCGGATCGACACGCACGCTGTTCATTCGCGACAGATCGATCACCATTCCGCCCTCGCTAATCGCAGTCCCCGCGACGTTGTGTCCGCCGCCCCTTACGGAGATCGGAAGAATGCGATCCCGGGCAAAGTTCACGGCCGCGATTACGTCGGCGGTGCCGGTGCACTCGACAATCAGCGCTGGATTCCTGTTTATGATCCCGTTCCATACTTTCCGCCGCTCGTCGTACCCTTCGTCGCCGCGGCGGATGAGGCGGCCGCGCACCCGTGCGCGAAGCTCGTCGATGGCCCTATCGTCGAGAGCTACCTGTCTTGCATTGGTGCCGATGACCTCACGTGCTGCCATGGCTTCCCTCCAGTTGACGCGCGTCGCGCGGGTTGTGCTCCGCAAATCGGGAACATTGCCCGATTACGGGGGCAGTGAAAGCGTTCGGTAGAGCAGGTGTTCCCAGTTGTGCGCTGGAGAGTTTGGCGACGCCACAGGAATGTCCTCCAGCGGATCGGAGGACATTCGTGGCAGTCTCAAATGTGATACTTTTCAGGAAACGGTCTGAGCTTCCATGAGCGCGTAGGCGATCGACGCGTCGAGCGTGAGTGTGCGACCCTTTGCCCAAAGTTCCCCGAAACGTCCTTCTCCGAGCGCAGCCTGCATGTCCGCTACGTGCTGGTCGAAACTGCTGCGGATAAAAGGAGGGAGTGGGACACCGATCGCCTCGCGCAATGCCTCGGCTGCAGAAAAGAGCGTCACCGCCCGCTCGGCATGTCCTTGAGCCGCGGCCACGGCGGCCAAGCCCAACAGCGACGTGACGATCCCTCGCTTCTCGCCCACTTCTACACGCAGCCGCAGGCTCTTCGCAAACCGATCCGCCGCTTGTGGATAGTCCTTCCGGTACCAGGCGACTATCGCAAGATTACTGTGCGCGAACGCGACGCCCCACTTGTCTCCCAGTTCCTGGGCCAGGGCTAGGGTCTCCTCGAGTAGTGCCGTCGCGCGGGCGTAGTCCCCCAACTCGCGTTTCACCAGCCCCAGGTAGTTGAGCGCGACAGCCAGCCGCCACTTGTCACCGACCTGCCGAATGCGGAACACGATCTCTTCTAGAAGAGTGGATGCCCGCTCGAAGTCACCCTGTGCACGGGCCACGACTGCCAGCACGACACGCGCTTCGAATGCGCCCCACCAGTCACCCACCTCCTGACTCAACGCCAAGCTTTCCTTTCCCAACTCTGCCGCCCGATCGTATTTCTCCAAACGGCAGGCATCCATTCCCAGGATGTTGAGACAGGAGACCGTGCCGCGTGTGTCTCCTAATCTCTGGCTCAGGTCGAGGCTCTCCTCGCTCAACGCAACGGCACGGGCGTAATCGCCCTGAAATGAAGCCAGATACGCGACGGCGATGATGACCTTTAACCGGCCGGGAGTCGACATTCCGGCGGTCTGGGCGAGGGCTCCATCCAGCCATGTGCGTCCCTCGCTCCAGTATCCGCGCATGTCCCAGAACCTCCACAGGGCGCCGGCCAGTCTGAGCCAGTACTCAGCGTCGCCCTCCACCGCCTTGCACCACTCCAGCGCGACGCGGAGGTTGTCGTGCTCCGTTTCCAACCGATCGAGCCAGCCTTGGGCTTCGGGACCTTGTAGGTGACTCTCAGCCTGCTCCGCCAGCAGCAAGAACCAGTCGCGGTGTCGAGTCCTCGTCCGCTCTTCCTCGCGGGACGCCCGCAGCCGCTCTCGGCCATACAACCGAACCGTTTCGAGAAGCCGGTAGCGGGTAGCGCCTCCGGAGACCTCTTCCACCAGAGTCAGCGATCGGTCCACTAAGCCAGCCAGCAGGTCCAGGACTTGGCTGCTCTCGACTTCCCCGCCCGCGCAGATCGCCTCCGCCGCCTCCAACGTCCACCCGCCTGCGAACACCGAGAGCCGCCGCAGAAGTATGCGCTCCGGCTCGGCCAGCAGGTCATAGCTCCAGTCCATAGCCGCCTTCAGCGTCTGATGGCGCGGGGCAGCCGTCCGTCCGCCTGCGCTGAGCAGCCGGAACCTGTCCTCCAGTCGCTCAGATATCTGCTGGACCGACATCACCTTTGCCCTGGCCGCGGCCAGCTCGATGGCCAGCGGTATGCCGTCCAGTTGGTGGACTACCTGCGCGACGGCGGCCGCGTTGTCGGTCGTCACAGCAAATCCCGGCCTGCTGAGCCTCGCGCGCTCGACAAAGAGGCGCACCGATTCAAACTGACTCAGCTGCTCAGCAGATGGTGCGGGCCGTGGGTCGGGAAGCGCAAGGGGAGGGACGCTGTACGCGACCTCCCCAGGGACACCGAGCGTGGTCTGGCTGGTGACCAGAATCCGGATGTCCGGGGAAGCCCGCAGCAAGTGGTCGGTCAGTCGCGCGCATTCCGCGACCACGTGCTCGCAATTGTCCATGACCAGGAGCATGTGTTTGCGCTGCAGGAAGTCTGTGAGGATGGGAAGGATCGCACGCTCCGAATGCTCGCGAAGGCCCAGCGACGCCGCGATTGTCTGAGGCACAAGCGCCGGATCGGCGAGCCCAGCAAACTCCGCCAGCCAGACACCGTCGCCGAATTCATCGACCATGTCCGCGGCCACCTGGAGCGCGAGGCGTGTCTTGCCGGCCCCGCCAGCGCCGGTCAAGGTGAGCAGCCGAGCCGTGGGGAGCAGAGCCTTCACTTCCGAAATCTCACGCTCCCGTCCGATGAAACTGGTCAATTGTGCCGGGAGGTTGTTGGGGAAAGTGTCCAGTGATCTGAGCGGCGGGAAATCAGTGGCGAGTCCTGGGGCAACGAGCTGGTAGATTTGCTCGGGCCTGGCGAGGTCTCTCAGCCGGTGCTGACCAAGCTCTCGCAACATGGTACCCGCGGGCAACGCATCCTGAACGAGTTCGTAGGTCACGCGGAACAGGAGGACCTGTCCGCCGTGACCGGCCGAAAGCAGACGGGCGGCTCGGTTCAGCGCGGGGCCAAAGTAATCCCCGTTGCGCGGCTCGGCGACACCGGTGTGCAAAGCCATCCGCACTCGCAGACCATCGGGCAAGGCCCAGCGCTCTCTGGCCAGCGCCCGTTGCGCATCCAACGCAGCGGTCAGAGCGTCCGAAGCCGTCGGGAACGCTGCATGAAAAGCATCCCCGACCGTCTTGAAGACGTGGCCGTGGTGCCGGGCGATTGTCTCGTGCAACAGATCGTCGTGACGGCCAAGGGCAGCCCGCATTGCCTCAGTGTGCTCTTCCCACAACTTCGTGCTGCCCTCGATATCCGTGAAAAGGAAAGTCACCGTCCCCGTCGGTAACCCGGCCACGGGCGGCCTCCTCGCCCGATCGTCATCATCAGGCATCGGGGGCGACTTTCGATGGAGCCAGCCTGCGTTTCCTCTGTGCAATCCACGTTGGATTCTCAACGGGGCTCGATCGATCATGCTCTTTGGTAGCCTGATGGGTAGCAATCAGCACGTTGAGGGTTGGCATCGGGCGGAGCGTCAGGTACGTTAGTTCAGGCCGATAGGAATTTCTTGTCGAAATTTGGAATGCGTATTACCTCTCGGTAAGGAGACGCCTTAATGCGTTTAAAAGGCAAGGTCGCATTGATCACAGGCGCGGCCGGCGGGATGGGCCTCACCGCCGCTAAGCTGTTTGCCGCTGAAGGGGCAAAGGTCGTGATTGCCGATGTCAGCGAGCGTGGCGTTGAACGGGCCCTTCAGGAGATCAGGTCTGCGGGCGGTGACGCGGCGTTCTCTCGCGCCGACGTGTCCAAGGCGGCCGAGGTGGAAGCGATGGTGCGCTTCGCAGTGGAGAGATTCGGCGGCCTGCACGTGCTGTACAACAACGCCGGGATCTTTCATGCGGACGACGGGGGGACGGTCGAGACGACCGAGGCAATCTGGGACCGCGTGATTGATATCAACCTCAAGGGCGTGTGGTTGGGGTGCAAGTATGGTATCCCCGCCCTCATACAATCCGGCGGCGGCTCCATCATCAACGTGGCGTCCTTCGTCGCTCTAATGGGTGCGGCAACGCCGCAGATTGCTTACACCGCCAGCAAAGGCGGCGTGCTGTCAATGACCAGAGAGATCGCGATCGAATATGCCCGACGGGGCATTCGAGCCAACGCCCTGTGCCCCGGCCCGATCGAAACGCCACTGCTGGCAGACCTCCTCAGCGACCCGCAGCGGCGGGCCCGCCGGCTGGTGCACATCCCAATCGGCCGCTTCGGTCAGGCAGAGGAGATCGCGCGGGCGGCCCTGTGGTTGGCGTCCGACGAATCATCGCTCATGACTGGGAGCGCGCTTGTGGTGGATGGTGGGATCACCGCCGCGTACGTGACCCCGGAGTAGCGGAGGGAGGCCTCGTTTGATGGCAGTGACACAGCAGGCCTATCAGCTGGTGCTCGATGGGCGTGAAACTGCCGCCCTCTCCGGGCGCACGGCTTCCGTGACCAACCCGGCCACGGGTGAGGCTGTGGCCATTGTTCCCATCGCGGGCGAGGACGATGCGGATCGGGCCGTCCTAGCGGCTCATCGTGCCTTCGAGGAAGGGCACTGGCCGCGCATGGCGGCGAGCGAGCGCGGACGTGTGCTGATTCGCATCGCCGGTTTCCTGCGAGAGCGGGTCGAATCCCTGGCGCGCCTGGAAGTGCTGAATTCCGGTAAGCCCATCAGAGACGCCCGTGCGGAGGTACTCGCGGCAGCCGAATGCTTTGAATATTACGCTGGTGCAGCCACCAAGTGGTTCGGCGAGACCATCCCCGTCACCGACCGCGGCCTGGACTTCACGCTACGGGAACCGATCGGGGTCGTGGGACTCATCGTGCCGTGGAACTTCCCGTTGATGATCGCCTCCTGGAAGGTCGCACCCGCGCTGGCTGTGGGCAACACCGCCGTGCTCAAACCCGCCAGCGCAACGCCGCTCACCGCTCTGGCCCTGGGCGCGATCGCGCTTGAAGCGGGAGTGCCAGCAGGGGTCCTCAACGTGATCACTGGTCCAGGTGCAACGACCGGCATGGCATTGGTGCGTCATCCGCGCGTCGGCAAGATCGCGTTCACGGGCGAAACCAAGACCGGCATCGAGATCATGAAAGCCGCGGCCGACACGATGACCCGCGTCTCTCTCGAGTTGGGCGGGAAATCACCCAACGTGATCTTTGCCGACGCCGACCTGGAGCGGGCGATCCCCGGCGCTGTATCCGCGGTCTTTTCGAATGCCGGCCAGGATTGTTGTGCGCGCAGCCGGGTCTTCATTGAGCGGTCGCTCTACGAGCAGGCTCTCACGGCACTTGTAGGAGAGACGAAAGGGCTGCGCACCGGCGACCCGCTGCAAGAGGAAACGCAGATCGGATCGTTGATCTCCCACAATCATCGCGAACGGGTTCGTGGGTACATCGAACTCGGTACACGAGAAGGGGTGGAAGTACTGTGCGGCGGACGGCCGCCTGACGACCCGGCGCTGGCGCACGGGGCATTTCTGTTGCCGGCGGTGCTGGGAGGTGCTCGAAACTCGATGCGGGTGGCGCAAGAAGAGATTTTCGGCCCCGTGGCCTGCGCCATCCCCTTTACTGGCGAACCCGAAGTCGTGAGCATGATGAACGACTCACCCTACGGGCTGTCCGCCTCGATCTGGACGCGCGACATCGGCCGGGCCTTACGGATTGCACGCGCGATCAGGTCTGGTGTGGTCAGCGTCAACAGCAACCACAGCGTGCATCAGGAAGCCCCGTTCGGCGGGATGAAGATGAGCGGATTCGGACGCGAAATGGGCATGCATGCGCTGGAGCTGTACACGGAAGTAAAAAACGTCTTCATCGCCGAGTGACAGGCGCGTCGGCCGCGGCAGCCGGACGAGGCAAGCCGGCTGATCGGGTCCTCAACGGGGTCAAGGCAAGGAGCCCCGCCAGCGGGCCCAATGCGAGTAGGGCGAACGCCCACCCCCACTGCGCGGTGGGGCTCAGGCCCGCCGCCTTCGTCAGATCCAGCACGATGCCGACGGCAAGAGGCGCCAACGCTGTCGCTGTCCAGCCGGTGAGCATCTGCAGACTGAACGCACCGCCGAGTGAGTGTCGCGGCACAATCTCCATGAGTTTAGCCGAATAGGAGGGTGAGTCCGCCAACGAGGTGATCCCGTACAGCAGCGCGATGCCGATAAGAAGGGCGAGCGGCCCCCCAAACAACCATCCAAAGACGAGAGAACAAAGCAGGCTGACGCCGAGCATCAACGTCGCAGTCTCTGCCCGGCCGAACCGATCGGAGAGCCGCCCTCCAGCGACGGCCCCCACTGCGCCGCCCAGACCGATCGCTGCAGCCGCCAGCATCCCGCCCAAGGCGAGCGCATCCCCGCGGACACTCCCGCGCGCCAGCAACATCGCGACCATGAACGGCGTCAACCATCCCCACATCCCGAACAGCTCCCAGTTGTGGCCGGTGTAGGCGAGGATCACCCGCCGCGCGGGGCGATTCCCAAGAACATCACCGATGTAACGCGATGGGCCCAATGACTTGAGCATCGCGGGGAGGGGGACGCTCGGAACTCTCCAAGCCATCACCAGCGCGCCGAGGAGTTCAATTGCGCCCACGCCGGCCATGGTGACGCGCCAGCCGATACGCGGGGCCAGCAGCCCCACGTAATACAACGGCACTGCGTAGGCGAGCACGATCACGGCGATGTAGATCCCCGTCGCTGTTCCCCGGCGGTCAAGCGGGACCGTCTCCGCAATCTGCTTGAGCGCGGGCAGGTACAGACCGCCGAACACGATCCCGACAAGCAGACGCAGGGCTAATCCGGAAACAACATCGTGCGCGCCGAGGGCGAAGAGGAGGTCACCCACACCGACCAGCGCCCCCGACCATACCATGATCGGTTTGCTGCGTATCCGATCCAGCAGGAATCCGACGGCGACGTAGGCCGCCAGCGTTCCTAACTGAAAGACACCCAAGATCAGGCCGGCCTGACTGCTGTTGAGCGACCATTCCGATGAGAGAACGGGGATGAGGACCGAGAACGTCAGGCTGGTCTGATGCGCGAGGAACTGACCCAGACAGAGCGCAGCAAACCCGGAAGCCCAACCTCCGTCACGCACCGAGGAGCGCCTGCGCCAGCCAGGCCGGGACGCGACGATCGTCGAGCGCATGACCGTACCGTTCGAAATGCGTCGTCGCAGAGCCGAGAAAATCAAACTCGGTGCGCAACACGTTCACCCCGACCATGTACCACATTGCTTCACGGAGCTCGGCGACAATCTTCAAGAGCTTGAGCCGGGCAAACCCACCGTCTGTGACCTCTCCGAAATAACTGCGCAGCAATCCCTCGTCCTGGGTGTCGGAGAGGTTGTGGTGAACGGCGAAGTTCGCCAGATCGAAGTAGACGTCGCCCATCCCGGCGTACTCCCAGTCCACGATGCGGATGCGCGTGCCGTCATCGATCAGATTGGGCTCCCAAAGGTCATTGTGGCACGGACGGATCACGGCTCCACCGCGCAGCGCCGCCTCGATCTCGCGGAGTCGCTGATGCATCCTGTCGACATCCGGGGGCAGCGGCGCGCGATACTGACGTGCGATGCGCAGGTACTCCTCGAGAGCGCGGAACGGTGAGAAAGATCCCTCAAAGGCAGGTCCGCTATGATACCGGTGCATGGACTCGACGACCCGCGCCATCATCTCAGGCCTGGCCATCTCGTCCGCGGAGGGGCAGCGGCCGGAGATGAATCGCGTGACCAGAACTTCCACGTCCGGCAGGAACGTGATGACTTCAGGGGCCACGCCGGTCTGGCTCGCCGCCACCGTGCACCGATACTCCCGCTGACGGTCAACGCCAAACAGCGCGGTGTCCTCGGCGGCGATCCGCACGACGAACGATTCCCCATCCACATCGACGCGATAGTTGAAGTTGGAAATCCCGCCTGGCAACAATGCGACGGCGAGTGCAGAGGCCTCTGCCAAGAGGGGAATGCGGGCGATGGCCTCTTCGATGCTGATGGGCATGACGCCGGCCGCGGGTGCCGTCAAGAGACGTCCAGCCGGCGCTTGGGAATCTCCTTCTTCGGGTCGATGAACGGCAGCGTCACGACCGTCGCAGCGTAGCGCGTCTCTCCTGGGAGACGCTGCACATCTATACGCTCCCCCGCCGCGGCGTTCTCGATCTTGACCATGGCCAGCCCGATGTTTTTCTTGAGCGTAGGCGAGAAAACGAACGCCGACGCGCGGCCCACCCGTGTCCCGTCTTTGTAGACCGACCAGGGCCCTTCGAATTCGTGCGGGGCCGGCGCGGCATCGACCTCGAATCCCACTAGTCTGCGTTTGAGACCTTCCCGCCGGACGCGCTCAAGCGCCTCTTTCCCGATGAACCGCCCTTTCGGCTCGATCTGCCACTCCAAACCCAGTTCATAGAGGTTGGTTGTGAGGTCCATATCGGCCTGATTGTTGAGAATGGCTGCTTCAACTCTACGCGCGTGATTGGGGCCGGACGGGATGAGGCCGAACGGCTTGCCGCGCTCCATGATGAGCGTGACCATCTCCTCCGCGCGGCTGTTGTCCAGGAGGAACACCTCGTAGCCCACTTCTCCCGTCCAGCCGGTGCGCGTGATGATCACCGGGATCTTGCCGGGTAACTGGGCTTCCATCCACCAATAGTAGCGGAGCCTCCTGATAGGGTCGCCCACGATGGCCTGCAGCACATCAGGAGACTTTGGCCCCTGGACCTGGACAGGGTAGACATCGGACAACCGCGCACTGGCGCGGAGACCCATGCCGGCGGCCACCCCTTTGGCCCATAAGTGGACGTCGCTGTCAGAAGGACAGAGCCAGAAGCGGTTCTCGCCCAGCCGCAGCACGACCGGATCATTCACCACACACCCGTTCTCATCAGTGATGAGTGTGTACTTGCATTGACCGATCGCGCACTTGCGCATGTCGCGGGGCGTCAGCAGATCCATGAGGACAAACCCATCAGGTCCGTCGATCTCCACCGGCCGTTCCACTCCGACGTCCCACAGCGTCGCCGCATTGCGGATGGCCCAGTATTCCTGTTCTTTGGTCTGCCCCTCGAAATCAACCGCATGCAGCAGATGGTTGTACCAGAGGAACGACGTGGCCCCTAAGCTTCTGAAGCTCGAAAACAGCGGCGATTTCTGATAGCGCATCGAGTGCACAAGGCGATATTCGTACAGGTCGCGACCAGCCATCGATTTAGTCCCTCCTCGGTGGAGAATATTTTTGCTCCTGCCCTTATCGTGACCTGCATGCAGCCAGAGGATTGACGACCGACCTGGCGCGAATCAGATTCAGACACAATGCGTGACGAAGCACAGGCGGTCATCATCGGCGGCGGCGTGGCCGGGTGCAGCATCGCGTACCACCTGACGCAGATGGGATGGCGCGACATCGTCCTGGTAGAGCGGGGCACCCTCACGGGCGGGTCGACCCACCGCGCCGCCGGACTCATCGGCCAGCTGCGCGGCACCTACAACCTGACGCGGATGATCATGAACAGCGTCGAGCTGTATGGTCGCCTGCTGCAGGAAACCGGGATCGATCCCGACTGGCGACAGGTAGGGAGTCTGCGTCTGGCCTCGAGCACGCTGCGCATGGAAGAGATCCGCCGCCTGGTCTCTCAGGCGAAGGCGTTCGGTCTGGACGTTGAACTCCTCACACCCCGCGAGGCCCTCGAGCTGTGCCCCATCATCGGCGACCGCGACCTCGTGGGCGCGGCGTACATCCCCACCGACGGCCGCATCGACCCCAGCGGGCTCGCGTACGCGCTCGCCCACGGCGCGCGCGCCCGCGGCTGTGAGATCCACACGCAGACCGCGGTCACCGGCATCGACGTACGCAAAGACCGCGTACATGCTGTGACGACATCGCGGGGTGTGATTCGCACGCCGATCGTCGTGTGCGCTTCGGGCGTGTGGTCCTGGCACGTTGGCCGGATGATCGGGGTCGCCGTCCCGATCGTTCCCATCGAGCACCACTACATGATGACGGTGCCTTTCGGCGTGCCGCGCGATCTGCCGACCTTCCGCGATCCGGACCTGCGCTTCTACGGCCGCGAGGAGGTCGGCGGCCTGCTGGTGGGCGGATACGAGGGAAACCCCGTCCGCTGCGGGCCGGAGCCCATCCCGGCCGACCTGGACCCCGTCAAGATGGTGCCGAACTGGGACCGCTTCGAGACCCTGGCGCGCAACGCGGCCGTCCGCATCACCGCGCTCAATGACGTCGGCATCCGCAAGTTGATGATCGGGCCCGAGACCTTCACCCCCGATGGAGATTTCCTGCTGGGCGAGTCCGCTGAGGTGCGCGGGTTCTTCGCGGCCGGGGGCACGCCGGGGATCGCGGCCGGCGGCGGCGTGGGCAAGGCGATGGCGGAGTGGATCATCGAAGGACGACCCAGCGTAGACCTGTGGAGGGCAGATATCCGGCGCTTCGGGCCGCACTACGCCGACCGTTCCTACGCCGCCATTAGAGCCGTCGAGGTGTACGCCCGGAACTACACGGTGCACCTACCTTTAGAGGAGTTCGAGTCGGTCCGTCCTCTGCGGACCAGTCCACCCTACGATCGCCTCGTCGCGATGGGGGCGGTATTCGGGGAGAAGGCGGGATGGGAGCGGCCGAACTGGTTTAAGGTCAACGAGGACGGCGAATCACACGGCCCGGTGCCCGTGGGGTGGATCCCCACGGGGTGGATCCGTCATAACTGGTCGCCGGCCATCGCCAGAGAGCACAACGCGACGCGTGAGAGCGCGGGACTCTTCGACTTCTCCTCCTTCAGCAAGTTCGACGTACAGGGACCGGGGGCACTGCGCGCATTGCAGTGGCTCACCGATAACGATCTGGACAAACCGCCCGGTGCGGTCACGTACACCCAGATGCTCAACACGCGCGGCGGCATCGAATGCGACCTCACCATCACGCGCCTTGAGCCAGACCGTTTCTTTATCGTGACCGGGAGCGCATTTGGGGTACACGACTTGGCCTGGATCCGAACTCACCTGCCTGAGGATGGTTCGATAACGACGCGGGACGTCACGACTGAACTTGCCTGCATCGGCCTGTGGGGCCCGCGGGCGCGGGAGATACTGCAAGCGGTCTGCGACGACGACCTCGCCAACTCCGCATTTCCTTACATGACCTACCGCACCCTGGACGTGACCGGGACCAAGTTGCGCGCGCTGCGCGTCACTTACGTCGGAGAATTAGGATGGGAACTCTACATGCCGATCGCAAACGGGCTCGCGGTGTGGGACGTTTTGTGGGAAGCGGGACAGCCCCTGGGGCTGCGGCCTGTGGGCTATCGGGCGGTCGACTCGCTCAGACTTGAAAAAGGCTACCGCTATTGGAGCGCGGATGTCACACCCGACTATACCCCGTACGAAGCAGGACAGGGCTTCTGCGTCAAATTGGATCGGAAGGATTTTCAGGGAAAGCAGGCCTTGCTCGCGCAGCGCGAAAAGGGCCTGACGCGGAAGCTGTGCTGTCTCGTCCTCACCGATCGCACCGTCCATCCTTTGGGCAACGAGCCGGTGATCTCTGATGGGCGTGTGGTCTCTCGCACCACCAGCGGCGGGATCGGCTACACGGTCGGGGAGAGCATCGCGTACACGTACCTCCCCCTCGCCCTGGCAGAGCTGTCTACCGATCTCGCCGTCGAGATCGACGGCCGATCTGTCTCCGCGCGCGTGGAACGCGAACCGAGGTTTGACCCGACGAACAGCCGCATCAAGGCCTGAGTGAGAGCGTGACAAGAGTCTTCTTCGCTACGGATATCCACGGCTCCGAGGTTTGCTGGAGAAAATTCCTGAACGCCCCGAAATTCTACGGCGTCGATGTGCTCGTCCTGGGCGGAGATATGACGGGCAAGGCTCTCATCCCGATCGTCCGAGATGGGAACCGGCACGAGGTCGTTCTCCAGGAGCACCACTACATGCTGGGCTCGGAGGACGAGGTCGTGCAGATGGAACGCCGCATTGCCGGACACGGATATTATTCCGTCCGCATGAACCGGGACGAGATGGCAGCACTCCAGGCCAATCCTGAAATGGTAGCCCGTCTCTTCCAGGAACGCATGCATGCCACGCTGGAGCACTGGATGGTCCTGGCGGAGGAGAAGTTCTCAAGCAAGCCCGTTCGGTGTTACGTCTGCCCGGGAAACGACGATCGCCCGGAGACTGATGAGGTCATCGCGCAGTCAAAAGTCGTCGAGCCAGCCGAGGGGCGCATCGTCGACATCGATGGGATAGAGATGATCTCCACCGGATGGTCCAACCCCACGCCCTGGGAGACCTATCGCGAGTGCAGTGAAAACGAGCTCGGGACTCGCATCGAGCGCATGACCGGCGAGTTGCAGGATCCCGCACGCGCCATCTTCAACCTGCACTGTCCGCCCCATGGATCCAAGCTGGACGAAGCTCCCGCACTCGACAAAGAGTTGCGACCCCTCCACGGCGGCCAGCTCCTGCACCCTGTGGGATCGACGGCCGTGCGCGACGCGATCATGCGCCACCAGCCGCAACTGTCCCTGCACGGGCACATTCACGAAGGCCGGGGCGTGGCCCGGCTCGGCAGGACGCTCGCCATCAACCCTGGTAGCTCCTATGAAACGGGCATTCTGCAGGGAGCCGTTATCGAGATCGACGCCCGGCGGGGAGTGCGCACGTATGCGCTCGTGTCGGGCTGAGTTGAAGGGAGGAAAGAGCGATGGCTGAAGCCACAGGCTATTTTGTCCGCAGAGCCACGGGCTTGATGCGCTCCTGGTCGACCTTCGACGCATTCATCTACGCATTCTTCTCCGTGAACTTCGTCACCTTAGGCATGTACATCATGTCGTTCGCGCCGTTTGTGCCCCAGGGGCACCTGCTGCCCGCCGCGATCATCACCGGTGTCTTCGTGACGTTCCTGGTGGTGGTATACGCTGGACTCATCGCCACGATGCCCCGCGCGGGCGGCGATTACGTCTGGCAAAGCCGCATCCTGGGCGGCGGGATTGCGTTCGTCCTGGCAGTGACAGGGTGGTGGTTCATTCTCTGGCACTGGGTGCCGATCTACGGGAACATCCTTTCCGTCCAGGTCTTCGGCCCCATCCTGGCCACGGTGGGACGGGTGGATCTCGCCACGTGGTTTGGCACGCCGAATGGCATCTTTGTCAGTTCCCTGGTCGTAGTGGCCTTCGTTGCCTACTACATTGCCATCGGCATGGAACGATATGCCAGGATCCAGAAGTTCTGCTTCTGGGGCGGCATCGTGGCCCTTGCTGTCGTCTTTCTGTTGCTGCTGATCGGCAGCCAGGGACAGTTCCAGCAGGCCTTCAATCGCGAGGCAGCGCGTCTCTTCGGCGCCTCCGGAGACGCCTACACGCAGACCATCGAGGCGTCGCGTCAGTATGGATTCACCCCACCGCCGTTCGGCGCGATGCCGTTGGGCCCCAGTATCCTGCTCATTCCCATGGTCGTCTTCTATCTGCTGTGGCCCAACTGGGGCGCCACCTTGCATGGCGAGGTTCGCGGCGCCTCCGATTACCGGCGGTCATTCAACGGAATGTTCTGGGGACTGTGGATCACGGTGGCCCTCTCCGTGGTCTTCTTCCTCCTCGTGGCCAAAACGATGGGGTGGGAATTCTATCAGGCGGCCAACTCCAATTACTGGGCCACGATCTACACCCCGGACAAGGCGCCCAAGATCGCCGTACCGTTGTGGCCCTACCCCGCGATGCTGGCAGGATGGTTGATTGACAGTCGCATCCTCCAAGTGATCTTACTCGCGTTGATGAGCCTGTGGTTCTGGGGATGGTCGGGGACGGTCTTCCTCTCGTCCACCAGAGTCATCTTTGCGGCGGCGTTTGACCGCGTTTTGCCGGAGTGGGCGGCGCGGGTCTCGCCGCGCAGTCATGTGCCCACCGGAGCGCTGCTGCTTATGGTGGTCCCCTCCATCGTGGTCAGCTACCTCTATGCCTACAGAGCCGGATTCGCCGCCTACACGCTGGATGCCACGCTGGTCATCGCCGTCACGTACCTCGGCAGCGTGGTGGCGGCGACGATCCTCCCGTGGCGGAGGCCGAGGCTATACGAGGGTTCACCGGTGGCGCGCTACAAGGTCGCCGGCGTGCCGCTGGTCACGGCGGCGGGCGTCGTCACGATTTTCTTCCTCGCCTTCAACTTGTGGAAATGGATCACCGATGCCACCTACGGCGTGAACAACAGGGATTCGGCGATCTACATGCTCATTCTGTACGCGCTGGCGCTTGCGATCTACGTGATCGCACGTGTGGTCCGCGCTCGCCAGGGGATCGACCTGGCCAGGACCCACGCGGAGATCCCAGTAGAGTAGAGGAACGCGAGACCGGGAGGCCTCGAACCGGGACCCGAAGATCGGCTAAGGAGTGACTCATTACGGGTCCCGTGTCCGAGGCCTCCCGATCTCGCCCCTCTCCTCTTCCTCGGGGAGGTCGTACCAGCGCAGGCGATCGCCGATGCGCGCCCGCAGGCGCCACGCCGATGATTTGGGATGCGCCTCGACTGCCTGCCACAGCGCATGCAGGCGTGAGAGCGCAAGATCGACCGGCAGCGACAGTTGGGTCAGCGCGCTCTGAAGTCGCTCCACGTTAAGCTGCAGGGTCCGGTACAGGCCCCAGTCCCGCGCCAGCAGAGCGGCGATGTAAGTGGCGTTGATCACCTCGCCGTCCCCATCACCGACCGGATGGTCCAGCAGCAGCGCCGCCACATCCGTAAGGTCTTTGATATTCAGTTCCACGATCTGCAACTTCGTGAGGAGAAGGTCAGCCGGCGTGAGGGCGTCTTCAGAAAGGTTCAGACGGGCGCGCAGATCGAGCGTGTGGCACATGCGGAACTGATCGAGGAAGAGATCGACCTCGCGATGGTGCTCTTCATCCAAGAAGTGGAGGCGGTGGAGACCCTGCAGCGTGTTGAAGGGGGTGTCCGGCACATACCCAAGGCGTTCGAAGAACGCGTGCACCATCGCGCGCGTGGATGAGAGCGTAACGAAGTCCAGATCCCGATAAGGTCGGCGCAGCGGGGCTTCGCGGGCGGTGGGCGAGTGGAAGTAGATACCCAACCCACCGACGAGCTTGAGCGCGATGCTATCTCGCTGCGCGGCAGTCGTGAGGCGTCTCGCCTCCTCAATGATGTCGACGTGGGGGGAGTTATGACCCATTTGGGTCATCGATTTCTTCCTTGGAAAGCCGCTACCTTGAGTGAGGACCGAGCCACGGGTGACAGTCACCCGGTCCGGAGGGCAGCTTTGCTGTTGCATGCAAGAGGGATCGCCTCCGGCCTATATGAAATGTTGAAGCCCTGATGATCGAGATTCCAACCCTCGCGCCGAACGAGACGCTGCTGTTCACGCTGCGCCACGGGCTGACAGAACTGAACCGGGACAAGCGGGTCAGCGGGCAAACCCTTGACGTGCCCCTGCTGCCGGAGGGGGTCCGTCAGGCTGAGGATGCACGCGATCGCTTCGCCGGCACGCCAATTGATCTCGTGATCTCCTCACCACTGGTCCGGGCCATCCGGACGGCAGAGATCGTCACCGGATTCCCTCGAGACGCCATTGAGATCGACCCGCTCTGCAATGAGCGCTCTTTCGGCAAGATGGAAGGGCTCAGGCGCGCGGATGTGGAGACGCGCTTCCCGGAGGTGCGGTACTTGCAGATTGGGCACATCGGTTACTCGTTGAACCCGCCTGGAGGCGAGCTGTTTCCCGCCCTACACGACCGGGCGCGCCGGTTCCTACGGGGAGTATTGCAGCGACATCGCCGCCGGCGGATCCTCATCTCATCCCACCAAACTTTCCTCCAGCAGCTCCACGGCGTTCTGCGAGGACTCGCATCCTCCGAGGCGCTGCAGTACGACATCCTGAACCTGGAATTGAACGTGTTCCATCTCGGTCCGCATGACGATCTTCTGAGTCATCGCCGCGAGCTGCTCGTCCCTTCGTCCGCCAAATTCCCATCCTTTTAATGGGAGCAATCCAGCAGACCTACGAAGTCCTGGCGGAACGCTACGCGGGGCTCTTTCGCGAGACCGTACGCCCGATCCGTCGTGTGGGCCGGGAAGCGGAGTTTCCCCTCGTGTACGCGGACGGACGGGCGGGAGAAGTGGCGCGGATGTGGGAGCCGTTGATGACCGGGGGCGAGTTTGTACCTCAATACGATGACCCAAAGACACACTCAGTAATTGAAGCGCTCACCAGCGCTCACGGGAGGATTGAAGTCGAAGTGGGACGCGCCACCATAGAGCTTGTCCTCGGGCCATATGAAGATCTCTGGCAACTGGAGGAAGGCTCCAGGCGCCTCGTACGGCAAGTGGCGCAAATTGCCGATCAGCTTGGGATGCGTCTACTCGGATTTGGGATTCAGCCTCGGAGCCGCGCGTCGTCCGCGTTGATGACGCCCAAGCGGCGGTATGCGTATCTCGCCCGGGCGGCCGGTCCGGCCTGGTGGCGCTTCACCACGACGGCGGCCGACCAGATTCATGTGGACATCACACGGACAGAGATCACCGACGTCGTCAATATGCTGAACTTGCTGTCGGCCCCGCTGATTGCGCTCACGGCCAACTCATCTGTGTATGCAGGGCGGGCCGGCCGGTACCTTTCGGGACGCGAGGGACTGCTGGGCGCGTTGGGTGAGCACCGCGCGGGGATGACACCCGGACCGTTCAATTCGGTCGAGGAGTTCGTCCGGTACATCTGCCGGTATCGATGTTACGTCCTGCGGCGCGATGGAGATTTCCGCCATTACAACCGGCCGTTTGAAGAGTACCTTCGGGGGCACGGTCCCGACATTGAAGCGTATCTGTGGCACGAGCACTACACGTGGAACTCGGCCCGCCCGCGGGCCCACAATTCGACGATTGAAATCCGTCCCGCCTGCCAGCAGCCGCACGAAGATCCGCTCGTCGTCGCCGCGCTGGCCCTGGGATGGGTAGAGGCCCTGGCAAAGGTCCGGGCCTTCGTTCAGGACGCCCTCGCTCACCCTTGGACCTCGATGCAGCGCTACCGGCGTGAGACGATTGTTCATGGGCTGCGGAGCAGAGAGCCGGTGGAGCGGTTCGTGGAAGGCACCTTGCGGATCGCGGAGGCCGGACTCCGAGGGCGGGGGCGCGGCGAGGAGCAGTTCCTCCGGCCGCTTTGGAGCCGCTTGGAGCAGCGCAAGACCCCGGGGGATCGTGCCCGCGACCTGGTTCGGTCGCAGGGAGTCGCGGCACTGGTCGACGCTGCTTGCTATCATTTGTAGCGCATTAATGGCGGCGGGATGGGGACCTTGGACCGGGGACCCGGAGATCGGCTAAGGAGTGACTTAGTTACGGGTCCCCTTGCCCAAGGTCCCCATCCCGCCTCTTCACCGCAACATGTTAGGATGTGGGTGCTTTGGACCGCATTCGCCTAGGTATCATCAACGGCTACCCGCGGGAAAACCAGGAAGTCCTCACCCGTGTCGGAATGTGCAGCGCCCACGGGTTGTTCGAGCGGGCACTGCATCAGATCCGGCCGGAGCTGCGCTTTGAGTTCGAGATCCTCTGGCCGGCCGACCCGCGCAGCCCGCTTCCCGACAGAAGACACATCGCAGAGTTCGATGGCTACTTGTGGACCGGATCCAACCTGACGGTCTTCGAGGACGATCCGCGAGTCAGCCGGCAGATCGAGTTTGCCCGCCTTATCTTCGAGGTGGGCCGCCCGCAATGGGGCAGCTGTTGGGGAATTCAGATCGCCGCTGTGGCTGCCGGCGGAGAGGTCCGGCGTAACCCACACGGCCGCGAGATGGGATTCGCTCGAAAAATCGTACTCACTCCTGAAGGCCGCACCCATCCAATGTACGAGGGCAAACCCCAGGTCTTCGATGGCTTCATTTCCCACCTGGACGAGGTGATCCGCCTTCCGGAGGGCACCGCCAACCTAGCTACCAACGACCACTCGGCGGTCCAAGCGATGGAAGTGCGGCACGGCAGCGGCACGTTCTGGGCCACGCAGTATCATCCCGAATACACCCTGTACGAGATGGCGCGTCTGATCACAGCCCGTGGCGACGCGCTGCTGCGCGAAGGGTTCTTTGCGGATCGCGCAGCAATCGAGGCAAAGGTGGAGCGAATGGAAGAGCTGGCTCGCGAACCCGGCCGCAAGGACCTGAGGTGGGACCTGGTGCTCGGCGACGACATCCTCGACGACCAGCTGCGCCAGTGCGAGCTGCGAAACTGGCTCGCCAAGCAGGTCGTGCGAACGACCGCCCCCGCCAGCATCTAGTGCCCCTGCGCCAAGGATTTACCTTCCCCGATACGGTACTTCTTTGAACATCCGGGATCGGTGGGAAGGTATTCCTATTCCAGAGGGGGGATCGGATGAGACAGAACGGCGAAGAATTCTTCCGCAGCCACACACTCTCAGGGCCGATTTTCAAGGGAGGGGAAGCATGAAGCTCAAGTGGACACGCATGTTCTCGATTGCCACGTTAGTCATCCTGGCGCTCGTCTCGGTCGCAGCCGGACAATCAAGCATGGACCGACTCGTTGCCGCCGCCAAGCGGGAAGGCATGCTCACCGTGATCGCGCTACCGCATGACTGGTGCGGCTACGGCGCGAACATCAACGGGTTCAAGGCGAAGTACGGCCTGAAGGTGAATGAGCTCAATCCGGACGCCGGCTCGGGCGATGAAATCGAAGCGATCAAGGCCAACAAGGGCAACAAGGGACCCCAGGCGCCGGACGTGATCGATGTCGGCTTGTCGTTCGGCCCGTCGGCGAGGAAAGAAGGGTTGCTCCAGCCGTACAAGGTCGCCACGTGGAACACGATCCCGAACGACGCGAAGGACGCACAGGGGTATTGGTACGGCGATTACTATGGCGTCCTGGCGTTCCAGATCAACGCCGACATTGTCAAGACCTTGCCTGCCGACTGGTCAGACTTGCTCAAGCCGGAGTACAAGAACGCGGTCGCCCTCGCTGGCGATCCGCGCGCGTCGAACCAGGCGATTCAAGGCGTGTTCGCGGCGGGCCTGTCGGCCGCGAAGGGGAACGTAGCCATGGCCGCGGATGAGGGCTTAAAGTTCTTTGCCGACCTTAACAAACGCGGCAACTTTGTGCCGGTCATCGGCAAAGCGGCGTCTCTCGCCCAAGGCGCCACGCCGATCATCATCCGTTGGGACTACAATGCGCTCGCCGATCGCGACACGCTGAAGGGCAATCCCAAGGTCGAAGTCGTCGTGCCGACGAGCGGTATCGTGGCCGGTGTCTACGTCCAGGCCATCAGCAGGTACGCGCCGCACCCGAACGCGGCGAAGCTATGGATGGAGTACCTGTATTCGGACGAAGGGCAGCTGAACTGGCTCAAGGGCTATTGCCACCCGATTCGCTTCCAGAACCTCGTGGCGAGCCGCAAGGTGCCAGCCGACCTGCTGGCAAAGCTCCCGCGTGCCGATGCTTACGCCAAGGCGATCTTCCCGACGCTCGAGCAACAGGACCGAGCCAAGGAAGTCATCACGAAGCAGTGGGACACCGTCGTCGGGGCGAATGTGAAGTAACCTTCACCTGACAGCTCGGTCCAATGCGACCTCTTGCCGTCCAACCCTCCCCCGGATTACCGGGGGAGGGTCTGGCAATCCCCCCTCCCCCCGCTACGTCGTTGTGGGTCAGCGGGGTGTCATGGGCGTGGGTGGGCATCGTCCCCTTCTTCGTGTTTGCGCTCATGTTCCTAATCGTGCCTACCAGTTTCCTGGTGGTTGGCGGCTTTCAAGACAGCCAGGGCCATTTCACCCTGCGCAATCTTCAGGACCTGTTGCAGCCGACCATCGTGAGCTCCTATCTGATTAGCATCAAGGTCAGTGCGGCGTCGGCGATCGGCGGCGCACTCGTCGGCTTCGCCCTCGCCTATGCCGCGATCGCGGGCGGCCTGCCCACATGGGTGCGGTCGACGCTCATGACCTTCTCCGGCGTCGCCTCGAACTTCGCGGGGGTCCCGCTCGCCTTTGCCTTCCTCGCCACGCTGGGACGAACCGGCCTCGCGACGGCTTTGCTCGTCAATGTCTTCGGATTCAACATTTACAACGCGGGGTTCAACCTCCTGAGTTTCTGGGGCTTGACGATTACGTACATGTATTTTCAGATTCCGCTCATGGTGCTGATCATGGCGCCGGCGATCGACGGAATCAAGCGGGAATGGCGCGAAGCGTCGGCCAATCTCGGCGCGAACACGTTGGAGTTCTGGCGCTACATCGCGCTGCCCATCTTGTGGCCGCCGATGCTCGGATCGACATTGCTGCTCTTCGCGAATGCCTTTGGCGCCGTCGCCACGGCGTACGCGTTGACCGGCAGCTCGCTGAACATCGTCACGATCGTCCTGTTCGCGCAGATTCGCGGAGACGTGCTGCACAATCCGAACCTCGGCTACGCGCTGGCGTTGGGGATGATTCTCATCACGGGCCTGTCGAACGCGGCGTACATCTGGCTGCGCGGACGCAGCGAGCGATGGCTGCG
>Ga0209853_1000018_pt1 | contig 44750 bp, 41 predicted proteins | sample GWRWS1_30_40_FD_187224 | JGI IMG/M metagenome (GOLD analysis project Ga0209853, IMG submission 187224) | Riverbed sediment microbial communities from areas with vegetation nearby in Columbia River, Washington, USA - GW-RW S1_30_40 (SPAdes)... | ecosystem: Environmental > Aquatic > Freshwater >...
CAACACGGGTGCCGTACCGTCGCGCCAGGCTCAGGAAGTGCAGGCTGCACAGGACGGTGATCCCGTTCCGGCGGTTGAGGTCTTCCACGTACTTCAGCACCGAGTGCGAGGTGGCAGGGTCAAGGCTCGCCACCGGCTCATCGGCCAGTATCATCTTTGGCTCCTGCATCAATGCGCGCGCGATCCCAACCCGCTGCTGCTGCCCCCCAGAAAGCTGGTCGGCGCGCGTCCGGGCTTTCTCTGGGATGCCAACGCGCGCGAGGTTGGCCATGCCCTGCGCCACCTGGTCTTTTGGAAAGTAGTTGAGGAGCGCCCACGACGGCGGGACATACCCCAACCGGCCGGAGAGCACGTTCGTGAGCACGGACGAACGCTTGACCAGGTTGAACTGCTGAAAGATCATCCCGATACGTCGGCGCAGTTCGCGCATCTCCTTTTGAGACAGCGACGTGATATCCACGTCATCAATGTAAATCTTGCCTGACGTCGGCTCGATCAGCCGGTTGATGCAGCGCATCAGCGTGGACTTGCCGGAACCCGAGAGCCCAATGATGACGAGAAACTCGCCTGGTGTGACATCGAAGCTGATGTCGTTGAGCGCGCGGGTGCCGTCGGGATAGACTTTGACGAGATGCTCGATACGCAGTGATGCGCCTTTCATTCGCTTCCCTTCCTTCAAGAAAGGAGAGAGGGCGCGTGCCCTCTCTCCCTTATCAGCACGTCGTCTGGCTGAACGTCAGCGGGCGAGCCGCTGCAAATCGATTCCGAGGTATCTCGCGGCGTCGCGGATCGGCTGGAAGTACCAGTCACCGACCGGAATAAGCAGGCGGTTGCCGCGACGGACCACGCGCTCCTGCGTTTCCGCATCCAAGCGGATCCCCATCTGCCGCACCTGGTCCTGAGTGAGTTCCACGGTATCGGTGAGCCCTTCGATACTGTACAGGTTTCGCAGGGCCTCCTGCCCGTCAGGGGTTTTTGCGATCCGCAGCAGGCGGTCTTTGATACGGGCCTTGAGCTGCGGGCTGAGCTTCGGGTTGAGGCTCCAGGTATCGTTGGGAATCGGGTCGGTGTACGCGATCACCTTGATCTTCTGCATGACGTCCGGGAACTGCGCCTGCACGGTCGTGCGGGCGTCTTCGAACGACGCGCCGCCGTCCACCTGGCCGCGATAAATCGCCAGGATGACGTTGGGGTGTGATCCCGCATACACGGACTGCGAAAAGAATCGCTCGGGATCGAAGCCCATCTTCTTCAACATTGCGGCCGGGAACAGATACCCCGAGGTCGAGGCCGGATCGACGAATGCAAACCGCTTGCCCCGGAGGTCCTCGATCTTGTTTATGTTGGCGTCCGCGCGGGCGTTGATCTGAGCCCGATAGTATGGAAGGCCGGTCCGCAGCGAGACCGCGGCGACCTGCACGCCGCACTTCTCGTGCGCCAGCACGTACCCGAACGGGTTGAGCGCGCCGATGTCGGCCCGCCCGGCGCACATCGCTTCCACGGTCGCGGTGTAACTGGTCGCCACGACCGTTTCCACGGGAATGCCAAGCGCCACGCTCAGCATCCGTCCGAGTGTCTGCCCGCTGGTAAGGATCACGTCCGTCTCCCGCGACGGCACGAATGCCATCACCAGCTTCGTCTGACCGGTCACGAGCGCGGGTTGAAGAGCCAGGGTTGTGACCCCCACCGCGAGCACCGCGACCAGCAGCATAATGCGACTCAATTGCTTCATAGTTCCCTCCTTAAGATGGAACACTCCCTGGGAATCCGAATGGCCATTTCGGGATACGGAAAACGCCCTCCTCCGGTTCTTGCGTTCGCCGCGATATCTTACGCGCGGCCGGCAAGCGGGACAAACTTCCGTGGAGGGGGGCCGGTGTAGTGGGCCCTGGGGCGGATCAACTTGTCGTGGTATTGCTCCATGGCATGTGCGCACCACCCGCTGATGCGCGCCGTGGCGAAGATCGACGTGCAGAGGTCGATGGGGATGCCGAGCGCGTGGTACACGACGGCGGAGAAGAAGTCGACGTTCACCGGCAGGTCCGTCTCCGCGTGCATGGTCTCGTACACCTTCACCGCCGTGTCGAACAGCTTCGTGGTGCCGGCCTCCGCGCTCAGCTGCCGGGCCATCTCGCGCAGAACGCCCGCGCGGGGATCGTCCACTTTGTAGACAGGATGCCCGAATCCTGGGATCCGATTTTCAGGCTGCGCCCGCTCCTCTTTGGTCATCTGGGCTCGTTCAGCCAGCTTGCGCCGGATGAAGGTCTCCGCCTTCATCGGATCGCCGATCTTCAACAGCATGTCGAGCACGTCCTCATTAGCCCCGCCGTGCCGAGGGCCTTTGAGAGTGCCGATCGCCGCCGTAATGGCCGAGTGGAGATCGGTGAAGGTCGCGACCGCGACGCGAGTGGCGAACGTGCTGGCGTTGATCTCGTGATCGGCGTGCAGGATGAGAATCATGTCCATCGTGCGAGAGGCGACTAGTGATGGCGGCTTGCCGGTGAGGACGAAGAGGAAATTTTCGGCAGTTGATCCCGTCGTCTTCGGCGGGACGACTGTGCGTCCCTGACGGAGGTTGTGCCAGTTCGCCACCATCACCGGGATCTGCGCGGTGAGGCGGATCGCCTTTCGCATGTTGGCCGCTTCAGCATTTGAATGTGCGTCCGGATCGTGCATGCCCGCGATGGACACAGCGGTCCGGAGTCCTTCGAGCGGATGGGCATTCTTGGGAAACGTCTGCATCGCGCTCCGCACCGCGTCGGGTAGGGCCCGCGCAGCGGCGAGCTGGCTCGAGAACGTGCTGAGCTGTGACTGCGTGGGGAGCTCGCCCTTCCAGATCAGGTGGACGACTTCTTCGTACGTTGACTGCGTGGCCAGATCCCTGATGTCATATCCGCGGTAGGTCAGCTGACCGGCTTCCCCGTCGACCGTCGAGATAGCGGAGTTGACCGCGATGACATCCTTAAGCCCTGCTTTGAACTCGACCGCCATGCCAAGAATTATTGTAGCAGACTCGCCTGGGGATCTCCGTCAACAGTCAGCGCGACGATGATATCGTCGGAGTCACGCGCGTAGACGGCCAAGACGGGACCGTGGTCGTACGGGTCGACCTCCACTCCTGCCTCGCGAATGCGCTTCGCGACGGCCTCGAGCGCTTCTCGGTCCGGTAGCAGGATGCTGAAGTAGCGCAGGCCACGGATTTCCGGGGACGCTGGGGCGAGGTCGGTTCCGGCCCAGATATTGACACCCAGATGGTGATGGTAGCCGCCGACTGCAAAGAACAATGCTCCCGTGTACGCCCGCGCCGTGACCTCGAAGCCGATTACGTTGCTGTAAAACGCCTCGGCCCGCGCGAGATCGCTGACCTGCAGGTGAACGTGACCGACCTTCGTACCGGACGGAAGGCCATCCCAGCGGCCCTCGCCCTCAGCCAGAACAGCATCCACGTCCATCGGTTTCGTGGGCATGATGAGCCCGTCGCGGACGAACGTCCAGCGTTCCCGCGGCCGGTCGGCGTAGACCTCGATCCCGTTTCCCTCAGGGTCCGCGAAGTACACCGCTTCACTGACACCGTGGTCTGATGCGCCTTGAATCGGCCATTCTACCTTGAGGAGGTGGCGGAGCAGGCGTCCGAGGTCGGCTCTGGTCGGGAGAAGGATCGCGCTGTGATACAAACCCGCGGTTCGCCGTTGACGCGGGCGGGCTTTGGGATCGCCCGTCAGAGCAACGTGAAAGGGATACGAACCGGTGGCAGAGAGGAACACCGTGCGATCATCCGGACGGCGCGCCTCCCTGAACCCTAGGACGTCCTTGTAGAACGCTGCGACGCGGTCGAGGTCACCGACCGTGAGATGAACCAAGCCGATAGAGGCAGTTGGTGGAAGCATCCTATCGAAGGGCTGTGGTTAGTCTAGCACCTTGAATAGCCGCACGACCGACACGAGGCGCACCCGTTTTCGTGCACCAGCGACTCACCGCAGTCCGGACAGACCCCCGCGAACTCGAGCCGCATCAACCGCTCGGCCGGATGGCTGTCACCATTGGCCTTCACGATCGGCTCTCCGTTGCCCGCGGGCTCACCATTGCCCGCGGCCACAGCCTTGGTGGGATCAAACTTCAGGGGCTCCTGCCGCACGCGTGCCGCGGGCTCCGGGAGCACATCGGCGCGCGGAAACTCTTTGTCGGGCCGGAAGTCGTCGCCGTAGAGCGCCCGCCCGAGCGCCAGTGCAATGGCCTGCGCGATCGTCGTCACCCGCACCATGGTGCCGTTCGACGACCGGTCAAGTGCGACTTCCTTGCTTTGCACCCGCCACAACTGCTCAATCACTTCGCGTGGATCCACACCCGCGCGCATGGCGAGCGAGGCCAGCCGGCCGCACGCCTCGGCTTCAACGTCGAACGAGTGCACGAAGACTTCACACACGCCCCACTCGTCTTCGTTCACGACGACATAAATGCGTCCACGCGGCGTCTCCACACGCTCTGTGCGGCCGGCAGTGACTTTCGGTCGCGGACGAGGCGCTGCACGGACGCTGTGATCTGCTTGAGGCTGAGATGCGGCGATGGCTGAATGAACCAAGGGTTCTGACTTCTCGTGACGTCCCTCCAGCCAGGCAGCCTCTTCCTCACGGACGAACAGCATGTGCTCCCCGCCTCTCCACTTGTATTCGTAGCATGGAACCGGACACGGCCCGATGACATCAAACAAGGTCTTGACCGCGTCAGCGTTGATATAGATCTTGTTGCCGCCTTCGTGAGTGCTCAGGTCGCGTCCGAGGACTTGTTCCAGCATGGCTTTCAGCCGTGCTTTGTCTTCTGACGAGAAGGACGTATAGCAGACGATGTATTTCGCTTTGGAATCGGTCACATTGCTCCCATCGCCGATGAACCACTGGCGTAGTCGAATCGGCGTCATTGAGAAGTCTGCTGGCAACCGCTTGTTTCCTTGCGCGCCGTACCACTTGTCGTGAAGCTCCCCGAGCTCTTTGTAGGTCAGAGACTGGAACTTGAAGACAACATTCCCTGCGTCGTGCTGGTACTCTGAGACGTCGGAGCATTCGATTCCCTGCTGTTCGAGTTGCCCTACGAGCCAAACCGCATACTCATAGTGCTTAGTGGTATAGCTCAAATGGGCGCCATTCCTGAACCGACGAAGTGATCCGTCACCAAGTAACTCACCCTCGAGTAGCTCGATCGCAGCTTCACTCAGCTGAATAGACTTTGTTGCAGCCTCATTTGCTGCTTCCAGAGGTCTACGCCTCTGGATCCCTAGACGCACAAAGACTCGGTGAACGTTGCCCACGTTTGTTCCGTAGAGATGGGCAATCTCGTTCAGGCTCTTCCGCTGGGTATGATAGAGATCTTCTAAGACATCCTTGGATGCCGAATAGATAGTAGGCTTCTTCTGCTCAACATCGCTCATTGCTGTCAGGATGTTCTCCCGAGAGCCGGCCCGATACACCGTTATTCCTTTGCAACCCATCTTCCACGCCAAGAAGTAGATCCGCTCGACCTCCTCGGGAGTCGTTTCCTTCGGCAGGTTCACCGTGCTGCTGATCGAGTGGTCAATGTGTTTCTGAATCGCTGCCTGCATCTTTACGCGCATGTCGGCTTCGATCTGGTGCGATGTGACGAAGTACGATGGAAGCTGTTCCTCATTCTGGACAGCGAAGAGCTGCATGTACTCGCGCAACAGAGGGTGATATACCTTGAACGTTTCTTGGGACAGCGACTCGGAACGGCGGATGTAACTCAGATCGAAGATCGGTTCAATGCCGCTTGTCACTCCAGCTAGAGCTGCTCCACTTCCAACCGGGGGCACTGTGAGCAACGCAACATTCCTGAGCCCATGTCTTCGAACTCGGTCTAGAACCTGCGGTTGCAGCGTGGACAGGAAGAGTCCCTTGAGGTGCTGCTCTCGGTCGTAGGCCGGGAACGTTCCTTTTTCGATCGACAGATTCACGCTCTCGTCATACACGATATTCTTGATGCGCTCGAACATCGCATCAACGAAAGTTACAGCCTCGTCGGTATCGTACTTCAGGCCAAGCTTAATGAGCATGTCGCCTAGCCCGGTGAATCCAACGCCAATCCGTCGCGACTTAAGACTTGCCTCCTTTTGCCCCGGCAGTGGATGCTTGTCGGCATTGTAATCGAGCACGTTGTCCAGAAAGCGAGTCGCATATCTAAGCGCAGGCTCAAGATTCTCCCAATCGACTCGTCCTTGAGCTGTGAACGGATCACTTACAAACCGAGCCAGATTGAGGTTACCAAGACAGCAATTTCCATAGGGTTCCAGTGGAATTTCGCTGCACGGATTCGTCGTGATAACGTTCATCCCGTTGTATTCGCTCGTCGACCAACGCTTGATGTTGTCCCAGAAGATCAGACCGGGCTCAGCATAGTCACGTGCACCCTTAGTCAGTTCATCCCATAATTCTCGTGCTCGAATTGTCTTGTGCATGTGCACTTTGTCGTTTTCGAAGACAAGGTCCCAGGTTCCATCCTGCTCTACAGCCCTCATGAGCGCATCGGATACTCGAATGCTGATGTTTGCATAGCGCACCTTGTTGAGGTTGCGCTTGATTTTCACAAAGTCCAAGACATCCGGGTGATTGTCAGCAATCGTGATCATCAATGCGCCACGGCGACCGCTTTGGCCGATTGTGCCGGTCGTCAACGACATCAGCTCCATGAAGGAGACAGCGCCAGTTGAGGAACGCGCCGCGTTGTTAACCGGAGATCCGCGAGGACGCAAGTCGGAAATATCCGTCCCCACGCCACCCCCCAGGGAATAAGTGCGGGCGGCTTCCTTCATCCAATCAAAAATCGCCTCAATCGAATCTTCCTTGACCTTAATTACGTAGCAGTTAAGCATCGTGACGCGTTTTGGGTTTCCCGCGCCGTGCATGATGCGACCGCCAGGAATGAAGCGAAAGTCTTCGAGCAGCCAGTAGAACTTCTGCTCCCACTCCGCGCGCTTGGCCGGGGTGACCTCCACTGAGGCCAGCTCGTGGGCGATGCGGGACCACATCTCCAGCGGCGTCGTCTCGATCACGCCGCCGTTGAGATCTCGTAGCGCGTACTTGTCGTAGAATACGCGAGCCCGTAGATCGTCGCCTGCGAAGAAGCTAAGCGTCTGTGGGGGCACATCAGCGGTCGTTTGTGTGGTGGCTACGGCGTCGGCATCCACGGGCTCACCCCTTGTAGCAATGTCGCCCCGGCGAGAACACCACCGGGGCGCGAGACATCCTCGTTACTTAGTTTGCTTTTTGTTCTTGTTCGTGTTCGCGTCGACCGTGAGCAGCGGCACCTGCGCGCGCAGCGCCTCTTCCTGCCGCCTGCGTTCCTTGACGATCTCGGCTTCCTCGACCAGCGTGTCCAGGTCGCGGAAGCGACGGTGCTCGGAGGCAAACCGGACGAAGGCCACGTCGTCCACCGGTCGCAGGTGATCCATCACGAGGGTTCCGATCTGCTGGGTATTGATCTCGTGCTCGCCCCGGCTGAGGACTTCGCGCTCAACCTCAGTGACGATCAGTTCGAGCTCGTCCATTGAGACGGGGCGCTTCCCGGCCGCGCGCACGAGACCCTGTAGGATCTTGTCGCGCAGGAACGGCTCACGCCGTCCGTCACGCTTGACGACCATCACGGGCGCGTGGTCCATCCGCTCGTAGGTCGTGAACCGGCGGCTGCACTTCTCGCACTCCCGCCGCCTCCGGATGGAAGCGCCGTCGTCAACAGGACGAGAATCCAGGACCTTTGTCTCTTCGTGCGAGCAGTAGGGGCACTTCATGCGCTTGGGGCTGCCCTCAGCAGTCCTACCACATTTAGGGCAAAACCGATTCTAGTCCTCAATATCTTGTGTGTCAATCACCAAATTTGCCTCGTTTCAGACGCGAAAAGGCCTCACAGGGAGCCGGTCGCATTCGTGGGCGCCCCTCTGTCGGGACCCGCTTCAGGACTGGCGGGAACCGGAGGCCACGGGCTCGCGGGCGAGAATCCAGGCACACATCCAGAGGAAGGGCAGAGTGTACAACGCCGTTGAGATGACCGCCAGAGCCAGGTGCTCGGGTCGCCATTCGCCCAGCAGCAGTCCTCGTAGAGCGAAGACGGCGTTGAGGCCGGGGATGAGGTAGGTCCACCACGAGCGGGCCCATCCCTCGAGGAACTGAGCAGCCATGGCAGGCAGAGTGAAGAGGAGATACACAGGAGTGAAGTACTGCTGTGCCTCCCGGACCCCCCTGGCAGCGAGGCTCAGCGCCAGCTCGAGGGCGCTCAGGAAGCCTACCAGCGCCAGGGCCACGAGCAGGAGCAGTCCGGCAGCGCCGGGGGAGATCGTGATGGAGGCCTTTTCCAGCTCGGCAAGCCGCATGGCGGCCCCCAGGCGGAGGGTGAGCAAGGTCACCACGATCACTACGAGCACCGCCATGAGGCTAGCCATCGAGATGGCAAGAAACTTGCCGGCCGCCAACGCCCATCGAGGAGGCGGTGTCACTAGCAGCGCCTCAAGGGTCCGGCGTTCCCTTTCGCCGGCGCCAATATCCAGGGCGGCGTACTGACCCCCAAGCACGGCCCAGACCGCGATAAAGAACGGTAGGAGACCCGCCATCAGCAGTCCGCCGAGGCGGGTCCTGCTCGCCACATCGCGTTCGATGAGGTCGATCGGGGCGAGATCCCGTCGTGTCAACCCGCGCCGTTCCAGCCGTCGTTCGGTGACCTCGATGCTGTAGGTTGCGATTAGCCGCGCCAGGCGCTCTCTCGCGACACGGGAGGCCAGATCACTCTCGTCATACATCACGGTCACGGACGCCTTGCCGTCCGCGAGCGTCTCCAGGAAACCCCGGGGGATGATCAGCACGGCCTCCACCTCCCGGTTCTGGACCGCCCGCGCCGGATCGTTGACGTCGACCACGCGAATCCACTCCCGGCGAAGCCCAAGCGCGATCAAACCCCGCGCGTTCTCTGCACCGATCACGGCGATCACTGCTGGGCGGTCTTCAAGTTCCGCTGCCTGCCGGTCGGCGAGATAGGGAATGCCGAGGGTGGCTACCGGCATCATCAGCACCGGCAGGATCAGCGCGACGACGATCGTCCGCCGATCACGCAGCGCCTCAATGAGCTCCTTACGGAAGACCGCCAACCAGGCCCCCACGATTTACGGGCGCACCAGCGTGACCTCGATGGGGATGGCGCTCACGATAAAAATCACAAGCAGCACGACGGCAAGCGCTACTCGCGACGGATGGATGGGCGAGACATCATCCATCGGTCCCGGGTGTTCGCGGCGCAGCACAAGCATGACCGCCGCTAGCAGTGCCGCCATCACCCAGTACCGGAGTACTAGCGCGGCGGCCACGCCTGTCCAGGACACGATCCGATGTACTCGTCCGCCGGCCAACGCGCGAATCGCATGGCCTCCGTCAAGCATGCTCACCGGCAGCAGGTTGATGCTGGTCACGAGCAAACCGACCCATCCGGCGGAAAGAATCGGGTGCGAGAATAGTAGCGCGTCCTCCGGGATGTCCAGCAGCAGAGCGGCGAGCCATCGAATGAGCAGCGGGTCGGGAAGACCAAGGAATGCTTCTCCTCTGATCGCGTCTGGAGACAATGCGAACGATTTCGTGAGACCGACAATCACAACGATCACGGCCACCACAAAGCCGGCGATCGGGCCCGAGGCGCCGAGGTCCATCAATGAATTCCGGTTAGGGGCAGGCGTGCGAGTGATGATGACGGCTCCCATGGTGCCAAACGGGAACGGCGGAGGCATTGGGATAAAGTATGGAAGGCTCGCGTCGATGCCCCGCACGACCGAGACCACTTTGTGCGCGGCTTCGTGCGTTCCTAAGATCAACATCAGGGACAGAGAGAACGCGAGCGCGCCGCCCCATGCGCTCGATAGGTAGCCCCGCTCCGCGAGCCAGGCGGCTTGAGAGTACCCTGCCACGCTGGTCGTGACGAGCGTCAGTGCGAACATTGCCGCGTTGATTTCCCAGCGCCACCCTCGGGCCGCGGGGCGCGGGACGAACCTGATCAGCTCTTTGCCGTCCCGCCGGCGCAGCAGTGGGAGATACCCGAGGGGTTCCAGCCGCTGCCGCAGCTGCAAGAATCGTTGCTGCGAGTCTGGTGCGACCTGCACGACGAACGCCGGCCGTCCGTCGTCAAACCACAGATCGACTACCGGAAAGTACTCGTTGACGATCTCACGAAATTCTTCCAAACGCCACGTCAGCTCAAGACCCACAGTACTCCTTAGGGTAGAGGCAAAGCGTGAAAAGGAAAAGGGGCGTCACAACGCCCCCTTTCCATATCATTACTCGTTCCCGTCCTTTAGCGTTTGCGCAGAAACGCGGGGATGTCGAGATCGTTGATGAGCGCCTTCACCCCATCCTCGATCGAGTCCCCGGTCTCGAGTGGCTGATCGTCGCGTTTCTTTGCCGCATCGAATCCTGTGGCAATGACGGTGATCCGCACTTCTCCGTCGATCTTGTCGTCGATCACCGCGCCAAAGATGATGTTTGCTTCGGGATCGGCGGCCTCCTTGACGATCTGCGCTGCTTCGCTGACCTCCACCAGCCCCAGGTCCAGGCCGCCGGTGATATTGATGAGCACACCGCGCGCACCCTCCATCGATGTCTCGAGCAAGGGGCTGCTAATGGCGGCCTGCGCCGCTCGTGTTGCGCGGTCTTCGCCGGTTGCGACACCGATGCCGATGAGCGCCGACCCGGCCTCATGCATCACCGTTCGCACGTCGGCAAAGTCCAGGTTGATGAGCCCCGGCACGGTAATGAGATCCGCGATGCCCTGCACGCCCTGTCGCAACACATCGTCCGCGACGCGAAACGATTCGATCACCGTGGACGCCCGATCAATGATCTCCAGCAACCGGTCGTTCGGAATGGTGATCAGCGTGTTGACCTTCTGTTTGAGGTTGCGCACGCCTTCGTCCGCCGATGTCGCCCGCCTCTTACCCTCAAACGAGAAGGGCTTGGTGACCACGCCAATGGTGAGCGAACCAAGCTCCCGGCCGATCTGCGCGATGATGGGCGCGCCGCCGGTGCCTGTGCCGCCGCCCATGCCGGCTGTGACGAAAACCATGTCCGCGCCTTCGAGCGCTTCGAACAGATCGTCCTTACTCTCTTCCGCGGCCTGCCGGCCCACTTCCGGATCGCCGCCGGCCCCCAGGCCTTTGGTGATCTTGCCCCCGATGTGTAGCTTCTTATCGGCGTTGCTCATCGCCAACGCCTGCGCGTCGGTGTTGATGGAGATAAATTCAACCCCGCGCAACCCGGCACTGATCATGCGGTTCACAGCATTGCTGCCGCCGCCTCCGACTCCCACGACTTTGATCGCCGCGTATCTTCGTAGATCGCGATCAATATGCGCCATCCTTCTCCCCCTCGTCCGCTCCGTCGTCGCTACGTTTCAGCTCTAGGAATGATGTATGAGTGTTCGCGTTGCCGCTATGTGCCTACCATTTCGCGTATCCATCCGCGCATCCGGCCGAAGATGCCGTGGCCATTCGTTGTGCGAACGGCCTTTGCGCCCCCGTGCCGCACGCCGTGTAGGACGAGTCCCACACCTGTCGAGAAGATCGGGCTGCGCACCGCATCCACAAGGCCACCCAGGTGATCGGGCATCCCCACGCGCGCGGGCAGCTCGAGCTTCTCACTCACGAACTTGGCGATCCCCCGCAGCAACGCCGTCCCACCGGTCAACACGATGCCCGCGGGCACGACGTGCCCGAATCCGCTGCGCCGGATTTGCAAACGCATCAAGCTGCAGATCTCTTGAAGGCGTGGCTCGATGATCTCGCAGAGCACACGCCGCGGCAGGACACGCGGCTCGCGGTCGCCGACGTTAAAGACCTCGATCATCTCGCCTTCACTCGCGTCCTGCACCGAGGCGGCGCCATAACGAATCTTCAGCTTCTCCGCCTCGGCCACCGGCGTGCGCAATCCCACGGCTACATCAGCGGTCAGGTGGTGCCCTCCCACCGGTAAGATCGCCGTGTGACACAAGCCACCGCCAACAAACACGCCGAGACTTGTCGTGCCGCCGCCGATGTCCGCCAGCACAACGCCCAGTTCTCTCTCCGCCGAGGTCAGCACCGCTTCCGCGGACGCGAGCGGCTCGAGCGCGATCTCCTCGACTTCGAGTCCGGCGCGCTGCACGCACTTGAGAAGGTTGGCGAGGACGGTCGACGTCCCGGTCACGATTTGCGCCTCAACCTCGAGGCGCGCGCCGTACATCCCCACCGGATTCCGCACGCCGTCGTGGCCGTCGACGACGAACCCACGCGGCAGTAGGTGTACGATCTCCCTGTCACTTGCCGGCAACGCCGCCATCCGGGCCGCATCGATCACGCGCTCCACGTCCGAGGGACTGATCTCGTGATCGCCGCGGCTGATCGCGATGATCCCGCGAGAGTTGGTCGAGCTGATGTGCTCTCCCGAAATTCCCACATAGAGGCCGCGGATCTCCTCACCAGACATGCGCTCCGCGCGCTCGACCGCGTCTTCAATCGCATTCGTCGTCGCTTCAATGTCGATGACAACGCCTTTACGAATGCCTGAGGACGGGACACTGCCCACGCCCGCGATGTGCACTTCCCCATCGTCCACCTCGCCGACGACGGCGCAGACCTTGGTGGTCCCGATATCCAGCCCGGTGATGTGCTCCTTACGCGGCATCCCGCTATCCCGGTAGCCGGGTAGCCGGGTAGCCTAAAGACCACATTTGTTTGGCCACCTGGCTACCTGGATGGCTGGCTACCAACATGTTGTACCTTTGCATAAGAAAAGCCCCATATCTTGGGCCAGGATTCCACAGTTAGGGTTCGTCTCCTTCTGGACTGGTCGGGGCGGCCGGCCTCAACACGACGTTGTCGAGGAAGCGCAAGTCCACATACTGGACCGAGATTCTCTGCTTACGCAATGCAGAGATCACCTGGGGGAACATCGCCGCACGCTCACCAAGTCCTCGCATCGGGCCCAGGAGCACCAGCAGCCCACCTTCAGCGACGAACGAGAACTCACCCGCCGAGTCCATCCGGATTTCTACCAGGCCGCGTGTGGCTTCCGCTGGCAGCAGCTCAAGCACACGCAGTGTCTGGCCGATCTCCGGCACCGGGACGTCGTCCCCTACTCTCACCCAAGGGAGTGCCAGATCTTCGACCCGGAGCAGCGGCAGGTTGCCCCGGTCACCGCGTTTCTCCAGCAGTACTCCTGACGCATCTACGAGCAGGAACACGTTGCGATAAGGGATGGCCGCCGTGGCGCGGCGTTCCGTCACGTCAATCTCGACGCGCCCGGAGGGGTGCGCGACGACAAGCGCCTTCGCGATCTTTGGGTGACGCGCGACACGTGTGGCGACTTCGGCGGCCTGGACAGTAAATCGTGGAGCACCGATACGTACGCCGGATCTAGCGACGATTTCATGTGCGGAGACCTGGCGGATACCGTTCACGACGATTTCAGTGACGGCAAAGAATGACGAGAGAGGTAACGCCGCAGCGGCTAACAGCACGGCCATGATGGTAACAAACCGGAGCAACGACTCGACGCGGGAAGCTAGGGACGCAGCCTCAGGTGGGGATGGCGAGGCCGGGAGCGAACCGGCGGCGGTAGATGCGTGCATAAGAGTGCGACGAAAGGGCGACGGCTAGCGCGTAGTTTGTGCGAACTCTCCCAGGAGCTTGATTTCTGGTTCCAGCCTCACTCTGAACTTCTCCGCGACCAGCCCTGATACCTTGTGCATCAGGCCGACCACGTCGGCCGCCTTCGCCTCTCCTACGTTGACAATGTAGTTGGCGTGAATCTCAGAGACCCGAGCATCGCCGACCACCAGTCCTTTGGCTCCAACCACGTCGATGAGGCGGCCGGCATGATCCCCAGGCGGATTGCGGAACACACAGCCGGAACTCGGCGGGCCGATTGGCTGCGTGTCACTGCGGTGCTTGAGCCACTCGTCGGTGCGCGCGCGAACGGTCACAGGATCACTTTGGGTGAGTTCCATTGTGGCCTCGAGCAACACGGCTCGGCGTTGCTGCAGCACAGTCGTGCGATAAGCGAAACCGAGCTCCGAGGGGCCGAGCACCTGCTCTCCTTCGGGGACCAGCACCCGGACCTCGCGGAGGACTTCCGACATCGCATGCCCGTGCGCTCCTGCATTCATCACGACCGCGCCGCCAAGCGACGCGGGGATCCCCGCGGCAAACTCCAGACCGGAGAGACCTTTGGTGGCTGCGGTGCGCGCGAGATGTGGAAGGCCGGTGCCGGCCTCGGCAACCAGACGCGTGTCCTTGAACGTGAACCGGTCGAGCCCCTTACCGATCTTGACGACGACACCACGAATGCCGCCGTCGGCGATGAGGACGTTGCTACCCTGCCCGATGATCTCGAATGGAATGCGGTGCTTGAACAGCCAGTCGGCGATCTTCCGCAGCTCATCCGCGGATCGCGGAAGGACGAGGACGTCTGCGGGGCCGCCGATGCGGAATGAGACATGCCGCCTGAGTGGTTCATTCTCTCTGACTTCGCGGCATAGAGTCTTGAGCTCGGCGGCAACCGCCGCGACGTCATTCACGCGGGACAGCAGCAGTGCGTTCGCGCAGGGCGGCAACCAGGTCGTCCGCGATTCGCCAGATGTCCCCCGCACCCAGCGTGATCACCAGATCTCCGCTGCGCAGGTTCGGCAGCAGCGTCTGCACCAGCTCATTCTTTTCTCTTAAGTACTGAACCTGACGGTTGGGGCGTACGACATCGACGATGAGGTCCGCGGTCACTCCGGGAATCGGCTGCTCGTCGGCCGGATAGATGTCCGTGATGATGAGGTCGGTGGCATCTTTGAATGCCTGTGAGTACTGCCGGAATGTCGTCTTCGTGCGCGAGAACCGGTGAGGCTGAAAGATCGCGATCACGCGTCGCTTGGGCCAGGACTCCCGCGCAGCGCGCAGCACGGAAGACACTTTTACGGGGTTATGTGCGTAGTCATCGACGACCATAATACCCTCCACCTCGCCGCGCACCGAGAACCGCCGGCTGACTCCTCCGAACGTCTCGAGCGCGCTGGCGATGGCCGTAAACGCCAGTCCCACCTCGATTCCCACCGCCGTGGCCGCCAGGGCGTTGCGCACGTTATACCGACCCGGGACATTGAGCTGCACTTTGCCGAGGGCGCGGCCCTGCCGGCGGAACGTGCAGACCGTGCGGCGACCTTCCATCGTATGAATGGTAGCCGTATAGTCGGTCCCATTGCTCAGTCCGTAAGAGATCACGCGGGCCCGCACCGCCGGCACGAGCTCCCGCACGTGCCGGGCGTCGGTACACATGACCACGAAGCCTTCTGGGGAGATCAGCGCGAGGAAGCCGGCAAAGTTGGTCATGAGTTGCGGTAACGTCTTGTAGTAGTCACGGTGGTCGGTGATGTCCAGACTGGTGACCACGGCAGCGGCCGGTCGGACGTACACGTGCGAGCCGTCCGATTCGTCGACTTCCGCCACGACGTATTTGCCGCTGCCGACACGCACGTTTCCCGCGAGCGTCTCGACATCGGCTCCGATGAGCGCAGTGGGGTCAAGACCTCCAACAGTCAGTACGTGTGCCGTCATCGCGGACGTCGTGGTTTTTCCATGCGTCCCGACGACCGCGATCCCGAACCCCTCCGCGAGAATCTGGCCTAGCACCTGCGCTCGGTGCAGGACGGGGATGTCCCTCGCGTGTGCGGCCACAATTTCGACATTGAGATCGGGAACGGCGCGCGAGGCCACCACTACGTCGGCCTCGGCGACATGACGGGTGTCATGACCGATGACGATCGTTGCGCCCTTAGCCTGGAGGCGTTCGGTGATCGGAGTGCGCCGGAGATCCGAGCCACTGACGCGATATCCCCTCGCCAGCAACACGTGCGCGACGGCGCTCATTCCTGCGCCGCCGATGCCCACAAAATGAACCCGCGCATCTTTCCCGATCACGGTGTACCCTCAAGCCCTCGCTACTCGCAGCACGATCTCGGCTACGTCATGAGCCGCACGAGGCCGGCCGAGCCGCCTACTCGCGTCCGCCATCGCAGTACGGCGCGACGGATCGCGAAGTTCCATCAGTGTATCGCGAAGCCGGCTTCCATTTACATTCCGGTGCAACATCACCACAGCCGCCCCTGCGGCCTCCAGGATTCTGGCATTGGCCTCCTGCTCGCCGGCAACCGCAAACGGGTACGGGATGGCAATCACCGGCAATCCGTGCGCTGTGATCTCAGCGAGCGTGCCGGCACCCGCGCGACTGATGACAACGTCCGCGCAGGCGTAAGCATCGCCGATATCTTCAATATATGGCATCACGACGTAGGTGGGCATAGGGCCGGCCGTACGGATTCGTTCGCGCACCCACTCGTCATGATCTGGTCCGCTTTGATGCAGTAGTTGTACCCTCGATTCTCTCGGGAGCAGACCTGCCATCTCAACCACGGCCTCGTTCAGCGCGCGCGCACCAAGGCTTCCCCCCAGGACGAGCACCGTGAGGACCCCATCACTGAGACCGAAGCGCCGGAGCCCGCCGCTCTTATCCCCACGAAGCGCCTGTTCTCGCACAGGAACACCGGTCACAATCGCTTTGCCTGGAAAGAACCGGACGACGCCCTCGTGCGGAATCGAGACGGCGCGTGCCCATCGTCCGAGCAGCCGGTTTGTTGCTCCCGGAATCGCGTTTTGTTCCTGTACGACAAGCGGAATGCGCAGCAGTCCAGCGGCAACGCCCGCGGCTGTAGACACGTAGCCGCCGGTCGCGAGGATCACATGAGGCCGGAAGCGCAGCAGCAGTCCGACGGCCTGCGCGACTCCGGCGCCGAGCAGCGCGATTGCCGGCAGCCAGCGAAGTGTCGGCCGGCGTGGCCATGAACGCGAGAGCACCGACGCGAATCGGATCCCCGTCTGAGAAACGATCCGTTGCTCCAGGCCGCGCCCACCGATAAAGAGGAAGTCTACGTCCGGCCGAAGGCGGCGCAACGCCTCAGCGACCGCGAATCCCGGATAGACGTGGCCGCCCGTTCCACCCCCGGTGATGACGATGCGCATAACGACCTAGAGGGAAACTGCGGTCGTAGGTCGTGGGTCGTAGGTCGTAGAAAATGCCGTGGCCACGACCAACCCCCTACGACCCATGACCGCCTTTGTTGAAATTGGTGTACTCCGAGATATTGAGAAGAATGCCAACTGCGATCATCGTGAAGATGAGCGAAGATCCACCAAAGCTCAGAAACGGCAGTGGCACTCCGGTGATCGGAAGCATGCCGATTGCCACACCGATGTTGATGACGGCCTGCGACACGATCATGGCGGTGAGACCTGCCGCCAGCAGCCCCGCATACCGAGTGGGCGCCGAGCGGGCGATACGAAACCCACGGTATGCTACCAGACCGAAGAGCAGCAGCACGCTCACCGTTCCGATCAAGCCGAGCTCCTCGCCGAGAATCGAGAAGATAAAATCGGTATGGCGCTCCGGCAAATAGAAGTATTTCTGGCGGCTCCCACCCAGCCCCACACCAAAGAGTCCGCCGGAGCCAAGCGCTAGCAGTGATTGAATAATGTGAAATCCCGCGCCCTGCGGGTCGGCCCATGGATCCAGGAACGCCAGGATACGTCGCCGCCGATATTCTTCTCCCAGTATGGCGCCGGCGAGAAACGGGGCGCTCGCTACTCCCAGACCGAAGAGGTGAGTGAGCCTCGCGCCGCCGACGAACAGCATAGTGATCATCACGAGGCCAACGAGAATGGCGGAACCCATGTCCGGCTGAAGCAAGATGAGCGTAAACATAATGCCGGCGAGCAAGACTGGGGGGAGCACGGCACGCCGGAACGCCTGCGTGCCGGCGGCTCGGACGGTTAGAAACCGCGCCATATACATCACCATCGCGAGTTTCGCCGCCTCGGCCGGCTGGAACGACGCCGGTCCGATGCTGAGCCACCGGCGAGCGCCTCCTGCGACGCGTCCGATCCCGGGCAGAAGCACGAGCGTGAGCATGATGAGGGCCCCGAGGACGATGAGCGGAGTGAGGGAACTGAGCCGCTCATAGTGGATGCGCTGTGCGATCATCGCGGCGGCCGCGCCCAGCAGCACCCAGAGGACCTGCCGTTTGAAAAAGAATGCGCTGTCCCCGAAGCGATCGTGCGCCACGATCGAGCTTGCGCTGTACACCATCACCACACCCAGTCCGGTCAGGGCGATGGTCGGCAGCAACAACCAGAAGTCCGGCGCACGTTTCTTGACCAGGTCCATAGTTTGCTGCGGTGAAAGTCCGTCGAATTGCCCTACTAGATGTTGCCTGCCGCGAGAGAAACCTCCTTCAGTTAAGGTTCAAGGTTTAAGGTATCTATACCTTATACCTTGTCTCCAGGGTATGCACGAGCTCCACGAACCTGTCCCCACGCTGGCGGTAATCGGTGAACTGGTCGAAGCTTTCGCAACCTGGAGACAACAGTACGGCTTCCCCCGGACGCGCGCGAGATGAGGCTTCTTCGACGGCTCGCTCGAGCGTACCCACCTGGTGAACGGGGATGGACATAGGTTCAAGCGCCTGACCAAGATGCGGCGCTGTGGCGCCGATGAGCAAGACGGTCCGGACCGGCGCGCCGGCCAGCGCTTCTCGCATTGGTAGAAAATCCTCTGCCGAAGCTCGCGGGCGCGCGCCTCCAGCGATCAAGGAGAAGGGACGATCCATGCTGGCGATGGCGACGGCCGCGGCAGCGGGGTTCGTAGCCAACGAATCTTCAATGTAGCGAACGCCATTGATCTCTGCCACAACGCGAAATCGGTACGGCAGCCCCTGAAATTCTGACAGCACCTCAGCCATCGCGGGCGCGGACGATCCCGCGAGTGAGGCGGCGAGGCAGGCGGCCAGCGCATTCTCGATCATATGTCTGCCGGGCACCTGAAGCACGGAGCGTGGCACAGATTGCTCCACCTGGTCTCCGGCAATGACCAAACGTCCATCGGAAAGGTAGGCGCCACGTTCAAAACGTTGGGTGCGACTGAAGAGATACGGATGGCGCGCGAACGCAGCCAGCCCAGCAACTCGTTCATCATCGGCGTTGAGCACAGCTCTACCGTCACTGGATTGATGGTCGAGGATCGTCCGTTTGGTCGCAACATAGGCCTCCATCGTTCCATGATCGTCGAGGTGGTGAGGCCTAATGTTGGTGATCACGGCGATGTCAGGGCTATAGGGTAAGCCGACCAGCTGGCGGTTGCTGATCTCCAGCACCAGCCAGGCCTCGGGCGGGATCTCGTCCACGTAGTACAGCATCGGCACGTGGGAGCGGTCGTTTCCCGAGAAGTAGGTTCGGAACCCCGACCTGCGCAGCATCTGATCGATGAGGTAGGCGACTGTGAATTTCCCGTTCGTGCCGGTCACGCCGATAGTGGGACACGGCGAGACTTCGAAAAACAGATGCGTCATCGAGCTGAGCGGCACCCCGCGCTGCTGGGCTTGCCGCACCGGTGCGTTATGAGTGTAGCGGAACCATGACTGCGGGACAAAAATGACGTCTGCGCGCTCAATGCCCTCGAGGTAGCGGTCCTTCCATCGATACGTGATCGGATAGCTTAGGACACGCTGCGCGGCGCCCGCACGCTGATCGGCGCCCAGCCACTGGTGAGTGCGATCGAATGCTGCTGCGAACTCATCCGGCGAGTGCATCTCGTGGGCGGTGATGGTCGTGATCCCGCGTCCGGCCAAAAAGTCCACGACGGCCCCGCCCTCGGTCCCTGCGAACCCGACAATGTGGATGTTCTTCCCGCGCAGCCGGTCGACCGTGTTCTGAACACGAGAACTGTTCATGTTGAAAGGCGGGATAAGGGGATAGGGGGATAAGGGGATAATGTTACAGCAACGGGTTCTACGAGCATCAGACTTGTTATCCCCTTATCCCTTTATCCCATTATCCCGTGGTTCAGAATACAATCGCCATCCCCAAGAGAGCCGCAAAGGCGCCAATCACCCACATGCGCACCACAATTTGCGTTTCCGGCCAGCCGGACAGTTCAAAGTGGTGGTGTAAGGGACTCATCCGAAATATACGCTTGCCTCCTGTGCTCTTGAAATATGCCACTTGCAGGAGCACCGAAGCGGCCTCCGCGACGAACACAAGTCCCACGACGAATAGCGCAAATTCAGTTTTGGTCGCGATGGCCAGCGCTGCCAGCCCCGCGCCAAGCGCATTGCTGCCGACATCTCCCATGAATATCGCGGCAGGGTGAGCGTTGAACCAGAGGAAGCCGACGCACGCGCCTGCGAGCGCGGCCGCCAATTCCCCCATCTCAGGCCGGCCCAGGCGCAGTGCCATCGCGGCATACGTGCCTGCCGCGATGGCAACGGTTCCACCGGCAAGACCGTCCAGACCGTCGGTTAGGTTCACTGCATTGGAGAAACCCACAATATAGAGGATCGCAAACACGAAATAGAACCAACCGAGTTCAATCTGCCCGGCAAACGGGATCGTCACGTCCGAGCCGAGCTCGGGGCGGCGCATGACGTACAGCGCGATGATTCCCGCAAGTGCAATTTGGACCGCCAACCGCTCCCGGGCACGCAGACCTAGATTCCGCTGTCTGCGAATGGCCAGCAAGTCGTCAACAGCCCCCAGTGCTCCGTACCCAAGGGTGACGAGGAGCACGAGCAGCACTCCCGTTGAGAGGGGGCGCACGGCAACTCCAGCCGCAGCAACAACAGCCGCGAGAATGATCAGGCCGCCCATCGTGGGCGTGCCTGCTTTACCTCTGTGACGTTCGGGCGCTTCCTCGCGGATCTGCTGCTGAAAGTTGACCCTAGACAACCGGCCGATCGCCCAGCGGCCACCCAGAATGACGATCAGGGCGGCAAGCGTGGCAGAGAGCGCTACTCGCTCCACTATCGGCCGAGTGGTGGAGGCGGGTTCCCGCGTTCCCGCGTTTCCGCGTTCCCGGTCGACGCGCGAAGCGCGTCGATTATGCGCTCCATTTCTAGGGCGCGAGATCCTTTGATGAGGATGACGTCACCGGAACGCATCACCGTTTTCAGCACGGCAGAGGCTTCGTCTATCGACGCGGTATGATGTACGTGCCCGGGAGTGACGCCGGCTTCGAGGGCCCCCTCCGCGATGGCGCGCGCGCCGGCGCCGACAGTGATCAGCAGCTCGGCCGCTGCGGCCGCCGTGGCCCCCACATCCCGGTGCAGCGATTCCGACGCCTCACCCAGCTCACGCATTTCGCCGAGCACGGCCAGGCGCCGCCGGCTCGTCCCGAGCGCCAGCAGCACCTCAAATGCGGCCCGCATTGACGCCGGACTCGCGTTGTATGCGTCGTTGATGAGCAGCACGTCTCCAAGTCTGACCGGCTGGAGCCGCATCTTCGGAGGCGAAAACTCCTCTAGCCCGCGCACGGCGTCTTCCAGATCGACATCCAGTGCAGTCCCGGCGGCGGCAGCCGCCAGCGCGTTCATCACGTTGTGCCTGCCCCACGTGCGAAGGTGCGCCTCAACGGTGCACTCGCGCATCGTGATAAAGAACGTCATGCCGCCGCCGTCCATGCGGAGGTTGGCCCCCCGCACGTCCGCCTCCGGCGATAACCCGAACGTCAGGACACGGCTGGGAGCGAGCGCTGACAGATCTCCGGTCCTCGCGTCGTCCTCGTTCAGAATCGCGGTCCCGCTCTCTGGCAGTCCGGCGATCAATTCACCTTTTGCGCGCGCGATGTTCTCGATGCTGCCCAACAACTCGAGATGCGACTCTCCGATGCTCGTCACGACCCCGATCGAGGGCTGAGCCATCTCGACGAGCTCGGCGATCTGTCCCAGACCGCGCATTCCCATCTCGATCACGGCGACCTCGTGCTCACGATCGAGACTCAAGAGCGTGAGGGGCACGCCGATCTCCGCGTTCCAGTCTTCCTTCGTTTGTGCCACACGGTAGCGGGTGGACAGCACGGCCGCGCACATCTTCGTCGTTGTCGTCTTCCCCACACTGCCCGTGATGCCGACCACCGCGACATCCAGGGTGCGGCGGTGGGCGGCGGCGACACGGCCGAGGGCCCTGAGCGTGTCGGGCACCTCGATGACAACCGCACGATCCGGGAGGGTGGGGACGCGTCGCGAGGCCAGCGTTGCTACGGCACCGTGACGGAATGCCTCAGGGATGAAATCGTGGCCGTCCGATCGGGGACCACGCAACGGTACGAAGAGATCCCCGGGCTGCATACTGCGCGTGTCGGTGCTGACCCCCGTCACAAGGGGCATCGGACTTCGGGAATCAGGCTTCGTCAATTTGCCCCCGGTCGCTTTGAGAATGTCTTCGATGGCCAGTCGCATCGGCCTAACTGGGGGTCCGCAATTTCTTCAAAGCATCGCGGGCAATAACTCGATCATCGAATGGATGCTTTACGCCTTTGATCTCCTGATATGGCTCGTGACCTTTCCCTGCGATGATAACCATATCGCCTGGCCGCGCGACCTCGATTGCCCGATAGATCGCTTTTCGGCGGTCAGGTTCGACCTCGATCTTGGCGGTGTCCCGCTCTCGGATTCCTGCGAGGATCTCCTCAATGATCGCCACCGGTTCTTCAGTACGTGGATTATCCGAAGTCACGACCGCTATATCTGCGAGTTGGGCTGCCAGCCTTCCCATGATCGGTCGCTTCGTGCGATCGCGATCTCCGCCGCAGCCGAAGACCACGATCGTGCGCCCGCGTACAAAGTCCTTCGCGGTCTGCAGCACGTTCTGTAACCCGTCAGGGGTGTGTGCGTAGTCCACGACCACGCCAAACGGCTGTCCCTGGTTGAGTGCTTCGAACCTCCCCGGTACACCTGCGAAGCTCTCGAGCGTGGGAACGGCACCGTCCAGAGAAACACCGGCCCATTGCGCGACCGTGATCGCCGCCAGGGAGTTATAGACGTTGAACCTGCCGTGCAATCGTGAGCGCACTGTGGCAGATCCATGAGGAGACTCTACGCGAAACTCAGCACCGGCCAAATGCAATCGAACGTCCCTGGCCCGGACATCCGCGTTCGACGCGATGCCGTAGGTCACGACCCGCGCCCTGCTCGCCGCTGCCATCGCGGTGCCTGACGGATCATCAGCGTTGACTACAGAAACGCCATCCGGCTCCACCATCCCGAAGAGCTGGCCCTTCGTGGCACGGTACTCGTCGAATGTCTTGTGAAAGTCCAGGTGATCCTGGGTCAGGTTCGTGAACACGGCGGCCGCAAACTTCATGTCAGTCACACGGTGCAGCGCCAGCGCGTGTGACGCGACCTCGACAGCTACGTATCGCATACCGTCGTGAACCATTTCACTGAGCAATCGCTGTAACTCGGGGGCCTCGGGAGTCGTACGCTCCAAGTCAATGGTGGTATCGCCGATTTTTGCGCCCATCGTGCCGATGATGCCGCAAGGTCGTCCGGCGCGGCTCAGCATGGCCTCGATCAAGTAGGCGGTGGTCCCTTTCCCGTTGGTTCCCGTGATTCCGATTACTGAAAGCTGGCGCGATGGATGACGGAAAAATGCGCTACTCAGATGAGCAAGCGCCTCCCTGCTACTAGATACAACGATCCGGGAGATACCATCGGGCACGACGACGTTCCGCTCTACCGCTACGGCCACCGCTCCGCGCGAAATGGCATCCGCGACGAACTCGTGACCATCACGTGTGAACCCAGGGATCGCGACGAAGAGCATGCCAGGACGAACCTGCCGGGAATCGGCCGTTATGCCGGTGATCTCATGCTCGGATGTGTGGACTGCGGGCAGTCCGGCTACTCGGAGGAGTTGATGGAGTCGCATCGGTACAAGTCCCCTGCCATTATACTGCCCGTTCATTCACGGACTGAGGTCCTTCGACTCGCTTCGCTCGCTCAGGCCACTCGCCTCGCCAAGATTCTCAGGGTCGAAGACCGCGAGCGAGCCGCGTGAGCGGCGAGTCGAGTGGCTCGGGGCTTAGGGGCGTCGCGGGGCGGAAGGTTGTTGAGTCTGAGCGGGAGGAATGCGTAGGTACCACAACGTCTGCGAGGCGACTTCGCGGAAGACCGGTGCTGCGACCGCGCCTCCGAAATACACACCCCGCGGTTCATCGAGAACAACAAGGATGAGAAGCCTCGGGCGCTCTGCTGGGACAATCCCGAGGAACGATGCAACGTAACGCGATGGATCATAACCGCCGTACGGCGATGGTTTCTGGGCTGTACCTGTTTTGCCAGCCACCGCATAGCCCTCGATGGCGGCCTGCTCACCGGTCCCGTCGGCGACGGTGCCGGTCATCATCTTAAGAACAGCGCGTGCCACGCGAGGCTGAACTACCTGCCTGACGGCTTCTGTCCCAACCGCCTTCACCGTCCGGCCCTGGCTATCGCGTACCGCGCGCACGATATGGGGGCGGAGGATCGTGCCCTCATTGGCAAAGACCGTTGTCGCGGTCAGCAGCTGAAGCGCCGTCGTGCCCACTCCCTGGCCGAAAGCAATGGTCTGCAGCCCCGGACCCAGCCACTCGGAAGGCTGAGGAACAATGCCCCGTGCTTCGCCGGGAAGATCAATGCCGGTCGGATCGCCGAATCCGAAGCGCCGGAGGTATTCGAACATGCGGGATTTGCCGAGCCTCGAGCCAATCTGGGCGGCTCCAACGTTGCATGAGTTCTTGAGCACCGCGCCCATCGTCTGCCAGCCATGCTTCTGACCGCGCGCATCGCGGATCACATGGTTGCCCGGGACGCGCAGCGAACCCGCGCAGAACACGTGGTCCGCGGTCCCCATCACTCCGGCATCAAGAGCGGCCGCGGCGACGAAAACTTTGAACGTCGACCCGGGCTCGTAGACATCCGCGAGCGGTCGCGGGAGCCAGCGCTCAGCCGGAACCGTTCCGGCGGCATTCGGATCGTAGGTCGGGCGCACGGCCATGGCGAGGATCTCACCTGTCCGCGGATCCATGACCGTCACGGAGCCACGTCTGGCTTGTGTGCGCGCCATCGCGGCGCTGAGTTCGCGCTCGGCAATATGCTGGATGACTTGATCGATCGTGAGTAGGATATCGGAGCCGTCAACAGGCGCGGTGACCAGCCGCTGCGTCTCTACTAATAGACGACCGACTCCATCTTGCTCGGCGACCGCGCGGCCTGCGTTGCCGCGGAGGACCTTGTCATGACTGAGCTCCACACCGGACAGCCCCTGATTGTCAATGCCGACAAATCCCAGCGCGTGCGCCGCGAGCTCACCGTTCGGGTACGCCCGCCGGTTTTCGGTGAGGAAACCGAGTTGGCCCTGTAATCTCATCGAGGCGAGACGATCGACCACGCTCGCGTCGACCTTCCGCGCAAGCCAGACGAAGTGACGTCCCCCCCGAAGTCGCGCTCGGATCTCGTGCGGGGAGAGATCGAGCACAGGCCCGACGGCACGGGCGAAGGCAGATCGATCCCGAATGGCGGTCGGGACGGCGTAGACCGATGTTGCTTTCAGGTTGACGGCGAGTGGACGGCCCCGGCGGTCGAGGATCCGACCACGGAGCGGTTCCAAGGGAATGGTCGCGACCTGCTGGCGGTACGCGAGAGCTTGTAGCCTCTGACCTTGAAGCGCCTGGATCTGCGCCACGCGCGCGAGCAGCGTCCCAAGCGCCAGCACTAAGACGACCAGCAGGACCGAGATTCGACGGCGCATCTGCTGGCGCACATCGACGGGTGGCTCGGCCGGACGCCTTCGCGGGTTCCGCTGGATGAGGAAATCTAAGGGTGAGGAGGAAGCGTCAGCGCGCTTCGCGCGCCTCCGCTTCGCCTGCGAGCCACTCGACTCGCCGCTCACGCGGCTCGCTCGTGGTCTGCGACCAGTTGGAGATCAACCGCGGCGAGGCGAGTGCCCTGAGCAAGCGCAGCGAGTCGAAGGGCCTCGTTACCGTGACTCGTGGGCTTCAGCTTCTCCCGCCAACCAAGATGCAAAGCGCTGGAACACAGAGGGGGTTGGAATCTCGTGAGACGCCAGTCCCAGTTGCGGCAGAGAGAGAGCCGACAGCTGTTGCTGCCTTGGCGCAACCATCCCAAGCTCGTGGACGGCGATCTGCTCGATCCGATCAGGGGACTTCAGTGTGGTGACGGTCGCGAGCAGACGGGCATTGTCGGTTTGGAGCGATGAGACCTCGTCCCGAAGGCGCAGAATCGCGTATCCGCTCCGCGCGGCGTCAGTGCGCTGCGACACATAGATGATGGCCGGCAGAAACACGACCGCGGCCACAATCAGTGCGCGGGTCACAGGATTCCGCCGGGTCGCCCGCCGGCGAGAAGGCGCCCGCTGTGAGAGCGGAGGCGCAAAGCTTCTTGTGTTCGCGACAGCGAGCATCATTGTCACCCTACAACCTTCAACCTTCAACGTTTTCCAAAGTAGTGGGGCGGGACGCCGGACCCCGGTTGCCGGAGGTGCTCCGATGTGGTGTGGAGGGGATTTCTTCGGGGTATGAGTGAAGGTGCGAAGACCGAAGGTCAGCGACGATCCCGCCCCAGCCCTGTATTCAATTGGAGTACTCAGAGCCTACTGCTCCACCTCGTTGATTCGTTCTGCTGCGCGCAGCTTGGCGCTTCGTGCGCGCGGATTTCGTGCGATCTCTTCGGGAGACGGCGTGATCGGTTTCCTGGTGAGAATTCGTAGCCACCGTCTCTCCTGAGAACTGCTGGCGGAGGTCCCGGGTGGCGAGGTGCACCCACGGGAGAGGCGCAGGAAGGTGTGTTTGACCGTTCGATCCTCCAGGGAGTGGAAGGTAATGGCGCAGAGTCGACCTGCCTCCCGGAGAGCCTCCGCCGCATCTGGTATGGCGTTTTCAAGGTTCCGTAGTTCGTCGTTTACTGCGATCCGTAGCGCTTGAAATGTCCGTGTCGCGGGGTGGATTCCCCGTGGCCAGGACCGTCGCGGAATTGCGCCGGCGACGACCTCAGCCAGTGCCGTTGTGGTCGACAGCGGTCTTGCCCGCACAATCGCGCGCGCAATCCGCCGGGACCACCGTTCCTCACCGTAGCGCCAGATGAGTCCTGCCAGTTCCTCCTCTGGTCGTCTGTTGACGATCTCGGCCGCCGTTACTGGCTGCCGCCTGTCCATCCGCATGTCCAGCGGGCCCGCGGCCGCAAACGAGAACCCGCGGTCCGCATTTTCGAATTGCATTGACGATGCGCCCAGGTCGAAGAGGATGCCGTCGACCTGTGAGAGGCCCAGAGAATGGAGGACCTCTTTGATCGCCGTGAAGTTTTCACGGACGATCACTGCCGCCTCGCCGAATCGCTGGAGCCTCCGGGACGCTTCGGCTGTCGCGTCGTCATCCCGGTCTATGCCGATCAACCGCCCGCCGGGTATGATTCGCTCCAGAATCGCCTCGGCGTGTCCCCCGCCGCCGAGCGTCGCGTCAACATACACGCCGCCAGGCTTCGGGCTCAACCAACGTATCGTTTCTTCAAGCAGAACCGGTACGTGGCCGATATTACAAACTCAGATCTTGCAACTCACTCGCCAGCTCTGATGCTTGAGACTGCACACGCTCGATATATTTCTGCCAGTTCACCAGGCTCCAAATCTCGAGCCTGGTCCCGACACCGATCACAACCGCCTCGCGGTCGATCTTCGCGTACTGACGGAGATGAGCGGGGAGCGTTAGCCTCCCCTGCCCATCGATGTCAGCGTCTTCCGCGCTGGCCAGCATAAAGCGCACGATGTCGCGCCGGCTGACCGCCTGCGACCGCAGCTTCTTTTCGTTCTTAGCCCATTCGGCAGGCGCGTACACTGCGACGCATTCATCGAGACCACGCGTCACTACGACGGCGTTCCCGAGTGCCCGCCGGAATGTGGGCGGCACTACGATCCGCCCCTTCTCGTCCAGGGAGTAGTGATGCTCTCCTTTGAACATGCTCCCCACTGGTCCCCACTTTGCTCCACTAGTCATTCAACTCGTTCCACAGAACTCCTCTTTATAGACCAGAATTCTGAAAAATCCCCACAAAAATGCCCCAACCGCAATATGGTGGGGACACCCCGAGACGGAGACGCTACATATGGAGCTCAACTACAAAAAGCAGAAAGCAGGAAGGCAGTAAGAGTCCTTACGAGAACCAGTTTGTCAGTCGGCTCCGTTCAAACTCGATTTTTTCCTTCAACGCAGTCTCTGAGGGTGGGGTCACTTCGACCTGCGGCCCATTGGGGGCTGTGAAATGTCCCTGCACTTTGGCGGCCTGTCCCCTTCCGATCTCAATGAAGCAGTACCCGCGTCCATCAAAGGTCGCGGAAGAGCGCTTGCCGGTGATGTCCGCCGCGATGTGTGACGCGGCCACTTTTGCGTGCGATTCGGCAAAGATTCCAGCCTTTGGGAGCGGCATCTTGTTTGCGAGCGGTATCTCGATCACGTCGCCCACCGCGTACACGCGTGGATCGGATGTGCGCATAGTCGCGGGATCCGCGAACAACCATTCTCCGGTCATCTGGAGGCCGCTGCTCCTGATCACGGCCGGCGGCCGGTGTGGAGGGACGGCGATGAACAGGTCTGCTTCGATGGGTCCTTTCTCAGTAATGGCGACGCTCGCCTCGAGACGGTCGATTTTGACTCCCGGCGTAAACGTGATGCCACCGGCCGCGAGCCGGCCCTCCACCTGCGCGCACCCGGCCGCGCCCACAACTGGCAGCGACATTGGTTGTGGCGTAAAAGCAGCCATCTGGATGGCCTGTCGAAGACCTCGTTGCTCGAAGAGATCATGCAGCAGCAGCGCGGCTTCATACGGCGCCGGTGGACACTTATAAGGAACGCCGAGGATCCCGATGACAACGCGGCCGGCGGCGAACGACTTCACGCGCGGAGCAAGTCGTTCAACGTCTGCGGCATCATAGAGATTGAAGACCGCGCTCGAAAAACCGGGCACGAGATCCGGGCGGCTTTCCGCGCCCAGCGCAATCACGAGATGGTCATACGCGAGGGTTCCCGCGTCGGTGGTCACGCTGCGCGACGCCGGGTCGATACTGGTGACGGTGGCCTGTCGCAGGGTGATGCCTTTTGTGCTCAGCGCGGAAAGTGGACGCGTGCCATCGCCCGGTGTTCCACGACCCGTCAGTACCCAGAGCTTGCGCAGACCCATCATAAAGGAGGGACGGCGATCGACCAGGGTGATGACGTGATCCCCGTTCAACGACCTACGTAACTCCAGCGCGGCCGTAATCCCCCCAAAACCACCACCCAAGATCACTATCTTTGCGCCTGGCATCAAAGGGTCACTTCCTCTCCGATCCCTCGCTCGCGCGCTTTTTTGTCCACATGATGGGCCGTCGCGACGTCCTCGACCGCCATCCCCAGTGACTTGAACAGTGTGATGTCGTCCATTCCCCGCCGTCCTTCAATCCGGCCCACCAGCACCTCACCGATTTCACCGACGATGTGCGACTCTCCGATCGCTTCTTCTTTCATCGGGATGAGCAAGTCTCCCGCTTCGGTGAGCGCACCGGCGCGCGAGTCCACAAACACCCTGGACCGGCTCACCGCCTCGGTGTTCAGTTCTCGCCACATTGGGCGCGGCGCACCCACGGCATTAATATGCGCACCCTTTGAGAGCCACTCGCCGCGCAGCACGGGAGATGTCGCCGACGTCGCCGTGACGATCAGGTCGGCGCCTTGCACCGCCGCCTCTCCGGTCGCCGCCGGCTCAATCCCAATGCCAAACTCCTGTGACATGTCGCGGGCGAATTGCCGGGCATGCGCAGGAGTTCGCGACCACACACGTACAGCTCGGATGGATCGAACCAGGCGGAGCGCCTCGAGGTGGCTGCGCGCCTGCACTCCAGACCCGAGCACCGCCAGCGTGCTGGCGTCGGCCCGCGCGAGCACCTTCGTCGCCGCCGCGGATGTCGCGGCGGTCCGCATCTCGGTGATGAGGCGACCGTCCATCATGGAGAGCACTTCGCCCGTCTTGCTGTTCCACAGGAGAATCACCGCCAAGTGGGTCGGCAGATGGCTCTCCACATTCTTTGGGTAGAACGTCACCAGCTTCGCGGCAAGCGCTCCGTTCGTACGCATGAACGCGGGCATCAGGCCGAGATATCCCGCGTGAGGTTCAACCGGCAGTGCCACGCGCACCGGCTGCAGAACGCCTCCGGTGGAGAACGCCCGCAGCGCATCCTCCATCAATCGGATCAAGTCTTCCATGGAGAGCAGCGCGCGAACGTCCGCCTCGCGTAACAGCAACATGTCTACCCTGTCTTCCCTGTCTTCTCCGTCTTCCCCGTCTAATAAAGTTGCTTGAGACTGGGAAGACTGGGCAGACGGGGTAGACGGGGAAGACGGAGAACTAGTGCCCCGTTATGCAGCAAAGACTGCAGGTAATCATCCTCGCGCACGTTTGGGCGCTGGTCCCGGTTGCGGTGGCCTGGTTCGCCCGACCGGCCTGGCGCGGCGAGTATGCGCCGAAAGACGTCAGCGCACTCCTTCCTTTTGCCATCATCAGCGCGGCGTACCTGATCCTGCGTACCTGGCTCACGGTCATACGGTGGACACCGCGGCTGGTGGTGCTCTACCCCTACATGGATGTGGGTCTCGTGACGGCCGGACTCATCGTCCTACGCAATCCTTCCGATCCACTCTCGATTCTCTACTTCATCCCTCTCGCTTCAGCGGTGGCCTCACTCTCCATGGGGCAGATCACCGCCGTTGGCGCCGCAACGGTCATCGCGTATCTGGCCGCTATCATCGTCTCCAGCGTGCCATGGACCATTGGCATGCTCTACCGCCTCATCATGCTTGCACTCATGTCCTCGCTGTACTGGCTGATCATCAAGATCGTATCCACGTACGCGCGAGCCGCCGAGCGCGCAGAATACCGCGCGGAATTGTCCAGGGAGATCCATGACGGCGTGCAGCATCTGCTGGTCACGCTCGGTACGAGACTCGAGCTGGCTCGACGACTTGTTCACGAGGCACCCGGCCGCGTCGAGCAAATCCTCGCCGAGGAGCGAGAAACGACTCGCCGCGCCTCTGATGAGATCCGCTATCTCGTCCGGCGACTGAGGATCGCTGCCCAGCACAGCGATCTTGCCCCGGCGCTGCGGATGCAAATCGCTGCGATGTCCGACCGCTGGCCGTTCGCGTTGGATGTGAAGGTCCCTACCACGCTTCCGCGCCTCACCCCGAAAGCCGAGCATGCCGTCCTACGGGTGATCCAGGAATGCCTGACCAATGCCGCCAAGCACGCTCGGGCCACGAAAGTGGAGGTCAAGATCTCGACGACGAATGGTCAAATTCAGTGCGCTGTTGTGGACGACGGCACCGGATTCGATCCGTCCACCGTCGAAGGCACAGGGTTAGCCGGGCTCCGAGAGCGCGTGCAATCCGCTGGAGGAACGCTTGAGATTTCCTCGACATCCGGCCGTGGAGCAACCATTCTGGCTGCGTTCCCAATCGCGAAGCCGACGTTTGTGCTATGGAGAAAACTCGAGTTCTAATTGCTGAAGATGAAGGCATCTTGCGCAACACGCTGGGCGAGCTGCTGGCACGAGAGCCCGACTTGCAGATCGTCGCGCTGTGCCCGGATGGCCGGGAAGCGCTGATCGAATCGCTCGCCCACCGGCCGCACGTTGTGCTGACAGACCTCCGCATGCCAAAGGTCGATGGCATCGAGCTCACCCGGCAGTTGAAAGAGAAATCGCCAGACATCGCCGTGGTCATTCTCACCGCCTTCGATGACGACGATAATCTCTTTGCCGCGCTCAAAGCAGGAGCGATCGGCTACGTGCTCAAGGATGCCTCGCTCGAACAGATTGTTCACGCCCTCCACGCCGCGACCGCGGGCGAGGGGTACCTTTCGCCCGGCCTTGTGGTTCGCGTGATAAAGGAGTTCACTCGTATCGATCAGATGGCGCGCGGGCAGCGCAAGCTCTTCGCGCAGCTGACACGCCGCGAACGCGAAGTTCTGGAGTTGCTGGCCGGCGGCCACCGCAACAAGCAGATCGCGGCGCAGCTGCAACTCTCAGAGAAGACGGTCCGCAATCACATTAGTACGATTCTCGGAAAGCTCCACGTCAACGACCGCACTGAGGCCGCCCTCTTAGCGGTCCGTCACGGCCTCGGCGCGCCGCCCGCCGATCCCGTCTAGCAAGCCTGCGATTCTCCCATCCCCATCCTGCAAAATCGGGACATCACATGCCTCACTTTGGGACTCCGGCCCGATGGCAGTACGTCGTTTCCGCCCTACCCTGAACTCGAAGTGAAACGCATTGCCAGGGGGGATGAGTGATGAGAGGCATAGCACTGGTACTCGTAGCCATCGTGATGATCGGTGTGACCAGTCACCCCGCGGTCGGCCAGTCTCCGCCCTATCTTGGAGCGAAGCAGGCGCTGGTACTGGTCGAAACCAGCGCGGGGACCGGGAGCGGATTCGCGATAGCACCCAACCTTGTCGCGACCGCCTGCCACGTGATCAAGGGCGCGGCAGGGATCCGCATTCACTTTTGGGCCGCCAAAGTCCAGCACTCAGCCCGGACCGCGATGTGCAATGAGCGGTACGACATTGGCTTCGTCGTCGTGCCGGTCCCCGAGGGGACGACGATCCTGCGGTTTGCCGCCGGAGCGCCCTCACAAGGCGAGCGCATCTGGGTGTGGGGATATCCACTCGGCACAACCATCGCCCTCGAGCCTTCGGTGGCGGCGGGAATGATCAGCGCGACCGAGACGCCCAATGGATTTCTTGCGCTGGACGTGAGCGGCGCACCGGGCAACAGCGGCGGCCCTGTCGTCAACGAGACGGGCGAGGTCGTGGGGATACTCGTGGGCTCATGGAACGCGGGCAATCACGGATCGACGGGGTTCAAGTATGCCGCCCCCGGAACGACGGCGACTAAGTTGCTCGCAGAGGTCCAGGCACCGGCCGTCGGACAGGCGAACGGAAACGGCCAGCCTACCGGTAACGGCATCCGTCCCGGCGAAGGAATCGGCGCGGTGCAATTGGGCATGTCCCCTGGTCAGGTCCAGGAGGCGATCGGCCTGCCGCCGAGCCGCTCCAGCGCTCGAGGATGGTACGATTGGGACACTCGCAAGCTCTCCGTGCTGTTCAACAACGGCAAGGCCATCGTCATCTACACGGAAGACCCATCGGCCGCGACGGCGGAAACCATTCAGCTCGGTTCAACCGATGTCGATCTAATTAAGGCTTACGGAGCGCCGGCCTGTGCGTCGCTGCTTTCATTCTCCGGCAGAGCCACCCTCGGATGGGTGTATCACGGAATGGTCTTGTTTCTCACCGGAAGTCCCCGCCAGATCACCGCACTGGCGGTGGTACCAAAGGGCTTCGCGACTGCAATCTGCCGGTGAGGGAGCTCGGTAAGTGCGGCAGGGGATGCGCCGCTGCTCCCGAACATCAGGGCGCATCCCCTTCGCACAACTGAGCTTGTACCGAACAGTTGAAAGGAGGCGTAGGCTATGGAGACTCTACGCGACCTTTTCGAGCATATCCTTTCGTCCAATCCCCCGTCAAAAGAACTGCTCCGAGCACGCGCAGGGAGAGACTGGCGGACCTATACGGTCCAAGAGTTTGCCGAGGCCACACGCAAAACCGCGTCGCGCCTGGCGCAGGCCGGCATCGGTGCCGGCGACCGCGTGGGGCTATTCGCGGAGAACCGGCCCGAGTGGCACATCGTCGATTTCGCCTGCCATCTCCTCGGCGCCGTGGTGGTGCCGCTTTACACAAATCTTCCGGCAGGTCACGTCCGTCACATCGTGGCCGATTCCGAAGCCAAAATCTTGATTGTCGCCGGCAAGGATCGCGCCAGTGCGGCCGTGGAAGCCGGGCGCACGCTTCCGGGCATACGGATCGTCGGACTCGATCCCGGGCTGGCGGGCGTCGAGCCCCTCGAGGCCCTGCCGGTCTCTGCGGGTGGTACGTTCGCCTCGCCGCCAGGAGGTGCGACCGACGTCGCCAGCATCGTCTACACGTCGGGTACCACGGGCGAACCGAAGGGCGTCATGCTCACGCACCGGAACTTCATGTTCGAAATCATGGCGCTCCGCCCACTGTATCCGATCACCGATCATGATGAGGTCATGTCATTCCTCCCGCTCGCGCACATCGCCGAGCGCATCACCGATTACGTCTTCCTGTATTGTGGCTGCCACGTCACGTACATCGATCCGCCGGAGCGCGTGGTCGACATGATCACCAGGATCCGGCCCACGATCATGGTCTCATTCCCACGTCTGTACGAGCGGGCGTACGCGAAGATCCATTCCACGATCGAACACGAAGGCGGACTGAAAGCCAAACTGTTCGCATGGGCTATGCGCGTGGGCCGCCGGGCCCGTGAGGCTGTCTGGCAAGGCCGGGCGCCGTCCACCCTCACGAACCTGCAGTATGCCCTCGCTAAAAAGCTCGTATTCTCCAAGATCCTTGGCCGTTTCGGCGGCCGCTTGAAGTTCACATTCTCCGGAGCGGCGCCGCTGGCGCGTGAGATCGGAGAATTCTTCGATATCGTGGGGCTGCCGCTCCTGAACGGTTATGGATTGACCGAAGCGCCCGTGATCGCAATCGGCCGCCTCGAGTCCAACAGGATTGGTTCGGTCGGCCCGATCGTGCCGGGCGTTGAGGTGCGCATCGCCGATGACGGGGAAATCCTCACCCGCGGGCCACACCTCATGGCCGGCTACTGGAAGAAGCCCGACGCGACGGCGGAGGCGATCGACGCCGAGGGCTGGCTGCACACGGGCGACATCGGCCACCAGGACCGAGACGGGCACCTCTTCATCACCGATCGCAAGAAGAACCTCCTCGCCACTGCTGGTGGGAAGAAGATCGCTCCCGAGCCGATCGAAGCTCGCTTAAGGGCGAGCCCGTACGTGGCGCAGGCCGTCCTCATCGGCGATAACATGCCGTATGTGACGGCCCTGATCGTCCCCAATTTCGAGAACCTCGAAGCATACTTCACAGAACGCGGCCTGGACGGCAAGGGCCGTGAGGCGCTGGCAAACCACGATGTCACCGAGGCGCTCATTGCCGCGGCAGTGAAGGACGCGAACAGCGAACTGGCGCAGTACGAGCGGATCAGGCGGTTCACCGTCATGACCCGCGAGTTTTCGCTGGAGGAGGGAGAGATTACACCTACCCTCAAGGCCCGCCGGCGCGTCATTACCGATCGGTTCCAGCAGGCGATCGATCAGATGTACCACAAGACGCACCGCACGGCGCAGTTTGCGCTTGACGATTAGTCTACCGATGGCCGTCGCGAAGGCGGAAAAGCTCCCGCGGCCGGACATCCACCCAGCGCCGCTGATTGACCGATTCACCGACGCGGCCATCTGGGTCTTCGCGCTGCTGGCCGTCGCGCTGTTTCGGATAATTGATAGCACGCTGGACCTCAGGATTTTTGGTCACGAGCATGTCGCGGCCGTCCTGCACAGTAAGCGTCCGTTCCTGGTTGTAGTGTGGCATGGGCGCGGGCTTCTGCCGATCTTCTTCTTTCAAGGCTATCCCCTCGTCGTGTACTCCAGCCAGTCGCGCACTGGCCATGTCCCGGCACTGTCGCGATACGTCCGCAAGCTCACGCTGGCCTCGCTCCGCCACCTCGGCTATCAGGTCCTCGACGCCTCCACATTTCACAGTGAGTCGCGGGGAGTGATCCGGTTCCTGCAGTTCCTGGAGCGCGGTTCAGGGGGGCTCATCGCCGCCGACGGCCCGGCAGGCCCGATATTCCGCGCGAAACCTGGTGCCGTCTACGTGGGGAAGAAAACCGGTGTCGACCTGCTGCCGGTGGCCGCCGCGATCCGCGACGCGATCGCGATCGACTCGTGGGATCGCTTCGAGATCCCGCGGCCATTCACCAAGGCCGTGCTCGCGATCGGCGAGCGCCTGGATATCCCGGAAGACATTGACGAAGACGGTCTTGCCCGCGTGTCGGAACAGCTGGAAACCATCCTCAACAATCTCACGGCACGGGCCGAGGTGGAAGCGTTCTCGGCGCCAGGGTCTAGAAGTGCCGTAGACCCCACAGCACCGCAATCGCGCCGGCGGCGACGACACCAATGAGCAGCGCGGGAAAGACGAGGAACCACAGCGCGTTCGTCGCCCGCCACGCGATCGCAATGAGGAGAAGCAGAAGAACGAGTCCCACCATGCCGCTCCACGCCACATGGCGACCTTTCAGCGTCGGGCGGGCTTGCGGAAGCCGCGGCGCGTTCACTTTGCGGGTCTTAATCCGGTCAGTTCCGCGCGCAACTTTGCGATCGTCTCTTCGTATGACTCAAGAATCCGAGCGTACCGCTGAAATCGCATCGCGAGATACCCTGCGTACAGCGCCACGCCCCAAAACGCGAGGATCTTCACGGCCTCCGTCGTGAGATCGCCGGCCGGCGACACCACGCCCAGCACAGCGACGTACGTCACGTTATAGACGGTGGCCACGTAGAGGGCCATGCCCATGCCGTACCTGATGCTGTTGCTGACGAGCACGATAAAATACGCAACATAGAAGACACTCGCGCTTCCACCGGTGAACAGCACCAGGAGCGAAATCAGCGCCACATCAGTGGCGGTCGTCACATATTTCAGCCAGTGCGGGGACGAGCGCCGGAGAATGCTCCAGTAGGTCAGATTGAGGGCCGCCACCGCCGCGGTGAGCGTCAAGATCGTGCTCCAGGGGATCGTCACGCTCCCCGCACGTTTAAGATAAGAAACGGCGCCGAAGATCACGGCAGCGACGATCCACCGCACGACGACTTTGCTGCGTTCAATCTGCTGTTCCATCTGCCACCGGCGCTCCTCTCAAGTGCTCGTGGAGAAATCCTTCAACTTCTTCAAACAGGACCTCGCGGTCCCGGTCGAGCGTGGCCAAATGCCCGGACCGTCGCAGCCACACCAAACGCCCGGGCGCACGCGCGGCCCGCGCGAGAATCTCCGGCCCGCTGTCTTTGGGGATGACCCAATCCCGACGCCCCTGGACCACAAGCAACGGCGCGGTCAGAGACGTTAGCGAAAGCACGGTCTCGTTCAAGAGGGCCGACAGTTCCGCGGTGGCGCCAAGCGGGATCTGCGCGTAGGGTGAGCGATACTGCAAGGCCATCGGATCGCGGGGGCTGAGACGTATGATCACCGGCATAAGGGGGATGACTCGAGATGCGAGCCGGGCAGCCCCCGCAAGTAGCGGTCGTACGCGGATGGGCGTGGAGATCGCGACGACTGCATCGGCGCCTTCTCTCGCGGCGAGGTAGAGGGCGATCGCGCCGCCCATGGACAACCCGATGATTGCCTGCCGCCGAGTACGGCGCCGCAAGTCCTCATAGGCGTCCAGGGCAGACGCAACCCAATCGCGCCAACTGGTCCGCGCCAGATCCTTCGGAGACGTCCCGTGCCCGGCCAGCCGTGCGATCGTAACCGTCCAGCCTGCTGCTGACAGAGCCTCGCCGAGTGGCACCATCTCGAGCGGCGAGCCGGAAAAGCCGTGCAGGAGCAGGCACCCGACGTCTGATTCACCCATCGCCTGCCGTCCTTCGCGCGACTACGCGGCCCTTCCTGGTCATTGCACATTGCATCGTCCCGGAAAACTGGGACGACGGCGACGTCACTTCAGGACATCTGCCCGATGGCTGTTGGTGAGGCAGTGCGTATCCTCAGCGCAGGAGAGGTGAAGACGGCCATGACCCGTGGGGTGAGTCTCGGAGTTGCTGTAGTCCTCCTGCTGTTGCTCTATTTCTCGGCGTCGCTCTTGTTCGACCGCACCAACCCCGGCCGGGAGATTCAGTGGATTCCGGTTCGGCAGTACGTGCCTCTTCTTCCAGGATCTCTGAGCGCCATGAGGGGGCCTTGGGGAAGGGGCGATAGATAAGTATTCGACTTCGCTCAGGCCTCTGCCGGCACCGCCTTTCGAGGAGCGTCCAGGAAGACAACCTGATCCGCGATTACTTCTGTCGAGGTCCGCTTCCCGCCATCACCGGTTTCCAGCTGGCTGACCTGGAGCCGGCCCGTGACCCCCACCATCCTTCCTTTCTTAAGGTGCTCCCCGACGGTCGTCGCCAGCTGACGCCAGGCGACGATATTGATGAAATCGGCATCGCGTTCCCCGTCCTTGCCTGCGAAAGCCCGGGGAACGGCGAGCAGAAACCACGCCCGCGGGGTTCCCTCGCCCGTAACCCGCAACTCTGGATCGCGGGCGAGCCGGCCAACCAGCGTGATGAGATTGACGCCCTGTGCCATCAGCATGCTCCTTTCGCACCTGGTGGCACGACCTTAGCCCATCCACCTGTCGGCGGGCAATGACCTAAGTGGGCTATGAGGGAGTAAACGGCTGGTGCAGCTCCACGGGCTGGCCCTGGGCGCGGACACGCAGGTTCAGCATCTCGACGAATACCGAAAACGCCATCGCGAAGTAGATGTAACCCTTGCTGATGTGCTGGCCGAATCCATCGACGAGCAGCGACAGACCAATGAGGAGAAGAAAGCTGAGCGCGAGCATTTTCACGGTCGGACGTCGCTCGACGAACGCGCTGATCGGACCCGCGGCCACCATCATCACCGCGACGGCGGCCACCACCGCCGTGATCATCACCCAGAGATCCCGGACCAAGCCGACGGCCGTGATGACCGAGTCCAACGAGAAGACGATATCCAGCAACACGATCTGCGTGATGACGGCTCCGAACCTTGCCGGCACGCGCGCGGAAACATGGCCGGGCTGACCCTCGAGTTTGTCGTGGATCTCACGCGTGCTATTGGCGATCAGAAACAGGCCGCCGCCGATAAGAACCAAGTCTCTGCCGGAAAACGCGTGGCCAATTACCTCAAAGAGCGGCTGGGTCAACCGGACGATCCATGCAATTGTGGTGAGGAGCGCGATGCGCATCAGCATGGCGAGGAAGAGACCGACACGGCGCGCCCGGGCCTGCTGCTCGGAGGGGAGTTTTCCCGCGAGGATCGACAAGAACACGATGTTGTCGATCCCAAGGACGATCTCCAGCGCCGTCAGCGTGAAAAGTGCAATCCAAACCTCGGGATCAAAAATCCAGCTCATGCCAGCACCTGGGCAAGCCTACGCAGCGACTCGACATAACGGTACTGGATGTTCATGTGATCGTCGTCGAACTCTTGATGTTCGTGCTTGATGTTAAGCGCTTTGAGCCGGCCCGAGAGCACGCGCGCCCCGTAGTGCAGGTTCCATTCATCCTTGCGGCCGCACTCGATGTACACGAGCTTCATCTTTCGCAATGCCTCCGCATGACGCTCGGCCATGTAGACCGGGTCCCATTCCAGCCACTTGCTCCAGATCGCGTCCCGCATCTCGCCGGTCTTCACGTCGACCGGCAGTTCATAGGTCCCATCGGAATTCCCCGAGTAGGCCATGGCCATGGCCACGAGAATCGTCAAGGCCTCCGTCGCCTCGCGCTCTTTCTTCGGCATGGCATCGAAGGCTTTGAGGAAGCCCCGAAGGTCGCTGTGTTTGTTGATCGCATTCAGCGCTTTCCAGAAGAACGGCTTGTAGCACGATTCGAAATACATATCCCCACTGTGCGACGCCACGGCACCAAACACGTCTGGGTTTCGCATCGCCAGGACCAGGGCCCCGTATCCCCCGCTCGACTTTCCGACCGTGCCCCGGTGGCTGGGGGACGCTTTCGTGCGGTAGGTAGCATCGATGTAGGGCACGAGCTCCCCGACGATGTGATCTTCGTATTGTCCGGTCGCCGGTGAGTTCACGTACTGGCTGCCTCCGTAGCGCGTCGACCCGTCTGGCATCACCAGCACGGCTTCAGGCGCCCCGTCTGCGATCACGCGATCCATCAATTCGGGCAACGTCGGCGCCCAAAGCGATCGGTTGATCGACGACAACCCGATTCCGGTGAAGCCGTGCAGCCAGTAGATCACGGCGTAGCGCCGCGAGCGATCTCGTTCGTATGACGGAGGTAGATAGACTGGGATTTCCCGCATGTGTGGATCGCCCAGAGGATTTCCTTTGAGCACCTGACTTTCGAAACGTTCGACGACCGTGGTGCCCTGCTCAGACATGCTTTTCTCCTCTCGAGATTTCGATCAGATACCACCGGGCAGGATAGACTTTTCGGGGATGGTAGAGGGAATTCCGCTGATACACCCGCTAGCAGGAAGCGGAGTCGCGCGGGCGAAGGCCTGATAGCCAGTCGCCAGGTTCGGAATCGGAGGAAGCGCCGTGCAGCAGCAGACGGTCACTGACGACGATCGCTTCTCGTTCGAGCGCTTTGCCCGGCACCCTTTCTTTCGCCAGGTGAATGCGTGGTTGGTGGCTCATACCGACATTTCGTCCAATGCCTCCGTCGTCGACCTCGCATGCGGTCCGGGTGCTGTGACTGAGCTCATCCTCAGTGAGCTGGACGAGGAAGCGCCGGGGGCCTGCGTCTATGCGGTCGACCCGTCGGAGTCTGCGCTCGCGATCGCTCAAAAGCGGATCCGGTCGCGCATTGTGCACTTCGTGCACGGAAGCGCCGAGCGCCTGGCCACCCTGGTACCGCAGGTCGATCGCGTCGTCTTCACGAACGCCGTGCACCTCATCGGCGACAAGGCCGCCGCCTTCGAACAAATCTTCAAGACGCTGCGACCCGGAGGCCTCGTGAGTTTCAATACAACGTTCTTCCATGGAGCATACCCCGAAGGGACCTCACGCTTCTATAAACTGTGGGTGTTGCGGGCGATGCTCTGGCTCAAGGAGCGAGGCTATTCGATCTCGCGCGGTGTGAAAGCGACCGCCATGCAGTGGTTGACGGTGGAGCAATACCGCGAGGTACTGCGGACGGTCGGGTTCGAGGATCCCGTCGTCACCCTGCACGAGAAACCTCTGAGCCTTGAAAGCTTGGAAGATATTGGTTCGTTCTCACTGTTCATCGAGGGCGCGCTTCCGGGCGTGCCACTCGAAATGGGCGCTGAAGCGCTGCGGCGGGGCGTGAACCAGGCCTTTGACGAACTGAAGCTGTCGGTTATACCGCGCAATTGGCTGCAGGTCATTGCCCGTCGCCCACTGACGCCGCTGGCTGAGTGAGCGACGGCTCAGCTAGCCTGCGTCTACTGAGTCTACCGAGTCTTCTGCGTCTACCGAGTCCGCATCCACTCTTCATGTGTCCACTGTGTCTACCGGGTCTACTGAGTCTGCCCTGTCTACTGCGTCCAGAATGGAGAGACTCGGTAGACTCTGAAGACTAATAGACTTAGCAGACTGCCGCTAGGCGTGAGTGGGAGAAGACACGGTAGACTCAGTGGACCCTGCAGACCCGGTAGACTGTTCGTTCAGCGCCACGCGGTCGAAGTAGATCCGTTCACCCGCGAACTTCTGCGCCTTCGGGTCCCACGGAAAGTGAATGATGATCTGCAACCGGACGGGCCTTCCGGTCGGCACCATCCCCGCCCACGTCCCTTTCTGTGTCCCGGTCATTTCCGCGACCTCGAACACCCCCTGCGGGCCGATCACAATGTCGGACATTGCGAACTTCACGTCGGGAAACGCACCGAGGAACGAAAGATAAAACTGCCGCGCGCCGTCGTGCCGCTCCCAACGCTGGCCGGTTGGAATGATCTCATAGACACAGTCTGGAGCTAAGGTGTCGATCAGGCCCTGCAGGTCGCGGGCATCCTCCGCCCTGGAGTGTTTGATCCACAGCGCACGTATGGTTTCGTACAGTTCTGGTGTGATAGTCCACTCGAGGCGGTCTTGGATCGTGTAGGCACGCATCAGCCCCAACGCTTCAGGAGATCCTCAGCCTCGCTCGATAGTTCGTGCACGATCTCCGCCGCTGACTGCACCCGCCTGACACCGCCAACGGACTCTCCCGCCCAGTGGGGCATGGCCTCGATCGCCCCCGTCGTTCTCACAGTGGGAACGCCGATCTCGAAACGGCGGACTTGAGACTTTGTGCCAGTATATTTGCCGGTGCGCTCGCCGACGATGTCGCCCTCATGGGCCTCCGCTGCCTGAAGCGAAGAGCGCAGGACGCGGCCGGGTGCATCCGGCCAACCGACCGAAAAGGCTTCGGTAAACACGGTATCTTGGGCCCCGGCCTGGATGAGGGCTGAAACATAGGCCGGATGCGCTTCAGACTCAGGAGCGGCGATGAAGCGTGTCCCCACCCTAACAGCAGCCGCGCCGGCTGCGAGCGCTGCTGCCATGGCTCGCCCAGTGCCGATGCCACCGGCGGCGATAACCGGAATGGTAACCGCCTCGAGGACTTCATCAAGGAGTGCCAGCAAGCCGATCTTCCCACGGATATGACCGCCGGCCTCGATCCCCTGCGCCACGATCAGGTCGCACCCGGCTTCCTGCGCCGCGACCGCCTCATCACTGGAACCAATCTGCCAAGAAACGACTGCGCCGCGCTTATGCGCGACGTCGACGAGCGATGCTTCAGGCCAGCCGTGGAAGAAGTCCACAACCTTGACCCTTGCGGCGGCGGCATCGACGGCCTCCGGCAAAGAGGCGCGGTCAGGGACAAGGGCCGGGTCCACGATGAAGTTCGCCCCGATGACGCCCCGCGTCAGCGCGCGGCACTGGTCGAGAATCTTGGCGATCAGGTCAGGCGGCGCTCCAGTGACGGACACCGTCCCTAATGCGCCTGCGTTGGCAACGGCAGCGGCCAGATCGTGATTGGCCAGCGCACCCATGCCAGCCTGTTGAATCGGGATGGAACACCCCACCAGTTCAGTAAACGCGGTTCTCAGCATGGTGCGCCTCCTTGAAAATCGATTGGCTACGCCTCCGTAGACGGAGGACGGTCGATGGCGAACACGCCGTCGGCGAAAGTTTCAAGTCTCGCTGTGTCAGTAGCCTGATCCCTTATGTCTTTCCTGATCATCCCGGCAAATCCGCAGAGGAATACATTTTCGTGCGACGAAGGACGATGCCTCTTCCAGAGCAGGAGAAGGAGGCAAAAGGATATGCGGATCCAAATCGGGATATTTGTGCTGTTGGCAGTCGTTGCCGGGCTGGCGCCCACGAACCTGGCGGCTCAGGGAACGGGCGCGCGCCTGGATGTCTTCGATGAGTGGAATCTGCAGGCGAACCGTAGCGTCGTCGCCGTAGCCGGCAATGGACCGCCAGTCTCGGCAATTCAGTTCGCCATCGTCCACCTAGCCATCTACAACGCCGTCGTCGCTATTACAGGCGGCTATGCACCGTATCGCGCGCCTGCGCCAGCCGCACCAGGCGGTTCAGTTGAGGCGGCTGTTGCCACTGCCGCTCACGACGTACTTGTAGGCCTCTATGCAGGGCAGAAGGCCGAACTCGACGCGAAGCTCGCGCAGTCACTAGCCGCGATCCCAGATAGTCAGGCGAAGACTATTGGCATGCAGGCTGGCTCTCGTGCAGCGGCGGAGATCCTCAAAGACCGCGCGAACGACGGCCGATTCGCTGCGGTTCCGTATACCTCCGGCACGCTCGTCGGCATGTGGGATCCCGCGCCTCCGGGATTCGGCGCATACGCCTTCCCCTGGATCGGACAAGTTCGGCCCTTCGCCTTACGCCTGCCCTCACAGTTTCGCCCGTTGGGACCGCCGCCCATGGAGTCGGCGAAGTACGCCGAAGAGTTCAACGAGGTGAAGCGGCTCGGTGCTTCGCGCAGCACGGTACGCACGCCGGAGCAGCGCGAGACCGGCCTGTTCTGGACCGATCACGCGGGGGCGCAATAGTATAGGGCGCTTGGTGTCCTTGCGCGCGAACGAGGTCTCAGTGTCCCAGCCAAGACGCGGTTGTTCGCGATGGTGCTGACGTCAGTAGCAGATTCGATCATCGGCTGCTGGAATGCGAAATCCTACTACAGCTTTTGGCGGCCGATCGCCGCGATCCGTCGAGCCGCAGATGACGGGAACCCGGCCACTGAAGCAGATCCTACATGGGAACCCCTCGTGGCGACCGCAGCCCATCCTGAATATCCCTCGGGGCACAACTGCTTCACGGGTGCGACGGTCGAAGCGCTCGAGACTTTCTTTGGGACTCGCGATGTGCCGGTCGCAGTCGACAGCGTGGTGACGAATACCACACGCCGGTTCGCGAGAGCCGAGGATGCGTTGAAGGAAGTGATCGAGGCACGGATTTACATCGGGTACCACTTCAGGTCTGCCGACGTCGATGGCGCAACACTCGGGCGCAGTACGGCGCGCTATATTCTCAGCCGATATTTCCTACCCGCTCCTTAACGCAAAGCCATTCAAGAAAAACACAAGAGGGGAAGCTCTCAGAGCTTCCCCTCTTTCACTTACTCCCGGCAGCGACCTACTCTCCCACGCCGTTACCAGCGCAGTACCATCGGCCCTGGAGGGCTTAACTTCCGTGTTCGGAATGGGAACGGGTGTGGCCCCTCCGGCGACGCCACCGGGAACTTTGCAACGCGATCGCGCCGCGTGTGCGGCAGCGCGATCCGCGAATCTTTCAGATGTCGAAGGTCAAGGGGGCTAGGGAAAGAGCACAAGTGCTCCCCATTGACCTTGACCTTGTGGCCTTCGACATCAGCTTTTTGCCGCCGCGTGTTTGGATGAATCCAATACGGCGAGCCAGGCTCTATACAGCTACCCCTAAGGCGGTGGATCAAGCCCTCGCCCGATTAGTACCGGTCCGCTCAACGCCTTACGGCGCTTACACGCCCGGCCTATCAACCGAGTAGTCTACTCGGGGGCTTACCTGGTTAACCCAGTGGGTGGCCTTATCTTGAGGTGGGCTTCGCGCTTAGATGCTTTCAGCGCTTATCCCGTCCGGACATAGGTACCCGGCACTTGCCCTTGGCAGGACAACCGGTACGCCAGAGGTCCGT
>Ga0209853_1000019_pt1 | contig 44639 bp, 56 predicted proteins | sample GWRWS1_30_40_FD_187224 | JGI IMG/M metagenome (GOLD analysis project Ga0209853, IMG submission 187224) | Riverbed sediment microbial communities from areas with vegetation nearby in Columbia River, Washington, USA - GW-RW S1_30_40 (SPAdes)... | ecosystem: Environmental > Aquatic > Freshwater >...
TGTGCCGCCAGCCCCTCGACGACCCGCGCGTGAGGTTGATTCAGGAGGATCTCTTCAATGTCCGGCTTGAGCCGGGCACCTACGACGCGCTGCTCATCGATACCGACAACGGACCCGAGTGGTTGGCACGTGAGGTAAATCAGCGGATCTATGAACCGTCAATGGTGCAACGATTCTTCGAGGCCCTGAGACCGGGCGGAATAGTGGCCTTTTGGTCGGCCAATCCTGCGCCGGAGTTCTCGGAATTGCTTGCCTCCGAGGCTGGATTGGTGGAAGCGATTGAGTGTACGGACGAGATGGCGCCGGGACGAGCGACGACGGCGTGGGTGTATCTCAGCCGCCGATCTGGATCATGACTCTGGCTTGCGGGAACATTTTCTCCGCAAGCGCGTGTCCAAACGGACGGCGGTAGGCGGCGGCGCGGAAGATCTCTTTCATCTCGGCGTAGGTGGCGCCCGCCCGAAGGGGCGTCAGCAGGTCTGCCTCGTCATCACGCAAGAGGCACAACCGGAGCCGCCCGTCGGCGGTGAGCCGCAAGCGGCCGCACTTCGCGCAGAACGGCTGGCTGATCGGACTGATGAATCCGAGCACGCCCGCCGCTCCCATCAGCCGGTAGGTCCGCGCCGGATCCTCGCCGGAGAGATCGAGCGGGGTCAACGGCCCCAGCGCTGCTTCGATCTTCTCCATCGTCTCCTCGGACTTCACCACGCCGGCCTCGGCAAAATCGCCAACGCTGCCGAACGGCATCATCTCGATGTAGCGTACTTCCCATGGGTATTCGACCGTCAGGGCGGCCAACGAAACAACGTCGTCCTCGTTGAACCCGCGCACGACGACTGAGTTGAGCTTGATCGGGAGCAGGCCGGCCGCTTCCGCGGCGGCGATCCCTGAGAGGACCTTCTCGACCTTCCCCCCGCGCGTGATCCGGTGGAACTTGTCCGGATCCGTTGTATCGAGGCTAACGTTGATCCGGTTCAAACCGGCATCCGCGAGGGGTCGTGCCAGGTATTCCAGGAGCAGGCCGTTCGTGGTCATGGCGATCTCATCAATGCCGGAGGTCGCATGAATTTCTCGGACCAGCTCGACAATGCCCGGACGCACCGTCGGTTCGCCACCCGTCAGGCGCACCTTCCGCACGCCCAGCTCCGCAGCGACGCGGACCAATAGCAGTAATTCATCGTCCGTCAGGAGCTCGTCCTGAGGACGGAAGTCGATCCCCTCAGCCGGCATGCAATACACGCAGCGGAGATTGCAGCGGTCGGTCAGGGAAATGCGCAGATCGGTAAGTTCCCGCCCGTACTGATCCTTCATCGTTCCTCCGGGATAACGAAGACGATTATAGCAGGGGAGGGGAGGAGTCGGGCGGGAAGAGACGAAACCCACAAATACCCAGAAGTTGAAAGGTGAATCACCTGTCAGTTTCCCGTACCGTCAGCCGCCCCAAGCGTCAGCGTGGGCAGCGCACACGGCAGCGTCTGCTTGATGCCGCGGAGGCAGCCTTTGGCCGCCACGGCTACTTCGAGACCTCGATCACGGATATCACCCGCGAAGCAGACGTTGCCCAAGGCACGTTCTACGTGTACTTCCCCAGCAAGAAGGCGATCTTCTCCGAACTCGTCCGCGAACGGAGCCACGACCTGAGGCGGACGATCCAAGAGGCGGTTGCGGGGTTCTCCGACCGGCGCGACGTTGAGCGTGCCGGATTCACGTCGTTTTTTGACTTCATCCGGGGCCATCCCGCCATGTACCGGATCGTCCGGCAGGCGGAGTTTGTCGACCCGAATCTCTTTCGCTGGTACTACCGCCGGTTTGCCGACGGCTACGTGCATGGCTTGCGTGAAGCGATCGAAGCGGGGCAGATTCGCAATCTCGACCCTGAGGTGCTGGCATTCTGCCTGATGGGCATTGCCGACTTCCTCGGGATGCGCTACGTGCTGTGGGAGAAGCAGGTGCCGAAACCGGCCGTCATTGACGCCGTGATGGAATTCATGATGAGCGGGCTCGACGGCGCAGGGCGGACGAAGTAGTGGCGGGTATCGCTGCGCTCAGCACCTACTTTCCCTCGGAGTATCAGACGTCCCGGGAGATCGCCGAGGCCACCGGCATTCCGGTGGAGGTCATCGAGCAGAAGTTCGGGTTGCGCGGAAAGCATCGAGCCGCCTCTGACGAGCACGTGTCAGCGATGGGGACTCAGGCCGCGCGTCCGCTCCTGGAGTCGGTCCGCCCGGACGAGATCGGGGCGTTGATCTATTTTGGGAGCGCGCACAAAGATTACTATCTTTGGTCCGTGGCGCCGAAAATCGCGCACGCCCTGGGTCTAGATAACGCCTTCTCGTTTGAGTTGATGAATACCAGCGCATGCGGTCCGATCGCGTTGAAGGTGGCGCGGGACATGCTCACGGCGGATCCTGGTCTGAAATCGATTGTGCTGGTAGGGGCATCGCGAGAGTCGCGGGTCATCAACTATCGCAATCACCGGGCGCGCTTCGCGTTCAACTTCGCCGACGGTGCCGCGGCAGCGCTCGTCCGGCCGAGCGGCGGCCACGAGATCCTCGCCACAGCAGCGGTGACCGACGGATCGTTTGCCGACGACGTGATGATTCCAGCCGGCGGGTCTGTGCATCCGCCGTCCCCGGAGACCTTGGAACGGGACATGCACCGGGTGGACGTGCCTGACGTCGACCGTATGAGGGCGCGACTCGACCCAGTCTCCTTACAGCGCTTCGTGACCGTGACCCGTAAGGCCGTACAGGACAGTGGGTCATCCGTCGATGACATCGACTTTCTCGCGATGCTGCACACCAAACGCTCACTCCACGAGGAGTTGCTCCGGACGCTCGGACTGGAGCCGCATCAATCGCTCTACCTCGAGGAGTTCGGACACATGTCATCCATCGATCCGTTTGTCGTGCTGTCCGAAGCCGAAAGACGCGGGCTGCTGAACCGTGGTGACCTGGTTGTGGCTCTGTCGGCGGGAACCGGGTACACGTGGGCTGCGACGGCGATCAGATGGTGATGTGGGGCATCTGGCACTGGTTGGAACGGCGGGCGGATATCAACCCGACGAAACCGGCGTTGATCGACGGAGACCACGCACTCACCTATCGGGATCTCCGCGACCGAGTGGCTGCTCTCGCCGGCGGGCTGCAGGCCTTCGGCGTGCGCCGCGGGGACCGGGTGGCGGTGCTGTCCATCAACCGCGCCGAGTACATCGAGGTGATCTTCGCGGCTGCGAGGATCGGCGCGATCGTGGCACCGTTGAACTGGCGTCTCACCGCTGCGGAGCTCGCCTTCCAAGTGGGCGATAGTGAGCCCGCGATTCTCTTCGTGGATCCCGAGTTGGGGCCGCTGGCGGAAGCGCTGCGCAAACAGCCCGAGGCCCGAACGCTGGAGACCTTTGTCGCGTTCTCCGATCCCGCAGGACCGCTCCCGTGGGCCCGCCCGTATGCGGAATTGTCCGAACAGAAGGCAGCCATGCCTAGCGGGCGATTCGACGATCCGCTGCTGATCCTGTACACCTCGGGAACGACGGGTCGGCCGAAGGGCGCCGTCCTCACGCAGGCCGCGCAGTTCTGGAACAGCATCAACATCAGCACCGCGGTGAGTCTTACCGCGGCGGACGTGACACTGAACCTGCTGCCGATGTTTCACTCCGGAGGCGTCGGGCTGATCGTCCTGCCGAGTTTGCACCTGGGCGCCACGGCCGTGCTGCAGCGGAAGTTTGATCCAGAGGAGACGGTGCAGTTGATCAGCGCGCACGACGTCACCGCAATGTTCGGGGTACCGTCGATCTACCGGATGCTGCTCCAGACCGACGCGTTCCAGAAGGCCGACCTGCGCCGGGTTCGGTTCAGCTGCGGCGGGGCGCCCTGTCCGCTCACAATCATCGAGGCCTTTCGTGACCGGGGACTGCTCTTCCAGCAGGGCTACGGCCTTACCGAGACGGCGCCGACGTGCACTCTCATTCCTGCTGCGGACGCCTTTCGGAAGGCGGGCTCGGCCGGGAAGGCGGCGCTGCATGTGGAGGTTCGTGTGGTCGATGAGGACGGGCGCGACGTCCGGCCCGGCGAGATCGGCGAGGTATGGACCCGCGGCCCCAACCTCTTCTCGGGATACTGGAAGCGGCCCGAGGCGACGGCCGAGGTCTTCGCGCCGCCCGCCGAAGGTCCTCGAGACGCATCGGGATACGCGGGGTGGTGGTTCCGAACCGGTGACCTGGCCAGTATTGACGATGAAGGGTTCATCTACATCGTCGATCGCAAGAAAGACATGATCATCTCCGGCGGTGAGAACATTTATCCGGCTGAGGTGGAGGATGTACTGTACCGCCACCCCGCGATCGCTGATGTCGCGGTGATTGGTGTCGCAGACGACCGATGGGGTGAGGTGCCCAAAGCGGTCGTGGTGCTCGCGCCGGGGCTGACCCTTACGTATGAAGATCTCAAAGCGTTTTGTGAGGGCAGGCTTGCCCGCTATAAAGTTCCCAAATCGATGGCGGTCACCGACATCCTCCCCCGAAACGCCGCAGGGAAAGTGCTCAAGCGTGTGCTGCGCGACCAGTTCTCGCCGGCGGAACGGCCGAAGGTTTAGCCGATGCCCCACGCGCGCGCAAACGGCATCAACCTCTACTACGAGATGACGGGATCCGGTCCGGCAATTGTGCTGCTGTCGGGCCTGGGCGCAGACGGGCATTTTTGGTACCAACAGGTTCCCGCGCTCGCTGCGCGCTTTTCGGTGATTGCCGTAGACAATCGTGATGCCGGCCGGTCCGACAAGCCCGAGGTGGCGTATACGCTTCGAACGATGGCCGACGATGTCGCGGGCTTGCTCGACGCGCTGGAAATTCCATCGGCTCATCTCGTCGCCGCTTCGATGGGCGGGTTTATTGCACAGGAGTTTGCGCTCGCGTATCCGCAGCGGCTGCGCCGGCTGGTGTTGTGCTGTACCTCATTCGGGGGCCTGAACAGCGAGCCGATCCCGCCGCAAACGACGCAGGTGTTGCTCTCGCGCACCGGCGATCCCGAGCGCGACCTGAGGGCTTTTCTCGCATTACAGTTCGGAACTGACTATCCGCGCCAGCATGCCCGCGACATCGACACGTACGTGAAGTGGCGCGTGAACCATCCGCAGCCGCTGCCGTCGTATCACCGTCAACAGGCGGCATCGATGCAGCACAACACGGAAGACCGGCTGGGTGCACTCCAGCATCCGGTGCTCGTTTTGCACGGCGGGAGAGACCAGGTGGTGCCGGTCCGCAACGCGGAGTTGCTGGCGGCGAAGTTGCCAAATGCCAGACTACGCATTTTTGAAGACGCCGGTCACCTCGTGCTGTGGGAGTATGCGGAGCAGGCGAACCAGATGATCATCGAGTTCCTTCAGGCAAATTAGCGGAAGCAACCTAGTGGTCGGGGAGGTGGGACGGCTGTGGCAGAGGCTGCACGATCATATCGAGACAGAGGAGGACAAACGATGAAGTTGTTACGAGCTATAACGGTCCTGCTGGCGCTGGTGGCATTGGTCATGGCTGCCGGATACCAGCCGGTACTCGGCCAGGCGGCGACCATCAAGATCGGCGTGATCATTCCGCTCACCGGACCGGTCGGCGTCAGTGGTCAGGCCATGCAGAAGGGCTACACGCTCGCGCTGGACGAGATCAACCAGAATCCACCGCTCGGCCGAAAGGTCGAGTTGGTCATCGAGGACGACCGCGGTGATCCGCCGACGGCGGCAGCGGCATTCCTGAAGTTGGTGAACCGTGACCGGATTGATATCCTGGTCGGCGGGCTCCAGTCCGCCACCTCGATCGCGGTCGGTGCTCAGGTTCTGCAGCGACCCATCCTAATGGCCTGGACCGGCGCGGCGTTCCCGGGCTTTGAGACGATGCTCAAGGACGCCGACTGGTTCTTCCACTATCACCCCTGGCAGTACAACAACGCCGACTCGACCTGGCGCTTCATCCGCAGTACAGGAGCGAAGACCGCGACGCTCGCGGTTGAGGATGGTCCTTTCGGCTCCAGCGCCATTGTCGAATCAGGAGCCTTCGCCCGGAACCATGGCATCACCATCACGTCGACCGAGACCTTTAAGACCGGCTCGCCGGACCTGACGCCTTTGCTGACAAAGGCCAAGGGAGCCAATGCCGACGTCTTCGTACTGGTGGGCTTCGATCAGGACGTGGTGCCGGTGGCCACCCAGGCACGGCAGGTCGGGTTTTCCCCGAAACTGATCCTGGCCGCTCCACCATCCTGGCCGGTCGGGTTCGAGAAGCTGGCCGCCGGAAACAACATGGCCGGGATGGCGCTGTGGACCGCCGAAAACGGCCACCCTGCTTCGCGCACCTTTGTGAGGCGGTATCGGGAGCGATTCAACGAGGAGCCCACGTCGTATTGGGCGCCGCTGGCCTATACCAATCTCATCACGGTCGCTGATGCTATCCGCCGCGCGGGCAGCCTGGATCTCGCTGCGCTGACTCGGGCAATGAAAGCGACGGATTATGAAGGGCCGATCGGAATGCGGCTCACGTTCAAGCGATCCATCCAGGGCCAGAACCAGGGCTTCACCAGGCTGATTGCGTTCCAGTGGCAGAATGGCAAGCAGGTCGTGGTGTGGCCGCAGGAGGTTGCAGGAGGCAGACTCGTCTACCCGGCGTTGTACAGGTAAAGAAAGGCTTAGGGCTTGGGGCTGAGGGCTTGGAACCAGGGCCCCAGGCCCTCTAAGTCTCGCGGGAGCCGTATCCATCGAGACCTTCATCCAAATGCTCATCTTCGGTGTGCTCCGATCGGGGCTCTATTCGCTCGCCTCGGTGGGGCTGGCACTGTCGGTGGGGGTCATCGGCATCGTGAACTTCGCGCACGGCGAGTTCCTCATGCTGGGCGCCTACATGGGCTATTGGCTATTCGCTTCTTACGGGGTGGATCCACTGGCGGCGATCCCTCTCGGGGCGGCCGGCATCTTCCTCATCGGGAGCCTCACATACCGGTCGGCGATCCAACGCGTGCTCAGAGCGCCGGAGCTGAACCAGATGCTGCTCACCTTCGGCATCTCGATCTTCTTGCAGAACTTGGCCATCATTTTGTGGACGGGAGATCCACGCGTGGCGACGGTATCTTACAAAGCCACGGCGGTTTCGCTCGGGCCGTTCACCGTGGGCCTGCCTCAGCTCCTCGTCTTCGCGGTGGCGATGACGTTGACGCTGAGCCTTTACGCGGTGCTCGGCAGGACTCGGATCGGCAAAGCGATGCGTGCCGTCGCGCAGAACAGGCTGGGCGCCAGCCTCCTCGGGATCGAGGTGGATCGGGTGTATCTGCTCGCGTTCGGCCTATCGACAGCGCTCGCCGGCACCGCCGGACTCATGATCACACTGCAACTCTCCGTCTCGCCGTTCATCGGCCTCCTGTACACGCTGAAAGCGTTTGCCATCATCGTCATCGCGGGGTTGGGCAATATCAACGGCGTGATTTACGCAAGCCTCGTCCTGGGACTCTCGGAGGCCTTCGTCGAGTTTTACGTGCCACAGGGCGGAGGATGGGCGGAAGGGGTCTTCTTCCTGCTGATCTTGCTTGTGCTGCTGGTCCGGCCACAGGGGCTCTTCAAATGAGCGGGCGGCAGGCCGTCCAGGTCCTTGCGCTCGCCGTCGTCCTCGTCGCCGCTGTCGCGTTCCCATTCTGGGCGAACCGCACCCAGCCGTACTATCTGCAGATCGCTATCAACATCATCAGCTTTGCCATCCTGGCTCTCTCGTGGGACATGCTGGCCCGCACCGGCCAGCTGTCCCTTGCCCATGCGGCTTTCTATGGCTTGGGCGCCTACACGTCGGCACTCGTCACGACGCGGATGGGTCTTCCAATTTTCCTCGGCATGCTGCTGGGAAGCCTTGTTGCGGTGGTCGTTGCGGCGGGTCTGGGGATGCTGACGCTGCGGCTGCGGGGGATTTACTTTGCGATCGGCACGCTGGCCTTCAGCGAGACCCTCCGCGTGGTCACGAACCAGTTGCGGTTTACCGGGGGCGCTACAGGACTCGTGGTGCCCCCGCTGCTGGGCGGCCAGCGGGTGCCTCAGTATCTGCTCATCCTTGCGGTCCTGCTGCTCGCCGTCGTCGTGTCATGGATGGTGAACCGATCCCGGTGGCACTTCGCATTTACGGCGATCCGCACCAACGAAGCGGTGGCCGGCGCCATGGGCGTGGACGTCGTGCGTTTTAAGGTCCTGGCCTTCATGATCAGCGCCTTCTTCGCCGGTATCACCGGCGCCTATTACGCACACGTGTTCTTGTTCATCAGCCCCATCGAGGTCTACAGCCTGGCCGTGTCTGTGGGCGCGCTCGTGGCACCAATTTTCGGCGGCCTGTACACGACCGCCGGCCCGATATTGGGAGCGGTGGTATTGCGAGTCGGCGAAGAGATCTTGCGGTCCACGGTCCAGCGCGGGTATCCCATCATCTACGGCCTCATCCTTGCCCTCGTCATCCTGTACATGCCGCGCGGACTCATCGGGGTCTGGGCCTCGGTGAAATCCGGCCTGGCAACGGGTCGGAAGGAGACACGTGAGCCTGCTGGTCCTTGACGGGGTGACCAAGGCCTTCGGCGGTCTCGTGGCCGTGGACGGCCTCTCGCTCGATGTGCGTCCGGGCGAGATCTTCGCGCTGATTGGGCCGAACGGGGCCGGAAAGTCGACCACGTTCAATCTCATCTCCGGATTGCTGGGTCCGGATCGGGGCCGCATCGTTCTTGACGGCGCTGACATTACTGAGATCACGCCTGCGTCCCGCGCACACCTGGGAATCGGCCGGACCTTTCAGCTGATGCAGCCGTTCCACGACATGACCGTCGTAGAGAATGTCATGACGGGTGAATTGTTCGGTCACACTGTCCCCAAGTCGCTGGCCGAAGCGCGGCGCGATGCGGAGGCCATCTGCCACATGGTCGGCCTCGACCAACTCGTGAATCGGGACGTCACCGGCCTGGGCGTCGCGAACCTGAAGCGGCTGGAAATTGCCCGGGCCCTGGCCACGCACCCGAGGCTGCTGCTGCTGGACGAAGTGATGGCCGGGCTGACGCCGACCGAAGCCCGCCAGGCGGTGGCCGTGATCCGGCAGGTCAGAGAGACCGAGGTCACTGTGCTGCTGATTGACCACGTGATGAGCAGCGTGCGGGACCTCGCCGACCGTGTCGCCGTGTTGAACTTCGGCAAGAAGATCGCTGAAGGTAGTTTCCAGACTGTCGCGGCGGATCCAGATGTGATCGAGGCGTATCTCGGAACGGAAGAAGGGGACACCCATCAGCACTGACGGTGCACTGCTGCATCTCGGTGGGATCCACGCCGGATACGGCCGCATCCAGGTATTGTGGGATGTCCGTCTGCGCGTGAATCCTGGCGAGATCGTCTGCTTGGTCGGTGCGAACGGTGCCGGAAAGACGACGCTGCTGCGGGCGATTACCGGTGTGCTGCCGCCGCGGGGAGAGGTTGCGTTTGAAGGCCGGTTGATCACAGGACGCCCCACCGCGGCGATCGCGCGCATGGGCATTGCGCATGTGCCGGAGGGGCGCCAGCTGTTTCCCGCGATGTCGGTGCGCGACCACCTCGAGCTGGGCGCGGCCTTTGTGCCTGGTGCCTGGGAACGCCGCGAGAAGACGACGGAGGAGATCTTCACGCTCTTCCCTAGGTTGCATGAGCGGCAGCACCAGCTCGCTGGCACGATGAGCGGTGGTGAGCAGCAGATGCTGGCGGTGGCCAGAGCGTTGATGGCGCGGCCGAAGCTGCTGCTGGTGGATGAGCCATCTCTTGGGCTGGCCCCGGTGCTGGTACAGACGCTGTTTCGCACGCTGCAGGAGATCAACCGGCACGGTCTGACGGTACTTCTCGTCGAGCAGAACGTCCGGCAAACTCTGCAGATGGCTCATCGCGGCTACGTCATCGAAAACGGGCGCATTGTGCTGGAGGGCACCGGCTCAGAGCTGCTCGCAAACGAGCATGTGAAGGTCGCGTACCTGGGACTATGAATCCCCCTACACTCGAAGGAAAAGTGTCGATCGTGACGGGCGCGGGCTCCGGGATCGGGCGGGCCATTGCCCTGGCGCTGGCCGAAGCGGGCGCGGCAGTCGACGTGGCCGATCTCGATGAGAAACGCGCAGAGCACGTCGTGCGCGAGATTGAGGGTGGGGGCGGACGTGCCGCAGCCACGTCGGTCGACGTCTCCGATTCGACGTCTGTGCGCGCGATGGTCGACGTTGTGGCGCAAACATTCGGTCCCGCCGATATCCTCGTCAACAACGCCGGGCTACAGTACGTGGCGCCGATCACCGAGTATCCCGAGGAGAAGTGGCATCGTCTGGTCGGGGTCATGTTGACCGGTACATTCCTGTGCACCAAGTACGTGCTGCCGGCCATGATCAACCGGCGGTGGGGGAGGATCATCAACATCGCATCGGCCCACGGGCTCGTGGCGTCGCCGTTCAAATCTGCCTATGTCTCATCGAAACATGGCATCGTCGGTTTTACGAAGGTCGCGGCGTGGGAGGTTGCGGAATCCGGCGTCACCGTCAACGCGGTGTGCCCCGGGTACGTCCGCACCCCACTTGTGGAGAGCCAAATCGCCGACCAGGCGCGGGTGCATAGGATTCCTGAAACAGAGGTGGTCGAAAAGATCATGCTCCAGCCCGCGGCAATCAAGCAGTTGATCGAACCGGAGGAAGTCGCGGCGCTGGTCAGATACCTGTGCACCGATGAAGCCCGGATGATTACCGGTGCTGCGTTGAGCATCGACGCCGGATGGACTGCCCGATAACTCCAACGGAGGTACGGTGAATGCCCGAACGCCTTGCTGATGACACGGCCCGATGGCAAGAGGAGATGCAGCGCAATGCGCAGCGCATGACCAACTTTGCCACCCTGATGCTGAATCCGGCACCGGCAGTTGTCGGCGCAACTCCCCGCGAGGAGATCTACCGGAAAGGCAAAGCGCGACTCTATCGTTATGTATCCTCCAAGTCGCGGCACGTACCGCTGTTATTCGTTCCCAACCTCGGGCTGAGCCGGCCATACGTCTTCGATCTGACTCCGGGAGGGAGTTTCATCGAATATATGACCGGCCACGGATTCGATTTCTATCTGCTGGACTGGGGGCAGTTCGGCCCGGAGGATCGCGATCTGACGATGGGCGAGTGCATTACCCGGGTCCTGCCCCGGATGGTCCGGAAGGTGCTGGACACCTCAGGTGCTGAGCAGCTCTCGATGCTGGGATACTGCATGGGCGCCACGCTCACCGCATCGTATCTCGGCCTGGAGCCCGAGGCCCCCGTAGTCTCGTTCATCAACATGGCGGGGCCGATCGATTTCGCGAAATCGGGTCTCTTCGGCGTGTGGCTCGACAAGCGGTATTTCGATGCGGACAAAGTCGTGGATGCATTCGGACAGCTCCCGGTCGAGATGGTTATGGCGGGGATGAAGCTCCTCAAGCCGACCATGGAATTCACCTCGCGTCTCAACCTGTGGTGGAACCTCTGGAATAAGGATTACATTGACGGCTTCAAAGCCCTCAATCAGTGGGCCAACGATTACGAGCCCATGCCCGGCGAGTTTTTCCTGGAGTGGATCAAGTCGTTCTACCAGGACAATCGGCTGATTCGAGGTGAGTTGCGCTACGCCGGTCGGCCGGTCCGCCTGCAATCTGTTCGGTGCCCCGTGCTGGCCGTTGGAGCAAAGGAGGACCACATTGTGTCGGCGGAAAGCGTGAGGGCGCTGCTTGAGGTCGTGGGAAGCAAGGACAAAGAGTACCTCGAGCTCCCAGGCGGACATATCTCGCTCATCGCCGGGCGCAGCGCCCCGGTTCACTGCTGGCCTAAGATACACAGCTGGCTGGTTGAGCACGATACAGCGGGGTGAGAGTATGGCCACAAAGACCGGGCCGGAAGCACTACTAGAATTTTGGAAGCAACAAATGGGAGAAGGGAATATCTGGCGCCCGTTCATGGACCAGGGGATTGCCGCCTGGGCGGCGCTCATGGCTCGAGGACCGGTCAGCCCTGACCTCATGGCGCAGTGGAAGCAGTTCCTGGACGAGTGGATTGCGGCGTGGGGGAAAGCCCTCGAGCAAGCCATGGGAACCGAAGCCTTCGCGCAGGCGCTTGGGAGATACCTCGAGCAGTGGACCGCCGTACAGGCGACAGCGCAGAAAGCCTCGGCCGACATGGCGCAGGCGCTTGGAATGCCATCCCGCGCTCAGCTGTCGAATGTCGTACGTCAAGTCACGGATATGGAGGAGCGGATCGAAGTGCTTACGGATCAGGTCGGCGCGCTCGCGTCGCGGATCGAATCACTCATCCATGGCAGCACCCCAACCCGCACACAGTCCAGGGCGACACGCCGCCGTGGGCAGCGACGCGCCGCCCACGGGGGGAAGAAGCGACGATGAAGCGCGTTCTCAAACGATACTCAAACCGAAAACTCTACGACATCCAGGAGAGTCGGTACGTGACGCTGGAGGACGTGGCAGAGATGATCCGGAACGGCATGGACGTGTCCGTGGTCGACGCCGACACGGGTGAGGATCTCACTGCGATGATCCTCACAGAAATCCTAGTTGAGGCTGCGCGGAGTCGGCGCGCGAGCCTGCCCGCCGCGTTCTTGTCGCAGCTCATCAGATACGGAGATGCCTGGGACGAGTTTGCGCAAAAAAGCCTGCGTGCCAGTATGGGAGCAGTCGCGACGAGTCAGCGGGAGTTCGAGCGAATCTTCCAACAGTGGGCGACCCACACGGGGCTGTCCGTGTCCGACGAACGGCAGGCGCGGAAGGCGAGAAAGCAAAAAACGAGAGGCAGGTCGACTGCCTCTCGTCCTCGCGCGCGTCGTTAGCCCTGAGCCGGGGTGTAGAAGCGAAGCCAGTAATCTCGTGCTTCCGTTACGGCGTCTGCCGCCGCCAGCTGGAGCTCCGAGTACAGCCGGATCCCTTCTTTGGCTGTGGCCGCAGAGACCACCGCAAGCTGGTCGAAGATGTTCTGGCCGGCCTGCGCCCACAGGTTGATGAGGTCGCGGTTCTTAGCGCTGGATTCGACGAACACTTCCTGCGTCTTTCGAGCTGTTTTCATGGATCGGCCTCCTTTGAGGCAATTGACGTGTAAGAGAAATATAACGCACCGCGTCATAACTGTCAAGAAAACTTTACGCGATGCGTCAAATTGGGAGGTCGGCACATGAGGGAGTTCCGCCCGGGACAACGAGCTTCGGTCACCAAAACGATTTCTGAAGCCGACGTCTACGCATTCGCGGGGATTACTGGTGATTTCAACCCACTGCACGTCGACGCGGAATTTGGCCGGCGCAGCCGGTTTGGGGAGCGGATCGCGCATGGGATGCTCACGGCCGGGTTGATCTCCGCCGTGCTCGGGATGAAACTCCCCGGGCCCGGAGGCATTTTCCTCGGGCAGACCTTGCAGTTTCTGAAGCCTGTCAAATTCGGAGACACGATTACGGCTGAGGTCGAGGTCATCTCTTACCGGAGTGAAAAGCGAATCCTCACCCTAAGGACGTCCTGCACGAACCAGCGGGGCGAACAGGTGATCGGGGGGGAGTCGGTGTTGATGGTGGACCCGGATGAGAATTAGTCAAGGCTTGCTAAATATCAGTTAAATGTTGCGCCGTTGCTGCGGATGGGTACAATAGACAGGACGCGGGAACAAACAGAACAAGAAATCCGTCTTATCGGACGGAACTACCACGAGGCGGTGAACGGATTGGCGAGAGCGGCTACACGAACGGCAACCCGGACCCCAGCTCGGGCCAGGCCAAAGGCATCGGCCCGGAAGGCCCGCAAATGGCTCCTCGAGCGTTGTCCGCACGGGCTTATGAGGGGTACCTGTGCGATCTGCCTCCAGATCGAGGATGAAACCATCGATCTGCAGACCGGCAAACTAGCGCCAGAAGAGCGCGTGGGCAAGCGGGCGGTAGAGGAAGAAGAGGAAGAAGAGGAAGATTAAGTCGGCCGAGGGATACTGTTGCGGCGATTGTGGCAGAGGTTGCGGGGAGCGGTGAAGTGGGTGCTCGACAGGCCGATCGGTATCGAGCGCAAAGCGAACCCGCTCGACATGCTCTACCACCGCCAGATGCCCCCGCGGCTCGGGTTCAACTGGCTTGCGCTGGTCCTCGGACCCTTTTGGTATTTCTTCGTTGGGATGTGGGTGCTCGGAGCCATCTTGCTGAGCATCGCGTTTCTCAGCGGTGGACTCCTTGCGCCGTTTGTTTGGATCTATGCCGGACTGAAAGCGAATGAGGACCTGCTAGATTACCGGATAATGCAGAGAAGCTTCTACTAGACTACGGGATAAAGGGATAAGGGGATAAAGGGATTAGGTGAAAGCCTAGTCCTTTTTGCTTTACTTATCCCCTTATCCCTCTCTCCCATTATCCCGTAGTATACTTTTCGCGTGCCGCTGTAGCTCAGTGGTAGAGCGCCTCACTTGTAATGAGGGGGTCATCGGTTCGAATCCGATCAGCGGCTCCACTTTTTGACGACCGCGCGAGCTGGCAGAGGTCCCTCGGCTCGCTTCGCTCGCTCGGGACACTCGACTCGTCTTGGAAGGGAAGGGGCCGAAGGCCACGAGCGAGTCCGCTGAAGGCGGACGAGTCGAGTGGGTTCGACTCCCACCGGCGGCTCCAAAACCTCGCATAAACCTACACTTTCGCGACATCGGCCTGCGCCCCAGCGGAAACTGTAAGGCTGGTGTAAGCCAGGCCCTCATGACGGCGGGTAGTCCTCACACCGCGTCCACTTCAACTTGGCTGAGCGTCACAGGCGTTTGTACTCGCAATGTGTTCTGAATCTCAGCCACCTTGTCCGTCTGCCACATCAGTTCGCGGATTTGCTCTTCGCTAGCATGCGCCGTAACTTTAGCCCGATAGGCAACGTTCTTCGCCGGTTCTCCCTCAGCTCCGAAGTCGCCGTCGACATCAACTGCCACGCGCTCGATCTTGACGCCCTTTTTCGTTGCTTCGCGATAGATGTCATTACAGTAGCAAGTGGCTAGGGCCAAGAACAAGAGCTCTCCGCCACTCGCTTTCGAGCCGAACCCTGTAGGTTTGGGTGGAATCGTGATGGAATGAGCATTGTCACCTGTTTTCAGAGTGAGCCTATGCTGGCCTTCGCTATTCTCGATATGGGCGCTAATTTTCATAAGGCACCTCCTCGTGGTCGTCTATGCGACTCTCGTGGTATCCCCCTGCGAAACTTGTCAAGCATTTTGCTGGGCCACCTCTAACGCAGATAGGTCAACTTGAAATAGCCTGGTTGGATGCTGCCGAACTCGGTCCGGACCGAGTTGTGGTGGGTACAAATTCCCTCGGCGGCTCCACACGAACCTTCCTACACTGCCTTTACGCCCACCTCAGATAGGAAATTCTTGACCCGAGGCAAGACCAAATCGCTCCGCACAAATGCCTGAATGTGACCGAGCCCGGCTAGAGAAAAGAACCTCCCTCGGGGCAACCGTTCCGCATACCCTTTGGCCTGTGGGAATGTTTCATCAGCTTCACCGGCATAGACCAAGCAGGGCATGGCCGGCAGCAGCGCGGGTGTTAATTCAATCGGTCGTGCCATGCATGCGAGCAGCGCCTCTCGATCGTTGGCCATGAAGATCGCTCTGCCCTCTGGCCTCAAACCACCCATGCGTTGGTCCAAAAACTCGACGAAGGCATCGAGCCCTTTTTGCAAAGCCTCTTTCATTGGCTCAGGCGCCGGACCAAAGCCTCCCAGGATGAGCGAGGAGACGCGCTCTGGAGTCGTGTTCGCAACGTCCCTCACGATCCGCGCGCCCATGGAGTATCCCCAGAGGTGGACCTTGGGCACATCCAGTGCGTCGAGCACGGCCAGAATGTCACCCACCATGAACTCCGGAGAGTAGGCTGTGGGGTCATGTGGCTTCTCGCTTGCGCCATGCCCTCGGGCGTCGAGAAGGATGACCTGATAGTCGTCCTTCAATTGCTCGACGTAGTTTGAAAGACGCCATCCCGTGAGGCTTACGGCAAAGCCGTGGTGGAGGAGCAGGGGGACGCCCTCGCCGTCGACTTCGTAGTGGATGCGGACCCCATGGCTGTAGATATCCGCCATACGCGTCACTCCATGCCGCGGTCGATTAGACTTTCGAGATAGCTCTTTCGTTCCAGCGAGCCTTCCAACTTCCTCCGACTGAAATGGCCGAACACTCTTGGCTTAAAAGCTTCATCGGGACTGGGAGATCGTCTTCGCGGGCAATGCCGTAATGACATGCGGGAGTCGTGGCTGGGTCTCTGATGCGCTCGCTCCGCGCAAAGATAGCGCTCGTGCTCCTGGCATCTGTCTTCGTCACCTTCTCAATCCTCACATTCATTCAGGCCATCCGGGATCAGCGTCAGCATCTAGCCGCCCAACGCGATGTGAATGTTGCGGTTACCGGTAGCCTGGCTGAGTCTCTTGGTCGCGAAGGACTTGCTCGCGCTGATCGGCTACGCCTGCTTATCAAGGGCTACGTACGATCGAAGAGCATTCGACACATCCGCGTCCTGAATCGTGACTATCGGGTCATTGCAGCTTCCAATCCACGAAACGCCGGGAGACTCTACCGAACTCCCGATGTGCAGGAACCTGTCGAGCACGGCATCACTGCGGTAACAATTTCTCGAGCGATATGGACTCCAGTTTTGCGCGTGACCGCACCGGTCCGGCAGGGCAGCCGGTTGATCGGAGCCCTCGAGGTTGAGTTTACGTTACCTCCCGCTCAGGCTGGGTTGTGGCCTTTCGTCCGTCAGGCGGCACCCGTCTCATTGGTGATGACCGGCGTGCTCACACTGGCGTTGATGTGGCCGCTGACGTTGATTGTGGTGAGGCCGATCACCAGGTTCGCGCAGCTGTCACATGATCTGGAACGAGGGAACCTGCTCATTGAGATCCCGAATCAGGGCGCCGATGAGCTTGGCCAGCTGGGCCGGACGCTGGCCAAGACCCGTGATTCCCTCCGAGAGCTCAATAAGCTGCAGAATCAAGCGCTGCGCAAAACGTGGAAGGACGAAAATCACTTATCAGGTCTGCCGGGAAATCAGGCGGTGCAGCGGGAGCTGCGGAGGCGACTAGACAGTGGAGAGGGGTTCGTCGCGCTGTATGCTGACCTGGACTCTCTCACGGCGTTCAACGGACGGTACGGACTTGAGCGCGGCGATCAGGTCATCCGGTTCACTGCACGCACGCTCCAGGAGACGCTGCGGACTTATGGGGGGCTCGGGGATTTTGTTGGACATGTGGGCGGCGGCGACTTTGTTCTGATCGTGAACCCCCGCCGGGCCAATACGGTGGCCCAGACGGCCGTCCATGCGTTCGAGGCTGGTGTCCTGGATTTCTATGATGGAGAGGATCTCGAGCGTGGATACATTATGGCCAAGGACAACGAGGGCGGTCTCGGCCAGCTGCCCTTGGCCGGTCTGACCATCGTGGGGGTCCCCGTTGCCGCGCGCCATGCGAGCATCTTCAAGATCGATGAAGCCGCGGCCGAGCTCAAAGCCACTGCGAAGCGGCAACCCGGGAGCAAGTTCGTCATCGAACAGAACGAGGCCGTCAGAACCACTCACCCCATCCCGCATAGCGGATCAGAAAGTGTAGAAACATCCAGCCCAGAAACGGCATTGTGATCCACCACGGTACTTCGCGGACAATGACCTGTGTCAGGGTAGGAGTCATTGACCGCCGATCGATGATCGTATAGAGATCGATGATGACGACGAGTGCAATGACGGCGTACCACACCGTCACGTAAACCCGGTCCCAATCCATCGTGTTCCCTCCCAGCATCCGTGCCAGGTGCCGTTCCGTCGAACCTACTGTGGGGTTATTTTAAGGTCTGCGTTTGATCTGGTTGGATGAGGATACTTTCCCGGATCGTCAGCCAATCGGTGCGCACCTTCTCCCACTCTTGAATAAGAAAGCCGTGCTCTTCAAAAAGTGCACGGATGTGGGTCGCGTCGAGTCCGACGATGTCCTCGAGGATCGGGACCAGCACGCTGAGCGCATCGTCGCTCAAGATGGTGCGTTTTGCGATCTGAGTGATGTATTTGGACTCCGAAACAGCGATGGTAAACCCGTCCTGACGTCCCACGTGGAGCATCACGTGCACATCCGAGCTTCCGTCGCCGACATACACGACACGATCGCGGGGCACTCCCAATCTCACCTGCAGCTCATCCACTACGACCACCTTTCCGTAGCCCGCCGGGACGCGGATGATTGACTCGATCTCGCCGGTCTGCGGGTGGTAGGAGAACCGGGTGCCGATGACGTGGGCCGGCGGCAGGATTCCGTCGAGGGCGGCCTGGATTACCTCTTCGGGGGCAGCCGACACCACGTAGAAATCGAAGTGGTAGCCGGCAATCCCATGTTCGAGAAACTGGGTCAGTAGTCCGATGTTCCGCTTCAGGCGCACCCGCCGGCCGACCTCGATCAGGTGGTCCTTCCTGACACGACGAAACTCGGGATCGTGCCGCAACAGATAGGCGAGTTCCCCTCCCTGTTGCACCAGGTTGAGTCGAGCCAGGCCCGCAGCCTTCTCCTGATATCCGGAGATGCCGACGAGTTCACTTAATACGATGCCGGAATCGTTGAAGCTCAGCGTCTGATCGAAATCACTCGCCAGCAGATATTGCTTGACCATGAGATCTGACCTCCGAGACTCATTAAAACACAAAGGCCTGACTGGGACACCCTTTCCCAGGGGCATGTCGGTAGAGAAATGGAAGAATCTTTCCTTACCCGAGTCATTCTATCCATGCGCACCCTGCGCGCCAAAGTCGCGGTCGTGGTTCTGGGAACGGTGTTCGGCCTGCTCGCGGTCGTTACCCTGATTCAGGCCTTCCAGCAACAGCGCGTCCAGCTGACCGAGCAGCGCGAAGCCAGCATCGCGGGCGCAAGGGCGTTGGCGCAATCGATCGGGATTGAGCGGTTTGTCCGAACTGAGGCGGTCAGTGCACTCATCAAGCAATACGCACGGACGCCCGGTGTCCAGAACGTTCGCCTCATGAACCGCGAGTATCGTGTGATTGCGGCGTCGAGTACACAGAACATCGGACGTGTGTACCGAAGCCCAGACGTGCAGGAGGCCGTTGAGCACGGCGTCTCCGCGGCCACGGTGACGCGTACCGTTTGGACTCCTGAGTTACGAGTCGTCGTCCCAATTCGCGATGGTGCCGAGCTGGCTGGGGCGCTAGAGATCGAGTTCACGTTGACCGCCGCGCAGGCAGGCCTGTGGACGTTCGTCCGTCGGGCGGCACTCGTCGCGCTGCTCGCGACCGGCGTGCTCACGCTCGTGCTGCTCTGGTCACTCACGCTCGTGGTCGTACGACCGATCACTCGCTACGCGCGTGTATCGCAGGATCTAGCGCGGGGCGATTTCTCTGTTGAGATCCCTGAGCAGGGTCCCGATGAGATCGGCCAGCTGGGCCGCGCGCTCGCCAAGACCCGTGACTCCATGCGCGAGCTCAGCAGATTGTGGAAGGATCAGGACCCGCTGACGGGACTTCCCGGAACTCAGGCGATTCAGCGGGAGCTCCGGCGGCGCATGGAGAGCGGCGAAGGGTTCGTGACGCTCTACGTGGACCTGGACGGCTTCAAGGCATTCAACGATCGCTACGGCTTTGAGCGCGGGGACGAGTTGATCCTCTTCACCGGGCGCCTACTCGCCGAAGCACTGGGGACATACGGCGGGCCCCAGGATTTTCTAGGCCACGCGAGCGGCGACGACTTCGTGCTGATCTTGGACCGCAAAGCGGAGCTCGTGGCCAGGGCGGCCATTCAGCGCTTTGAGGCCGGAGTACTTGATTTCATCGATGAGGAAGACCGCGAGCGGGGACTCATCAGCGGGAAGGACGGCCAGGGGAGGCAGGGGCAGCTGCCGCTGGCAAGCCTCACGATCGTCGGGGTTCCGGTCGCGGCGCGCCACGCGAATATCCTGAAGATCGGCGAGGCGGCGTCAGAATTGAGGACCCAGGCCAAGCGCCAGCCAGGCAGCAAGTTTGTCATGGAACCCGGCAGTAAAGCAGGAGCCGAGCAGGCGTCTTAACCGAGGTCTTCTGTGACCCGGTCATGGGTAAGAGTGGGGGGCAGGTGTACCGACCGGCCAACCCGGTCGAGTCTCGAAAAGGACGGGGTGTCCAACCCTATGCGAATTATTCTCGCGGTAGTTCTCTTTGCATTGGCCGCGACCACTGCGCTTGGTGCCGGGGCAATTACGCCCCAAACCAACGCAACAGTCAAGTCGCTGAATGGCCTCAGCGGCTCGGCGTTTGACGCGGCATTCTTCAAGGCACTTATCCCCGTGCACGAAGAGGCGGTGGAGATCGCGATGGCGGCCACGCTCAACGCCGATCATAAGGACTTGCTGAAGTGGAACCAGCGCATCGTTGAGCGCAAGAACGCGCAGGTCCGACAGATGGTGAACTGGCTGCATAAGATGGGCTCGCGCCCTGGCAAGAGGGTTGTCGGCGTCCAGACGGCGTCGGTGAAGAAGATCCGCACCTTAAAGAGTACTGGGCTGGAGAAGGTCTACATCCCGATGATGGCCTCGCATCTGGACCAGAGCGCCGCGATCGCCGCGGTCGCCTCGAAGAAGGCGAGCAAGCCTGAGTATCGGGCTTTCGCAGCGGGGATCGTGAAGGTTGAGAAGCAGGAATCGAATATGCTTCGAGGCTGGCTCAGAAAGTGGTACGGATTCTAGGCCGAGTTTCCTAGAGCGAAAAGAAGAGGCCGGGCGTGAACAACGCCCGGCCTTCTGATTTCCTCAACGATTTCCAGGCCTGCTTTCGGGGAGGCCAGAGCCTCTCCCCGAACTACGACTACCACGGGGACCCCTCTGGCTCTGGCCTCCCCGGCGCAGGCCCGACATCGCGCGGGGACCTTTTTGGTCCCGCCTCCCTCAGCGGCAGCCTAGAAATAGATGGAGCCCCTCAGGCTAAGACCACCCCGGCGCGGGCCTCAGAGTATTAGCGGGAACGGAAGACGTGGAGCGCGTCGGGGCCGAGCATTGAAAAGAGGACGATGGCGAGGAAGAACATTGGCGTGACCACGGCATAGATCAGGTTCAGCCGCTCGTATCGCAGGTGCATGAAGTACGCCATGATGAGGGCGGCTTTCATCAGGGCCAGGATGATCAGAGAGATGACCAGGAGCGTCTTGGGCACGCGGACCAGGACGATCCCGATCTCCAGCATCGTGATGACCAGCAGCCAGATCCAGGTAGTCAGATAAACCTTGTAACCGCCCGCGTGCGTTTCAGCCAATTGATGTCTCCATCGCCGCGCTTCCGCGCTTCCGTACTGCCGTCAGTTAGATTAGGTAGAGCAGCGTAAAGATAAACACCCACACCAGATCGACGAAGTGCCAGTACAACCCCGCGATCTCAATGCTTTCCGGCTGGATGCGGCCGCGGGCCCAGCGCAGCGCTGTGATTAAGAGGTAGATCACCCCGCCGGTGACGTGGGCGCCGTGGAAACCCGTGGTGATGAAGAACGTGGCGCTGAACTGGGGGACACCCCACGGGTTGCTGAAGAGGCGCGCGCCCTCGTGGATGAAGTGCGACCACTCGTAGTACTGACCGGCGAGGAACAGCAGGCCGCCAAAGACCGTCGCGAGCAAGAATGGGGTGACGCGTTTCCGATCGCCGCTCTTGGCGGCGGCGACCGCGACGGCCATCGTGGCGCTGCTGCAGATAAGGATGAACGTCATCCCACCCACAAGCCAGATGTTGAAGATCCCCGACTGAACCGGCCATCGCCCCAATGAGATCCGCATCACCCCGTACCCCGCCAGCAGCCCCGCGAACGTCAGCGTGTCCGAGACGAGGAACAGCCACATCATCAGTTTTGGCCAGCCAACCGCAAACGGGGACTGCCCGCCGCCCCACGGCGAGGCGAGGATACGTTCCTGATCTGCGACTTCGTGAGCCATCGTCTAGATCCAGAAGAGAAGCACGAGGAGATACAGCCAGAGCACGCCCAAGAAGTGCCAGAACGTGGCGGCCGGTTCGAAGACCGCCTCGACCGAGCCGGTAGTCCGCGTCTTTCCGACCGCGTAAAACAGGGCTATGAGCCCGCCCAGGATGTGCACCCCGTGCGCGCCGGTGAGCAAGTAGAAGAACGAACTGTGCGGACTGCTGGCGAGAAAGATCCCGGTCGCCGCGAGCTGCCGCCACGCGAGGATCTGTCCTGCCAGGAAGACGACTCCCAGAACAGTGGCTATTATCAATCCCGCGCGCAGCCGCGGCAGTTGCTGCTTCAGTCCCTCACGGCGCGACCACTCCAGCAAGAAGCTGCTTACGGCCAGCACAGCAGTGTTGAGCCACAGGATGCCCGGCATCTGCAGCGTCTGCCAGTCGGGTTCCATGCGGCGCGCGAGATATGTACTCGTAAACGCAGCAAACAAGAGCGTCACCGTCGCCACTACGAGCCACACGGCGATCCGCGCCAGGGGCACACGATGCGCATCTCCGTCTCGATCACGGTCCGGTTGACCAAATCCGCGGTCCCATCCGGGGCCGGCGGGCCCGCCGGGGGGTCCTGGGCGTTTTCTTTCAAGCGTGGGTGCGGTGGTCGGGGTCATGTCGGCTTGCCGTCTGACTCATCGACCGCTGCGCCCGAGACTGCGGGCACGGCCGGTACGGTCTGGGGGATGAAATCGTCCGTGGCGCCGGGGACGCTGTAATCGTATGGCCACCGATGCACGGTCGGTTCGTGCGCCCCCCAGTTGCCGTGTGGCGGCGGGGACTCCGTCTGCCATTCCAGCGTGTTCGACTTCCAGGGATTACGGTCCGCTTTGGGCCCGCGGATCCAGCTGTTGATGAAGTTGTACGCGAAGATGAGCTGTGCGATGCCGAGTCCGAACGCGGCCACCGAGATGAACATGTTCATACCGGCGAGGCCGCGCAGAAACTCATACTGGGTGGTTGAGAAGATCCGGCGCATCATGCCCGCGGTGCCCGCGAAGTGCATCGGATAGAACGTCGCGTAGATGCCCACGAACGTCAGCCAGAAGTGAATCTTGCCGAGGCGCTCGTTCATCATCCGGCCGAACATCTTCGGGAACCAGTGGTATGTCCCCGCGAACAGCCCGAATAGCGCCGCGCTGGCCATCACAAAGTGGAAGTGCGCGACCACGAAGAACGTGTCCTGGAAGTAGATGTCCACGGCCGGCGACGCGAGAAAGACGCCGGTCAGTCCGCCGGTAACGAACAATGAAACAAATCCGATCGCAAAGAGCATCGCCGAGGTGAACCGGATCTGTGCCCGCCACAACGTTGCCAGCCAGTTGAACACCTTGATCGCCGACGGGACCGCGATGAGCAGGGTGGTGACCATGAATGCGGTGCCCACCAGTGGATGCATCCCACTCGTGAACATGTGGTGACCCCAGACCAGGAAGCTGAGGAAGGTTATCGCCGACAATGAGCCGACCATGAACGTGTAGCCGAAGATCGGCTTGCGGCTGTTGTTGGACAAGATTTCGGACACGATGCCCATCGGTGGAAGGATCAGGACATATACCTCCGGGTGGCCCAGGAACCAAAAGAGATGCTGCCATAAGATGGGATTGCCGCCCTGATGCGTGACCAGCTGGCTGCCGACGACAAGGCCGGAGGGGATGAAAAAGCTCGTGCCCAAATGGCGGTCGAACAGCAGCATGATCACCGCCGCGAACAGCACCGGGAACGATAGGAGCATCAAAATCGCGGTCAGGAACTGCGCCCAGGTCACCAGCGGCAGCCGGCTCATGGTCATGCCGCGGGCCCGCAGATTGAACACGGTCGTGATGTAGTTCAGCGAGCCAAACAGGAATCCGACGATAAGGAGCGCCAAGCTCACGAGCCATAAGGTCTGCCCCCATAGCGAGCCCGGCACCGCGTTGCGCAGGGCAGACAGGGGAGGGTAAGCGGTCCAGCCCGCCGCGGCCGCGCCTCCAGTGACCAGGAACGAAATCAAGAGGATGACGATCGCCGGAGGGTAGAGCCAGTACGACATCATGTTCAAGAACGGGAACGCCATGTCGCGCGCCCCGATCGTCAGTGGGATCAGGAAGTTGCCGAAACCGCCCGAGAGCGCCGTCGTCAGGACGAAGAACACCATGATTGTTCCATGCATGGTCACGACGGCCGGGTAGAAATCTGGCTTCATCTTGAAGTCGGCGAATCCGCCCGGAAACAGCCACTGCGCCCAGTAGAAGTTCCAGGTGGGGAATCCCAACTGCATGCGGATAAGCATCGACAGGAAGCCGCCGATCGCCGCCATGAGCAGCGAGGTCATGAGGTACTGGATCCCAATGACCTTATGGTCCTGGCTGAAGATCCACCTTGTAATGAAGCTCTGCCGGTGCTCGGCGTGCGTGTGATCGTGGGTGACTGTCATGCGTGTATGACTCCTAACTCCTATTTAGTCGCAACAAGCAAGATTCTCTCGGCCTCGCTGCAGCTCGGCTCCAGACTGAATCAACGTACAAAATTCACCGGCCTCGCTACCGGCTCGGCCTCCTCAACAGCGCCGCCGACAAGCCAATCAAAGAACACTAGTGGGCGCCACCTGCCTGGATTAGTGTGACTGATCGGCGAGCCAGGCATCGACGGCGGCCTTCGTGTCCACCACGACCCGGCCCCGCATGATGTAGTGTCCCACCCCGCATAGCTCAGCGCATGCCAGCTCGAAATTTCCGCGGCGCGTCGGCGTAAACCAGAACTGTGTGGTCATCCCAGGCACCGCGTCCTGTTTCACCCTGAAGTTCGGCAGGAAGAAACTGTGGATGACGTCGCTGGAGCGGATCAGGACAACAACGGGTTCATTCACCGGCAGGCGCAGCTCACTGACGATAATGTCATCTCTCCCAGCGGCATCCGATTGATCCATCCCGCGCGGGTTCTGGCGGGAGACAAACCGGGGGGCCGTCCGGCCGAACGCTCCGTCGGGACCGGCGTACCGGAAGGTCCAGGCGAACTGCTGGCCCAACGCCTCGACCCTCAGCGCGTTTCGGGGAACCGGACTGTGCACGCGTGCCCAGGTCACCGCCCCCATGGAGATGAGGGTGATCAGAATGGCCGTAGGCACGAGCGTGTAGGAAAGTTCGAGCGTGCGTGAATCTGGCCAGAAGATCGCCCGCTCCTCGCGCGCGGCCGCGAACCGCCACACGAAAATGCCGAGGGCGAGATTGACGAAGAAGAAGACGAACCCGGTCACGATAAAGGTGGTCGTGATCAACTGGTCGACGTCGGCACCATGCCGCGATGCGACCGGGGGAAACCACCAGCGGGTTTTGGCCCAGAAGGTAGTGAGTACTCCGCCGATGGCCACCATGATAATGATGAGGAGGCCCAACCGTCTGCCGGTTGCCGGGGAGTAGTGCTCAGACAGGTTCGACATGTGATGCGATCATAATCGTATTTGGCCTTGCGCGGAGCGACTCCTGCGGTTGGTGTTTTACCTCACGCGGACACGGGCAGCGTGAAGCGAATTGTGGTTCCCTTCCCCGGCTCGCTGGATGCGGAGATCACCCCTCCGTGAGCCGTGACCAGGTTTTTCACAATGGCGAGACCCAGCCCGCTTCCCCGGGAGTCCGGAGATTTGTAGAAGCGGTCGAAGACTCGTGGCAGCTCTTCGGGAGTGATGCCCCGACCGGTGTCCGAGATCACAACTGATACCGAGTCTACGCCGTAATTGATTTCGCGCGCGCACCTCACACGGATGCTTCCGCCCGCCCGAGTATGCTGAAGCGCGTTTGTGAGGAGGTTAACGAGTACCTGGCGGATGCGGGTCGGATCGATGTCCAGGGTGGGGAGGCCGGCTTCAAATTCCGCACCGATGGTGACCCCCGCCGCCTCTGCCTGCAGGCGGAATGCCGCGACTGCATCTTCGATCAACTCCGTAAGATCTGTGGGCTCACGTTGCAACTCCAATGCGCCGGTCTCAGCAAGCGCCAGAGTCCGCAGATCCTCGATCAGCGTGGAGAGGACGCGCGTTTCTTCTAATACAGGTGCCAGATGGGCGTCGTCCCGCGGGTAGACGCCGTCCAGCAATCCTTCGAGATTTCCCTGAATCACAGCCAGCGGCGTCCGGAGTTCGTGCGTGATGTCCGCCAGCAGACTTCGGCGCTGCTCCTCGTGAGTCTGCACGCGCGAGGCCATCTGATTGAACGCGCGCGCCAGGGCCTGGACCTCCGGTGGACCCTGCTCGTCGACGCGAACTGCATAGTTGCCTTCGGCGACCCGCCCCGCGGCCTCGATCACATTGCCCACCGGCGTGGTCACGCCCCGAAGCGCGCGCACGGCCGCAATGACCCCGATCACAACCAGAACGAAGAAGAAAAAGCCGAACGGCCCGAGGAAGTGAGGACGTCCGTCGAAGGACGGATTGCCAAATGGCGGCCCCCCGCCGAATTTGCCCATGGCGAGCCAGCCGAGAAATCCCAGAAAGCCGATCGCGATCGGAACTAGCAGAAACAGTAACGCCAGCAGCAGGGCGACGCGCCAGAGGAATCGCCCCCGCATCCGGCGCCACCGCCACGACGGACCGGCCGGCGGCCAGGGCTCATCCGCGGGCCACCAGGGTGGGGGATGTTGGGGGACTTCGTGTCCGTGCTGCTTGGGCATCAGGGATCGGCGAGCTTATACCCCACGCCGTGGACCGTCAATAGATACCGCGGCCGCCGGGGATCGGGTTCGAGTTTCCGGCGAATGTTCTTGATATGTGCGTCGATCGCCCGCTCATACGATTCAAATGCCACTCCGTGCAGAGTATCGAGCAGTTGGGCGCGTGTGTACACCCGTCCGGGATACCTGGCCAGCGTGGCCAGCAGTTGAAACTCGGTGGACGTAAGTTCCACCGGTTGGTCGCCAACCGTCACTCGCATACGGGGAAGATCGAGGGCAAGAACGCCGATGTGGAGCACATCGCCGGCTGTTTTCGCCTGCTCCCCGCGCCTCAGGACGGCGCGCACGCGCGCGACAAGCTCCTTCGGGCTGAAGGGTTTGGTCATATAGTCATCCGCGCCGAGTTCCAGGCCAACCAACTTGTCGGCTTCTTCGCCGCGAGCCGTCAGCATGATGATCGGAATCGTTGATTCCTTCCGAAGGGATCGCGTGACGTCCAGGCCGTCCATGTCCGGAAGCCGAAGGTCGAGGACGATCAGGTCCGGTCGCTCACGCGAGGCAAGCGCGAGACCTGATCGTCCGTCGGCCGCTGTCAGGACAGAGAAGCCGCCGTGCTCGAGATAATCTCGAGCCAACTGCACAATCTTCGGCTCGTCATCGACGACGAGCACAGTGGGCATGACTTGCGATTCACATCTTCTGCCCCTGTTCCTTCATCGACTCGTGCGCCTTGCGGTGCCACTCTTCATATCTTCCAGCCCCGTTTGGTCCACGCCAGCCCCAGAACAGTCCCTTGAAGAGCGCGAAGATGAGGAAGAAGAACAGCAGCGGGAACAGGAAGCCGAAGAACCCGAACCCAAAACCATACGGCCGGTAGCCGTACGGACCGTAATACGGGCCGGGCATGGGACCCGCGCCGGGTCCCGGCTCCCTTTCGCTCTCCGCAAGGCCGCGCGCCACTCCCGCGTGAAAGGCGTTGTTGGCAATTGCCGCAACCACGGCAACTCCCACAACGACCAGCAGAATTCCCAGGATGATCCGTCGATTCATTGTCGTCTCCTCTTCTAGTCTGATTCACCCCCAGTGTGCGACACAGTTGTGAATTGGCCGTGAACGCCAGACGGAGAGCTGATGGAGGTGCCGGTGTATACTGAATGGGTGCGAGGCTTGGAAGTAGCCACACTTTCAGTTGGGGGCCTGCAGGTCTCGTACTATCCGCTGGCGGCGCTGTCCGATAGGATGACGGTTGGACCGCGCATGCCGGTTACCGTGAAAGTGCTGCTGGAGAATGTCCTCCGCAACGCCGGCCGGGCGCCATTCTCTGAGAAAGATGTCGACACGCTACTCGCTTGGGAACCCGGAACTCCGGGACGAGAGTTTCCCTTTCTCCCGGCGCGGGCCATTCACCAGGACTTCACAGGCATCCCCGTAATCGTAGATCTTGCTGCGATGCGCGACGCGGTCGCGCGATTGGGTGGGGATCCCAAGCAGATCAACCCGATCGTGCCTGCCGATCTCGTGATCGATCACTCCGTCCAGGTCGACGTGTTCGGGGTTCCGCAAGCCTTCCAGTTGAACGTTGAGCATGAGTACCGGCGCAACATGGAACGCTACATGGTCCTGCGCTGGGCGCAGCAGGCGTTCACCAACCTCCGCATCGTTCCACCCGGCACCGGCATCGTGCACCAGGTCAATCTTGAATATCTGGCTACCGTCGTCGCGACACGCAGGACCGATCACGGAGTCGTGGCGTTCCCCGACACGTTGGTCGGCACTGACTCCCATACCACCATGATCAACGCGCTCGGCGTCCTGGGGTGGGGGGTCGGCGGGATCGAGGCTGAGGCAGTGATGCTCGGCCAGCCGATTTACTTGACGAAGCCGGTGGTCGTTGGCCTCAAGCTTACGGGCGAATTGCCAGACGGCGTCACGGCCACTGATCTCGTGCTCACTGTCACCGAACTTCTGCGCAAGGTCGGCGTCGTCGGAAAATTCGTGGAGTTCATTGGCGATGGTCTTACCTATCTCACGCTGCCCGACCGCGCCACCATTTCCAATATGTCGCCTGAATACGGCGCGACCGCCGCGCTCTTTCCGATTGACAACGAGACGCTCACGTACTTGCGCCTGACCGGGCGCAGCGAGTCACACGTCGAGCTGGTGGAGACTTACGCTCGGGCCCAGGGTCTGTTCCACACGCCGGGCGCGCCGGATCCTCTCTTTGACCAAGTGGTCGAGCTCGATCTTTCCGCTGTGCGACCCTCGGTTGCCGGACCGCGTCGTCCTCAGGATCGCGTCCCGCTGTCAGACGTGCCCGAAAGCTTCCGCGCGTTTGCGGAGCAATTTGTTGGTACACCTTTGAAAAAAGTCACTCCCGGTGACCCAAGTGAAGGGACCGCTCTCGCTGTCGCCGAGCGCCCGCCGGCGACGAAGGTGGAAATTGATGGCCGCGGGGGCAATGTGACGCACGGCTCCGTAGTGATCGCGGCGATCACCAGCTGCACCAACACCAGCAATCCTCAGGTGATGATCGCCGCAGGGTTGCTGGCGAAGAAAGCGGTCGAGCGGGGCATGCTTACCCCTCCCACCGTGAAGACGAGCCTCGCGCCCGGCTCCGCTGTCGTCACCGCGTACCTCGAACGCGCCGGCCTGACGCCCTTCCTCGAGGCGCTCGGGTTCCATCTGGTGGGATACGGCTGCACCACGTGCATCGGGAACAGCGGCCCGCTCCCCCAGCCCGTGGCCGATGCGATCGATGCGAATGCGTTCGTCACGGTCGCCGTCTTGAGCGGCAATCGCAACTTCGACGGCCGCATTCACCCGCAGGTGCGCGCGAGTTACCTGGCATCGCCGCCGCTGGTGGTGGCTTATGCGCTGGCCGGAACTGTAGACGTGGATCTGTCCAAGGATCCGCTGGGGAGAGATCGGCATGGCCGCCCGGTGTACCTGTGGGAAATCTGGCCGAGCGCCGACGAGATCAAATCGACTATTGCGAGCGCCGTCTCACCCGAACTTTTCCGGACGCGTTATCGCGACGTATTCCACGGGGACGACACGTGGCGGACCCTGCCGATTCCCGAGAGTGAAACATACCGGTGGAACGCAGATTCCACCTACGTGCAGGAGCCGCCGTACTTCGCTGGACTGATGCCCGTCCCGGACACCCCGCAGGACATTCGAGGGGCGCACGCGCTCGTCTGGGTCGGCGACTCGGTGACCACCGATCATATCTCGCCGGCCGGCGCGATCGCGAAAGACAGTCCGGCCGGGAAGTACTTGATCGAGCATGGGGTGCCGCCGATCGAGTTCAATACGTACGGTGCACGGCGCGGCAACCACGAGGTCATGATGCGCGGAACGTTCGCAAACACGCGGCTGCGCAACCGGCTGGCGGGAGGAAAAGAGGGCGGCTGGACGGTGCATATCCCCTCGGGCGATGCGATGACGATCTACGACGCGGCGATTAGGTATCGGGCCGCGGGCACGCCGTTGATCGTGATCGCAGGAAATGAATACGGGGCCGGGAGCTCGCGCGACTGGGCCGCGAAGGGCCCGCGTCTACTGGGCGTGCGTGCCGTGATCGCGGAAAGTTTCGAGCGCATTCATCGCAGCAATCTTGTAGGAATGGGCATTTTGCCGCTGCAATTCTTGCCCGGCGTCAACGGCGATACGCTCGGTTTGGATGGCAGCGAGGTCTTCCACATCACCGGCATCGCCGCAGGGCTGACGCCGCGCATGACGGTCACGGTACGCGCGCGCAAAGCGGACGGGACAGAGCGGATATTTGAGGCGCTCGCGAGGCTAGACACGCCGATGGACGTAGAGTACTTCAGACACGGCGGCATCATGCCGTACGTCGTCCGCCGGCTGGTTGCTGATGCGGGGAGGCGACAGGGGTGAAACAGGTAGCGCAGGTGCTGATCGTTCTCTGCCTGACGATACTGGCTTCACCCGCGCATGCCTTCGAATCTCGGGCCGGGAGCTCCGTAAACATCAGTGATGCTGTGCGTGACGATCTGTACGCGGCGGGGGGTACCGTAGAGGTTACGGCGGAGGTCGATGGCGACGTCGTCGCGTCCGGCGGGACTATTATCCTCAGTGGTCGCACGAACGGTGGCATACTTGCGGCGGGTGGCACCGTGCGGATCGGCGGTACAGTTGGCCGTTCCGTGCGAGCTGCCGCGGGCACGCTCATGGTTGACGGCCGCGTGGCTTCAGACGCCGTGATTGCCGGAGGCAACGTCGATGTGGTCGGTCAGGCGATTATCGGCCGCGACCTTGTCGCCGCAGGAGGAAACGTCGAGGTCGCCGGCGGCATCGGGCGCAATGCGATCCTCAGCGGCGGCAACGTGACGATCGGGGGCACCGTGCAAGGAAATGTCGAGGTGCAAGCCGGGCGCCTGGTAATACTGCCGACGGCGCGGATTGCCGGCGCGCTTCGTCATAATGGCGACGCACAAGTGGACATTCAGGAGGGCGCGCAGATATCCGGCGGCGTGCAGCGCACAAGCGCCATGCGACGGCGGGGACCTGTGGCCATTGGTCTGGGCGGTCGCGTCGTCGAGTTGCTCTGGCTTCTTGTCGTGGGTTTTGTGCTCATTGCGCTCGCGCCGGGGGCGGTGTGGCGGGTGAGCGCACGCGTGGGGAGACATTTCTGGATGAACCTGCTGACCGGATTTATTCTCCTCGTAGTGGTACCGGCGGCTGCAGCCCTGCTGCTGATTACGGTCGTGGGGATTCCGTTGGCGGCGCTGACGATCGCCTTCTACTTGGTCACGCTTTACTTAGGGCAGGTTGCTGTCGCGGGATGGGCGGGTGCACGCATCGTCAGCGGTCTGCAGCGCGGTGGCGCGGGTTCGCCTTATCTGGCGTTCGGGATCGGCGCCATTGTGCTTGTGGTGCTCTTCGCACTTCCCTTCCTGGGTCCAATCGCGAGGCTGCTTGCCCTTCTGGTTGGGTTCGGGGCGCTGTGGGCAGCGGCGTGGGGATTGCGTAGACCGAGTGCGCTCGCGGCACCACCGAGCACCGGTGCTTAACGTCGAGCAGCTCCACAATCCCAGTTAATTGAAAGTGTGAGAGGGGCACCATCGCTGGTGCCCCTCCGTGCCCGCTGGCCGACCGCGCTGCGGCTATTCGAGTGCCTCGAAGACCGGAGGAAAAGTAAGGAGAAAGCCTGCGGCGATCAAAACGATCGCCCACATGAAGGCCCGGCCTAGATTCGCCTCCCTCGCTCTCCAAGCAGAATGAAGAATGATCCACGCAAGGAGCCAGGCGATGAGGCCGACGCCCGTCTTCCCGGACAGGGGTCCTGATGGGCTGTACCATACCAGAGCGTTCCTCAATCCGGGGGAGGCCGCAGCAAGCGTGGTCATCAATCCAATGACAAAGGTACCGACGCCTGCCGCCACGAGAGCCGCGGCAGCAGGTCCGGTGGGCTTGGCCGGATTCATCATCGAACGAGTCGTCATATGAGAGCCTCCTATCGTACTGGGGCGACTTTGTTTAGAAACGCCCCGAAGATGCCGGCTACTGCGGCTGCGCCGAACGCGAGCACAAATAGCCAGATGGCAGCCTTCCTCAGCTTGCTATCCTCTGCGATCTGCGCGCCGTAGTAGGCTACCAGGAACGCCACGGCCGTGGCCAGAATTGGCGCGAACCAGCCGACGTGCTCTTTCCATTCCATCCCGAAAGTGTGCCACAGTGCAGTCGCAGGGTTGGCGAGAAGCAGAGACCTCGGGCTTTCCGGGTCCCTCGCGCGGTACCAGGGATATACGATGTACGTCCCGCTGCCGACGGTGATCCAGGCCACGAGGGCCATCAGCCATGTGCCGGCCAGCAGACGTCGCAGCCGCTCTCGCATTCCCGCGACGGTTACCCACTCGGGGCGCAGACTGTACAGGCCGGCGATCCCACCGGCGAATGCAAGCAGGAACAGCGAACCGAAGACAAGTCCATGGAGGACTGTCCACAACTCACGGAATGAGACCGTCATCTTGATCCACCTCCCGAACGAAGCTCTCTTCACTCAACGTCGGCTCCCAAAGCCGGTCCCCGCAATGTACGAGGGCGCCCAGGAGTCGGGCGCCCTCGTATCCCGTGCCGTGGAACAGGTTCACGCAGGAACCGTTCCGCGGGTTGGGGTGAACACCCTACCTGGCTTCCAGGGTGTGCCCAGGGCAGGAAGCACGTACCGATCCACTCCGTAGTATCCGGCGACTTTCCAGGCGAGAATCAACAAGATCGCGACGGTGAACAGCACCGGATTCGTGCTGGCTGTGCCGGCGAGCATGAAGTTGATATTCATGAACGCGCCGAAGAACGCCGCGATGCCAACGAAGGCGCCGATGATCAGCGCGATGCCAATGAGCAACTCACCATACGCGATGACCTTCGCGAACCACGTGTAGACCTGCGCGTCCAGGAGGTACTGCAGGAAGCTGCGGTACCAGTCGTAGGTGATTGCGGCTCGCCCCGGCGGCTGCGGGATGGCCACCGCGCGCTCCCAGAATCCCTTCAACGCAAGACCGCCGCCGGTCCACGCTTCGACGCCGATCTTATGCAGTGAGGCGTCGATCCACTTGTAGCCAAGCCACACCCGCACGATCGCCCACAGCCAGGCGAATCGGGTGGTACTGAATAGGATCCGGGCAAATTTCGGATCCTCGTAGAAGTTCGGCTGCTCCCTCTGAGCTGCCATTGGGTTCACCCCCTCTTAGTGATCCACCCAGAGGATACTCTGTAATGAATGTGCCGGCCATCAGGCCCGGAGACGATTTCGAATTACCTTCAGCCTTAGACGCAGATAGGGCGGGCGCCCGATGCCGTCTGCGCCCTCCATGTGCAAATGTTGACTTGATAGAGCACCGGAGGGAGGTGGATTTGGCATGACGCAGCGCGGCAATGCCCTCATCGGTCTCACATTGGCGGTGGCTGTAGTCGCTCTCGTTCTGAGCATCATGGCCTATGCCACCCGCACTCGGCCGGAAGCGAGCCAGACACCTCGAGCCCCGGCGACGCTGGACCTCTCGATGGTTGTCGCTACGTTCACCGGTCAGGGGATGACGGCCCACCGCTGGTATCCCACGATGCTCGTCGCGCGCCGGGGCGACACCATCGATCTGGCCGTGGCCAACCCCGACCAATTCAATCATCAGCTCGAGATCACCGGCTACAAGCTCAAGACGAAGAAGCTTACCCCGGGCAGCAGCGACAGCATCCGTTTTGTGGCTGATCATTCTGGTGTGTTCTTGTTCCAATGCATGCTGCCGCACAATCCTGCCACCGGCGACTGCACGCCCGATCACCCCCAGATGCGAGGTTTTCTGATCGTGACGGAGTGAGGAGGAGAGACGATGAGCGGGTCCAGATCCGTTGTGGCCGGCGTCTCAGTGCTCACGTCGCTGGTCGCGGTGGCGCTCAGCTTGCTCACGCTGACATCCGCGCAGGCTCCGGTGCCATCTTCGGGCCCGGCGCACATTGATCTCTCTATGCTGATCACCGGGCGCGGCCCCATCGGCGGCCCGTCGGAGAGTCACCTGTTCGATCCGCAGATGCTCGTGGCTCGCCGGGGCGATCAGGTGACGCTGCGGGTGCAGAACCAGTCCAACTTCCGCCACGGGTTCGAAATCGTCGGCTACGGCGTGCACGCGGCGGAGATGAACGGGGGGCAGTCGGATGCCATCACCTTTACGGCAGACCGGCCCGGCATCTTCGTCTACCGCTGCAACGTCCCCTATGATCCCGCGACGGGATCGTGCTCGCCGGATCACGAGACGATGCTCGGTCATTTGGTGGTCATCGAAGGGACAAAGCGGTAGACTACCAGGCGACGGCGCGCTGCGCTCACCGCGGCCGCGCCGTCACCTTGCCCTGGAGAGCTTTGAAAGCAACCGCGTATCCAGTGAGCAGCCCATGATAGAATCCTCGCGCATCTGCTGACCCTGACCTGCCCGTAGCGTTCATAATTTATGTCTCATGCTGTCGCACTGTCAGCACCGGGATGCGGCTGTGTCGAACTACATGCTCGGCAACACTGCCAAAGAACACATGGGCCAGGCCGGTGCGTCCGTGCGTGCCCATGATGATGAGGCCGGCTTTGATCTCGCCTGCCACCTCCATGATGATGCTGCGTGGCGGTCCTTCACGAATGACTGTTTTCGCGGATGGATATCGTCGGCCGAGTTTTGCCATCTCGTCCCTGGCCTCTCCCCGCACCACGTCGAGAAGCTCGCCGTAGGCCGGCATCGCAGCCAGGTGTGCCGGCAAGCCCGCCACCGCGCCGAGACTAGGATCCAGAACGTGCAGCAGTGTTACCTCCGCCCCAAACGCGTCAGCCAACCGCATTGCCCACTGCAGCGCAGGCTCCACTGCGGGGGAGAAATCCGTTGGAGTCAAGACGCGCGCGATCCGAAGAGACGCGCGCCGTACCTGTGGCCGTGCCCTTGTCATCTGGATGTTGCCTCGACTATTCGAGACGTACTTGGCTGAGTTTAGACAGGACGCGACTCTAATACCTGCACCTTCACCGGGACCTCGTCCTGCTCTGCGACGATATCGATGGCGGGTGTACGGGTTGCCGGCTTCATGGCACATGGCCGCCTTCTGGGGAAGTCGGTCATGAGCATGTCCATCGATTCCCGCAACTCCGCGAGCTCGTCAATTGGATCCCATCGCACGAGCGTCATCTTGTCTCCCCTCTTTCGTCGTGATCTTTCGCAAATAGCGTACTGGTAGACCTCTCAACTGACCATCGAGGGATGAGCGGATTTGTCCTCGGCTGAAGACCCGATAAGAAATCATCCCTGTATCCGATGGGCACCCGGATGCCGTGGGTGGCTATGGTCAGGATGGAACTAGGTAAGGAGGTGCGCCATGGAAGCCGCGATCCGCCGGATCTTGGTGGCGACGGATCTGTCTGAGTTCTCCCCGATTCTGTTGAAGGAGGCCGGCACCAGCCCGATCCAAGAATCAGGTCTCGGCTCGATGGTCTTGCCAGAGCAGTAGATCGTAAGCTATTGCCAACGAGCACGAGGAGGGTGATGTTGCCATGATCGTCACGGGACGCTGGACGGCTCCGATGCGGTTCGAAGCCACGACGGAGTGCGGTAAGGTTGTCGTGATGAACGTTCTCTCGGAAAAATGCGGCGATAAATCCGGCCCTACCCCAATGGAGACTGTCCTGAGCGCTCTGACCGCGTGCTCGGGTATGGACGTGGCCGGCATCCTAATGAAGATGCGAGCGCCGCTTGAGGGACTAGAGATAACCGCGGAGGCGGAGCGGGCGACTGAGCATCCCAAGCTATTCACGCGGATCCACCTGCGCTACGATGCCTGGGGCGCCGGCCTGCAGGAGGAGCAGGTTCGCCGGGCCGTTTCGCTCTCACTGGACAAGTACTGCTCCGTAGCCGCAATGCTTCGGCAAACCGCGCCAATTGCACATGAGATTGTGGTCGCCCAGAGGGAGGAAGATCTGGCTGAGGCTATCCCAGTGACCGCGGCCTGAGATAACCGATGGGGAGCCCACTATGCGGGCTTGGGTCTCGGCCCTAGTAATCGTAACGCTCATCGCGTCGCTCGCTTTGGTGGCAGTCTACAAATCGGCGATGAGCCTGGCGCATGAACGGATCCGGGGGAAGAGCACCGTCATCTCCTCGCCCTACGGCGAGATCGAGTACAGCGAGGGAGGCGCTGGCGTCGACGTCTTAATCGTCCACGGTGCCGGTGGAGGCTTCGATCAGGGGGAACTCATCGCACAAGGCGTGCTGGACGATCGATTCCACTGGATTGCCCCGTCGCGGTTTGGCTATCTCCGCTCGACCTTTAACGTTGGAGCAACCTACGACGATCAGGCACATGCCTATACTTGGCTCCTTAACCATCTTGGAATCGAGAAAGTGGCCGTTGTGGCCATGTCGGCTGGTGGACCTTCGGCGCTGCTCCTTGCAGTCTTGCCCCCCGAAAGAGTCTCCTCGCTCACGCTGCTCTCCGCCGGCGTCACGACGGTGACCACAGAAGACCAGGCGCAGGCGAACCAGAAAGGTAAGATGTGGGTCCGCATCTTCGGGAACGACTTCCTCTACTGGATCACCACCAGGCTGTTCAAGAAGCAGGTCATGGAGCTGATGGGGGCCGACGAAGGGGTGATCGCGGACCTCAGTACCGAGCAACGGGACTGGGCGGAACGCGTCATCGACTACATGAATCCGGTGTCCCGGCGATTCGCGGGCGCGGTTGTCGACAACACCTTCGCCCTCCCTGGTGGGAGGATTGCCGCGATCAAAGCCCCAACGCTCATCGTTCATGCCCAGGACGACACATTGCAGCTCTATGACAACGCCGTCTTTGCCGCCGCCACGATTCCCGGGGCAAGGCTGCTGCCCTTCGCGCGAGGGGGCCATTTCGTCATGATCGTCCAGCAGGCGACCGTCCGCGAGGCGGTGCAAAATCACATCCTCGACAACGCGAGCACATCACAAACAGAGAGGCAATGAGCAACGAAGATGGCTACGGGTGCGTTGAAGGTTAGTGCTTGCCGCCGGTCCTGGTACGCCAATCTGCTGACCCATCCCGAATTCACACTCCACCTCAAGCGGGAGTTGCACGCCGACTTGCCCGCGCGGGCGGCACCGATCACAGACGAGAACCGGCGTCGACCAATTCTGTCGAGTATCCTCGACAAGTTGGGCCGTAGAACATCTCTCGAAGCTTGGGTAAAGGGCAGTCCTCTTGTGGAAGTCGAGCTAGCTACGAGCGTCTAGTCTGACCTGGATATTCATCCACAAGAGAGAAGCAAAACGAGAAGGGAGAATAGCAAAGTGACCGTGAGTACAGCGCGACAGGGAATGCGGAAGTTGGACGTCGGCAAGACGATCCGCTACGGCTGGGACGTGACGAAGGCCAATCTCAGCCTGCTGATCGTGTTGGTGATCGTCGCCGCTCTGACGACCGGCATCCCCTCGGGGATTGCCGAATCGCTCGAGCAACCTGCACCAGGGCTTGCCGCGCTGTTTCGCCTGGCGAGTTCCATCCTCTCCATCGTGGTCGGCATCGGAGCGTTGCGCATCAGCCTCCGGCTGCATGATGGCCAGGAGGTGGCGCTGCGAGATCTATTCGCGGTGGACTGGTCGATCTTCTGGCGATACGCCGTGGCGACGTTTCTCTATAGCCTTATCGTCGCAGTCGGGCTGCTGCTGTTTGTCATCCCTGGCATCATCCTCGCGGTGCGATACTTATTCTTCAGCTATTTTGTCGTTGAGAAGGGCGCGCGACCGTTGGAAGCGCTGGCTCAGAGCTCGGCGGCGACCGAGGGCGTCCGATGGGACCTCTTTGTGTTTGTCCTGGCCTTGCTGCTCCTCAATATCGTGGGCGCGCTCCTCTTGTTGATCGGACTCCTCATCACTGTTCCTATCTCATACCTGGCCGCAGCCCGCGTCTACCGGACGTTGACATCCTCCCCAGCTTGATCGACCTTCCGTTTACTGGGCGGACCCGTCCTTGTGGACGGAAACCTCTTCTTTCTGTTCTGTCGTCTCGGGTGTTGTGCCCCGTAAGGCCTTCACGACACGGCGACCTGCTTCAGTTGCATCGTGCGGCGCCGTCTTCAGGTTCTCTTTGACCACCGCAAGTGTCTCGGCAGTTGTAGCCCCTGCCTTGGGCATCAAGAGCGACAGCAGGATGTACAGCAGTATCCCGACCCCATTGGCAAAGACCAGCAGGATGAAGATAGCTCGGACGATTACGGGATCGACGTTGAAGTAGTCGGCAATCCCGCCAGCCACCCCGAGGACTAATCGATTCCTACTCTTGTGCAATCTGCGCGCCATCATTAGACCTCCCTCCAAGTGCTGTAATCATTGTATAACCTGGCGGTCTCCGCCTGAGCACCTATCGGGCGCGGACCCGATTTCCCAGCTTCGCAGTCGGTGAGAAGATGCTGGCGGACGTTTTAGGCAATTGCCTGAAAGAACCTGATCAAGGGGGATAAGAACATGGCCGCAAAGAGGAGCTTCACCGCTGAAGAAGCCGGACGCCTGGGGAAGACGCTCGGCATCAACTGGGACAAGTTCGACCGAGAGCAGTTCAGGAGAGGAATGGATGTCGAACTCGAGCACGGTTTGGTCGATCCGCACACGAACGTGACGAATGATGATCCGATCTTAACGGGCAAGATCGCGCTCGCGCACCTCAATGAGTTCCCAGACTACTACACGCGCTTGGAAAAGATGGAGAAGGACGCCCACGCCTATTGGCACAAGGCGAAGGAATAGTTGAGGTGCTGCCTTACCGCAAGGCGTGGCAAACAGTCGGACCCCCGAGACTACTTGGGGAAGTGGCGGCTGAGCCCGCGGGATCGGACGAAGGCCCGATTCCCATCGGTTTCTTACCGGATGGCAGCAGCAATGTGCGCTTGCTACGATTGGACGTGCGGGGCGTGCCAGCGAAAGGGCGCGCCAAAATCACGAAGGAGGTCTGACATGAGAATCGCCGGATTGGCCCTGGCCGCAGTCCTCGTGCTGGCTGCGGTGGTTAGTCTACAGGTGATCGGTCGCGCACAGGCCCAATCGATGGGCCCCATGCCGATGCAGATGCCGGGTGGCATGATGACTGGCCAGCAGATGGATGCAATGGCCGCCCAGATGCAGGCGCATATGGCGCAGATGACCGCCAGAGTGCGTGCGATGCGTCAGCAGCTGGACAAGATCAACCCGGACCTGCTCACCGGACAGGAGCGTCCGATGTATGAGTACATGAGGCTTCTGCAGACACACATGGAGACGATGAACTCGGCGATGGGTACAATGCAGGGCATGATGATGCGGATGGGCCGGTAGGACGAGAGCGATCCTATCCTTGGGATGCTGAAACTTATGCACAAAATGGACCTGCTGCCGATGGCCGGGTCGCAATTGCCGTAGCAGACAACTAGGAGGATCCGATGCGTCCAAGTAAGCTGTTCGTCCTCGTGATTGCCGGAGTCGTCCTTGCCGTAGCTGGTTGCCAGCGGGTGGCACAACCGCCAGCGCAGCGGACGGTCGAGGAAGGGACAGCACAGGTCGTCAATGTGGTTGCAAAGGAATTTGCGTTTGAACCGAAGGAGATCAAGCTCCACGCCGGCATGACAAAGATCGTAGTTCGGAACAATGGTGCCGTCGAACATGACTTCGAAATCGTAGGCGTCGCCGAACATGGGGCCGAGCACGAAGGCAAGTTAATCCAGCCCAATGAAGCACGAGAGGTGGAAGTAGAATTGAAGCCTGGGATGTATCAGGTGGTCTGCACTGTCGCGGGACACAAGGAAGCGGGAATGGTGGCCGCGATCGTTGTCATCTAGGCTGTGGTCAGGCTTCGATCAAACCCTTGCGGATCGCGTAGCGAACCAGCTCGGTTCGGTCGTGCAGGCCGAGTTTTTCCAGAATGTGCGCGCGGTGAGTCTGCACGGTCTTGATACTGATGTAGAGCTTCTGCGCAATCTGTTGGTTTGACAGACCCTCCGCGATATGTGTAAGGATCTCTTTTTCTCTCTCCGTTAGTCCGTCGTACCGCGCACGTTCCTCGCCGGCTTCCACTCGCTTGAGGTAGTCTTCGACTACCTTGCGCGCCACCGAAGGATAGAGGAACGCTTCACCCTTCGCCGCGGCCCGCACCGCCTGCACCAGATCCTGCGCAGCAGCGCGCTTCAGCACGTAGCCCGAGGCGCCGGCACGCAGGAGTTTGAAGACGTAGCTTTCGTCCTCGTGCATCGTCAGCGCGATGACGTTTACGCCGGCGTAGCGCTCTTTCACTTGCTGAGTGGCTTCGATTCCGCCCATCTCCGGCATACTGATATCCATCACCACGACGTTCGGTTTCATGCGCTCGACGAGCTCGAGCGCCTGCCGGCCGTCCTGGGCCTCGCCGACCACCTCGAAATCCGGCTCTTTGGCCAGGATCATCTTCACACCTTCGCGAACGATGGCGTGATCGTCGACCAGGAGGACTCTAATCTTGGCCATCATTTGCTCCGATGGGAATGGCGACCTCAAGCCGGGTGCCAGCCCCGGGCGTGGAGTGAATTGTCATCGCGCCCCCGAGCAGCCCTGCGCGCTCCCGCATGCCGAGTAGGCCCATCCCGCCTTCCCGATTGGTGGTGACTTCATTCAAATTGAACCCCCGGCCGTCATCGGCGATGGTCACTTCAATGCGGCCGTTTCGCTGTGCAACATCTACTTTGGCGCGTTTCGCGCCCGCGTGCTTCAGGATATTCGTCAGCGCCTCCTGGACGATCCGGAAGACGGCAGTCTCAATGTATGAAGGCAGGCGGTCGTGCAGCCCTGCGATGCTCATGGTTACCTCGATGCCCTGCGGTTCAATCGTTTCTTTCGCATACGAGCGCAGCGCCGCCGCCAGCCCGAAATCATCCAGGATCGATGGACGGAGATCGTAGATCAGCCGTCGCACCTCTGTTAGAGTATGTTCGGCGATGCCCTTGAGTTTCGCCAGCTGCGCCACATCCAGTCCACCTTGTGACTGTTCGGCGACCTCCAGATTGAGGATCAGGGCCGTGAGAGCCTGACCTGCTTCGTCGTGCAGCTCGCGGGCGATCCGCCGGCGCTCGTCCTCGTGCGCGGAGATGAGCTTCTCAAGCAACTCTCCGCGCAGCGCTTCCTTTTCCCGTACTTCCTCGTACAGACGCGCACGCTCGGCTGCGAGCCCGATCTGGTGGCCGATGGCGGACAGGGTCGAGAGTTCGCGCGACGTCAACGCCCGCCGTTTTGGCAGAACAAGGTTCATCGCGCCGACGATGTCGTTTGCAGTACGCAACGGCACAGTGACGTGGCGTGGATGGTCCCAACCGGCTTTCTCCAAGCGCAGACAGTTCACGATGTTCACGGCCTGGGTCAGCTGTCCGTCGCGCATCATCTGCAGGCAGCGGCAGTCGCCTTGCATGCGCTCCATTTGATTCGCGGCCAGCTCGTGCGGGAGGCTATCGGCGACAACGACCCTGAACTCGTTCTCGCTTCGCAGGAAGATCCAGCCGCTCGTGACCCGCATCAGGACGACGAGCTCGCGCAGCGCGCGCCCGAGTGCTTCGCGCACGTCCAGCGACCGGTTCAGTGCTTCTGCGATGGCACTCATCGTGACCAGGTCGCGAGAACGCTGCAACGCCCAGAGAACGACGCCAATGCCGAACCCCAGCGTGAACATCCCGGAGAAGGCGGCTCCGACCGCCGCAAGCAACGGATGCGGCCGGAAGAATGGATAGTCGAGGGCGTGAATGCCGGAGAGCACGAGGCCCCAGAAGAGCAGCAGGGTGCTGGGCGTCTGCAGTCCTTCTTCTTCCCGGTAGAGCCGCAGAGCGCTAGCCACGAATGCGGCGCCAGCGGTCAGAGACGCAACGAGTGCGCCGCCTGTCCACGATACTGGGGCTAGGATTGCTACGGCCAGCATGGCTCCAGCTGCGGTGAACGTGAGACGAGGATCAGGTCGGAAACTGTACAGCATCGCCCAGGCCGCCGCGATAAACAACGCGTGTCTGGTCGCGTACAGGACAACGTCCGGCGACATGGTGAGGAGCGTTTCCGCCACGAGGTGCGCGCTGAAGAAGGCGTAGGCGACGGCCCACCAGCCGATTCGCCGTTCCCGGCCTTCGAGGTACCGTAGGAGGAGGAATAGCGTGAGGGCGAGGTGGATACCGACGCCAACTGCCAGCGCCGCCGTGAGAGCTGTCACGTCCGGCTATTTCGTGCAGCGCGCGGGTGACTCCTAGACTAGGTGGGTCGGTCAGACGCCTGAGCCGGAAATCAAACCGCCGCCTGATATCCGGGGGCGCGTGCACCCTGGACAATGTCCTCAAGGTAAGGTTTCCTGCGAGAGGAGTGCGCGATGCGAAGACGGTTCGGCAGAACAGGTGGCACGGCGGTTGTGATCCCATTAGCCCTGGCGCTGGGGTTCGGGGGCGGAGTGTGGGTGACCCGTCAACAGACCCCTGCTGCAGCTCAGCAGCCGCCTGTTCCTCAGGTGGCCCAATCGGGCCACGAGGAGATGGATGCGGCCCACGAGGCGCGGGCAAAGGCGTTCCCAGCGAAGACCCAGGGGCTCGGCGGGCAGCCCTTCCAGCCGAAGCTCATACGCGGGGTCAACGTATTCGAGGTGACGGCAAAGGCCGTACAGTGGGAGGTTGAGCCTGGTGTGCGTCGCGAGGCGTTCGCCTACAATGGTCAGGTGCCGGGGCCGACGATTCGCGTCACAGAGGGTGACCGCGTGCGCGTCATCTTGAGGAATGAACTCCCCGAGAGCACCTCGATCCACTTCCATGGACTCACTACCCCGAACGAGATGGACGGTGTCCCATTCATCACGCAGCCACCGGTAAAACCCGGGCAGGGGTTTACCTACGAGTTCGTAGCCAAGCCTTCCGGCACGCATATGTACCACTCACACAACGGTGCCAGTCAGATTGACAAAGGACTCTTGGGCGCGTTCATCGTCGTGCCGAAAGCCGGAGAGACGAAGGTTGCGTCCGATGTCGTCATGGTCATCAACGACGGGCCACTCGGCTACACGCTAAACGGGAAGAGCTTCCCAGCCACGCGGCCGATTGTTATGAAAATGGGGCAGCGGCTTCGGATCCGATACATGAATGAGGGCCAGATCATCCACCCGATGCACCTGCACGGCCTCGTGCAGCAGGTCATCGCGAAAGACGGGCGGCGGCTCGTGCAGCCCTACCTCGTGGACACTCTAAACGTGGCGCCCGGGGAGCGGTACGACGTTTTGGTGACTGCCTCGGAGCTAGGCGTGTGGGCGCTTCACTGCCACATTCTGTCCCACGCGGAATCAGCGCGCGGGATGCACGGAATGGTTACAGCAGTGATCGTGCAGAAGTAATCTGATTGCGAGGGTGGGGGCCGATGAACTCGAGAGACATCACCGTGATTCTCATAGTTGTCCTGGGCGTCATACTGTTCGTGCCGGCGCTGACCATGTCGATCTGGGGCTTCGGTATGATGGGGCCGGGGATGATGGGGCGGGGAATGATACCAGGAGGGTACGGGCTCTTCGCCTTCGTTTTGTTGCTGCTTGCCGGCGTGCTGCTGACGGTCGCGCTGTCACGCCGGGCGAGGGCGTCGGATCCACTCGAGGTGTTGAAGCAGCGCCTTGCGCGCGGCGAGGTCACGAAGGAGCAGTACGAGGACCTGAAGCATCTGCTCCAGTCGTAGGCTTTTCCATCCTCGCTCAGATCGCCTGCAGCCTTCCCTCAGCGCGCTTTAACAGCACTGCGTTTGTCGCCACGATGATGGACGAGGCCGACATCAGCAACGCAGACCACTCTGGCCGTAGCATGATCCCAAACTGCGGATAGAGGACGCCGGCGGCGATAGGGATCGCCAGCACATTGTAGATCGAGGCCCAGAACAGATTCTGCCGCATCTTGCCCACGGTAGCTTTTGAAAGATAGATCGCGCGCAGCACGTCGGCAGGATCAGATCGCATCAACACAACGTCGGCCGTCTCGATGGCAACGTCGGTCCCGGCCCCGATCGCGATGCCGATGTCGGCCTGCGCCAGTGCCGGCGCGTCGTTCACGCCGTCCCCGACCATCGCCACGAACTTCCCCTCAGCCTGCAGCTGCTTGACGTAGTCTGACTTTTGTTCGGGAAGGACTTCCGCGAACACCCGCGTGATGCCGAGCTGCTTCGCCACGGTTTCGGCGGTTTGGCGGTTGTCACCTGTGATCATTGCGACCTCGATCCCAAGTGCGCGCAGCCCCTCGATGGCACGGTGCGAGGTGCCACGGACCGGGTCCGCGGCAGCCGCCAACCCCGCGACAGTGCCGTCGGCAGCGACGATCATGAGCGTCTTACCCTCGTTGAGCAACTGATCGAGGTGCGCCTGCACCGAGGCCAGATCGATGCTCCGGTCGCGCATGAGTTTGACCGTTCCGACCAGCACACGGCGTCCGCTGATGGTCGCTTGCACACCATGGCCGGCCAGGTTCTCGAAACCAGAAATGGCGTCCTCCACCTTCAGGTT
>Ga0209853_1000020_pt1 | contig 44526 bp, 45 predicted proteins | sample GWRWS1_30_40_FD_187224 | JGI IMG/M metagenome (GOLD analysis project Ga0209853, IMG submission 187224) | Riverbed sediment microbial communities from areas with vegetation nearby in Columbia River, Washington, USA - GW-RW S1_30_40 (SPAdes)... | ecosystem: Environmental > Aquatic > Freshwater >...
GCAGGCCGATCTCACCGTGCGCGGCCTCCCGTTCGCCGAATGTCCTGGTGGAGTCCGGCTTCACCCCGCCTCCGGTGACGAGCAGCGGGACCGGGTCGGCGGAATGCGCGTGCAGAGCGCAGGGCGTAGCGTGATCCGCGGTCACGGCCAGAATGACGTCGTCCAGCGTGATCCGGGGCAGCAATTCGCCGAAGAACGCGCGATCGATGAGGGCAATGATGTCACGCTTCGCGTCGCAGTCTCCGTCGTGGCCGGGCTCGTCGGGTCCTTTGAGATGCAGGTAGAGACCACCGTGCCGCTTGATCTCGTCCGCGGCGCGGCGCGCCCACGTGCGATAGGCGGACTCGTGGTCGCCGGCGCTGGGAGGCACCTCCACCACACTCATCCCGAGCAGCGTCGCGATGCCGCGCTCTACCGGCATCTCCACAAAACAGCCGAACTCAATCCCAAAGCGTTCCTTGATCGGTGGAGCCTTGGGCAGATGATCTCCCGCATCCCGCAGGAGGATGATGTTGCACGGCAACTTCCCCTCCGCACGGCGGCGCCGGTTGACGGGATGAGCATCCATGATTTCGCGGCATTTGCGCGTGAACTCATTGACCAGTTCGGCCGAAATCCATGCTTCCGGCGAGTCATCGAGGGGCTTGCATTCCTCCACCTCGTTGCCCGCCTCCGCTTTGGCCACGCCGAGTCCTTCCAGGCGCCCATACGCGGGGTCGGTGTTGGAGATCTTGGCGGACAGACTCCCCTCACGTGGGTACATGACCACAGCGCAGCGGTGGCCGATCGTGGCCCGCACGGTCGTGTCGACCGGTCCCTGCCGCAGCCGCACTTCAGCGTTCACCGCTTCCGCCAGGGCTTGCGCCTCCTTCTGGGTGAGATTGCGGCCGACGCGCCGGTCGATGATAGTCCATCCCTCGCCCACCGATGCGAAGTTCCCGCGGAGCGCCAGATCGCCGTCACGGAAAGGCAGCCCTGCTCCCATGGCTTCGAGCGGACCGCGGCCGGCATGGAAGCGGAGCGGATCGTAGCCGAGAATTGCCATCACGGCCACGTCAGATTCGGGGGCAATGCCCCTGCCCACGGTGATGACAGTACCCTGACGGCCGGTATCGGCGAGCCGGTCGAGATTGGGCTTCGCGGCGGCCTCCAGGGGCGTCCGGCCGCCGAGTTGGGGGACCGGCCGATCGCCCAGCCCGTCGAGAATGACGTAGAGGATTTTTTTCACGCTGCCGCCAGGGCGCGCACGAAGCCTTCGCTGAGCACGCCGGTGTACACCTCCACCGCGGGCCCCGCCATGCGGATGGACCAGTCGAGCGCGACGGAGATCTGCAGGTCGCCGCCCGGCATGGTGATGGTCAGCTCACGGTCTGCCAGTTGCTTCCTGACCGCGGCCGCGGCGACTGCACATGCGCTGCTGCCGGAGGCCATCGTTTCCCCCGCGCCCCGCTCCCAGATCAGGATCGTCACCCGGTTACGCGACTTCACTTCTGCAAACTGGACGTTGGTGCGGTTCGGGAAGACCCGATGCCGTTCCAATTTGGGACCCAGACGGTGCAGATCGACCTGCGAAAGGTCGGGCACGAACACCACGCAATGAGGGTTGCCGACCGAGACCGCGGTGAACACGAGGGGATCTCCGTCCACTTCGATCGCTTCGTCCACGACCTCGCGGCTGGGGCCGGCCACGGGAATCTGGGCGCTCTGGAATGTGGCCGCGCCCATGTCGATCGTGATGTCCTCGACCTCCCGGCCCTTCAGGCGGAGCGCAACGTTCACAATACCGCCCGGCGTCTCGATCCGAAACTCTCGGGCCTTGGCCAACCCATGATCGTGCAGATAGCGGGCAAAGATGCGCAGCCCGTTGCCGCTCTTCTCCGCCTCGCTGCCGTCTGGATTGTAGATGCGCAGCCCGAAGTCTGCGCGATCCGATGGAACATGGGCGAGGATGCCGTCCGAGCCGACGCCCCGATGGCGGTCACAGATCATGCGGATCGCTTGCGGCGCGAGCGGAAACGAGAGTGCCCCGGGATCGACGACGATGTAATCGTTCCCCAGGGCATGGGACTTCACGAATCCGTTGCGCTCCATGCCGAAACTGACTTCTCGGAGGAGCGAAGTGCTCCTGTCCTATCTACGACGTTGGCGGGGTAACGGGCGGACGTGCGTCTGCGCGGCGCATGGCATTCCTGACGATCCGATCGAGGAGTTCGGCGAAGGGAATTCCGGCGGCCCGGGCCGCATCCGGCAGCAGGCTCGTGGCGGTCATGCCGGGGATCGTGTTGATCTCCAGCACGACGATGTCGCCCGCTCGCGCGATCATGTCGACGCGGCCCATGCCCTCACATCCCAGGGCCTGGTACGCGCGCACCGCGATGGCCTGAGCGCGGGCGGCAACCTCGTCGCTCACACGCGCGGGAATGAGGTGGTCGCTCCCTCCCGTGGCGTACTTGGCATCGTAGTCGTAGAAGTCCGCGTGCGGGACGATCTCGATCAACGGCAGCGCGTGCGGCCGGCCGTTCGCGGGATCATCGACGATCCCGCACGTGATCTCGGTCCCGGCGATGTACTCTTCGATCAGCACAATGGGACCGTACGCAAACGCCTTCTCAATGGCGGGATCCAGCCGGGACGCATCGCGCACGAGCGAGACGCCGATACTGCTGCCCACGGCATTCGGCTTGACGACACAGGGATAGCCCAGGGCCTTTCCAACCTGCTGGTGGACGTGACCGCGGTCGCGCCATACGTCGGCGGTGACGCTGAGATAGGCGGGCACGGGAATGCGGTGCCACTCGAAGATCTGGCGGCTGCGGAGTTTGTCCATCGCCAGAGCGCTCGCCAGGACGCCCGAGCCCGTATAGGGGATTCCGAGGAGCTCCAGCAGCCCCTGCATCGTACCATCCTCCCCAAACGGGCCGTGCATGGCGATAAACGCGACATCGACCTGTTCCCGCTCGACAAACCTGTCATACGTCGTCGGAGCGATGTCACCGCTTCGCCCGTGCGCGATGGCGCCGCCTGGATTTCCCCGTTGTTTCGACCCTGTGCCGCCGGCGGGGAGCTCCAGCATGTCCGGTCTGGGCAGCCACTTGCCTTCTTTAGTAATCTCCACCGGGAGGACGCTGTACCGCTCCGGGTCGAGGGCGGTGACGATCTGGCGACCCGTCGAGACGGAGACGTCCCGCTCAGGCGACGGACCTCCCATCAGGACGGCCACACGCAGCTTCTTCATCGGGAGAGCCTCCTCGCTTTGGTGGATTCCGAGCGGGGTTTCCTCTTCCAGGCACGGATGCGTTCGGCCAGAAGCGAGACGGCTCCGTCGCCGAGCACGCTGCCGAACGGAATAACCCGCGCGCGCGAGGGAACATCCTTTGCGATTCGTTCGAGTACTTTAGGCGAGGCGAGGACGACATCTGCGCCCGTCAAGACGCTCCGCAACCGCTCGGCCTGCTGCAGGGTCGCCGTGGCCAGGCGCGCTCGCCTGATGCCGACGGCCCGGATCGATCGTTCCTTGCTCTGTACGCCCTCATGCGTCGCGCACACCAACGCGATGCGCGCATTCGCGGGCAGGTGCGCCACCTCATCCAGCGTGCTGAAGTCCGGCGCGGCCATCAGTCCCACCACCTCGTGGCGCGGCAGCAGCCGGCGGACCTCCTCCACGTGGAACAACGTCGTGGCGACGAGATCGAGCCCCCGCTCTTTCTCAGAGAGCTCAGACAGCAATACCGGAATGAGCGGATGCCCCAATTTGGCGCTGAGTTGCCGCGAGAAGTAGGCGAGATCAGACTGGTTGCACTCTACGAAGCCCACCCGGGGCCCCGCTCCGTTCGCCCGCGCCGCAGCGCGTGAGGCGACCAGGCGCCCTACTTCCTCTTCAGACACCCCGCGCGCGGCGGCCTCGTCCAGCAGCCGATCGAGGAGGGGAGCCAGCTCCGCCCCGGTGCCGTACGGTGGACTCTCGGTCACGAAGGTCCCCCGCCCTTGTGTCGTCGCCAGCCATCCGTCGCGTTCCAGAGCCAGGTAGACTTTGGCCACCGTGTTGCGGTTGACACGCAGAAAGCCGGCGAGGACCCGCACAGGCGGCAGCCGGCCCCCGGGATGCAGCGAACCTGAGCGGATCAACGCCACGAGCTGGTCGGCGATCTGCCTGGCGATCGGCAGCGGCCCGTCGCGGCGCACCCGCATGGGTGGGATTGTCCTAGCGTCAGTAGGACACACTAGGACAATTCTACCCACCTTCGGCCGTCGGTGTCAACAGCCACCCGCAAAAGGGGTGAGGTCCGCCCGGCGAATACTTCGCCGCAGACCTGATCGGGGGCGGGCATGGCGCAGAAAGAGATCGAGATCATCCTGATGCGGCAGCTGGCGAGCTACCTCAGCATGCCAATCTTCGTGGTCGATCCTGCGGGAACGCTGCTCTTCTACAACGAGCCGGCCGAGGCGCTGCTGGGAGTGCAGTTCGATGAGGCGGGCGAGATGCCGATGGCCAAATGGGCCACCATCTTCAGGCCGACGGATGACGACGGCCGGCCGCTCCCTCCGGACGCGCTTCCGCTTGTGGCGGCCCTCAAGATGCGGCAGCCCGCCCGCAGGGCAGTGCGAATCGTGGGTTTGGACGGCGTGCCCCGGAAAATCGATGTCATCGCCTTCCCACTGCAGGGCCAGGGGCAGCGCCTGCTCGGCGCCGCTGCCATCTTCTGGGACGTGAACGCGAAATGAAGATCACGCTGTGGGGTACGCGCGGGTCGCTGCCGAGCGCCGGCCCGGAAACGGTGCGTTACGGCGGCAACACATCGTGCGTCGAGGTGCGGACGGAGGACGGCAGCCTGATCGTGCTGGACGCGGGGACCGGCATCCGCCGGCTCGGCGCCGCCATCGGAAACGAGACCCGCCGCCTGCACATCCTGCTCTCGCATCTGCACATGGACCACATCCAGGGCTTCGGGTTCTTCGACCCGCTGCAGCGTCCCGACCTGGAAGTGCACGTGTGGGGTCCGCCGTCGACGACCCATGACCTGCGGACGCGGCTGACCAAATACCTCTCCCCACCGCTCTTTCCGGTGCGGCTGCGGGACCTCCCCAGCAAGATATCCCTGCACGATGTATCGATTGAAGGTTTCACCGTGGACTCGGTGCGCATCTCCTGCGGGCTGGTATGCCACCCGGGCCCCACGGTCGGGTATCGCATTGTGGAGTACGGCGCGGCCGTGGTCTATCTGCCGGACCACGAGCCGGCGTTGGGCGCGCGCTCTTTCCCTGTCGCACCGGAGTGGACGTCGGGGTTCGACCTGGCGAAGGATGCCGACCTGCTCATCCATGACTCGCAGTACACCGACGCCGAGTATGAGGAGCGGCCGGGCTGGGGGCACAGCTCCATCCGTCAGACGATCCGCTTCGCCGCCCTCGCCGGCGTCCACCGGCTGGTGACCTTTCATCACGACCCCAGCCACAGCGATGACATGCTGGATGACCTCATGGATGACGCCCGGCGAAACGGACCGATGCCGTTTGAATTGATCCCGGGACAGGAAGGGATGAGTTTTCGCGTGCCGAGGTGAGACGACGATGATCGTCGGTGTGCAGGACGTGTACGTGTACGTTGCGGACATGGAGCGGGCAATCCGTTTCTATGGCGATCTGCTCGGCCTCAAGGTGACGTACAACGACGGCCACTGGGCCGCGCTCGACGTCGGCGGTGTGCGGATGGGTCTGCACTCAACCGGCGGCGCGCCCGTCCCCGCCGTGCCGAGGGATGCGGGTGGCACAAAGGCGGGGGCGACCCTCACCTTGCGCTCCACCAACATCGATGAAGACGTTGACCGTCTGAGGATTGTGGGTGTGCGATTTATCGGCTCGATCTTCCGAGCCGACTGGGGCGCCGTGATCGCCTTTGAGGATCCGGATGGCAACATCTTGAAGTTGATGCAGCCGCCTGAGGCGTGAGCTGGGTCAGTAGCGACGCAGGGCTCATCCTCACGGCCCGGGCCGTGAGGACGTTCGCCTATGGCTACCTCAGCGTGCTCCTGGGAGTCTACCTGGAGCAGGTCGGGTTCGCGCCGTGGCAGGTCGGCGCGGTCCTCACCGCCACCCTGACCGGATCCGCCGCACTCACGCTGGCGTTTTCGTTTGCCGCCGATCGTATCGGCCGCCGGCCGATGCTCATGCTGAGCGCGTTGCTGATGGCGGCATCCGGGGCAGCCTTCGCCATCACCACGAAGTACCCGCTGCTCATCCTCGCCTCACTGACAGGAACAGTGGGCGCCACTTCCGGAGAAGTCGGACCGTTTCTTTCGCTCGAGCAGGCGATGCTTCCACAAACCGTGCCGCTCGCGCGCCGGAACACCGTCTTCGGATGGTACAACACCGTCGGGGCGCTGGCGGGAGCCGCGGGCGCTCTGGGGGCGGGTTTGCCTGCGCTCCTGGAAGCCTGGCTCGGGTGGTCTTCCGAGCTTGCGCTGCGCGCGATGTTTGTCCTCTACGCCGCGCTTGCTTTCATCGCCCTCCTCCTCTTTACACGCCTGTCGGACCGCGTTGAGATCGCGCGTCCCGACCGCACCGGCCGCTCCGGCGGCCTGCGTCGCTCCCGGTCCAGCGTGCTGCGCCTGGCCGCGCTCTTCAGCCTCGACTCGCTCGGGGGCGGCTTCGTCGTCCAGAGCCTGATCGCGTTCTGGTTCCACCTGCGCTGGGGCGCGGGACCGGAAGTGCTCGGACCGATCTTCCTTGGTGTCGGTCTGCTGCAGGCAGGTTCGTTCATGGCCGCCACGCGGCTCGCCGACCGCATCGGCCTCATCAACACGATGGTCTTCACACACCTGCCCAGCAATGTGCTGCTGATGCTGATCCCCGCGGCGCCCTCGCTGCCCGTCGCCATCGTCCTGCTGCTGGCCCGGCACGCCCTGTCCCAGATGGACGTCCCCGCGCGGCAAAGCTATACGATGGCCGTCGTGGACCCCGATGAGCGCAACGCCGCCGCGGCATTCACCAACGTCGTGCGCAATGCCGCCCAGGCCGTCACGCCCGTGATCGCGGGTTACGCCATGCAGGTCGTCGCCCTCGGACTTCCCTTTGTGCTCGGAGGTGCGCTGAAAATCGTCTACGATCTCTTGCTGTACGCGCAGTTCCGGCACGTCCGCCCTCCGGACGAACTGCCCGCGCCAACACCATGATCCGCGGGGTGATTTTCGACCTGGGAGGCACGTTGATCACTCAGGGGGATTTTGAAGAGCCCAACTCGAGGGCACTATTGCACTGGCTGCGGGCGGGTGGCCACGCGGTCCCGGAGAGTTTCGTTGAGATGCTGATCGCGGAACGGCGAGCGCTGTGGGCGGGCCGGAAGGGCACCGAGGAAGTGACCGCGGGTGAGGCGATCGGCGCGGCCCTCGAACGATTTGGCCTGCCTACCGATGCGGCATTTCTCGCAGACGCGGAGAGCGCGTTCTTCACGTTCGAGCTGGAATCGGTACGGCCGCTTCCGGGGGCCGGGGAGGTGTTGAGCCGTTTGCACGAGCAGGGGCTGCGCATCGCGCTGATCTCCAACGCGTCATCGCACTACTTCGTGGTGGAGTGCTGCCGGAGAATGCTCTTCGCCTCCTACCTCGAGCCGATCGTCTCCTCGGCCGCAGTGGGACGGGTGAAACCCGACCCCCGCATCTTCCAGGTCGTGCTTCGGGAATGGACGATCCCACCCGACGAGATGGTGATGGTGGGAGACAATCTTGCGGCGGATGTCACCGGCGCGCAGACTGCAGGGATGCGATCGATTCTCGTCACGATGATTCACGCGCCGGGCGCGCCGACATCCCTTGAGTCGATCAGTCCTGACGCGGTAGCGTCAGATCTGCGCGGCGTGGGGAAGATCATCGAGCGCTGGCGGGGAGGATCTCCCTGATCACCTCGAGGCACCGCTGCACGTGATCGTCCCGGACCAGCAGGTGGTCGTTGTGGAACGAAGGGAGCACACATGCGGCCACGCCTCGCTCACCCAGTGCCTGGCGAAGGCTCGACGGAAGCCAAGGATCCGGCCCCCGTTTCAGGGAGAGCAGGCGGAATCCCCCGCTGACTTCCGCGGCGGTGAAGCGTGGAGCGAGCCGGTCCCACTCGTCCCGCCGCAGCACGACGGCCAGCGCGGCGCCTTCGTGATCAGTGAAAAACGGCGCGTGCACACCGCCGAGGGCGATCTGCAGGCTGCGCTCGAGGTAGGCCGGCACGCGGACCCGCACGAACTCTCCGTCGTGCACGTGAACCATCACGCGCTGGTCAGCGCCTGGCCGAAATCCTCGAGCAGATCCTCGGCGTCTTCGATACCCACGCTGACGCGGATGAGCCCGTCGGTGATCCCCGCCGCTTCGCGCACGTCGCGCGGCATGTGCACGCTGCTGAGCGACGCGGGATGAGAGACCAGCGTCGTGGTCCCTCCAAGACTGGTCGCGCGCTTGGCGATCCGCAGCGCCTCCAGTGCCCTCACGCCCGGCTCGTATCCGCCCCGGACTTCAAAGCTCAGCATGCCCGTGAAGGCGCGCATCTGCCGGCGGGCAATCTCGTGTCCGGGGTGTGACCGCAGTCCCGGATAGTGGACCCGTTCGACGCTGGGATGCGCCACCAGGAATTCCGCGAGCCGGAGCGCAGTCTGATTCTGCCGTTCCACCCTCAGCGCGAGGGTGATCAACCCGCGCATGGCGAGCCAGGCGGCAAACGGGTCGATGGTCCCGCCGAAGATGCGCAGGGTGCGCTTTGCGTGCTTGATAAAGGCACTCGACCCGGCGAGCACGCCGCCGGTGAGGTCGTGATGCCCGCCGAGGTACTTGGTGGCGCTGTGCACGACCACGTCCACGCCGAGTGCGATCGGATTCTGATTGTAGGGTGTGGCGAAGGTGCTGTCGGCGATCGTCAGCGCGTTGTGCGAGCCGGCCAGGCGCGCGACCGCCGGGATGTCGGTAATCCCGAGCAGTGGATTGTTGGGGGTCTCAATATACAGGAGCTTCGTGTTTTGCCGCAGCGCGCGCTCGTATGACGCTGATTCCGTGTCCCCGAGGATCGTCGTCTCGATCCCATATGAAGGAAGGATCTCCGCGAACAGCTGGTAGGTCGCCTGGTAGATCGCGCTGGGAGCAATGGCATGTTCGCCCCGCTGCACTGCGGTGAGGACGGCGGTCGACACTGCCGACATGCCCGAGGCGGTCGCCAGCGCATCCTCGGCACCCTCGAGGAGCGCCATCTTCTCCTCAAAGGCGCGCGTCGTCGGGTTCGCCCAGCGGGTGTAGACATAGCCGGGTGGAATTTCCTGCCCAAGCCGGGCGCCTTCCTCGGCAGTGTCATACGAGAACGTCGCGGTCTGGTAGATCGGCGGTGCCACGGACTTGTGCGCGTCGGCCATCTTACCGCCATGGACGGCCTTGGTGGTGAAGCCCCAGTCGGATGTCATGAGGGGTTCTTCTTCAGGAGACGCGGCACACCCTATCGTTCTGGGTGACCATGAAATTCGGGGCCCACGTCAGCATCCGCCACCCCATCCATATGGCGATCGACAGAGCCGTCGCCATCGGCTGCGAGTGCCTGCAGATCTTCGTGGGCAGCCCGCGGCAGTGGCGGGAGATCGTCTACGCGGAGGACGACCTCGACCGCTTCATCGAAAAGCGGCGGAAGGCGAAATTGGATCCCCTCGTCGCGCACACCGCGTACCTCATCAATCTCGGCGCGCAGGACATGGAGTTGTACCGGAAGTCGACCGGAGCGTTGATCTACGCGCTGCGCGGGATAGACCGGCTCGAGGGACTGGGAGCGATCACGCATCTGGGCAGCCGCGGCGGGCAGTCGTGGGAAGGAGCCCTCAACCGGGTCACCGCGGCGCTCACCGTCGCGTTGGAGGCCACAGAGCGGGCGATGATCCTGGTCGAGCATAACGTCGGCGCCGGCGGTCTGATCGGCGGCACGTTCGAAGAGCTTGCCGAAGTCCTGGAGCGCATGGACCACCATCCGCGCATAGGCGTGTGCCTGGACTCATGCCATCTCTTCGCCTCGGGATGGGACATCCGCACGGCCAAGGGTGTGAACGCGACATTGGGGGCCTTCGACCGGATCGTGGGGCTGCGGCACCTGCGCGCCTTACACCTCAACGACTCCAAGACTGCACTTGGCTCAAAGGTGGACCGCCACGAGAACATCGGCGAAGGACAGATCGGCCGAGAAGGATTCCGCGCGCTCGTGAATCATCCCAGACTGCGCCGGCTCGGCGCGTTCATCGAGACGCCTCACTTCAGCGCGGACGTTCCCGACAAGAAAAACCTCGATCTCCTCAAACGGCTGCGGACCAAGGGCCCGGGCCCGGCATCAATCCGGGGCGGGAAGCGCTCGAAGCAGGTGCGGTCACGATGACGGAACTTCTGCGACGGGCGGGGCGAAGCGCAGGAAGAGGTTTTCGAGCAGGAGGCGCGGATGGACGTTGCGGCGGAGGTCCTCTTTCGCCTCCTCGATCGCCACGATGCGCTGCGAAAGCACCGCCCCGGGCAGGGCCGCCGCCAGCCTCGCGATCGTCTCCTTACGGTCCAGGTTGATGACGTGCACCTCCTCGCGGGTCTCCTGCCAGACCAGAAGATCCCGGAACCAGAACAGCGCCAGATCGAGCAGATCGGGAAGCCGGTCCTTGTCCTTCGACGCCTCCTCCGCCGCGTCCATCCGCTCGAGAAGATCGGCGCTCTCCATCCGCTCCAGCAGCTGAAGCGTCTGCTCGCGCCACTCCAGGTCCTCCTGAGATGTGGCCCAGGTGACCGCGCGCCCCAGTTGCCCTCCGGCGATCGCCGCGATGAACCGGGCGCGGCCGTGGTCGAGCTTGTGGCGCGCGATCAGCGCCTGCTCGATCTCCCCCGCCGCGACGAGCGAGAACCGGACGAGCTGACACCGGGATACAACTGTCGGCAGCATCGGCACCGTGGACTCAGCGATAAGGATGATGACGACCTGGGGCGGCGGCTCCTCCAGGATCTTCAGCAGGCTGTTAGCCGCCACCTCGGCCTGCATCCGATCCGCGGCGGCGAAGATGTAGACTTTGTATTTCCCTTCGAGCGGCGGAAAGGCGACCTCACGCCGGAGGGCACGGACCTGGTCGATTCCGATCACCGTCTTTGTCGTGTCCCGGGGATCGAGCAGCAGCCCGCGCTCTACGTCGACGGTGCGGACATCGGGATACTGGCCGCCGGTGATGAGGCGGCACGGCCGGCATTCACCGCAGGCATCGTTCTCCTGCGGGCGCTCGCAGTTCAGCAGCTGCGCAAATGCGAGGGCCGCATCATAACGCCCGACGCCCGCCGGGCCGACAAAGAGGTATGCGTGGGACACGCGCCCGCTGCGGGCTGCAGTGCGCAAGAGCATCACCGCGTGGGACTGGTTGACGAGATCGCGGAACGGCATCGAGGGGAATGGCTAGAAGCGTTCCATGCGCTCGACCTGGACGACGAACACGATGGCCCCGCCGACTTCGACCTTCACCGGATAGGTGACGTAGGAGTCCACCGGCTCGACCGCCGGGGGCATCGGGCTGACGAACTGCTCGCGCCGCTGGGAAGAGCGTTGAATGGTTCTCAGTACCTGCTCAGTCTGGGCATCTTCGATGCCGATGAGGATCGTGGAGTTGCCTTCACGCAGGAAGCCTCCGGTGCTGGCCAGCATTGTTGCGTTGATACCTTCTTCGGTGAGGGCGTCAATCAGCCGTGCCGCGTCCTTCTCCTGGACAATGGCTAGCACGAGCTTGATGCCCGCCACCCCCTGCCCGCCAGAAACTGTTCGACCAGCCGGCCGATCTCGTCGTGGACGACCTGCTGGGGACGATTGCCGTTGACGATGCGCACCCGGTCGCGCTCTTCTCGCGCGATCGTGAGGAATCCTTCCCTTGCCCGCACGAAGAAGTCGACGGACTCTTGCTCCAGGCGATCGCCGCGCCCGCGCCGGCCCTCCTTCCCATCGGCAAGGCGCGCCCGCTCCAGACCGACCGCCGGATCGATGTCGATCAGCACCGTGAGGTCCGGCATCACGCCGCGCGTGGCGACCGCATTGACGTTGCGGACGACCTGAATGTCAAGTCCCCGAGCGTACCCTTGGTACGCGAGGGAAGCATCTACATAGCGTTCGGAGAGGACAATACGGCCCCGTCGCAGCGCCGGCTCGACGACCTCAACCACGAACTGCGCGCGCGATGCCGCAAACAGCAGCATCTCGGTCTGCGGCGACATCTCGCGGTGCTGCTCGTCCAGCAGCAGACCGCGGATGCGCTCGCCGATGGCGGTGCCCCCCGGCTCTCGGGTGTGGAGGACGTCGTAGGATGGGCGAAGGCGGTCGTAGAGGAGGCGGGCCTGAGTCGTCTTCCCCGCTCCCTCAGGTCCTTCAATGGTCATGAAGAGCCCCCGGCGGGCGGCGGGTTCCGCTTGGTTCATCGAGGAAAGATTACGACCCGGCGGAAGGGTTCCTCCCCTCGACTCTCGGACGCGAGGCCGTAGCGCTGCACGAGCTGGTGCTGCAGGCGGCGGACGTACGAGTTCTGCTGCAAGAGCTCCACAGGTTGCTTGGAGCTGAGCACTTCGGAGATCGCCTCCTCAACCTCGCGCAGCGCGACCTCCTGGTCGTCGGAGGGCGCCTCTTCCTCTACCTCAAAAACACTGCGCAGGAAGGCCTGAATCTGGGTGACCGTGTTGCTCTTGAGAATGTGCAGTGTCCTGCCGCGCGCCACCGCTTCATGCAGCTTCTTGGGCTGGCGCCGCTCCTGCGACTTCAACGTCAGCACGATGTCCGCATCTTGCAGGTTCTCCGTGACGTACGCCGGGACGCGCAGCTCGCGGATCGCGCGCTCGAGGCGGTTCCTGCTCACGGCATACGGGTAGATTCGCATCGGCCTGCGCCCGGGACGCGCCAGATCCTCCGATGGGGCCCCGGCCACCATCGGCCCCTGCGGCGCCCAGGTCGGAGCCTTCGCCGAAGGGACCTCGATCTGGACCTCGCCCTCCTCGGTGCGCACGCGCGTCTCCGGCCGCGGCTGCACGCCGCGCAGAAACCTGTCCACCACCGTCGCCACGTCGTGGTGCACCGCCAGGCGGTCCTTCTGCACGATCTCGATCACCACGTCAAAGGTCGGCGGGGCCTTGCGTTCGAGCACCGTCTTCTGCGTGCCGCGACGGCGCGCTTCCTCATCGGAGAGGGTGACGGCCTGGATGCCGCCGACCAGGTCGGACAGCGTGGGGTTTTGCAACAGATTGTCCAGGGTGTTGCCGTGGGCGGTGGCGATGAGCTGAACACCGCGTTCGGCAATCGTCCGCGCGGCCAGCGCTTCCGCCTCGGTGCCGATCTCGTCGATGACGATGACCTCAGGCATGTGGTTTTCCACCGCCTCGATCATCACCGCGTGCTGCAGCTCGGGATGCGGCACCTGCATACGACGCGCGGCGCCGATCCCCGGGTGCGGGATGTCTCCGTCGCCGGCGATCTCGTTGCTCGTGTCCACGACCACGACGCGCTTGGTGAACTCGTCCGCCAGCACGCGCGCGGCCTCGCGCAGGAGCGTCGTCTTGCCGACGCCGGGACGGCCCAGGAGCAAAATGCTCTTCCCGGACTCGATCACGTCGCGCACGATGTCCACCGTGCCGAAGACGGCGCGGCCGACACGGCAGGTGAGCCCGATGATGGTCCCCTGGCGGTTGCGGATGGCGGAGATGCGGTGCAGCGTGCGCTCGATGCCGGCTCGGTTGTCCTTGCCGAACGCGCCGACGCGGCTGGTGACGTGGGCGATCTGCTCTGCGGTCACATACCCTTCGCTGAGGTGGACGACGCCTGACGGAACGCGTGCCTCCGGAAGGCGCCCCAGGTCGAGCACAACCTCCAGCAGCGCCTCCAGGTCGGCGCGCTGCTCCAGCGATTCGCGCAGCTGCGGCGGCAGCACCTCGAGCAGCAAGTCCAGGTTGTCGGTAATCTGTATTTGTCGGGGTACCACTCGGCTATCCCTCCTGCGACATCGCGCATTAGGGCGGTAGTAAGCCTATCGGATTGGTGCAGGGGATCCAGAAACACAACGAGGGGAACCTGGCGGCTCCCCTCCCAGCATGATCGATGTCCCTCGTTCACGCTCTGACGTAAAGTGCGGCACATTCGTATCCGCTATATACCACACCCGGCCAATTTTACCCTCCGCCGGTCAACGGACTTCGAGAATGAGACAGGTGAGGTAGCGCGTCTCCGGCATCGCCGGATGCACCGGGTGGTCGCGCGCATGGCCCCGCGTCTCCACCAGGCGCACTTCGCGTTTCGCGTCCACCGCCGCGGCGGCGACAATCTGCATGAGCAAGTTCTCAGGCATGTGCGACGAGCACGAGCAGGTCACCAGGAATCCACCCGCTCGCAGCACTTTGAGCGCCCGCAGGTTGATCTCCTTGTATCCGGCCGCCGCCCGCTCGAGCGCCTCTTTCGACGGCGCGAACGCCGGGGGGTCCAGGATGACGGTGTCGAACCGCGGTCCGCTACTCGAAAGACGCCGCAGTTCGTCGAAAGCGTTGGCGACCACGAAGGTGCACCGTTCGGCCACCCCGTTGAGATCGGCGTTGCGGCGGGCCAGCGCCAGTGCCTCCTGCGAGTTGTCCACGGCGGTCACCGACTTCGCGCCTCCGAGCGCGGCCAGCACCGTAAACCCGCCTGTATAGCAAAAGGCATCGAGCACATCCTTATCCTTGACGAGCGCGGCGGCGGCCATGCGATTGTCGCGCTGGTCGAGGAAGAACCCTGTCTTCTGCCCGGCCGCGATATCCACGAAAAACCGTGCAGGACCGTCGCGGATCTCCACCAGCGGATCTCGCTCGCCCTTGAGCCAGCCCGAACGCCGGGGCAAGCCTTCGAGCATCCGCACCGCGGGGTCGTTGCGTTCGTAGATCGCGGACGGCTGCAACAATTCAGTGAGCAGTCCGGCCAGCATCTCTTTGCGGGTGTCCATCCCCAGCGCCAACGTTTGCAGCACCAGCGCGTCGCCGTAGCGATCGACGATGAGGCCAGGGAGCAGATCGCCCTCACCGTAGACGACCCGGCAGGCGTCGGTCGCCAACAGCATGCGCCGGCGATACGACCACGCATCCGTGAGGCGGCGGCGGAAGAACTCCTCGTCGATCTCCTCAGACCTGTGAGTCAGGACCCTGACGGTGAGCGAGGACTGCCGGTTGATAAAGCCCCGACCGAGCCACCGTCCCCGGTACCGGCGGACGTCCACGATCCCGCCATCGTCCACCTTGCCGTCGATCCGCGCGATCTCGCCCGCGAACACCCAGAGATGCCCGGACTCCACGCGGGCTTCCCGGCCGGGCTTGAGGAACACGATGGCCATGACGACGGAGCGGGCCTTTCTGTCGTTAGAACAGTGAGGTCTGCGCCGGCTGCGCTTCCTTCTTCAGCGTCTCGCCTCCGGCAGGCTCGGCGCCTTCGCCGAAGATGTGAATCTCGCCGTACGTGCCGTCGAAGCCCGGCTTGATCTCGACGAGGCCCTCGCGGACGCGGCGGAGCCCGTCGGTAACGCGCGCGGTGGTGTGCTTCGCGAGCTCCTCGACCGGCACGTCCAACAGCACGGCGAATTCGTTGCCGAGCCTCGAGCACAATTTGAAGTACTCCTCGCGCACGGCGCCGGTGCCCACCTGCGCGCGCATCGCCTCCGCGATGATCTCCTCCAGCGGGATCAGGTTGCGATACGGTACGGTGCCGTCGGGGACGAACCCTTCCTCGCGGTCGGCCAGGTCCTCAACGCGATGCATCACGCCGACCGTCACCGGCCGTCCGCACACGGGGCAGCGGTTCCCGCCCGCCTTGGCCTCCTTGGGCGTCATCCGCGTGTTGCAGTTGCGGTGGCCGTCGAAGTGGTACTTGCCTTCCTCGGGGAAGAACTCGATCGTATAGAGGAATTTGCGTGTGTCCTTCTGGCGGAGAATTCGCATCAGCTCGTAGTAGTCCGGCTCCGCGTCGAAGACATTCGCCTCACGCCCCAGTTTGGCCGGCGAGTGCGCGTCGGAGTTGCTGAGCAGCATCACCCGGTCGAGCTGCCCCAGGCGCCAGTTCATCGGCGGATCGCTGCTCAAGCCCGTCTCCACCGCGGCGATGTGCCGGCTCTGCGCGCCAAAACACTCCTCGAGCGAATCGAACCCGGAGTTGCTCCCGAAGAGGCTGAACCACGGCGTCCAGGCGTGCGCCGGGACGATCATGCAGTCCGGCGAGATCTCCATCACGTACTCGACGAGCTTGTCGGAGGGCAGCGTCAGGGTGGGGCGTCCATCGGCCATGAGCGACCCGAAGCGCCCCAGGACGGCGTTGATGCGCTCGGCGGTCTCGATCGCGGGCGCGAAGATCACGTTGTGAATCTTCCTGAGGCGCCCGCCCTGCGGGTAGATGTTCGAGACCTCGACGGTGAGCATGAAGTGCACCCCGCCGAAAGCATACAGGCCGCGGTCGGTGGGCTTGAGCTTGGCTTTGAGTTCGCGCAGCCAGATGGGATGGGTGAAGTCGCCGGTGCCGACGATGGTGATGCCCTTGACCTTGCACCACCGGGCCATGCTCTCCACGTCCATCTCACGGCTGGTCGCGCGGCTGTACTTCGAGTGGAGGTGGAGATCGGCGATGATCCGCATGCAGCGAGGCCTCACTCGATCGAAAACTTTTTCCTAACGATTCCCCCAGCGAGACATGTTCTCCTCTGAAGGTACTTCGTGCGCTCCCCCATCCCACATCGCGCGAAGCCCGAAGCGCAGGGCTTTGACCAGGACGGAGCCCACCGGACGCGCGACCGACCAGCGCAGCAACCGCGCCAAGACCGGTGCCATGAGCCGCGACTGGTACGCGGTATCGCCGCGCGCCTCAACGGTGCGCCGGAAGTCCTCGTCCTTTCCGATCGAAGCGACAAACGCGTTGAGCTCGGCGTCGGTCATGTGGTTCAGCGTCACACGCGCGAAGGCGGTGAAGTTCAGCTCTCGACCGAAGCGAGCCCGCCACTGCCTCTCGTACCGTTTCAGCGCGCCCGCATCACCGCCGAGGAACGCGTGCGCGGCCTGCGCAGCGAGGCGTCCCGCGATCAGCGAAAAATAAATGCCTCCACCGCTCGTGGCTTTGACCTGCCCCGCCGCGTCCCCGACGAGGAGCATCCCGCCGACGACGGAAGGCCGTCGCGCGCCCAGGACCGGAATCGGGCCGGCAAGCTTGCGCTCCACGACCGCGCCTCGCAGCCGCTTTGAGGCCACCGGATGCTCGTGGATCAACCGCTCGAGGTAGTAGAGCGGCGAGCGAGTGCCAAGCCGCGGCTCCACGCACAGCCCCACGCGGCCCCGGCCCCGCCCGATCGGCATCAACCATGCAAAGAACCCCGGGGCAGTTGAAGCGCCGAGATAGATCTCCGGACAGTCCTCGTTCTCGAGATCAATTCCCGACATCTGGTACTGAAGTCCAAGCACGTATGACCTGGGCAGCCGGAGGCCGAGCGAAGCCGGGAGGACGGGACGGGCGCCCTCGGCATCGATGATGAGCGGCGCCGAAGCGGAAAATGCGCGTCCATCCCGCTCCCCGCTCACGCGCATCAGGCCGTTCAGCCGCTCGGCGGCCCGCAGCCTGGTGCGCAATACCAGCTCGGCTCCGTGGCCCTGCGCCTCGTCCGCGAGCCAGCGGTCGAAGACCGCCCGGTCGACCACGTGCGAATCGGGCTCCGCGCGGCGCACGTTGGCGACCGACCCGTCCGGTGCGTAAAATGCGCCGGCCTGCAGGGTATTCATGACGAGGTGTCCCGGCAGGTCAAACTCACGGAAGGCGTGCAGCTGCAATTTCCCCGAGCAGTGAGCAGGCGCGCCGACCTCGGCGTGCTCTTCGATGATCGCGACGCGCAGCCCCATACGCGCGGCGGTCAGGGCGGCCATGCCGCCGGCGGGGCCTGCGCCGACGACGATGACGTCATAGTCAGACCGGGGCGGCATTGGTCAGTGGCTTCGTGCCGGAGGGAGGCTCTCCTGGAAACGGACGAGAAAAAGTATGGGACCGCGCCAAGACGGGAACGTGGGCGCACGAAACGGCGTACCTAGGAAGTGATCATGAGACGCATTTTCCTCATCCTCGGAATCTTTGCGCTGCTGACCACAGGGGCCGCGGCGCAAACCGCCTCGCCGGAAGTAACATACAAACAGGGCACCGTGACAATTGCCCAAAGCTTCCACCGGGTCAGGCTCCAGGTCGAAGTGGCTGATACTCCGGCTTCGCGGGCGCAGGGACTGATGCACCGCAGGCACCTCGATGAGAGCGCCGGCATGCTCTTTATCTTCGAAGAAACCAGCCGCGGTGGCTTCTGGATGAAAAACACCCTCATTCCCCTATCGATCGCCTTCATTGACGAGAAATGGGGGATCGTAGACATCAAGGACATGAAGGTCGCGCCCGACCCCAAAGATGGGCCGTTCACCGTCTACGATTCGGCGAAACCATATCGCTATGCGCTGGAAGTCAACGAGGGGTTCTTCACACGCAGCGGCGTGAAGGTTGGGGCGAAGGTTACCTACGTCCCGCGAAAACCCTGATCCTCGAACCACACCACAACGTTTGACCACCGTTGCCCCAGGAGCCATGGGCCGGAAGCGGATCCCTCTGTGGCAGACACTCCGGGATCGGTGCCCGCGGGAAGAACTTCCACCCGCAGACGCTCGACGCCGGGGCTCCCCATGCCGACCCACTCCGCCGCCCGCCGGCGTACGCGCCCGGCTGCGTCGTCCGTGCCGTACACTACCACCGCGTCACGGCGGATCAGGCAGAGACTGCGCGAGGCGACATCCAGGACTCCGCTGACGGCGTGGAACCCCCAGCGCTCGGGAACGACGCTGAAGATGTCAACCACCCCCGGTTCCTGCAACGCGAGGTAGATCCCCAGGCCTCCACCCAGGCCGAAGGAGTCCACGGGGACGACGAGCCCGCCGACGCGGCGAGGCGTCTGCGAGAGCAGGTCGCGCAGCAGGTCCAGCGGAATCCGCCCAGCCTCCGGACCTGTAATAAACAGGCCGTCGCCCATGGGGATCCCGCGCTCGGGTGCGCCGAAGGCCCCCCGCAGGTACATGAACCCGGAACATTGGATGGAACGGCTGCGCAACGAAGCGCCGGCCCGGAGGAACCCCACACTCAGACATTGCGTGCGGAGGCGCAGCGGCACCACCAGCACACCGCCCTCGACGAGCTGCTCGCGCCAGTGTGGCGGGACATCCGAGACGCTCGCAGTGACGATGATCCGGTCGTACGGCGCGCGCTCCGGGTGGCCGAATCCCCCGTCGGCCGCCACGACTTCAACGTCCTCGTAGCCGGCCGCCGCGAGATTGGACGCGGCTTCCTCGGCCACATCAGGCTGGATGTCCACGGTGACGACCCGCCCGCCTGACCCGACGATCTCCCGGATCAGCGCCGCATTGTAACCTGTGCCGGCGCCGATCTCCAGCACGCGATGCCCGGGGGTGGGCTCGAGCTGCTCGAGCATGATCGCCATGATGCTCGGCTGCGAACTGCTGCTGCTGGGAAGACCATCGGACTCTCGGTGCGTGATGATGGCGTCATCGCGATAGACATCCGCTGGAGTCAGATCAGGAAGGAACGCGTGGCGCGGAACGCGGCGGAAGGCGGCCTCAACGGCGGGTGATCGGATGGCCCGGCTTCGCCGCAGGGAATCTACGAGTGCGTTGCGGAGCCGGACGGCGTCGCTTCGGAGCACCATGCGGATTACTGTTCATCATACCCGACCTCAGCCGGACCGAGCCGGCCGCTGCATGCCCCTGGCCAGTTCGAAGAGCAGCCGCTATGATGGCCACAACACCGACATGAACAAGACTGCCGAGATTTCCGCGCTCCGCGCGATCAGCCGCGCCATCGGCCAGGCCCTCGACCTGGACTCTACCCTGCACCTTATTACGCGCACCACGGCTGAGGTCATGGGCATGGACTCATGCTCCATCTACCTCCTTGACCAGGCAGGCGAGTATCTTGTCCTCAAAGCCACGACGGGATTGGCGGCAGAGGCGGTGGGCCAGGCGCGCCTCCGGTTCGGCGAAGGCCTGACGGGCTGGGCGGCCGGGGAAGGGCAGCCGGTGGCCAGCTCCGATGCCGCGAGCGACTCGCGCTTTGTCTACCTGCCTGAGACCCGCGAGTCCAACTTCCGCTCGCTGGCCGCCGTGCCGCTCATCACCTCCGGCCGCGTGCTCGGCGCGATCAACGTGCAGACGACGGCCCGGCATGAGTACGGCGGCGACGAGATGGAGTTGCTCGGCGTCATCGCCGACCTCGCCGCAGGCGCCATCGAGAAAGCGACCCTGTACGACAGCATGCGCCGGCAGATCAGCGAGCTCAGCACGCTGGCCGAGGTCAGCGAGACCCTCACGTCGCCCCTGTATCTGGAAGAAGTGTTGCGGCTCATCGTCGAGATGGCCTCGCGCACGATGGAGGCGAAGACGTGCTCGCTGATGTTGATCGACGAAGAGACGAAGGAGCTCGTCATCGCCGCGGCGCACAGCGCCACGCAGGCCTACCTCAACCGGCCGCTCCTCCGCGTCGGCGACGGCATTACCGGGCAGGTGGCCCGCGAGGGCAAACCCGTTGCGGTCGCAGATGTCCAGACCGACCCGCGGTACCTGGCCAAGGAGATGGCGGTGCAAGAGGGTTTGCACGCCCTGCTCTCCGTCCCCCTCGCCGTGCGCGAGCGCGTGATCGGCGTCTTCAATTGCTACAAGGGACGCCCGCACCGGTTCACCGACGCCGAGGTCAAGCTCTTCACCACGCTGGCCAACCAGACCGCGCTCGCCATCGAGAACGCGAACCTGGTTGTTCGCTCGGCGGTCATCCGCGAGATGCACCATCGCGTGAAGAACAATCTCCAGACCGTGGCGATGCTGCTGCGCCTCCAGCTGCGGGATGGTCGTGAGGTCTCCGGTCGCGAAGTCCTGACGGAGACGATCACCCGCATCTTGAGCATCGCCGCCGTGCACGAGATCCTCTCGGCGGAAGGGTTCCGGCTGGTCAACCTCAGGCAGTTGCTGGATCGCGTCGCGCACAACGTCACACAAACGATGGCGGCGCCGGCGCTGCGCCTGGCCGTCACGGTGACCGGTGAGGACATCTACCTGAACTCGCGCCAGGCGACGTCGCTTGCGCTGGTGGTGAACGAGTTGCTTCAGAACTCCATCGAGCACGCCTTCCCGGACCGCACGGAGGGCCGCGTCGAGATCCGGCTAAGCGAGCGCGACGGTAAGCTGGTCCTAGTGGTTGAGGACAACGGCCAAGGGCTGCCGGCGGGATTCGAACCCTACGGCGGCGACGACCTGGGTCTGAAGATCATCCACGCCCTGGTCACCGAAGACCTCGGGGGGAGCATCACGCTCTCCCGGGAGGGTGGAACCAGAGCGGTGATCTCCATTCCCCGGGTCGAGACGCCCCGGGTATGACACCGAAGCCTCTCCGCATCGTGATCGCCGACGACGAGGGGGTCATCCGGCTGGGCCTGCGGGCAATGCTGGAGGAGCAAGGGTACCAGGTCGTCGGCGAGGCCGCCGACGGGAAGCGGGCACTCGACCTGACTGCGAAACTCCATCCTGACCTGATCTTCCTCGATATCAAGATGCCGGGGGTGGACGGGCTCCAGGCCGCCCGTGCGCTGCTCCAGGATCGCACCGTACCGGTCATCGTTCTCACCGCGTATGCCGATCGGGAGTTCGTCGCGCGGGCGCGCGAGGCAGGCGTCCTGGCCTATCTGGTCAAGCCGGTGCGGGAGGGGGACCTGCGGCCCGCGATCGAGATGGCGATGGGCCGGTTCGGGGAAATCCAGGAGCTGCGGGGAGAGATCGGCGATCTGGAGGAGACGCTGCGCACGCGCAAACTGGTCGAGCGCGCGAAAGGTGTCCTGATGCGCCGCGATGGAGTCGACGAGGCTCAGGCGTTTGCGCGCCTTCAGAAGCAGGCGCGTGATGCGCGGAAGACGATGAAAGAGATTGCGGAAACGATTCTCGCCCGCGAGGACGCCGACCGTTAGTCGATGATCAACATTGTCCCCATAATCCACAACCCGTGAACGACAGTTCCGAATTGACCCTCTTGCGACGGCATGGTACAAACATGCTCGTCAGCGGACAGCGGTTGTTCGAGATGGGAGTGAGGTACCGGGTCTACTTTAGACGCCTCCGGCGTCGCAAGTAGTCCGGCAACCCGGCCTAACTCAACGGAGCGCATCCGCTGACGTTGTTTTCCTGCTTCCGCGCTCCCGTCCCCTCCCCGTTCCGCCTCGTCCCGCCCTATAATGAACGCTGGACCACGATGCTCCGCATCGGCATGGCCCAAATGAATACGACCGTCGGGGACCTCGAAGGTAACACCCGGCGGATCTGGGAGGCGATCGACCGCGCCCGGGAAGCCGGCGTGGACATTGTCTGCTTCCCCGAACTTTCCATCCCCGGCTATCCTCCGGAAGATCTCCTCCTGAAACCCGATTTCGTCCGCGGGAACCTGGCGGCCCTGGACGAGGTGACAGCTCGGACGAGAGGCATCACCGCGATTGTCGGCTTTGTGGATCGTGGTAACCACCTGTACAACGCGGCGGCTGTGCTGTCCGACGGCCAGCGGGTCGGCGTCTATCACAAGCAGCGGCTGCCGAATTACGGGGTCTTTGACGAAAAACGCTACTTCCACCCCGGCCGACGGGCGCCGGTGTACGTGATCGGGGGTGTTCCGGTCGGCGTAACCATCTGCGAGGATATCTGGTTCCCGGGCGGCCCCTGCCAGGCCGAGGCAGCCGCCGGGGCGCTGGTTATCATCAACATCAATGGCTCTCCGTACCATGCGGGCAAGTGGCGGCAGCGCGCCGAGATGCTGCGTACCCGCGCCAGGGACTACGGGGTCGTCCTCTGCTACAACAATCTCGTCGGCGGGCAGGATGAGCTGGTCTTCGACGGGATGGGCATGGTCTTCGACCATGCGGGCATGTTGCTGGCGCGCGGCAAACAGTTCGAAGAAGACCTCGTCGTCTGTGACATCGATCCGGAAGCGGTCCGCCGCCAGCGGCTTTTCGCCCCCGTAGCCACCGTGCCTGGGGAAGATGGCCCCATCATCACGCCCACGATCCATGTCTCCGATGCGCGGCAGGAGACCAAACCTCCAATCGTGCCCCAGATGGCCTCCCCGCTGGACGAGACCGAGGAAGTGTACCGCGCCCTTGTGCTCGGCACCCGCGACTACATGCGCAAGAACCGGTTCACGGATGCCGTGATCGGTCTCTCAGGCGGAATCGACTCTTCGCTCGTCGCCACTATCGCCACAGATGCGCTCGGGGCGGAACGCGTGCACACTGCCTGGATGCCTTCCCGCTTCAGTTCAGACGAGAGCCGGGCTTACGCGCGGGAAGTCGCGGAGAACCTCGGCGTCCAACGCATCGATCTCGAGATCGACAAGATCTTCCAGGCGTTTCTGGACTCGCTGCAGCCGGCGTTCGGCGGGCGACCGCACGATACGACCGAGGAGAACATCCAGGCACGCATCCGCGGCACGCTGCTGATGGCGCTGTCCAACAAATTCGGCTGGCTGGTCTTGACGACGGGAAATAAGAGCGAGATGAGCGTGGGCTACGCCACGCTCTATGGTGATATGGCCGGCGGCTTCGCCGTGCTCAAGGACGTGCCCAAGACGCTGGTCTACGACCTCGCCGGCTGGCGGAACGGGCAGAAGCGCATCATCCCTGAAGGTGTGATCACCCGCGCCCCCACCGCGGAGCTGCGCGCCGGACAGAAAGACAGCGATACGCTTCCGCCCTACGAGATTCTCGACCCGATACTGAAGCTCTACGTGGAGGAGGACACGCCGCCCGACGAGATCGTGGCCCAGGGGTACCCCGCGGACCTGGTCGCGAAGGTCGTCACCATGGTGGACCGCAACGAGTATAAGCGGCGCCAGGCGCCGCCGGGGGTGAAGATTACTCCGAAAGCATTTGGGAAAGACCGACGGCTCCCCATCACCAACTGGTATCGAAACTCGTTGACGACCCGCCCCATAATGCCCGGGCCTCGATGACGGCGCCCGCCTCCTCACGCTACCACGTCTCGACGATGCCGGCGCCCTTGCCGTTTGCGGCGCTGCAGGAGAACGAACGTCTCTTCAACATCCCCGTCGAGAAGCTCCTCACGGTGGATGGCCGCAGGCGAACTCCGCAAGACGTCTATCGGAAGATCGCGCCGATCGAGCTCAGCGTCCTCAAGTAGGCCGCGTCCATGACCTTCGGACGCGGCCGGCCGTGGGGGAGCGCTTTCAAGGCTGCGATGAAAGCGCTGGTGTGGGGAATCGTCGGACCGCCCCTACTGTATTCGGTTGTGGTCTTCATTGTGATCATCGTCTACAACGTGGCCAGAAACCCCCTCGCCGACATTCTCCCGGTCGCAAATAAGACTTTCCTGTGGTCCCTGTACTTCGGCGTCATCCTGGCCGGACCGTTGGGCGCGCTTGGGGCTCTCACCGTGACGTGGCAGGCATTCCGATGGACGGCGCGCGGCGATGATCCGCGGCGGGTGATGCGAAGAGCCCTGGTGTTGGGCGCGCTGTTTGGTCTTCTCGTCCCTGTCTGGCTTGCGTTGTGGCTCGCCCTCTTCCAGGCCACGACGTTTTCGGGCAGGTTCGACTCCCCGTTCACCTTCCTCTATATGGTCACAAACAGTGTGCCCGTTGCCCTCCTCAGCACCTGGATCCTCGTCCGCGTCATCCGTGGAGACCTCCGCACGTGGTTCGCGCAGGGGCATGCCTGATCGCTTTCGGTGGCTGATCTGGCTCTCGGTCGCGGAGATCGCTACGATGCTCACGTTCGGAAACTATTCCGCGGCGCTTCCGATATTGCGCGAAGAATGGGGCCTCTCGGCGGCGCAGGCCGGGGCCATCTTCGCCGGCCAGCAGAGCGGCTACACTGCGGCCGTGCTCGTGCTCAGTTCGTTGACCGATGTGATCGGCGTCCGCTCTATTTATCTGGTCTCGGCTCTATGGACCGGCGTGTTCGGACTGCTCTTCGCTGCAATCGCGCATGATTTCACCTCCGCGCTCGTGCTCCGAACGCTCGGTGGGATCGGGCTGGCCGGCACATATGTGCCGGGGATGCGTCTTGTGGTGGAAACATTCCCGGCCGCGCGGCGCGGCGGCGCGATGGGTCTGTACATTGGAGCATTCAGCATCGGCGTGAGCGCCTCGCTGTTCCTGACGGGGATGATCTTACCGTTTGGCTGGCGGACGGCATTTTTCGTGACCGCTTTAGGTCCGCTCTTGGCCGCCGCAATCGCCTGGCCGATTGTCCACGACGCGCTGCGCCAGAACGTACGCCGCAGAATCAACTTCGGCAACGCCCTGCGCAATACGCGGGCGTTGCGACTTATCGCCGCCTATGCGGCGCACAACTGGGAACTCTTTGGCATGCGCGCGTGGATGCCGGCCTTCCTGACGTCGCTGTGGATGCAGCAGGGCATCCCGCTCACCACGGCAACCGCGCGAGGGGCGACCTTCTCCTCACTGGTGTTGCTGGCGAGCGGCGCCAGTAACGCCACGGGCGGATGGCTCTCCGATTCGCTCGGCCGCCGCAAGACGATCGTGCTCTTCCTCACCGCATCGGCTGTGGTCTCCGCGACGATTGGATGGACCGCGCCTCTCGGCCTCAGCGTCGTCCTGGCGCTGGCCATTCTGTACGGACTCCTCGTGACCGCGGACTCGTCAACGCTTTCCACGGCTGTCGCGGAGTCGGCCGATCCCGACGCGCTCGGTGCGACCATGGCCGTGCAATCCAGCCTGGGCTTTCTCGTGACGGCAATTTCCCCGCCGCTCTTCGGCGCCATTCTCGATCTGACGAATGGTCTGTGGGGATGGGCCTTTCTCTCGTTGGGCATCGCCGCGGTAGTCGGGGTGCTGGCCGTCCTCAGACTGTAACGTTCGTCTTGTGATTCCGACTCATCTATCGGTACAATAATGGTTTGCAATGAGTCTACGAGGCCTGTTTCCCGTCCTACGGGAGCAGCCATCCTACAACCAGGTGCTGGAAGCCATCCGGACGGGGGCCCATCCATGGGTCGTCGGCCCCTCCGGCTCGGAGAAGGCGTACGTGCTCGCCGCCCTTGGAGGCGACCTCGGGCTCACCGCGGACGGCACCGTGCTCATCGTGACCCCTTCGCGCGAGGCGGCCGACCGGCTGCACGATGACCTCCTCGCCTTCATCCCCGAACTGGAACAGCGGCTGATCGTCTACCCGCAGTGGGAGGTCCTGCCGTCCGACGAAGGGCGTCTTGCCGCGGATGCGGTGGGGGAGCGCCTGTCCGTACTCATCCGCCTGCTGCAGGGTGAGGCGCCGTGGATCATCGCGCCGGTCGCGGCCCTTCTGCGAAAGCTGCCCGGTCCCCAGGCGCTGCGGTCCTCAGGCGAAGAGGTGAAGGCTGGGGAGCAGCGCGATCTGGGCGCGCTTACCACGTTCCTTTCATCATCCGGCTACGAACGCGTCGATCTCGTCACCTCGCGCGGGGAGTTCGCCGTTCGGGGCGGCATCCTCGATGTCTTTCCGCCGCAGACCGCCGAGCCGGTCCGCGTTGAGTGGTGGGGGGATGAGATCGAATCGGTCCGTGCGTTTGAGGTCGAGTCACAACGCAGCACTCGTGCGTTGGCCTCAGTGAATCTGCCACCGGTCCAGGAGTCGGGCGGAACTGCGACCCTGCTGGACTACCTGGGGGCGGGTTCGCTTGTCGCCCTCGATGAGCCCCCCGACCTGCAGCGCCAGGCTCGATCGCTCATGGAGGGACCCGGCGCCATTGACCCATCACCGTTCTTCGCGTGGGACAAGTTGCCGCAGGCCGAAGGCCTGCGTGCGGTTTCAATCTCCACGATCCACGGTGGGGATGATTCTGAGCGTGAAGTGACGCTGCGATTCGCAGGCGTCGAAGCGTTCGGCGGTCAGATGAAGCTCTTTACCTCCGCGCTGCTGGAATGGATCACGTCGGGCCGCCGGGTCGTCATCGCCACCGCGCAGGTCCAGCGCGTTGGGGAGATCCTGCGGGAACACGGTCTTGCCGTGACAACCGCGGAAGCCCTTGCAGACTCGCCCGAGCCAGGACAGATCATCGCAGTGAACACGCCACTGAGCCGCGGGTTCCAACTGGAACCCGCGGGACTTGTGGTCGTCACGGATAGCGAGATGGTGGGGTGGCGCCGGCGCCGCCGCAGGCTGCGCTTCCGTGAAGGTGTGCGCCTGTACTCGTGGGCCGACCTCGGACCGGGCGATCTTGTTGTGCACATCCACCACGGCATCGGCATCTACCGCGAGATGACACGCATGCTGCTAAACGGGGCGGAGCGCGATTACCTGACGCTGGAATACGCGCAGGGCGACCGCCTCTACGTGCCGACCGACCAGATCGACCTGGTGCAGCGCTACATCGGCGTTGAAGGCCAGCATCCAAAAATCCACCGGCTGGGCGGCGCGGAGTGGGAGCGCGAGAAGAAGAAAGTCCGCGAAGCGGCGCAGGACCTCGCGCGGGAGCTCCTCGAGCTGTACGCGAAGCGCGAGCGCGCGTCGGGGCACGCCTTTGCGGCGGACACGGCCTGGCAGCATGAGCTGGAGGCCACCTTCGAATTCGAAGAGACCCCGGACCAGTGGCTGGCAATTCAGGACGTGAAGCGCGACATGGAGCAGGCGAAGCCGATGGACCGTCTGATCGCCGGCGACGTCGGCTATGGAAAGACAGAAGTGGCCCTGCGTGCCGCGTTCAAAGCGGTGATGGATGGCAAACAGGTGGCGGTGCTCGTGCCCACGACTGTGCTCGCGCAGCAGCACCACAATGTCTTCCTAAAGCGTCTGGCCGCGTACCCGATCAGGGTGGAGATGCTCAGCCGGTTCCGCTCCCGGGCGGAGCAGAAGCGCACGCTGGCCGACGTTGCGGCCGGCACCGTGGACATCATCATCGGGACGCACCGGCTGCTCCAGAAGGACGTGCAGTTCAAGAAGCTCGGTCTGGTCATCATCGACGAGGAGCAGCGTTTCGGCGTCAAGCACAAAGAGAAGCTGAAGCAGCTCCGCGCCACCGTGGACGTCCTCACGCTCACGGCGACGCCGATCCCGCGCACCCTGCACATGTCGCTGGTCGGGCTGCGCGATATGTCGGTCATGGAGACGCCACCCGAGGCGCGCCTGGCGATATCGACGGAGATCCGCCCCTACGACGACGACCTGGTACGGCACGCCATCATGCGCGAGCTCGATCGCGGTGGGCAGGTCTACGTGGTGCACAATCGGGTGGAGACGATCGAGCGCGCGGCGCGCCGGATCCGCTCGGTGGTGCCCGAGGCGAAGGTCGCCGTAGCGCACGGGCAGATGCCGGAGGAGCGCCTGGAGCACGTGATGATGGACTTCCTGGGGGGCCGCTACAACGTGCTGGTGTGCACGACGATCGTCGAGATCGGGTTGGACATCCCCCGCGTGAATACGATCATCATCGAGGACGCGCACATGATGGGGCTGTCGCAACTCTACCAGCTTCGAGGGCGCGTGGGCCGCTCGGACCGCCAGGCGTTTTGCTACCTGCTCTACCCGCGCGGCGCGGGACTCACCGAAGAAGCCCGAGCGCGTTTGGAAGCGATGCAAGAGTTCGTCGAACTGGGATCGGGGCTCAAGCTGGCGATGCGCGACCTGGAGATCCGCGGGGCGGGAAACCTGCTGGGGCCGGAGCAGCACGGGCAGCTCGCCGCGGTCGGCTTTGAACTCTATACGCGCCTGCTGGATGAGGCCGTGCACGAGCTGCGCGGTGAGATCGTCGAAGATGCGCCCGATGCCACGATCGATCTCGGCGTGGACGCCTACCTGCCCGAAAAGTACGTCCCCGACGAGGGCCAGCGCATGGCGCTGTACCGCAAGCTTGCGGGCGCGCGGACGGTGGACGAAACCGACGAGATCGCGGAGGAGATCGCCGACCGCTATGGCGCCATGCCGGATCCGGCCGCGCACCTGGTGGAAATCGTCCGGCTGCGCGCGCTGGCGAAGGAAGCCGGCGTCGCCGCGATCAGCCGCGAGAAGGATCGCATCGTCATCAAGCCCGCCGCGGCATGGACGCCGTCGCCCGACGAGGAGCGCAGACTCACCATGCAGTTCCGCGGCCGCCTCACCGTCTCCGCGGGTCTGCTCCGGCTGCGCCCCGGCGAACCGCGCTTTGCCGACGACGCGGAGTGGATCCGGCAGGTTCTGCTCACGCTGAAGGGCCTCACCCGGTTGCGGGAGCCGGCCACAGTCTCCCCCTGAGCGGAGTCGCCGGTACTCTATCCTGATGACCTTGCGCGCTTGAGTACCGCCTTGTACGATGAGACAGCCTGACGTGAAATCAGTGGACGTGGCTGGTAGGAGAAACGTGAATGCGTAGTCGAGTGAGCGTGATCATCATCACCATTCTGCTGTGCCTGCTGGGCACGGCCGCCGCGGTGGCGGTCACCCAGGGGATGCAGCGAGGCACCAGCGTGGCGGCCACCATCAACGGCGAGGTGATCTACGCGAGCGATCTTGCCCGCGAAGTCGGCGCCATTTCGCGCCAGTACGGCATCGACCTCAACAGCGAGCAGGGCCGAACGCAGCGGAGTGAGATCTCGCGCATCGTGCTCGACCAGTTGATCGAGCAGCGCCTGATCCTGCAGGAGGCGCGCAAGCGGGGCGCGCTCGCCACCGACGCCCAGGTCGATGAGGCGCTCGCGGAAATCCAGGCCAACTTCCCGTCTGAAGCTGAATTCCAGTTTGCGCTCGGCCAGCGCGGCCTCACCCTCAACGACTTGCGCGACCGGCTCCGCACCAACATCACGGTGCAGAACCTCCAGGGCCGGGTCAGCAAGGCCACGGTGGGCGATGACGAGATTCAGAAGTTCTATCAGGGAAACCGCAAAGACTTCGACCAACCCGAGCAGGTGCGCGTGCGGCACATCCTGGTAGAGACCGAAGCGGAGGCCCGCTTCGTCCTCGCCAGGCTAAACCGCGGCGAGAGGTTCCAGGATTTAGCAAAGACGCTGAGCAAGGATCCCGGCAGCCGTGAGCAGAGCGGCGATCTCGGGTTCATCGGACGGGGGCAGCTCGTGCCGGAGTTCGAGCGCGTGGCGTTCACCCTGCAGCCCGGTCAGGTGTCTGACGTTGTGAAGACGCAGTTCGGTTTTCACATCATCCAGATGATTGAGCGGAAGACCGCTCAGCCGAGCAGGCTCGAGCAAGTGCGGGAGCAGATCCGCCGCCAGCTCCTCTCAAAGAAGCAGGAAGGCGACTTCACGGCCTGGCTGAAGCTCGTGAAAGCCCAGGCGACCATCAAACGCGGCGACACGCCCACGAAATAACTCACGGGGCCGTGCGGCTCGACAAATTCCTCCAGGTGAGCCGGTTGATCAAGCGCCGCGAGGTCGCCAACCGGCTCTGCGACCACGGGCGGGTCCGGCTCAACGGCGAAGTGGCCAAAGCCTCAGCAACGGTGCGCGCGGGGGACGTCATCACCATCAGCCGCGGGGACCGCCGCCTTGTCGCAAAGATCATGGACATCCCCGAGCGTCCCGCATCCTCGACCGCCCTCGTCGAGATCCTGGCCAGGACAACCGTGGACGAATGGCATGCCTAAGATCGCCTCGGTTCACGCCCGCGAGATCCTTGACTCCCGGGGCAATCCCACGCTTGAAGCGGATGTGCGACTCGAGGACGGGGCGTGGGGGCGCGCGGCAGTCCCCTCAGGCGCATCGACAGGAGCACACGAAGCACTGGAGCTGCGCGACGGTGATCCAACCCGGTTCGGCGGCAAGGGCGTGCTGCAGGCCGTCGCTAACGTGAACGAACGGATCGCGCCCGAGATCATCGGCCGTGACGCCGCCAACCAGGCTGGAGTGGATCGCCGTCTGATCGAGCTGGACGGCACCGCCAACAAGGCTCGCCTCGGCGCGAACGCCATCCTTGGGGTCTCCCTTGCCACCGCCAAAGCCGCCGCGGCCTCGGCCGGTGTTCCCCTCTACCGGCACCTTGGGGGTGACCAGGCGCGTGTGCTGCCCGTGCCCTTCCTAAATGTCATCAACGGCGGCGCCCACGCCGACAACCCGCTCGACGTGCAGGAGTTCATGCTCGTCCCGCTCAGATCGGGCAGGTTCGCCGATGCTCTGCGTATGGGCGTTGAGACCTTTCACCGGCTGCGGGCCGCGTTGAAGTCGAGAGGCATGGTGACGGCCGTCGGAGATGAGGGTGGCTTCGCGCCGGAGCTGAGATCGACTGAGGAGGCGCTCGACCTCCTGATGAAGTCCATTGCGGAAGCCGGCTACGCGCCGGGGGCCGACATCGCGATCGCGCTCGACACGGCCGCGACCGAACTCTACGAGGACGGAGTGTATCACTTCCCGGGTGAGGGCACGCAGCGGAACCGGACGCAGATGATCCAGTACTATGACGGACTGTGCCGCCAGTTCCCGATTGTCTCGATCGAGGACGGCGTCGCGGAGGACGATTGGGACGCGTGGCGGGAACTCACCCAGCGCCTGGGCGGACGGGTCCAGCTGGTGGGCGATGACCTCTTTGTTACAAACACGGCGCGACTGCGGCGGGGGATCGACTCGGGCGTCGCCAACGCCATCCTCATCAAGGTCAATCAGATCGGCACGCTCACCGAAACCCTCGAGGCGGTGTCCATGGCCAAAGAGGCGGGATACGGGGTCATCATCTCCCACCGCTCGGGAGACACCGAGGATACGACGATCGCCGACCTCACGGTGGCGACCGGCGCGGGCCAGATCAAGTCGGGCGCGCCGTCACGGTCCGAGCGCGTCGCCAAGTACAATCAGCTGCTGCGCATCTCAGCGGAGCTTGGAGAGCGGGCGATCTTCTCCGGGGCGACCGCGCTGGGGGGCCCCCTTGGGAAGAGGAATACGCGTTGAGCACCACACAGGAAGAGATGGTGGTGCGTACAAACTAGTGGTCGGCGGGTAGCACTCAGGTCTTGTCGTTACACGGACTTTACGTCGCAGCAGCGAACGGAGCATCCGCTATGAGCCTCGCCACAGCCCGGGCGGGAAATCGGGGACATCCACCGAACCGCCGCCTGTCCCGGCCCGCAGTCGCCCTCATCGTTCTGGTCGTCGGCGGCGCTGCGGTTCAGGTCTTCGGCTCGAGCTTCTTGACCGTCTACCGCCTGGACCGCGAGGCGGCACGGCTGGAGGCGCTCAAGCGGGACCTCCAGGAGCAGAACGCCATCCTCCGCGAGGAGATCAAGCTCCTGGCCACCCCCCAGTACATCGAGAAGCTGGCCCGGGAGCAGTTAGGCCTCGTCAAGCCGGGCGAGGTGGCCATCCTGATCATTCAACCGAGGCCTCAACCACCCCCCAGGCCGGCCCGCCTGCCACAGGATAACCTGTCCCTGCTCCGGCGACTGTGGATGTCACTGCTGCGCTGGCTGCAGTGAGTCTGCCGTTCGCTGATTGACACTCCGAGAGGCCAGCCGTATAATTCGCTCGCTATCCCCCTGTAGAGGAGGCACGCCGGAGCATCTATGGCAGTTGAAACCGGTACTATTGTTGAAGGCACCGTCGTAAAGATCACCCCATATGGCGCGTTCGTGGAGCTGCCCGACGGGCGCAGCGGGCTGGTTCACATCAGGGAGATCGCCGACATCTACGTGAAGGACGTCCGGGACTACCTGAAGGAGCAGGAGAAGGTAAAGGTCAAGGTCCTGGGGCTGAACGAGCGAGGAAAGCTCGATCTCTCCGTCAAGCAGGCCCTCAGTCCCGAGGAACGCGCCGCCCGGTCCCGCGCCAAGACCTCGTTCGAAGACAAGCTGAAGTCTTTCTTGAAGGAAAGCGAAGAGCGGCTGCTCGACCTCAAGCGCAACACCGAGGCGAAACGCGGCGGCGGGAAACGGCGGAAGTAGTCAGGAACGTCGGGTCAGCCCACGCCCAGCAGCCAGGCAATATCCTCGAAGGCTTTCCACGTAATGTCATCATGCTCCAGCATCCGAGAGCGTTCCTGAATGTCCGTCCTGGCGGTGAGCTCCTCCAGTTGTTCATCCATCCGGGCTAACCGCGTCTTCACCTGTTGCAGGTCTGGGTTGCCGGAGATCCCCGGGACCAGGCCGCGCACGGTGGCCAGCGCCTGCCGCTCGACGTCGCGGGCCTGCCGGTCCATCTCGATCGCTTCCAGCCGGCTGTAGGCAACCAGTTCCCGCCGCGAGTCGAGGGCGCTCACCAGCGCCTCCCGCACCTGCTCCAGCGCTTTCCGCTCGTCCATCCGGTTACACCCGGACCTCCTGATCCCGGTATTGCAGCTGGTACAACTTGGTGTAAATACCGCCCCGGGCCAGCAGCTCGCGGTGCCCGCCCTCCTCAACGATCCGTCCCTTGTGCATCACCAGGATACGATCGACATTCTGAATGGTGGACAGGCGATGGGCGATGATAATCGAGGTGCGGCCGCGCAGAACGCGCGCCACAGCATCCTGGATCAGGATCTCCGTCTCCGTGTCTACGCTGCTCGTGGCCTCATCGAGGACCAGCAGAATCTCCGGGTTGTGGGCGAGCGCGCGGGCAAACGCGATGAGCTGCCGCTGGCCGGCAGACAGTGTGGCGCCCCGCTCGACCACCTCTGTCTGGTAGCCGTCCGGAAGCCGCTCGATGAAACGCTGCGCGTTGACAAACTCTGCCGCCCGGCGGATCTGCTCGTCGCTAATATCCAGATCCCCCAGACGGATATTCGACGCCACCGTACCGGAGAACAGGAAGACATCCTGGAGCACGAGCCCGACGTGCCGGCGAAGCTCGCGCTGCCCCAGGCGCCTCACGTCGACGTCGTCAACCAGGACCTGGCCGCGCTGGGGATCGTGGAACCGGGTGATGAGGTTGATGATCGAGGTCTTGCCGGCGCCGGTATGGCCGACGAAGGCGACGCTCTCCCCCGGGCGGATCCGGAAGGAGACACCTTTCAGCACCCACTCGGGTTCGCCGTCGGCCGCTCCCGGGTCGTCGTCGTAAGCGAACCAGACGTCCCGGAACTCTACCTCGCCGCGGACACGATCGAGGATCACGGGCTCTGGCGGGTCCTCGACCGTGACGGGCTCGTCCAGCACGCGGAAGATGCGCTCTGAGCTGGCCATCGCGCCCTGGAGGATGTTGTACTTCTCCGCGAGATCTTGAATCGGCCGGAAGAACCGCTCGGTGTACTGGATCTGAGCCACGAGCACGCCGAGCGTGACGGCGCCCTGCACGACCTCGCCGCCACCGTACCAGACCAGCAGCGCGGTGGCGACCGCCCCAAAGAAGCCGGCCAGGGGGAAGAACAGGGCCATGTACCGGGTCGCCTCCAGGTTCGCATCCAGGTGATCGCGGTTCAGATCATCGAACCGCCGGAAGTTCTTCAGCCCACGGTTGAACAGCTGCGCCACAGGCATGCCCATGATGTTCTCGTTCAGGTACGCGTTGATGCGCGCAATGCGGATGCGCACGGCCCGGTATGAGTCACGCATCCGCGACTGAAAGGTGAACGTCGTAACCACCAGCACCGGCAGGACGGCGAACGCTAAGAGCGCCAGCCGCCAGTCCAGCAGCAGCATGGCGATCACGATGCCGCTGAGCATGACCAGGTCCCCGATCACCGTCACCACACCGGAGGTCACCATCTCGTACAGGGTGTCGACGTCGTTGGTGATGCGGGTCATCAAGCGGCCGACCGGGTTCCGCGTGAAGAATGACACCGCCAGACGCTGCAGGTGCGTGAAGAGAGCGAGGCGCAGGTCGTACATGACCTGCTGGCCGACCACCTGCATGATGAAGTTCTGCGCGTAGCGGAAGGCGAAGGCGGCCAGCAGCGTCGCCAGGTAGAAGACGGCCAGCCGGCTGATGCCGGCCCCCTCTCCACGCACGATGTAGCGGTCGATCGCGATCTTGACGAAAAACGGCCCGAGCAGGTCCATCCCCGCGGTGAGCAACAGCAGGAGCACCGACAGCGCCACCGCCCAGCGATACGGCCGCAGATACGTGAGCAGCCGGCGCATCAGGCGGGCGTCGTAGGCCTTCCCCAGGATTTCGTCTTCCTGAAAATGGGTGCTCATGCCTCTGGGGCGACCTCGGCTTCCTCGAGCTCCTGCTCCAGCAGTTGCTTCTGGTACAGGGCGGCATACAGCCCGCCCCGCTGCAGGAGCTCATCGTGCGTCCCGCGCTCGACAATCCGCCCATCGTCCAGCACGACGATCTGGTCGGCGTGCCGGACCGTGGAAATGCGGTGGGAGATGAGAATTGCGGTGCGCGTTTGCATCACGCCGCGCAGCCGGGTGAGAATCTCCTCTTCTGTGTGCGTGTCCACGCTGCTCAGCGCGTCGTCCAGAATCAGGATGCGTGGCTCGCGGGCCACGGCCCGGGCGATGGCGGTGCGCTGCTTCTGCCCGCCCGAGAGCGTCACCCCGCGCTCTCCTACGATCGTCTCATAGCCTTTCGGGAAATCCGCCACGTCGCTAACCAGCGCGGAGACTTCCGCGGCGGCCGTGATCCTGGCGCTGTCCACCGTCTCCAGCCCGTAGGCGATGTTCTCCCCGAGGGTGTCGGAGAACAGAAACGTGTCCTGCGGCACGAACCCGACGTGCCGGCGCAGGTCATCCAGGGCGATGCGGCGTACGTCGACGCCGTCGATCAGCACCTCGCCGCCGGTGACGTCGAACTGGCGCGGGATGAGGCCGACCAGCGTGCTCTTCCCGCTCCCCGTGGGCCCGACGACCGCCAGGGTGCTCCCCCCGGGGATGTGCAGCGTGATGTCTCGCAGCACCGGCGCGCCGTTGTAGGCGAACGACACATTGCGGAATTCGATGTCGCCGCGCATCGTGCGCATGGGCCGCGCATCCGGATGGTCGGCGATTTTCGGCTTGTGCGCGAAGATCTCATCCAGCCGCTTCATCGAGGCCAACCCGCGCTGCATCAGGTTGACGACCCAACCCAGGGCGATCATCGGCCAGGCCAGCAGGCCGAGGTAGGCCGTGAACTGCACGAACTGGCCGATCGTGATGCGTCCCGCGATCACCGCCTGGCCGCCCTGCCACAGCAGCATCACGGCGGCGAGCCCGAGGAAGAAATCGATCAGCGGCCACAGCGCTCCGCTGGTCTTGATCACGCCCATGTTGCGTCGGATGTACTCGCGATTCAGGCCGGCGAACGCCTGGATCTCGTGCGGCTCCTGCGCAAATGCCTTCACCACGCGGATGCCGGAGAAGTTCTCCTGGGCCTTGGCCGAGATTGTGCTGAACTGGTCCTGTACCCTCTCGAACTGCGCGTGGATGCGCGGCGCCAGCGCGATGAACGACAGGCTGACCAGCGGCAGGATGAACAGCATCACCAGCGTCAGCCGCACGTCCACTGTGAGCATGAACCCCACCGCGATGGCAAACGTGATGGTCGTGCTGAAGCCGTGCATCAGCCCCGGGCCGAGGAACCTCTGCACGGTGCTCAGGTCGTTCACCGCGCGCGCCATCAGGTCGCCGGTCCGGGTTCGATGGAAGAACCCCAGGTGCATCCGCTGCAGGTGCGCAAAGTAATCGTTGCGGATCTCGTACTCGATCCGGCGCGCCGCGCTGAAGATGCTCATCCGCCAGAAATAGCGCAGGATCACGACCCCGGTGTGGATCGCGATGAGGCCGAGCGCGTAGAGGCCGAGTTGCCTGGTGGAGATACCCCGCCCGATACCGTCCACGGCCTGCCGCACCAGAATGGGGTTGACCATCAGCAGCAAGGCCGCGGCGATGCTGAGCAGGAAGCCGGTGGCGTACTCCCGGCGGTAGCGCATGATGTACGAACGGAGTCTGGGACTCACGGCAGCCTACCGATTATACTGCCCGCTCGGAGAGTCCGACTAGAGGGCGAATTGCGAGCGGATCTTACGCTGATGGGACCCCGAACGCTGACACCGCGCTGAGCGCCCGCAACGACAGGTCAACGTCATGATCGGCTCCGTACTCGCTAGACCATCCTCCTTGGTCTTGCTGCAATCCCATCAGCCGCCGCAGCCCCCAGACCACCAGGGGATCGTCTGCCGAAAAACCCGCCGTGTAGAGCGCGCCGAGGACGTCGGCGAGACGATCAGCGCTCCAGGCCTCGGGGGCGCGCCGTCCGAGGGCTTCCACACCCGCCGCGGCGAGCGACGACGCTGCGCCATCCACCATCGCGCTCAGCGCCGCGACGAGTGAGCTCACCTGGACCGGCTCGTCCTCGGGCCACCCGTCGCCGCGGATCCTCCGCAGAAAGGCGAATGCGCGTTGCACGCCTTCGTGGCGGGGACCGAGGAGACGGCTGAGCCAGAATGCCGACAGCGCCGTGGAGTACGCCCGGCCGGCCTCATGCCCGGGACGCGCCAGGGGCGGCGGATTGAATTTCATCAGGGCAGGACTTTCCTCCCACGAACCGGCGGGGCGCTGCTCGGTCAGCAGATACGCGACCGCCCGCTCAGCGTGCGGCGTTCTGAGGACCCTGAGGTCCGCCATCCACTGCAGGGCCGTCGTGGTGGAGATGATCGCCGAAGGGCGGCCGGGGACCATCTGGTAAGGAAATCCGCCGTCCTCATTCTGCCGTGTGAGCAGCGCCCGGGTCGCCTTCGGGTCGGGTCGATCGCGTCCGAGCAGTCCTCCCAGGCGGCCGCGCTCCAGCTCGTCGCCGTTCTCCTGGATATAGAAGATGGCTCTCGCCAGGTAGTCTCTCATGCGCCCATGCGCGCGACGGTGAACCCTGCGTCTTCAAGTCCGCGGCGGGTCACCGCCGCGATTTTTGGACTTCCTGGCGTATCGGCATGGATACACAAGGTATCCGCATGCACCCGCACAGCGACGCCGTCCACGGATTCCACGACGCCTTGCTGCATCATCCGTACGGCGCGCGCCGCGGCTTCCGCCGGATCGGTGATCAGCGCCCTGGAATCGCTGCGTGCGACCAGCGCGCCGGCGGCGGTGTAGCCTCTGTCGATGAACGCTTCCTCGGCGACGCGAAGCCCGAGATCGCGAAAGATCGACGCCATCTTTGAACCCGCCAGAGCCACAGCGATCAGGTCGGGATTGACCAGGCAGACGGCCTGGCCGATCGCGGCGGCGACATCTTCGCTATTCACCGCAACGTTGTAGAGCGCGCCGTGCGCCTTCACGTGCGCCACTGCGGCGCCACCCTGTTCGGCGATCATCGCCAGGCGGCGGATCTGATCGGCCAGGGTCTCGATGAGCTTGCGGGGAGACAGCGACATCGCCCGGCGGCCAAATCCCTCCCGATCGGGATACGAGGGGTGCGCGCCGATTCCCACACCGTGTGCGATGGCCGCCGCGACGGCTCCCCGCATGCTGATCTCATCGCCGGCATGCCCTCCGCAGGCAATGTTGGCGGATGTGATCACCTCGAGCAGCGCGCCGTCGGTGGACGCGCCCTCGCCCAGGTCCGCGTTCAGATCGACGCTCATGGACGCGGAAGCCCCTCGAGAAATTCCGCGATCGCCTCGTTGCAGGCGCGGGGCTGCTCGAGCATAACCATGTGGCCGGCGCCCGGGATTACGACGAGCCGCGACCCGGCGACGTGCCGGTGCAGGTATTCGGCGTATGTTGTGGGGGTCATCCGGTCCTCCGCTCCGCAGACGATAAGGGCCGGCAGCCGGATCTCGCGGAGGCGATCGGTGACGTCAAAACGATCGGCCGCCCAGAAGTCGTCGTGGATGACCGCGGGGGACAGGGCCCGAAGCGCATGACGCGCCCGGTCCACGACGCGGGTTGAAGCCTGAGGGGAGAACCACCACCGCAACAGTTCCTCGATCGCCGCATCGAAATCGCCGCGGAGCTGCTCGAAGAACTCCGGCCGGACATGCAGGCGTGACCCGGTGCCGACGAGGATGAGTCCGCGGAGGCGCTCGGGCGCGTCGAGGCCGGCCTGAAGCGCCACCCCCCCGCCGAGGGAGTGCCCTCCGATCACGGACGGTCCAATCCCACGCTCGTCGATGAGGCGCAGGACCCAGCCGGCCATGTCGGCGACTGTGGAGAGACCCGGACCTTCAGGATGGCCGGGCAGATCCGGGGCGATGGCGTGGGGAAACGCGAGGAGCTGGTTCTGCCACAGCTGCCCGGCGCCGCCCCCTCCGTGAATCAACACCATCGGGACGAGCGGCGCCATCGACCGCGGCGTCAGTTGCTGGTTGTCTGCGCCGCCTGCAGCCACTCCGGCAGAATGAGGCGCGACCCCAGTGTGCTGAGGTCCTCGTCCACGAGGAATCCGGGACCGCGCGTCGCGATCTCGAGGATCACGCCGTCGGGATCGTTGAAGTAGACCGACCGGAAGTACTTGCGGTCGATCACGTCGGTGGTGGATACGCCGGCCGCGCGCAGGCGATCGACCCACCCCCGTTGCTGTTCGTCCGTCTCGACCAAAAAGGCGTAATGATGGGCGACGCCCACCCCCATGCGGCCCCGCGACATGGCGGGGTATCCAAAGTAGGTAACGATCGTGCCGGGGGTGCCGGTGCGGTTGCCGTAGTAGTAGTGCGCCGCTCCAGGATCGTCGTAGTTTACTGTCCGCTTGATCACCCGCTGGCTCAGGACCTCGGTGTAAAACCACGTCGTCCGCTCGATGTCGCCGCTGGTCAGGGTGATATGGTGGATGCCCTGCACGCGCATCGCCGGGATGATCTCGCTGCCGTCGTAGTCCAGTCGCTCGACCTGAGGCGGCTCGTCCTTGCGCCACGGCTTGAGGAACTCTTCCGGCGGGACGATCACGCGCCCGCCAAGCTCCTCCTCGGGCTCGTCGATGAGGAACCCGGGCCCTCGGGTCGCGATCTCGAGAATGACGCCATCCGGATCGCGGAAGTAAATGGACGTGAAGTAGCGTCGTGGACGGGGGTTGGTCACCTCGACTCCAAGGCGTCGCAGCCGCACCCACCACCGCTGCAGCGCCTCCTCATCCGCCACCGCCAGGGCGTAATGATGGGTCAGCCCCACCCCGGTCGATCCCGGGGCAAGGTGCGGCCATTCGAAGTAGGTGATCACCGTGCCCGGCGTCCCGACGTCGTCGGCAAAGTACAAGTGCTTGGCCGAGGGATCGTCGAAGTTCACCGTCTGCTTGATCAGACGCAGGCCGAGCACCTCGGTGTAGAACTGCGTCGTGCGGCGGATATCGGAACTGATCAGCGTGATGTGGTGCAGCCCACGTAAGGCGGCCATGATTACGTCCGTCCGATGCGGGAGGGACGCGGCGGAGTGCGACTGCCCGGATGGGGCCCGGTGGCGCCCGTGCCCTTGGCGAGAGGGAAGCCCTCCAGATAGTGGCGGGCGGCTTCCATGCGTTTGAACATGCGAGTCTCCCAGTCGCCGGCGGCCAGATCGGCCTCCGGCATGAATAGGAGCACACCCGCATCGCCGAGGCGGAGGCCGAACTCGACGCCGGGATAGGGATCGCTCATGTAGCGGATGTTCCCGCGATCCAGGACGAGCCGGGGATCCACGCGGCCGAGCACCTGCTGGAACTTCCGGACGGCGTCTTCCTCGGGAATCATCAGCACCTATTGTACGCTACAACGAAAGACCGGAACAATCACCGGCAGGGAGGGTGCAGACGGTGATGACGTGGGAGGAGCGGTACGCCGCCGGGCTGCCGTATCGGGATTTCGTGGATCGATACGGCACGAACGCTCATCGGGAACGGTGGCAGGCCGCGTACGACCGCATCGAGCTCGCTCCAGCGCAGGGCGAACTGCTCAGAGGATTCCAGCGGCGGATGTATCTGCTCTGCCTGGCCGGAACGTGGTGCGGAGACTGCGTACGCGACGGCCCTATTTTGCAGCGGATCGCAGAAGTTTCAGCGCGGATCGGCCTTCGCTTCCTCGACCGCGACGAGCACCCGGACCTGGCGCAGGCGCTTGCGATCAACGAAGGCCTGCGCGTCCCCATGGTGATCTTTCTCAGCGAGGATTTCTTCGAGTGTGGACGGTACGGTGAGCGCACGCTCGCGACATATCGCAGGATGGCGGCGGAGCGCCTCGGACCGCACGGTCCGGCGGGGATCGTGGCGCCGGGGGAAGGGTATCTGCAGACCGTCACACAGGAGTGGCTTGACGAGATCGAACGCGTGCAGTTACTGTTGCGGCTGTCGCCGCGGTTGCGGGCCAGGTACGGTGACTGAGGCGGACGGTGCGAGTGGTAGCCCCAACGGGATTTGAACCCGTGTCTCAGCCTTGAGAGGGCTGTGTCCTAGGCCAGGCTAGACGATAGGGCCGTAACCGCAACCTACATTATAGCGGGTGTGGTCACATCAGCAAACGCGGCGCGAACGTAAGCAGGAGGGTCGGGCATGGTGAAGACACGCACGGCGCACTTCGGCAGGGGCTTGTTTGAGTTCCTCGGCGAGCTCAAGGGGAACAACAACCGCGAGTGGTTCAACTCGAACAGAGCCCGCTACATCACCGAGGTTGAGGAGCCGATGCTTCAGTTCATCGCCGACTTCGGAGACCGCATCAGCAAGATCAGCCCGCACTTCGTCGCCGATCCGCGCCGGGTCGGAGGCTCGATGTTCCGCATCTATCGCGACACACGCTTCTCCAGGGACAAGAGTCCGTTCAAAGTGTCTGCCGGCTCGCACTTTCCGCACCAGGCGCGAAGCAAGGATCGAAGCGTCCCCAGCTTCTACCTGCACCTGGAGCCCGGCCACTGCATCGGTGGCAGTGGAATCTACCAACCTGATGCGGCCTCGCTCAAGCAGATTCGGGACCGGATCGCCACAAAGCCCAACGAGTGGGACGCCGTCCTGCGGAAGAAGCTCCCGATCGGGGGTGAGACGCTGACGCGGCCTCCGGCGGGCTATGATCCGGGAGGACGTTTCGTCGAAGACCTCAAACGGAAAGATTTCTACACGATGACGACCTACACGCAGCGAGACGTGTGCTCGCCGGACTTTCTCGATTCTTATCTTGACGCGTCGGCCCGGTCCGCGCCGCTGCTCCAATTCTTGACGAAGGCGTTGGGGCTACCCTGGTAGCGAGCCCTTCCCCGCGGCCTGAATGTGCTGCTGCTCGATCGCTTTGCTGATCCGCAGGAGCGCCGCGTTCATGGCTCCCCGGGCGCGATCGGGATCCTGAAGGTCCTCGACCGCGATCGTCGCATGACGCCGCATGGCGCCCTTGATGAACTCGATCTGCAATTGGCCCGTGTCGGTTCCGGTGATGTCACCAATCCCGATGTCATCTCGCCCCAGGCTCGCCAGGTGCTGCTCCAGCAGTTTCCTCCAGTCCTCCAGCCGCACTATACCCATTGTCTTCCCCCCTCTCGGATGAGGTTTTTTCCCCAAATGCATGAGCGTTGCTCGCTCCGCTCGCAACAACATGGGTACACTCGGATCCTTGCCGCCGCGGTGCTCTGGGGAAGCATCGGCATCGTGGGGCGGGCGGCGTTTCGCCACGGCGTCACCCCCCTCGAAGCCGCCTTCTTCCGCGCGTGCATTTCATTCATCATCATGGCGGCATTCGTGCTGGCGACCGATCCCGGCCTGCTACGGGTGCGCCGGGCCGATCTCGCTCTCTTCGCCGCATTCGGCCTGGTGAGCATTGCGGTGTTCTTCTTCGTGTACCTCTTCGCGATCAGCCACACTACCGTGGCCACGGCAGCCATCCTCCTCTACACGGCGCCGGCGTTTGTGATCGTGCTCTCGGCCCTGCTCTTCCGCGAGCCATTCACGCGGAAGAAAGCAGCAGCCGTTGCGCTCGCATTCGCGGGGTGTGCGCTCGTCGTACGGGGGTATGATCCACTGAGCCTGCGGCTGAACCTGCCCGGCGTCCTGGCCGGTCTCGCGTCGGGGTTCACGTACGCGATGTACAGTATCTTCGGCAAGACGGCGCTCCGCCGGTATCGCCCAGTCACGACGCTGACGTATGCACTCGGATTCGGCACCGTGATCCTCGGCGCGATTGCGGTCCCTCTCGGCGCCGTGCGCCTCTCGCATAGCCAGGCTGCGTGGGTCAGCATCGTCTACCTCGCGCTGGTGACGACGTTGGCTGCGCAGTGGCTGTACCTGGCCGGGCTGCAGCGGGTGGAAGCAGGACGGGCGAGTCTCGTCGCCACGATCGAGCCCGTAATCGCGGCGGGTCTAGGCTACGCGTTCCTGGGCGAACGGCTTGAAATGTGGCAGATCCTCGGCGGGGCGCTCGTCCTCAGCGCGGTGTTGGCCGTTCAGATGAGCCGAACCTCCGGAGCGCAAAGATCAGCAGCAACGTCCCCGCCGTGAGCAGCGCTGCCGCGCCGACAAAGGGCGCGCGGTGGCCGACTTCATCCCACAGCACCCCGCCGAGCAACGGCCCCAGCACGAGCCCTAATCCTTGCGCCGTCTGTGACGCCCCCATCGCCGTGCCGATGCGGCCCGGAGGCGCCAGCTCGCTGACCAGCGCGTGCCATGCGGGGGTGGACAGCGCGTAGCTGATCCCAAGCAAAGTCGCCGCCAGGCCAAGCACGTCGAGCCGGGGCGACAGCGGCAGAATCCACATCCCGACCGCACCGAGTGCCATCCCCCAGGACACTGCGCGCAACTTGCCCCACGAATCTGCCAGGCGGCCGGCCGGCAGCGAGGCCAGCGCCACGGAGAGCATCAGGACGAGGAACAGGGTGCCCATCATCTGCTCGGATAGGCCGACCACTCGCTTGGCATAGATGACGAGGATGGGCGCCAGCAGGCCGGCCCCAAACATCTGCACGAAGGCGACCACAAACATGACCAACAGCAGCGGGTAGCGCCGCGCCTCCTGTGCCACTTCCTCGAAATGTGGATTAGGGGCGGCGCCGTGGTAACCGATCTCGACGGCCTCGGGCGCCTGGAGATGCGTCTCACCCAGCCCGCGCAGCGTGAAGGCGGCCATGAACGCGGCGACCAGCAGCACGACGCTGGCCAGGTAAAATCCGGAGACATACGATCCCGTGAATCCAACGATATAGAGCGCCAGCGCGGGGCCGAAGGCGAGACCGGCGAGGAAGAACATGTTCAGCAGACCCATCGCCGTGGCGCGGCGGTGCGGGGGTGTCGTATCCGCGATGATCGCCGATGCCGCCGGCCATAGCGCCGATGACCCTGCCCCGTCGACGAGCCGCAGCGGCACGAACAACCAGGCCTGCCGCAGCATGGACATCGCAAGCGGGGCCAGCGAACTGACGACCAACCCCGCGATGATCATCGGCCGGCGTCCCACCCGGTCGGCCACCGAGCCCCACGCGGTCTTCAGCACCGTCTCGACAAGCGCGAAGGCGGCCACCACCATCCCGACGAGCTTCACGCTCGCGCCCAGGCGCTCGGTCAGATGCAGCGGCAAGAGCGGGATGACGGTGGCGAAGCCGAGCTGGGCGAGCCCGACGACCAGGGCGATGCGGATGACAATACCGCGCTGATGGAGGCGCTCCCGGAGGTCGACGATGCGCTTCGAAGTGGGGCCTGACGCGGAGCGATTCACGCGCCCGCCCGCGCCACCGCTGCCTTATGCGCCACGTCCTCGACACGGTCATCCAGCAC